>Ga0210380_10000926_pt1 | contig 12177 bp, 9 predicted proteins | sample PLM4_5_coexredo_FD_155476 | JGI IMG/M metagenome (GOLD analysis project Ga0210380, IMG submission 155476) | Groundwater sediment microbial communities from an aquifer in East River, Colorado, USA - PLM4_5_coex redo | ecosystem: Environmental > Terrestrial > Soil > Riparian zone | place: USA...
GTTATCAGCGCCACGGCCGTGCGGGTGAAGAGCACCTCGCCCACCGGATAGGTCCCCACCAGCCATTTCGAGACCGCGCTGGAGGCCGCGAACAGGATGGTCGCGGCGATCATATAGGCGATGCCGAGCGGGATATGCTCCCGTCGCGCGGACTTCGCTGGAGCGGTCACGTCCGGGCTGCTCGCTTCGTTCACGCCGTCTGTCCCTGGGCTGGTGGATTGCCCGCGAGCGCCTGGGGCACGCGTTCGACAGCGTTATGCCATGGCGGTGGTCTGACCGGCATTCCCTGATGGCATGACCGGCCAGCCAATTTGGTCATTGCAATGACGGTGCGTGAGGCTGCGCGACCTCGCGGCCCTCGCGGCGGCGGTGGTTATGCTGCCGCCGGGCCTGCGGGACGACCGCCGGAGTTTTCCGCCCGTGATCGGCCGGCGCCGGTTGGACGAATTCCCGATCAGCCGGGTAGACTGCCGTCATCGGTGCCGATCGGCGCTGTCGCAAGGGGAGAGGACGCTGGTCAAATCTGCAACCGAGCTCGGCGCGGTCGCCGGCCAGTACGAGAAATGGGTGTATCCGTTTCCCATCCCCGACCTCGATGCTCCGGACGTGCGGACGCGGAGGGACGGGGGCGATTTCGAACGCAACTGGTACACGTTCTGGCCCGATCGGCCGTACCGGGAGGATCTCGACGTCCTGGTCGCGGGTTGCGGCAGCAACGCCGCCGCGCGCTATGCCTTCAATCACCGGAAAGCGCGCGTCACTGGCATCGATTTGAGTTCCGCGAGCCTCGCGCATGAAGCGTACCTGAAGGACAAGCATCGTCTCGACAATCTCGCGCTTCATCAGGCGCGAATCGAGGACGTATCAAGCCTCGCCCAAGACTTTGACTTCATCGACGTGTCCGGGGTGCTGCATCATCTTCCGGATCCTGTCGGCGGTCTCAGGGCGCTCGCCGGCGTCCTGCGCCCCGAAGGGACCATTGCGGTCATGATCTATGGGCAGTGGGGCCGGACCGGCGTCTACATGCTGCAGGAGATGTCTCGCCTACTGGGCCTCGGGCAAAGCGAGCAGGATGTGTTGACGGTCAAGCAGACGCTCGCGTCTTTGCCCAAGCGCCACGCCATTCAAGACTATGTGAGCCGGGCGCCGGATTTGAAATACGACGCCGGCTTGGTCGATTCCTTTTTGCACCGGCAAGACCGCGCCTACACCGTCGCGCAATGCCTGGAGCTTGTGGGCCAGGCGGGCATGAGCTTCATGCACTGGTGGGAGAATATTCTGTACTACCCCGACGGCCTGTTGAACATGAACCAGGAGTTTTATCGAAAAGTGAACGCCATGCCGGAAGCGTCCATCTGGCAGTTCATGGAGTTGTTCAACGGTACGCTGGGGCAGCATAACTTTTGCGTCTGCCATCCCGACCGGCCAAGGAGCAGCTACCAGATCGATTTCAGCACGGGCGCTTTCATGGACTACATTCCGGTCCTGCGCTGCACGGAAGTCAAACCCCCGACGGAAGTGCCCGCAGGCTGCGCCGTCGTCGAACGCAAGCCGCGTCCGGCCTACACACTCAATCCTCCGGCGTCGGCATTATTCCGGCAGATTGACGGCGCGAAATCCGTTCGTGAGTGTCTTATCGCCAGCGGCCTGGACAGCAAGGACCCCGAAGCCATCTGCAAGGCCACGTTCCAGCATCTGTGGAGACTGAGCTACATCTTCTTGCGAATCTCATCGTGAGATGGACCGGAGCGTCGGCAAGGCCGTTGCGCCTCGGGATGCGATGAGCATGATCTGCGCTTGTCGCCGATCGTCGTTTTCGACATGTTTGGAGCCGGCCCCGGTCAGATCAGGAACCGGGTCGGAGGAATACAAGATGGACGACACGGGCGCCGGCACCAGATTGCCGCGATCGACCTCTGTGAACGTGAGCCGGCGTGCTCTGATGAGGTCCGCGGCGGCAACGCTTGCCGCGACGGCGGTGGCCGGCATCGCGCGGCCCGCTTTCGCCCAGCGCGGCCCGGTCCGTAGCCTGCTCAAGGGCGGCGTGGTGCTGAGCTTCGATCCCGCCGTCGGAGACTTCGAGAAGGCGGACGTCCTGATCGAGGACAAGAAGATCGTCGCCGTGCGCCCGGATATTAGCGCCGACGCGACCGCAATCGACGCGTCGCGCATGATCGTGCTGCCTGGCTTCATCGACACGCACCATCATTTCTATCAAAGCGCGTTGCGCAACGTGCTGGCGAACGGAGTGCTCGCGGACTATTTCCGCGACATTTCCGGCGCCGCGACCAATCACTATCGTCCCGAGGACGCCTATATCGGCAACCTGACCGGTGCGTTGCGCTCGCTCGATGCCGGCATCACCACGATCACCGACCTGTCGCAGGTCTCCAATACGCCCGAGCACAGCGACGCCCTGATCAAAGGGCTCACGGATTCGGGCATTCGGGCGATCTACGCCTATTCGCGCGGATCGGGCGCCGGCGCCAAATGGCCGGGCGACGTCGAGCGCTTGCAGAAGCAGTATTTCTCCTCGACCGACCAGTTGGTGACGCTGGCGCTCGGCACCGCCGTCAACAAGGAGCAATGGCTGCTCGCGCGCAGGTTCGGCCTACGCATCTTCACCCATGTCGTCGGCGGCAATCGCGGGCTGGGACCCGAGGACGTGGTCAAGCTCGGCGACGAGGGCCTCATGGGGCCGGACAACGTCTACATCCATTTCACCGGCGCCACCAACGACCAGATGCGGCGGGTCAAGGACACCGGCGGCTGGCTCTCCATCGCCTGCCCGATCGAGATGGCCATGCGTCACGGCATGCCGCCGATCCAGCAGGCGCTCGACGCCGGCATCCGTCCGAGCCTCTCGAGCGACGTCGAGACCACCATGGCGGCGGACATGTTCACGCAGATGCGCTCGGTCTTCACCCTCCAGCGCGCTCTCCTCAACGATCGTTCGATCAGGGGCGAGAAGGACTTGCCGCCGCTGCTGAACGCGCGCGACGTGATCGAGTTCGCGACGCTGCAAGGCGCGCGCGCCGATGGGATGGAGGCGAAGGTCGGCACGCTCACCCCGGGCAAGGAAGCCGACATCGTGATGTTGCGCACCGATCTGCCCAACACGCTGCCGTTCAACAACGCCTATGGTGCGGTCGTCACCGCGATGGACACCAGCAACGTCGATACGGTGATGGTGGCGGGGAAGGTGGTCAAGCGCGCGGGCAAGCTCGTCGGCGTCGATCTCGACCGCGTGGGACGGGAGGCGGCTGCCTCGCGCGACTATCTCGTTGGCAAGCTCGGATGGCCGCGCTCGGTGATCGATACGAGCCTGTCCGGGCATTAGCGCATGATCCCGAATACGGGTCGCCGATTTTCGGAAAAGACCGTGCACAAGGACCTGCTCGACCGTGATCCGATTCGATCGCATTGGATCGTGGCGCAATGCATTCTGAGGCGAGGACGTCGCGGGTGGAAACGACCGACATGACCGGGCGATGGATCACCGCCGCGGTGGTGACGTTGGCCTGCGCACTGGTGGTGGCATGGCCGCGAGCAACGGCGGCACAGAGCGCGCCGCCCGCGGCCAGCCATCCGGTGGGCATCAGACAGCTCGAATTCGTCGATCAGGGTCGCCATCTCGCGCTGGCAGTCTTCTATCCCGCGGTGGTGCGCGACCGCGCGGCTGTGCCCCTCGTCATGCCGTTCTTCGACAAGCTCAAGAGCTACCGCGATGTCGAGGTCGCATCCGAAGGCGCGCCGTTCCCGCTGGTCGTATTCTCCCATGGGCGCGGCAGCAACGGCCTCTATTATTCCTGGTTCGCCGAATTCCTGGCCTCGCGCGGCTACATCGTCGCCGCGCTCAATCACTACCGCGCCAATACCTACGATTCCACGATCGCGTATCTCGCCAACAAGCTCTGGCAGCGACCGCTGGATGTCGGCCTCACCATCAGCTTTCTGTTGAACGATCCGGTCTGGGTGAAGTCGATCGACGCGGCCCGCATCGGCGTCGCCGGTCATTCGCAAGGCGGCTTCACGGCCCTCTGGATCGGCGGCGCGAAGGTGAACGCCGACAAGTATCTCGCCTTCCAGCGCGGCTGGCGTAATAACACCATCGTGCCGGCATATCTGCGTCAGGAGCTGCCGCTCGATGCCGGCCCTGCGCTCGATGTAGCGGACAAGCGGGTCAAAGCCGTGTTGGCCATGGCGCCGGGTATCGTGCAGGCCTTCGGCATGGACGAAGCCGGGCTGCGACAGCTCGGCCTCCCGACCTATATCACCGTCGGCGCCGGCGACACCCAGGCGCCGCCCAAGGACAACGCCGAGTTCGCCGCGAAGTACATTCCCCATGCCGAGCTCGATGTGATCCCCGGCCGCGTCGACCACGACATCTTCGTCAACGAATGCAATGAGGACGGCAGGAATGAATTCCCGCAGGCCTGCGTCGACGCAGCAGGCGTGAACCGTGCCACGATCCACGAGAGCGTCGGCAACGCCGCGGTCAAGTTCTTCGACGCCGGCCTCAACGTCCGCCGCGCAAAGTGAACGCGGCCCGGTGGTTGCCAACCGGTCGAAGCCGACCATCGGCGTCGCATCCGCGCTGAACGGCGCTCGCTTTAGTCCCCGGACTCCGCGGCGAGGCAGGAGGACCGCGCGCGCCGTTACGCGGCATAGCGCGTACGGTCGCATTGGCGGCAAGACGAAAACCGGGGCCGTGCGAGCGTGGTCGGCGGTTCGACGGCTGCACCACCGCAGGTGCAGCCGCCGAGGATGTTAGTGCGGAATGTTGCCGCGGCTTCAAAGGCCGAAAGCCGGCGTGCTCCCGTCAGCTCATAGAGAGAACCAGCCGGCATCGACCGTGTGTACACCGAGCACCTGGATGATGCCGTCCACGGTCGGGTCGGCGTTCGTGTTCAACTGGATGAAGGTGTCGGTGCCGTTGGTGAACCAGTTGATCTGACCAGGTGCCGTGAACGGCGCCTGGTCGATGAAGGTGAAATCCTGGTTGCCGGCGACCGTCTCGTCCGCATCGATCAAGGTGAAGTGCAGGAGGTCGCCCTCCGCCCTGTTCAAGTCCGTGACGATATCCGGGTCGAAATTGAACAAGCCGATCTCGTTAACGTTCGACCATATGAACACGTCTAGCGCGCCGCCGCCGGTCAGGGTGTCCTTGCCATAGCTGCCGTCGATGATGTTCGTAGCGCTGTTGCCGATGATGCGATTGTTGTCGAGGCTGCCGGTCAGGTTGACATTCGCCGACCCGATGGCTTGCAGAACCTCGATCTCGGAATAGAGCCCGACGTTGAAGCTCACGCTGGTCAGCACGGTATCGAAACCCTCGCTTTCGTTTTCGGGCGTGCTGTGGATGTCACCGTTTTCGAACAGGGAGTCGCCGACATTATCGACGACATAGGTATCGTTGCCTTTCCCGCCGCTCATGTAATCGGCACCCCCACCGCCATTGATGACGTTGTCTCCAGAGCTGCCGAAGATGAAGTTGTTAAACTCGTTACCGGTCAGGTTGATGGCCGCCGTGCCAACGCTGCTGTCGACTTGCAGTTGCTCGATCTCGGAGCCGGCCGTCAGGGCGTAGCTCGCGCTGGCGATGACGTAGTCCCCAGTGCCTTCGCCGGCATATTCCCAGACGATGTCGCCGGCGTTGTCCACGTAATAGGCATCGTTGTCGGCGCCGCCGTACATGATGTCGGCGCCGCCGCCGCCGATGAGATTGTCCTGGCCGGCCAGGCCGCGCAGTATGTTGCTCTCGCCGTTGCCGACCAGGACGTCCTGACCAGCGGCGCCGGTGAGGTTTTCGATGCTGATGAACTGGGCATGTGGATCTTCTGAACCTGCCCAGTAGGGGATGGGGTCCCCCAGCGTAATCGTGACGAAGCTCATGTGGCTGAAATCGGCGGTATCGGAGCCGCTCCCGCCGATCAGGGTGTCCATGTGGCCGGTGCCCTTGAACGTATCGTCGCCCGCGCCGCCATCGAGGGTGCTGGCGTCCCAGATGCTGCTCACGAGGATGTCGTTGCCGTTGCCGCCGTCGAGGAAGTCATTGCCGCCGCCGCCCTTGATGACGTCATTGCCGTCCTGGCCGTGAAGCTGGTTGGCGCCGGAGGTGCCGGTGAGCGTGTCGTTGAAATTCGAGCCGAAGACGTTCTCGATGCTGATGAGCGTATCGCCTTGGGCCGAGCCGCCGACCCCGCGCCCGGTCGCCAGATTGATGCCGACTCCTGCGCTCGAGTCGCCGTAGAACACCGTGTCGATGCCGTTACCGCCGTCGAGGCGGTCGGCGCCGCCGAAGCCCTTGAGCGTATCGTTGCCGTTCAGGCCATTGATGACGTCGGCTGCCGCGCCGCCATAAAGGCTGTCGCCGCCGTTGGTGCCATTGATGGTCGCCATTCGTCACGTCCTTCTTTCATGAGGGAACAAGTGTTCTGGGACGACGGCTGGTCCGTCGTCAGGCGGGAGCAAGCTCGGCCGTGGGTGTCCCGCCCTTCTGTCGCGTGAGATGCTGCGCGACGAAGTCATTGACGCGCAGACGCACGGGCCGCGTGCTGCCGTCCTTGTAGTGGCGCTTGAAGTAGACCGTGTCCTTGCCTTGCATGATCTCGCGCGCCTGCGAGACCAGGAAGCGGTTCACCTCGGGGGTGTTCGCCGCCCAGGCGTTGAAGATCAGGCAATCACCGTCCCGGCTGTCGGCGAAGGACACCGCGCCGCGGCCTTCGACCCAGGCTTCAGCTTTTTCCTTCGAGGTCACGGCCCAGCCCATGAATCCCTGAATCTGATTCTTGCTGTCGACCGCGAAGTAATAGTGCTTGCGATTGATCTGACCGGTGAGGATGCGCGACCAGTCGCCGAACCGCAGATTGGCGAAGGCTGGCTTGGTCATCAGGTGGCTCACGGCCAGACCCAACGCAATGTACGGATCCTTCGCCCGGAACACCCTCAGCTTCTCGCGCGGCGCGATTGGAGCGGCGGTCATTTCGTCTTGGAAGGGGGCCATTGCAGCGTCCTCTGCGGATGATGACGCGCGCCCAGCCGCGGGGCGGCTCGGCACGGCTCGCGTTGGTGAATGATATGGATGTCGCCGCCAGCGCGATGTGATGGTCATCACACAAATGCGCTTTCGGCTGCTCGCGTCGGGAACGTTTTCAATCCGCCGCGCCGATGAGTGATGTCGCATTGGTCGCCGCAAAACGCATCGCGGGCGAGATAAGCGGAAGCACGCAAGGTCGCTGCCAAGGAGAGCCGTTGCGAGTCGGCAGCGAGAGACGGAAGGTCGCACATCCCGTGGGATTGCGATCAGCGGCAATCGGCCTAAACTGCGTCAATCAAGGTCAAGATTGAGATCAAAGGGAGAATTTGATGGTCGCGCTTTCGCGTCGCAGGCTGGCAACGTTGGCAACGGCTTGCGCGTTCGCGTTCGCCTGGACGTCCGCATCGCTTGCGCAGCAGAGACCCAAGATAAGCGTATCCAGCCTGACTCTGCCGGTGTTCAATCCGATCGTCTGGAATATCATGAAAGCGCGCGGCTTCGACGCCAAGCACGGCTTCGAGTTGGACATCAAGGCGTATCCTTCCATTTCCGCCTTCTACGCCGCGTTCTCCACCGGCGAGACCGAAGCGCTGATCGGCGGGCCGACGATCTTTCAAAAGCTCTACCAGGAAGGCGTCCCGCTTCGGATTTTTGGCACCGGCTTCACGCTTTCCGATCTCGTCATCTTTGCCAGGGACCCCAACATCAAGTCGCTCGCCGACCTCAAAGGCAAGCAGCTCGCGGCCGATATGGGGGGATCGCAGTTTCAGGTGGTCAAGATCTATGCCAATGCAAAGGGCATCGAGCTCGGCAAGGATATCACCGTCGTCAACGCCAACTTCGCTGTCGCGCGCGCACAGCTGGAGGCCGACCGCGTCGAGGCCGCCCTGGTCATCGAGCCGCTCGCCAGCATCATCCTGAAGCAGAATCCGAGTTGGAAGGTGATCTTCAACGGCGCGGAGGGCTGGAAGGAAATCACGGGGCAGGACGGGTGGGAGATCGTGCCCGCGATGCGCACGGACGCGATCCAGCGCATACCCGCCGGCCCCAAGATGCTGCTCGCGGCTTTGCAGGACGTGGCGAACGTTCTTCACAAAGAGACCGATGCGGCTGACAAGATCGCTGTCGATACCGTCAAGCTGCCGCCGGGGATTCTCAAGGCCGCGGTGGACAGCAAGCGTCTCCACATGATCGTGGAGCCGGCGTGGGAGCCCGCCACCCGCAAATCGATCGTGGACATGATGGAACGCGCGGTGAAGGCCGGGTTTTATCAGAAGATGCCTGACGACAAGATCATCTATGCGCCTTAACGAATATCGAGAGGCGGGCCTGGACGGGAAATTTTCCGGCCAGACCCTTCTCTCGCTTCTGATCTTCGTCGTCGTCTGGGAAGTGCTGTCGTATTTTGCGCCGGCGCTGGGCATTCCCGCCTTCGCGATCCCAAGCTTCGTGCGCATCGCACAGAGCATGATGACGATCACGCCCATTGACGTGGTCGTCACGGTCGCGCGTGTCATCGGCGCGCTCATCCTCTCGTTCGCTCTTGGTCTCGTTCTTGCGATGGCGATGTACCGGTCGGAAGACCTGGAGCGATATCTGCACCCCATCATCCGGCTGTTCATGGCTGTGCCGGTCGTGTCCTGGATTCTATTCGCGGTGCTGTGGTTTCGCGGCGTCGAATTCCGGATTGCCTTCGTGCTGATCGCGGTCTGCGGGCCGGTTTTTCTGGTGGATTCGCTCGATGCCATGCGCGGCGTATCGAGCGAGCTGCGCGGCATGATGCGCTCGTTCCGGCCGACGACGGTGCAGTACTTCACCAAGCTGATGTTCCCGGCGATCCTGCCGAACCTCATCACCAGCTGGAAAATCAATCTCAGCCTCGCGATCCGCGTCGTCACCATTGCCGAGCTGGTCGGAGCCGTGACCGGCATCGGCCATCAGTTGGCGGTGGCACAAGAGCTGTTCTCGGTGGCCGATGTCTTCGCGTGGACCCTGGTGCTGGTCGCGCTCCTGTTTCTGCTGGAAGCGGTGGTCGCGGGCGTGGAACGGCGCGTGTTGCGATGGCGGGTATGAACGGCCCGCCACCGATTGAGGTGGTGCAGCTGCGCAAGGTCTTCCGGCAGTCCACGTCCGGCCAACTGGTCGTGGCCATCGAACAGCTTGATCTTCACATCGCGTCCCGCGAGGTGGTGGCGATCGTCGGCCAGACCGGTTGCGGGAAATCCACTTTCTTCGATTTGATGATCGGTCTCGAGCAGCCGACCGCCGGTTCGATCGTGATCGGCGGCAAGACGCCCTACGGCGACTTCGATCATTTCCGCGGCCAGATCGCCACCGTCTTTCAGCAGGATCGGCTACTGCCGTGGCGTTCCGCGCTCGACAATGTGCAACTGCCGCTCGAGCTGATGGGGGTCCCCGACGAGGAGCGCCGTGACCGGTCGATGGCATGGCTCAAGCGTCTCGGCCTCGAAAGCTTTGCCAATGCCTATCCGCGCGAGCTGTCCGGCGGGATGCGCCAGCGCGTCGCGATCGCCAGGGCTTTCGTGCTGCAACCCAGCATTCTGCTGGCCGATGAGGCATTCGGCCACCTCGACGAGGTCACCGCAGCGGAGCTGCGGGAAACCTTTCTCGCGCTCGCGCGCGAATGCGGGAGCACGGCCATCTTGATCACGCACCAGCTCGAAGAGGCGATCGCCGTCGGCGACCGCATCATCGTGTTGGGCAAGTCGGCAAAACTTCTCGCCGACATCCATGTAGAGCGCTGGGAGAGGAGCAATTACGCCGTCCTGCGCGAGGCGATCCAGTCCACGCTACAGAGCAATGTTCAGGATTTGCGCCTGGTCCCGGGTTGATCGCATCGCGCGCGGCACTGGTCCACGCGCGAATGCGTCTTCGTGGGGACGAAGCATCAGCGATCGCCGGCGGCAGCATACTGGCGGCCGCGATCCGTCGACTTCAACAGGTCTTTGACGGTGTCCGGCAGCTGTCCGGCGGCGAGCCTGCCGGGCGGGCTTTCAAGACGCTCGACCACGGCGAGGCGGGTGACTTCGCCTCTGAGGAAGGCGTTCAGGAACTCCGGATAGTTGCTGAACGACACGCATCCGTTCGACTGGCCGTTCGGGCCCAGCATGTAGGTGTGGGCAAGGATGCCGTCGCGACCGTGCATCCTGCTGCCGTCGACCGGGTTGAGGCGGATGGCGCGAACGCCGTGAAACAGCTGCTCGCGCAAAGCGAGATTGTAGACGTTCGGCGGCGTCGCCCCCCGCATCCGCAGATGCACATGGCGGGGACTATCCATAAAGGTGCCAAGGCCGGAATGCGCCTCCAGCCGGCGGCCGCCCGGCAGATAGACGGCGCGCGCGGTGATGTCGTAGATCGCAGTGCGGCCGTCGTCGTCCAGCGGCGGCAGCTCACGGCGCACCTGCGCCGGGCGAGCACGCGTTTTGGCAACGGTCGATTTCGCCGCATCGGCGCGCAGGCTCTGGGCTTCGCGATCGGACGGCGCTCGCAGGCTGCTCGCAAGCACCCCCAGCGCCGAGCCGAGGCTCTCGTCGAAGGAGGCCTGACAATCTTCGGCCGAGGCGAATCGCTTGTCGAAGGACGCGGGACGATCGTCGAACGCGCCGAAGCGCTCGTCCAGCGACGCGCTTGCCGAGGCGTTCGGGCAACCCGGCGCGGACGCGTCCGTCAGCGTGCCCCACCCGTCGGTCGGGGCGTCGAATCTGCCTTGCGGCTCCAGGCTTGCCACCCGAACGCGATCGCCCGGATGCCCTGATCCCAGCGGCGCGCGGAGCCGGAAAATGTCAGGATGGATTGTCCCGAAAACGGAAACAGCCGGACCGGACAGCCCGATGTCTGCGGGACCTGCCTGCGTCCCCGCCGATTTGAGAACGAACCCGAAACACATCGCGGCGATTCCAAACGGAATCGCGCGGACCCCCCATTGAACCAATAGGTCCCCCACTCCTACCCACGTCGCCTTACAACGGCAACGCACGTCCCCCGACGCCGGCGGAAGAGAGCACGCCGATTGCGGCAAGAATCGTTCGGTCCGGCCGCCGGCGGGTTCCGCCGATGCCGACCGCCTCGCATGGATGGGCGGTCCGACGCCGTTAACTATTGCGGTTTGGCATCAGGTGGTTTGGGGTCAGGCGGCTTGGCATGTGGTCGAGCCGCCGCGTCGGCATGCTCACCGCCGTCGTCGAGGGCCCCCATTGCGGGCGTCTGGCGAGAGCCTATCATTGCGGCAACCAAGCCGTGTTGAGGGAGGCGAACTTGACCAAGGGCACTTTCGTTCGGCGCGACGTTCTCGAGATGATGGCCGCTGCGGCCGCGACCGGTCTGCCGGCCGTGGGCACGTTGTGGCCGGGCGCCGCCCATGCCGCCGGCGCGCCCGCGTATAATCCCGCCGCCCGCTTCGATCTTGCCGTCAGCGAAGTCGAGCTTCGGCGCAACAGCGCCGGCCGGATGCTGATGGCGCGGATTTACCAGCCGAAGGGAGCGGGACCTTTCCCGACCGTTCTCGATCTGCACGGGGGCGCCTGGAACAGAAAAGACCGCCTTGCCGAAGAGCCGATGGATCGCGCGCTGGCGTCGAGCGGCTTGCTCGTCGTCGCCGTCGACATGACGGTCGCGCCCGAAGCGCCGTATCCGGCCTGCGTGCAGGACGCCAACTATGCCGTGCGCTGGCTCAAGGCGAATGCCGCAACCTGGAACGGTGACGGCTCGAAGATCGGTGTCTACGCATCCTCGAGCGGCGGTCACGTCGCGGAGCTGCTGGCGATGCGTCCGCGCGATCCGCGCTACAACTCCATTCCGCTCGCCGCCGCGCCGAACGTCGACGCCACCGTCGCCTATGTCGCGATGCGCTCGCCGGTCAGCAACACCTTTGCGCGCTACGAGAACGCGGAGCGGCGCCGCAACGAGAACATGATGAAGAACAACAAGGTGTTCTTCAATCCGTGGGAGACGATCCACGAAAGCAACCCGCAGGAAATTCTCGACCGCGAGGAGAAAGTCACCCTGGTGCCGTTTCTCATCATGCAAGGCGGGCTCGATGACAACGTGTTGCCGGAGGTGCAGGAGAAATTCGCCAAGGCCTACAAGGCCGCCGGCGGCGACTGCGACTATCGCCTGTT
>Ga0210380_10000929_pt1 | contig 12171 bp, 14 predicted proteins | sample PLM4_5_coexredo_FD_155476 | JGI IMG/M metagenome (GOLD analysis project Ga0210380, IMG submission 155476) | Groundwater sediment microbial communities from an aquifer in East River, Colorado, USA - PLM4_5_coex redo | ecosystem: Environmental > Terrestrial > Soil > Riparian zone | place: USA...
CCGAGAGTCAGAGACTCATAGGCCCTGCTCTGGCTACCTTATCGGAAAGATTTTTTCGAGGTCGTCGGCTGGGCGGGGAATGACGTGGACACCCACGAGTTCTCCGACGCGCCTGGCTGCGGCGGCGCCCGCATCGGTGGCGGCCTTCACCGATCCCACATCGCCGCGGATCAGCGCCGTCACAAGCCCCGCATCGACCTTCTGCCAGCCAACGAGCACGACGTTGGCTGTTTTTAGCATTGCGTCGGCCGCCTCGATCATGCCGACGAGGCCGCGCGTTTCAATCATGCCGAGCGCGTCGCCGATCTCGGCCTTCGGTGGAGTGTCGTTCTTGGGGGCGGCCATCGAGTGCGCTGGAGTCTACCACTCTTCCTGCGCGCCGAAGGCGCGCACATAATGCCTTCGCATGGAACTCGTCGTCGCCGAAGGACACATGCTCGAGGAGATTCTCGAAGCCACCTACCCGATCTGGAACGAAGGGCTGACACGAGTCGCGTACGGACAGTGGAACGCTGCGCAGATGCAGACGCCATGGGGCGACGCTCACCTCCGCCGGTTCGCGCTCGTCGACGATCGCGGCCGATGGGTGGCGAGCGCGAAACGCTACCGACTTCCGGTGCGCGTCGGCGACGCCGACGCGTGGATGTGCGGGCTCGGCGCAGTCTTCACCCGTCCGGATGAACGTCGGCGCGGGCATGGGACCGCGATCGTCGAACGGCTCGTCGAGCGATCGCGGAAGGAGGGCGCGGCCCTTGCCGGACTGTTCTCCGAGATCGGCGAGCGATTCTACGAGCGATGCGGCTTCGCGACCGTGCCGATGGACGAGGTCACCGTCCGCGTCACCGCGAAGCACGGCGCGCCCGCGATGCTCGTGCGGTCCGGCGAAGAGCGCGATCTGCCGGCGCTGGCGGCGATGCACGACACGCGCTCGCGAGGCGTGCGGTTCGCCCTGCGGCGTGACGCGCCGCTGATTCATTACGCGCTCGCGAAGAAGCGACTGCTCGCAGGGCTCGGCCGGCCGGGCGTGCGGCATACCGGGTTCTTCGTCGCCGAGGAAGGCGCGTCTGCCGTGGCCTACGTGGTGTTCACCGCGAGTCGCGGTGGGTGGACGCTCGAGGAGGCCGGCGATCGTGACCCCGCCGGCGCGCGGCTGGGCGCCATTCTGCAGGTGCTGCTGGCGCGCGAGCCGTCGCAGCCTCTGCCGTTGATCCGCGCCTGGTGGCCCCCGGCGTTTTCGGTTCCCCCGCAGATCCAGCTCGTCGATCGCGTCCCGGCGCGCGACATCTTCATGCTGCGGCCCCTCGCCGACCTGACCAGTCCTGCACACGCCGAGGAGGTGTTCTACTGGCGCAGCGACTACTTCTGAGGGGCTCAGGGCTCAGGGCTCAAGGCTTAAGGCTCAAGGGGCTTCTGGCTTCAGCCCCTGAGCCCTAAGCCCTGAGCCCTGAGCCTGCTAAGATCCGCTCATGAGCCAGGAAGTGCTCACCGAGCTCGTCAAGGCCCTTGGCCGCGGCGAAGAGGTGGCGCTCGTGACCATCGTCGCCGCGCAGGGATCCACGCCGCAGCGCGTGGGCGCGAAGATGATCGTGTTTCCCGACGGGCGGATGGTGGGGACCATCGGCGGCGGCTGCTACGAGAACGACGCCTTCTGGAAGGCCAAGGAAGCGCTGCAGTCGCGGAAGCCGCAGCTCGTTCGGTACGATCTCACGGACGACTTCGCGCAGGAGTCGGGCCTTATCTGCGGGGGACAGATGACCGTCTACATCGAGCCCGTCGAGCCGGCGCCGCAGCTTTACATCGTTGGGGCAGGGCACGTCGGGCATCAGCTCGCGCAGATCGCCAGCCCGGTCGGTTTCCACGTGCACGTGCTCGACGATCGTGAGAAGTTTGCCAACGCCGAGCGGTTTCCCGCCGCCACCGAGGTGATCGTCGATTCGATTCCCGACTGGCTGCATCGGGCGGAGCTGCCGGCCAACGCCTACGTCGTCGTCGTGACGCGGGGCCATACGCACGACCTCGACGCGCTGCGCGCGCTTGCCGCGCGCGACCTTCGATACCTTGGGCTCATCGGCAGCCGGGCCAAGGTCAAGAAGATCTACGACGCGCTCGTCGAAGAGGGCATGCCGCTCGAGTGCCTGCAGCGCGTCCACGCGCCCATCGGCCTCGACATCGGTGCCGTGTCGCCCGAGGAGATCGCCATCAGCATCCTCGCCGAGCTGATTGCCGTGCGTCGCGGCCGGATCGAGGCGCCGCACGTCGCGGCCGCTTCGCTGCAGTGGAAGAAGCTGCCGGCCTCGCTCGCCAAGGAATGATCCCGGCGATCGTGCTGGCCGCGGGGAAGTCCTCGCGGATGGGACGCACGAAAGCGCTGCTGCCGGTTGGATCGATCGGCGACACCTTCCTCACGCACATCCTGCGCTCGCTTCACGAGGGCGGCGTCACCAGGGCGTTCGTGGTCATCGGCGCGGACGCGCCAGCGGTCCGCCAGGCCCTGGCCTCGTCTGACGCCTCCATCCAGATCGTCGAGAACGCGCGTTACGAGGAAGGACAGCTGTCGTCGCTGTTGGCGGGGCTGGCCGCCGTGGACGCCGACGACCCCACAGGTCCGGCCGTGATGATGACGCTCGTTGACCTTCCGCTGATCGCGGCGACGACCGTGCGCGCGGTGCTCCACGCCTATCTCGCTGCGCCGCACGCCGCGATCGTGCGCCCCAGTCGAGGGATCCGTCGCGGACATCCCGCGATTTTCGCGCGCCGGCTGTTCAACGAATTCAGGCAGGCGGATCCATCAACAGGCGCCAAGCCCGTTGTGCGCGCGCACGCTTTCGAGGAAGTGAACGTCGAGGTCGGTGACGACGGTGCGTTTACTGACATCGACACGCCCGAGGACTACGAGCGGTTCGTCGCGCCGACGCTGTCACGGGCCACGCCCTCACAGGCCACAGAGACACAGAGACACAGAGAGAATTAGTCGCCCGCGTCGGTCGGAGACCTCCACTTGCGTCTTCGTCGCCGACCACGACCCACTATTTGACCTGTTGGATTTGGAATTGCGACGCCAGGACCTGAGCGCTACACTGCGCGCGCCAGGGCGATGGTGTCCACCACGAATAGGGCTGTTCCCGAGCAGGCCGGAGCCATTGCCGTTCGGCGCACTGGCGAGAGCTTCGAGGTGTGCCTCATTCGGAGGAAGGAGTCCAGGAAGTGGGGGATTCCCAAAGGATTGGTTGATCCTGGAGATACCCATGAAGAAACGGCACTGAATGAGGCCTGGGAGGAAGCCGGTCTCAGAGGACGACTGCTTGGGGAGGCCATCGGAACCTATGAATACGAGAAGTGGCACACAACCCTGGTCGTGGCCGTCTACGTCATGGAGGTTCTCGAGCAGCATGCTGAATGGCAAGAAGCGAGCATCCGAGAGCGCAGGTGGACGTCGTTTGACGAGGCGGCTTCGCTGCTCATGGATCATCCTGTTCGGCCACTCTTGGACATGGCAAGGGTTGTTGTTGAGACCTAGAGTCAGTCAGAAGTCAGGCATGCAGTATGTGCGTCTCCATGCGGCTGATGAGCCGTGCGCTCGGCGACTGGATCCTCGAGCATTGAGAGTGATCGCTGGAATCCGCATATGAGCCCGACAAGTGCGGGCTACTCCGGCACGCCGCTGCCGAAGAAGCTCGGGATTGCTGAACGCAGCCGCCTCGTCGTGAGGCACGCGCCTGATGACTACGCGCGGATGCTCGCGCCGATCCCACAAGGTACGACCTTCGAGAAGACCGTCTCGAAGAAGACGGACATCGTCCACGTCTTCAGCGACCGGAAGGCGCTGCTCAAGACAGAGCTCGCGGCGCTCCGCACAGCGATCAGGAGCGACGCCGTCGTCTGGATCTCGTGGCCGAAGAAGACGTCGAGGGTACCAACCGACGTCACCGAGGACACCATTCGCGAACTGGCGCTGCCGCTCGGGTTCGTGGATGTGAAGGTATGCGCGGTGAGCGACGTGTGGTCCGGCCTGAAGCTGGTCGTCCGCAAAGAGCTTCGCTAACTAGGGTAACAATATACTTGACGGGGGAGGCTGAGCAGGAGTAATCTTCTTTTCAGCCATGAATAACCCAAAAACGCTGGTTGACGCCATCCGGTTTTTCGAGAGCGCTGAAAACTGCCGAGATTACTTGGTAGCCCGCCGTTGGCCAAATGGCGTGATTTGCCCGGCCTGCGGGAGCAAATCCGTCTACTTCGACAGCGGCCGGAACGGGTGGGAATGCAAGACCCGCCATCCCAAACGCAAGTTCACCCTCAAGACCGGAACCATCTTCGAGGACTCCCCGCTCGGTCTGGACAAGTGGTTGCCCGTGGTGTGGATGATCGCGAACTGCAAGAACGGCGTTAGTTCGTGGGAAGTTCACCGTGCCATCGGCGTCACCCAGAAAACCGCGTGGTTCATGCTGCAGCGTATCCGCCTCGCGATGCAGGCCGAAGACGGCGGCAAACTCGGTGGTGAAGTCGAGATCGATGAAACGTTCATCGGCGGCAAGTCCCGCAACATGCACAGCGCAGCGCGCAAGCGCCTTATCAAAGGCACTGGCGGCATGGGGAAGGCTGCTGTCATGGGCTTGTTGGAGCGTCACGGAAAAGACGGACACAGCACCGTGCGCGCAGAGGTGGTCGAGCATCGTCGCAAGGCACTGATGCACTCCAGGGTTCAAAAGCACGTGCAGAGCGGCTCCACTGTCTATACCGATCAGTTGCTCTCGTACAACGGACTTGAGGCCAACTGTGTGCATCACGTCATCGACCACGCTGAGGCCTACGTCGATGGGCAAATCCACACAAACGGCTGCGAGAACTTCTGGTCCCTGCTCAAGCGCGGGCTGAAGGGCACCTACGTGGCGATCGAACCGTTCCACCTGTTTCGGTATGTCGATGAGCAGGCGTTCCGATTCAACACCCGCAAGCTGACGGACGCTCAGCGGTTCAGCGAAGTCGTGCGCGGGATCGTGGGTCGTCGCCTGACGTATGCGGAGCTGATCGGAGCGCTCGACGCGAGCGCGCCCGCCTAGGATCGAAGGGCCGTCTGCAACGCGGGCCGAAGCGCAAGGCGTGACTACGCTTTCGGTTTCGGTCCGCGCTTGCGCGGATTCTTGTCGGCTAGCTTTTTGTACTCGGCCTGTCGGCGGTCCATTTCTGTCTTGGGGACCGCCAGCAGCCGATCCATGAGCGAGGTGAAGGCTTGGTATTCCTTCGGTGGCCGTGCCATTTCGCCTCCATCCTACCGCTGATTGTATTGGTCGTATCACTGGTCACCCTTGGAAACAGTCTTCGCGCGCTTCAGCTAGACGGCTATCGAGAACAGAACGCAGGCAGCCAGCGCACCAACAGAAACACAGAGCCACAGACGGCCACGCCTACGGTCCAGAACGGCCCCCAACAAGGCTCCACCCCAAGCCAAAACGCCGACAGACAAAATAGCGAACTTCCTATGACTGAACTGTTCCTTGGCCTGAGCCCAACCGCGTGGACGGCCATCTTGACTCTCGTGCTGGCCGTCATCGCCGTGGTGCAGGTCTGTATCTATCTCAATCAACTTGCGACCAATAAAGAGATCGAACGGGCCTACGTCACGATGTCTCACTATCCGCCCGGATTGATCATCAACCCAGACATCCACACCTTCAACGGTCCGCCTTCGCAGAACGTTCGTGTCCTTGTTCGGATTAGAAACAGAGGGAATACGCCAGCGCTGGTCACGTTTACCTTGGTTCAATTTCACTTCGGGCCTTTGCCAGCCATTCCGCCCTACGATGAAACCAAAGGGCAAATCATGGACGCGTCGTTCGCCAAGGACGGCAAATTCAACGTTGTGGCGTTCTGGACCATTCCCACTGACACGCTCAAACGCATGAGTGTCGGCGGTGAGCCTTTGTTCATATTCGGGTACGCCGACTACATCGACCGATTCAAAGACCGCCATCGTGTCGGATGGGCGAGACGGTACGACAGGTTCATTGAAGTCCCCGATTTGTACGCCACCGGTAAACTCCCGAAGAACCGCAACAATCTGCCGTTCGTGACTACGCCTGGCTATAACTACGACCGCAAGCGCAAAAAAGGCGAGGGCCATGATTGGGAGAACACAGCCTATGAGCATCCCCCATGAAGTATATTGTTGCCCTAACTAGGCTGTGCGACAGAGAACTCAAGCCCTCTAGCGGTTGACGAGCTTCAGGTCGAGCACCTTCGATTCGCCATCGGTCAGGCTGAACGGCGTCGCGCGGTTTCGGATCTGCTCGAGGAATTGCGGGTCGCCCCCCTCGCCGTCTTCCAGGTAATCCACCGCCACCGCGAGATAGCGCGGCTCCGGCGGAAGCGCCTTGATACGGAACTGCCCCTGCTGGTCGGCGCGGGCGGTCTTCACGAACCGGGACGGAAACGCCCAGTGCGCCGGATCGTCTGAGAACACCACGACCGTGTAGTCGCGCGTCGCGGCGCCGTTGGGGAGCGTCACCCGGCCATTGACATCGCTCACCTTGTCGCTGACGACGATCTGTAGGCCCGTGCTCTGGGAGCTGCCCTTGAAGTCGAGCGCGTCATCGGTGACGTCCTGTCCATTGAAGGTCACCGACTTGAGCGTCCATTCCTGCGGCAGCCCGTTGACGCGAATGAACTTCTGACCCATCAATCCCGTGATCGTGAAGGTGCCGTCGGCCTCCACCTGGGCCACGCGGTTGCCGAGCGGTCCTGGAACGAACTGCGCGCCCTGCGCGACGATCGAAATCGCATTCGTGTTCAGCTTCGCAACCGATCCGTCGGCGGCGACCACCGTGCCGGCGAGGCTCGCGCCCTTGGTGGTCATGAGCGAGATGCCGGTCACGTCCTCGCCGCCCACGGTGAGCGACATCTCGGCGATGTCCAGCTCGGGCATCCCAGGCGGCGGTCCGCCAGGCCCGCCCGCTCCGCCGCCACCCGGTCCGGGGCCGCCGGCCCTGAAGGCGAACACGGCGCCACGGCCTCCGCCGAAGCCCGCGGCGGCGATCAGCGTGTAGTTGCCAGGCGCGACGTTGGCGATCGAGAAGCTGCCGTCGGCGCGCACGCGGCCCGCATTGCCGCCGAACACGGCGACTGCGCCTCCGACCGCGTCGGCAGGCATCAGACTGACGGCGCCGTTGACCAGCGGCGCGCCGGTCGAATCGAACGCGAGTCCCGAGATCTTCACGGTGCGAACGGCCTGCAGGGCGAAATTGACGCCCGACTGTTCCTGCCCGACACCGAGCGTGAACCGCTGCGCTTCGGCAACATTGCCGGTTCCCGGGTAGTAGGTCGACGCGTAGCTATTGGTTTCGCCAGTCGTGTCCTCGAACGGCAGGTTGTTGGCCCGCAGCGTCGCGCTCACGTAGTAGTCGCCCGGCGCGAGACCATAGATGCGAAAGGCGCCGGTGTCGTCGCTCTGATCGGCGCCACCGCTCGGCGTGAGGCGCCGCGCGCCCTGTGACATCTGATACCGCAGCACCTGCACGCGCGCGTTCGCCACGGGTTCTCCGAACTCGTCGAACACGCGACCCGTGATGGCCGCTCCCCGCGGCAGCGAGAAGTCGGCGCGTTCCATCAACTGGCCTTCCGAGATCTCGATCGGCGATCCGGCTTCGAACGCGCGGCGCTGGCCAAACCGTAATGTCATGAAGCCGGCCTTCGACGCCGTCAGATTCCAGCGCCCGGCCGGAAGATCCTTGAACTCGAATCGGCCCTGTGCGTCGGTATTGACCAGGCGGTTGGCGCGAAGCTCGGCCGACTGCGCGCGCACCTGCGCCCGCCGAACCGGGGAGCCGCTGTCGGCGGTCACGACGCGACCGCGGATAATGGCGGTGCCGGCCTCTTGATCGCCAGATCCGGTGCCGACGCCGGTGACGTCGCGCGGCGGCAGTTGTCCCGCTCGTCCGCCTGCGGCACCCTGTCCGAACCCGCCCCCGCGGCCGCCTCCGCCCGCTTGTCCCTGGGCGACGATCATCGGTACGGGAGCCATGGCGGCCAGCAGCAGGGCGACCACTCCCGGCACGAGGTGACGGGCAAGATGTTTCATGGCGAAATTATGACGCCCGGCCGGGGGCCTTGGTTGTGAAGAAAATGTGAGGACGAGACTCCAATGATTTCAGCGGCAGAGGCACTCGAGCGCCTGCGAGAGGGGAACCGCCGGTTCGCATCTGGCGTCCGGGGCGGTGACATGGCGAGCCAGACGCGACGTCACGAGCTGGCGGCAGGCCAGGAGCCATTCGCCATCATCCTGGGGTGTTCCGACTCACGGGTGCCGGCAGAGATCGTCTTCGACCAAGGGCTGGGCGACCTGTTTGTCATCCGCGTGGCCGGCAACATCGTCGCTTCCTCTCAAATCGGCAGCGTTGAGTTCGCCGCAGAACGGTTCGGCACACCGCTCGTCGTCGTTCTGGGCCACTCCAGCTGCGGGGCTGTTCTGGCGACGCTGGAGGAACTCATACGCCCGAGGGAAAGCCAGTCGCGGAATCTGCGGTCTATCGTCAACCGTATTCGTCCATCCGTGGAATCGCTGCTGGCGACCGAACTCAGAAACGACCCGGAGGCTCTGGTGCGGCAGGCCGTTCGCAGCAACGTCCGCGTCTCCGTAAGCCATCTTCGGCACGGGTCGGAGATCCTCGAGCAGTTGATCCAGAGGGAACGACTCCTCGTCGTGGGCGCCGAGTATTCCCTGGAGACCGGGGTCGTCGATTTCTTCGAAGGTGTGTAGGACGAGGTAGGCGGCGTCAGTCCGGCGGGACGTCGAGGCCCACCGCCCGCATAAGGGCAATGGCGTTGCTCCTCGACACCGGCCCGGGCTTCACGAGGTAGTCGAACTGCATCTCTCCGCCCTCGAAACGGTCTTCGAAGTGGATGTTGGATGCCCGCGGTGCCACCGCGTCGGCCACCTTCGTCACCGCCAGATCGTGCGTCGTCACGAGGCCGATGGCCTGGCGGTCGAGCAGGGCGCGAAGTACCCCCGACGCACCGACGATCCGATCGTGCGAGTTGGTGCCGTGAAACAGCTCGTCCAGCAGGAAGAGCGCCGGCTGCGGCCCGGCGGCAAGGTCGGCGATTTCGCGCACGCGCGTGATCTCGGCGAAGAAGCGCGACCGTCCCTCCTGCAGCGAGTCCTGGATACGCAGTGTGGCGCCAATGCGAAGCGGCGTCAGACGAAGGCGGCGTGCCCGCACGGGGGCGCCGGCGAGCGCCAGCACCGCGTTCACGCCAACGGTGCGAAGCAGCGTGCTCTTGCCCGACATGTTCGACCCGCTGACGACGAGCAACTGAACGCCTTCGCCGAGGCATACGTCGTTGCGTACGATCCGGCCGGCGGCGATGAGCGGGTGGCCGAGCGCGGTGCCGTCGAACAGAGCCCGCCGCGCGTCGGGAACCACGATCTCCGGAAACGGGTCGTCGGGGTGCTCGTAGCGATAGGCCGACAGCGAGGCGAGCGCTTCGAACTCTCCGCAGATCCGCAGCCATTCGCGAATGTCGCGCTCGTGCACGCGCCGCCAGGCTTCGACGGCGAGCGCGAGATGCGTGCCCCACAGCACCGCGGCCGCGACGGGAGCGAAGACCATGTTGTGCTGCCAGTCGTGCAGCTCGACCAGTTGACGCAGTCGCGCGATGGCGGCTGACGCTTTGATGTTCGATGCGCCGGCGCCGGCGAGTCGGCGCTGCAGATCAACGAGGCGCGCTGCCGTGAACTGTTCAGCCTCGAGCCGCGTCAGCACCACCGCGAGCGCCCCGAGATCGCGAGCCGGTCCGTCCGCGCCGTGCAGTGCGGAGGTCGTTCGCTGGCGAAGGGGCAGCGTGAACGCGATCTCGCACAACACGACGGCCACGAACGGTGCAGAGTCGCCCGATGCGAACGCGTAGACCGCCGTGGCAACGGCGGCGATGGTGAGGATGAGCGCTGCCGGCCTGAGCCACGCCCGACGAAAGAGCGGTGGCCCTTCGGCCCAGGCGACGACCGCGTCGGTGTGAAGGCTGGCGCGGACCTCCGCGCCGGCGAGCGACAGCGCCTCGCGCAGGTCGAGGCGCGGCGTCAGGTCGGTCACGGACTGCTGGCGCGCGTGAATCTCGGACGGTTCGGCCGCGCTCAGCAGCCACGACGCAAGCGTTTCTTCGCCGGCCCTGGTTCTGGCGATCGACAGCAATTCGAAGAGAGACCCTTCGCCAAACAGGTCGAGGTCCTGCGCATAGACATGACCTGCATCTCGAAACCGCTCGCCCGCCTCTCCCATTCCAGCCCAGCGGTCGTCGATGCGCGCCACGCCTCGCAGGTAGAACTCGATGGCTCGCGCAGCCGCGTCTCGCGATCGAATCACGCGGTCGTGCCTGACGACGAGCGCCGCAAAGGCGACAAGCGGCACGACCAGCCACCACGCAGAGGCCCAGCCCTCGAACAGGGCGATCGCAATCCCCACGCCCACGGCGAAGACGACGAGCCGCGTGTAGCTCAGTCGCGCGTCGAGCCGAGTGAGCCGCGCGTGGGTGTCGCGACGGGCCTCCAGGCGCCGGGCATACTCGACGCTGGGAACCGTCACGGAGCTACGGGACCTTCACCATGGCCGCGTTGAGGAACGCCACGAGTGGAGCGATCGCGCGGAAGACTCCCAGCAGCTCGGCGTAGAACCGCGGCTCGAGCGCGAACTCGGCGGGGAACTCGCGTCCGGCGATGAACTGCTTGTGCTTCAGGTAAACGGCTGCGGGATGATCGGCTGCGTAGCCGCGCGGCACACGTGTGAGCTGCTCGCCGTCCAGTCCACCCGCCGTCTCGACGAACGTCCGCGCGTGGACGATGCGACTGAACGCTCGATGACGCTCGGCGATCGAGGAGCGGAAGGCTCGGAGCTCGTCAGCGTCGGGACGGTACGATCCGCCGCCAATCCATACCCAGCGCGGCGCCACCTCGAAATAGAGACCGGCGCCCACACCCTTCGGCAGACGACGCGATGGCATGTGCGCCGCGATGTTCGTTTTGAGCGGCGACTTGTCGGAGCTGAACCGCGTATCGCGATAGATCCGGAACAGCGAGACCCGTGGGTCGGCAACCAGATCGGGAGCAAAGGCCGGAAGATCCGACGCGAGCCGCGCCAGCAGCTCGATCATCGGACCCCGGAGGTGCTGCTCGTAATCGGCCTTCCGAGCGCGGAACCAGTCGCGGTCGTTGTTCCGCTTCAGGGCCCGCAGGAACGCGAGCGACTTCTTCGTGAAGGGGGCGGGCACGAGTCTAGGCGCGCGGCTGGGCTGCTGCGGCCGCCCATCGTTCCTGCATCGCGCGCGTGAGGTGCGGCACCTGCCCAATCATGCGCTGGATCAGCATGAGCTGCGCGCGGTGGTGCATCTCGTGCTCCTTCATGCCCATGATCATCTCGAACCGCGTCTTCTGCGCCGGTTCCGTGCCAGGCGGCTGGTTGAACCGCTCGGCGAGGAACTCGTCGCTCAGCGATTCGAGCCACGCCCCGGTCGCCTCGCCCCGCTCCTTCAGCATGGCGATCAACTCGGCCTTCGTACGCGGCTTCTGCTCCTCGGCCATCATCTGTCCCACGAGTTCAGGGAAGTTGATCCCCTCAAACGAGGTGCGCTTCTCTTTGTGCACGCCCGACCATGCGTCGGTCAACGCGATGTGCGTGAGCAACTGGCGGACGGTGCGTGTGCCGGGCGCGGCCGAGAAATCGAGCTGCGACTCCGGAATCTCTTCGACGGTCTTGATCGTGTTCCCGCGGACAGTGCGGTACGCCCGCGCGAGTTCCTTGGCTCCATAACACATCATGAGTGCTCTCTCCGGTTGGTGGTTGGTGGTTGGTGGTTCGTGGTTGGCGGTGTCGCCAACCTTCAAATACTACAATCGACCGGTGACATCCATCCTGTCGGCCGCGACGCGCGAGGCGCTCGTCGCCGACCTTCGCGCCATTCTCGCCGATCGCTGTACCACGAATCCGACTCAGCTCGAGCACCACAGCCACGGCGAATCGTGGCACGCCGAGGCGGCGCCCGATGTTGTGGTGTTTCCCTCGAGTACGGACGAAGTCAGCGCGATCGCGAGGGTAGCGGCCCGGCATGACGCGCCGGTCGTTCCCTTCGGCATCGGGTCGTCGCTCGAGGGTCATGTCAACGCCGTCTGCGGCGGCGTGTCGATCGACT
>Ga0210380_10000931_pt1 | contig 12133 bp, 10 predicted proteins | sample PLM4_5_coexredo_FD_155476 | JGI IMG/M metagenome (GOLD analysis project Ga0210380, IMG submission 155476) | Groundwater sediment microbial communities from an aquifer in East River, Colorado, USA - PLM4_5_coex redo | ecosystem: Environmental > Terrestrial > Soil > Riparian zone | place: USA...
GTCTCTAAAGGTGGCACCCCAAATATGAAGACGCTTCTCCTCATCACCGCCCTTCTCGCCGCCCAGCTGGCGCCGCCTCGCGCGAACGGAGCCATCGAAGGCACGGTGGAAGACTCCGTCACCATGCTGCCCCTCCCGAATGTGCCGATAACGCTGACGGCAGGCACTCTTCAGATCGACTCCACCAGCGATCAGTCCGGCCGCTTCCTGATTCCCAACGTCGCGCCTGGCTCATACATTGCTGCTGCGAAACTGGATGGCTATTCCGAAGCGGCAACGATTGTGATCGTCACCGAAGGCCAGGTCAGCCGTATCGCCCTGACGATGGTCCCCTCCGCGGTCATCAGCGGAATCGTTTCCGACGATAGCGGCGCACCAGTTGTCGATATACCCGTTCAAGTGATGCGCGTCACGTACCGGAATGGAGTTCCGGCGACAGACAATGCCGGCTCGCAGGCGTCCGATGGCAAGGGCGGCTATCGAATCGCCGGACTCCGGCCTGGGGACTACTATGTTGCCGCTGCGCCGAAACCATCCGCCGGGAACGCGCCGGCCTCGGCCTCGCTGGTTCGGACGTTTTCACCGAGTGGCCTGGACCTTTCGCAGGCTTCAATCATCCGGCTTCGTGCCGGCGAAGAAATGACCGGCGTCAACATCCGGCTTGAAAAAGCCAATCTGTTCCGAATATCCGGACAGGTCGCGAGCGCCATACCCGAACTCGATACCAGAAACGCTGCTGTATCGACCGTCACCCTGCTGCCTCGAGTGAGTGCGTTGCAGGACAACGGCTTCTCGCGCTCAGGTCCAGTCTCCATGGCCAATCCAACCAACGGACGTTTTGAGCTCGTGAATGTTTTTCCCGGTGTGTACGACGTCTACGCCAGTTTGCCCGACAGCCGCGGTTACGGAGGCTCGTACGGACGGACAACTGTCACCGTTAGCGGAAATCAGGAAGGTGTGACCGTCACGGTACACCGAGGAGTCGACGTCCGAGGGACAGTGACCGTCGACGGAGGAACTTCGCCATCCGTTAATAGTGTTCGGATTTCGCTTCAACCCGAGGACAGCGCTTCCCGCCTTGCGGGCTACCAGCAGCTTTCCCGGTTTCAGCCCACGCTCGATCCGAATGGGGCGTTCACGATTCCCACCGTACCTGAAGGACAGTTCCGCGTTCAGGTCGCATTCGCTCCACCGACTGTGGCGCAACCGGCGCCAGTTCGAAATCGATCCCTCGATCCCTTTGCACCGGATCCAACGCCGCCGCCGGCTCTGGTCAGTGTGCCTTTGGCCGGAGTACCTCTGGGCCCAAACGCCTATGTGGCCGACATTCTGCAGGGCGGAATGACGGTCTACAACACCGGGATATTTGTGAGTACGCAATCGTTTGATCCGCTGGAAGTGAGGGTCCGAACCGATGGCGGCAGCGTGAGTGGAATCGTACTGGATGGGAAACTGATTCCGTTTGCCGGAGCGACTGTCGCACTCGCGCCGTTGGTCCAATACCGTCAAAACCCTGCACTTTATCGCGTGGCCGTGACGGATGAAACGGGAAGCTTTTCAATGTCCGGCATTCGCCCGGGCGAATACAAGCTGCTCGCGTGGGATTCGATCCCGCCCGGGGCGTATATGAACGCGGAGTTTCTCAGCAACTATACGGACAAGGAATATCCCGTTACCGTTCCCGCAAACATTCAGGTCCAAACGAAACTGACAGTAATTCCCCAAAGGTGAATTCGGGGGACGGGGGTACGAATTCAAATAGGTTCTGCCAGAGGACTACGGCGACGGTGATTGGAGGCGAATTGCCCTCCTGACTCAGGAGGGCAATTCGGCTAACTTCGACACTCCCAGCGTCCTGTATTGCCCTCAGACTCGTGCCAATTCAGGGTTCCACAGATCTGGAGAAAACTATTTTGGACAGATCTGCCCGGCGAGAAGGGGCGATCGCTAAATTCGAATTCGTACCCCCGTCCCCGAATTATCCCGTCCCCGAATTATTCCAGGCCGGTCACGGCCATGTCGACGGGATGTTCGATACTCAGCTTCAGGGAAAACTCCCGCTTTTCGCCGGGTTTCATGCTGACGCGCCACACCAGTTTTCCATCTTCCTCCCGCGTCACTTCCTTCGGACTGGCCGACGTGCCGAGGTCCTTCTCCTGAGGCGTCAGCACCTTCACCACAATCTTCTCATCGCGCGACACGGGGGTCGGCTCCTTAAAGGCGACCTGCTCCGCCGTCTTCTTGTTGTTCGTAATCGTGACGAGAATCTCGTACGTCGTGCGACGCGTTTTGCTGGTCAGTCCCGTATCTTCCGTGAACCGATTCACCAGCCGGCGTTTCACCGCAATGCCGTCATCGACACCCAGTGCCAGATCGAACTTTTCACCCGGCATCACCGTCTTGAGGCTGCTCGCGGCCACGAACGTGTCGTCGAGAAATGTGTTCATCGGACCGGCAAGCAATGGATACTCGCTCGTATTCGTCGCGTTCGCGTTGAGAAATGCCGCTTCGAGCATTTTGGGCGTGGATTGATACTGGAGCATTGCCGCCAGTCGGCCCACGTTGATCGCCACTTTCTGAGTGGTGTTGTTGCCCGGCACGCTCACGTTGACTGGAATCTTGAACGTCGCGCTCGTCGCGCCAGCCTCAACATCAGCGTTGAGCACTCCGACCTCGCGTTTCTCGGCAGCAGCGCCTGCGAAACCATCGATGGTCAAGAAATCCTGGGTTGCCGCCGGAGCCGCGCCTCCTCTACCACCCCCACCGCCCCGTCCCGCATTCGCATTAGATGGCGCTGGCGCCGGAGCCGCCGGCCTCGCCACATCCGCAATCCACGGCCGCAGTTCCGGAGCGCCACCGCCGACGCTGGGCCGCGCGGTCGAAAGCGTCAGCACGACATTGTTCCAATCCTCTCCCGTTCCATTCCGCACGATTCCAAAGTACGACAGCTCCACCGCACGATCCGCGCTCCGGAGCCGCGCATCATAGGACGGCGTCCATGACGCACTGGGAACCGCGTATTGAAGCGCCACGTCGAGCGATCCCGCCGTCGTCAGGCTTAGGCGAACTGTGATGGTCTTCGATTGGCGGCCCCGCGCTCCGCGCAGCTGATTGAGCTGCTGCTCGAGCGCGGTCTGCTTCGCCTGCAATGGCTCGCGGTCGATATCGAGCTTCTGTTGTTCGGCGTTGATCTTGCCCAGAGTCTCCTCCGAGTACGCGAAAAGCTTCTGCCATTCATCCAGCGTTGGCCGGGCCGCTGCACCTGCTGCTCCGGCAGGGCCAGTGGTTGTCGACGCCTGCAGCATGCGCTGCACGTAGGCGCGCTGCTCTTCCAGCACTTTCCCGCGATCATCCAGAACGCGGCGCTGTCGTTGCAGGTCCTTGATCTGAGTTTCCAGGTCTTTGACTTGTTGATTCGTTGTCGCTTCGGCAAAAACAGTTTGCGCGCTGACGTCGAGGATAGTCGCTCCCGCTACGCCACGCCCGGACGCCTGCAGGGATTGATCCAGCAGTGCCGATGGCAGGTTTTCAAAACTGAGAACCTGTTCTCCTGCGGCAAACTGTGTCGTCGCCGTCCGCGTCACGATGGCGCGGTCGCGGTAGACCGTTACGGCACTGATGCGAGAGTTGGCCCGCTCTGCGGAGAGCCCTGTTGGAAACGAGAGGAACAGAATCGTCAGGAAAAAAGCAAGAGTTTTGGTTTTCATTTCGGATCGCTGCCTCCACTTCACCGGGATATATTGCCTCTACATCAGTTTACGTGCGGGACAAGTTTCTATTAGAAAGCATGGTGATGCGGGTAAAAACTTGTTAACTGCTCGAAACGCGGGACCACATCTGGGATTCCTATAACAAATACTCGTCCGCCATAGGCCGACCAGAACTTATCATCGGCCTGGAGGACTAATGCGAACTCTGAAAGCAAAGACACCGGCTGCCACTGGCCCCATCCCCGTATGGTGCAGCAGCTGCTTCATTCGAATCGCTCCATACGATCTCCGAACCGTTCACCACGGCAAGGACTACCACCGTACGTGCTTCGCGAAAATCCGTCCGGCATCCAAGGCAGGAAAAAAGTAACGGTTATTTACTGAAGGCCATCTTCGCAAACGCGTTGGCGGCGTGCGAATGGCTGTCGGTGCGGCGGCGTGCGAGCCAGAGTGTGCGCTGATACTGGAACCCGTCGAATGCGATGCGGGCCAGCTCGCGCCGGCGGATCTCTTCCTGAACGCACATCTCTGGAATAAATCCGATTCCCAGATTCATTGCAATCAGCTTCTTGATCGTTTCGATCATCGCCACTTCCATCACAATATTGAGTGGCGTGTTCGAAGCGCGGAATGCTTCAATCACCTTGAGACGTGACGGCGAAGCGACGGTGTGGGCAATGAATTCTTCGTTGCCGAGTTCGGCGAATTTCACCTTTCGCTTCTTCGCAAGCGCATGACCCGGACTCGCAACGAGAATCAACTCGTCATTCATCACCGGCAGCGTTTCCACGTCCTTCTCTTCCGGCGTGAACGAAATCAGGGCGAGGTCTACGATGTGCTCGCGGATATCGTGGATCAATTGCATTGAATTCTGTCGCGTGACTTCGATGCGCACCCTGGGATGTTTTTTTCGAAACACTTCAATCAACCGCGGCAGCAGATACACTCCCGCGCTTTCATTGGCGCCGATGCGGACGCGGCCCTGTTCCAGACTGTGCAGTTCGCGGATCTCGGAAAGCGCTTCGTCTCTCAGACCCAGAAGGCGTTTCGCCTTTGCATACAGCAATTCGCCGGATGCCGTCAGGATATAGGCGCCGCGGTTGGACCGGTCGAAGAGCGGTGCGCCGATTTCCACTTCGAGCTTGGCGAGCGCCATGCTGACTGCGGGCTGCGTCCGGAAGACACGTTCGGCGGCACGTTTTGGACCACGCGCTTCCGCGGTGGCGACAAACATCTCCAACTGCATCAGATCCATGAAGGGCAGCTTAGCATTTTCGGCCAATTCGAGGGAAAATCAGCCATGACTCGAACGCTACATCGCCTCATCGGAATCACGATGGCGCTACCGCTCTTTCTCTGGATTGTCACCGGCATTCTCTTCAATGTGAAATACCGCTATGCCGAAGCCTACGAGCCGCTTGCTTTGAAGACAGCCACTACCACGGCCGCATGGAGCGGAGCTCTGGTGTCGCCAGGGGAACTGGTTTCATCCGGAAAACTCGATGGCATGGGCCGGATTTCACTTTTCATGCATCCATCGAAAACCCCGGCGTATGCGGGAGTCCGCAACGGCACGCCGGTGGCGGTGAATGCCGTGACGGGCGAATACATTTCAGAAGCGATGGAAGACGAATCGAAGCACTGGGCCGATGATGCCGTCGGGCAGTCGCCGAATGCGGCGCGCTATGGAGCGATTGTGAAACGCCGTGACGGCAAGCGGCTCTCGTTGTTGACTGGTGTTGAGGATCCTGCCGTGGTGTTTGAATACTCGGAGAGAAAGTTCGTCACCGTGGACCGGCTCACCGGTGAAATGTCTCAGACGGGAACACTCAATGACTGGATTGACTGGACATACCGCGTCCACTACCTGCAATGGACGCCGTGGCATTTTGTCAATATTACCCTGGTGATTATCGCGGTACCTCTCACGCTTGGATTGGCACTTTCCGGATTGTGGCTGGCATTCGGCCCGCGCGGGGGATACTCCGGACGGCGGCCGAACTCGTTTTACTGAGAAAGGGGAATCGTGAAATCGGACGATCTCGAAATCGCACAAATCCTGCATCTCAAATCCGAGATCAGAAATTGCAAATTGGACTGGCGCATTCGAAGTCCAATCTGAGATTTTAGTTTTCGGATTTGAGATGCAGGATTTGTGCGATTTCGAGATCGTCCGATTTCACGATTCATCTGACAGGGGCTGATGGAGACCGAGTTACTTCTTCGGATTTACGAAATTCGAAAACGTTTCATACGCTCCCGGAGCATTCGCATTCAGCCACTGCACATACTTTTCCGCCGCTTTCTCCAGATTCCGGAACAACAGCGGATTGTTCCGCGACTTTCGAAACTCCCCGACGAAGCCCTTCACGCGTTCCCATACCAGCAGCATTTCCGCGCTGTTCTCGAAGAACAGCTCTTCGTGAAGCACGCCGCGCACGACGAAGGATGCGGCCATCTCCCAATATGACGTCACCATTCTGAAGTACGCATTCGGATCGCTGCCCGGAGGAAACTTTTCCATTACTTCGGCAAGCGACTGCACTTTGAAGTTGGCGACGAACCACGCGCGTGCGGTGCGCATGCGCTCTTCGCGCCGCATTTCGTAAAGTTTGAGAACGAGTTCGGCATCCTGATACGTCGCCTGTGGCATGGTCACTCCTATGTCTCGGATCTGGCCCGCTGCGATTTGTAGGCTTCTCTGGCTTCCTTGATTTCTTCTTCCAGTTTTGCGATCTGTTTGCGCGTGCGCCGGCGCTCGGCTTCCCATTCTTCGGATTCGTCCTGATAGCGGCGTTCGCCGCGAGTCTTCAGCCGACTCAGCTCTTCCAGCTGGCCGTCAAACTCTGCCTGAAGTTCGGCAGCCACCTGCTTCTTCACGGCTTCCTTCGCGGCGGGAATCGCCTTCTCGAGCAATTCGATCCGAACCGAATTACGCTGGCGTTCTTCGGACAACTGCGCCGTCAGTGTCGCAACATCATGATTCAGACGCTCGCGTTCACGGTTGGCCGAAGCCAGCTGCGGATCGTATTGCCCGCGCAGTTCTTCCGTGATCTGTCCGCGAATGTCTTCGATGGAATGCTGCAGATCGCGTTCGGCCTTCTTCGCGCGGATCAGAAGCTGATCCCGTTCGTTGTCCCACGAGACCTTCGCCGCCTCGAATTCCCTCTCCAGTCGCGCAACCGAATTTCCGGGTCCCGACGAATTCGCCGGTAGCTTCCCCAGTTTCTCGAGCAGCGCCCGTTTTGCAGCGGCCTTTTCCGGGCTATCCGTAATGCCGGCGGACTTTCTCAGCCGATCGATTTCGGCGTTGAGACGGCGCCGTTCGGCCTCCCACTGCATTTCCCAATCCTGCTTGGCGGTGGCCAGACGAGCCTCCACTTTTTCACGCACGGCCAGGGCAAACCGCGAGGGATTGTTGGACTGTTCCATGGAATCGATAGCCGAGCGCTGCAGCGACGACATTTGTATCTTCATCTGCTCGCGTTCGGTTTCCCATCGCGCCTGTGCCGCAAGCAGGTCCTGTTCGATCTGCTGTCGCGCCCGCACCGCATTCTCCAGATGAAGCCGGATCTCGGCCTGAAGATCGCTCGCCACTTCGTTGCGCGCAACTTCCTTGGCGCGCTCCATGGCTTCGGTTAGTCGATCAATCTCAGTGGTAAAGCGCCGCCGTTCGCCACGCCACACCTCGCGAGCAGATTCGAATTCCTGCTCGACAACGTCCTGCCGACGCTTGGCTTCCTTGAGTTTCCGCTCATACTGCGTCTGGATTTCATCAATCAACTGGTCGTTGGAAGTGGTCGACCAGGCCACCGCATAGATATTGATGGGTTCGACCCGCCCGCGCATGTTCGTGTGCCCCATCTGAGCGCACTGGACGCCGACAAGTCTTGCAGCATCCAGCAGGTCATCGGTGATCAGAATCTGATCGGGCTCCGCCTGGTTCTGCACGCGGGACGCGACATTGACGACATCGCCGTAGAGGTCCTTGTCTTTTACAATGCAAGGTCCGGTGTGAAGGCCAACCTTGATTTGGATTTGTTCTTCGACAGGCTGTTTGACGCGATCTTCCTCGAGAACGCGCTGCATTCCAATCGCGCCCTCAACTGCCCCCTTGGGATCTCCAAATACGGCCATGATGGCGTCGCCGATAGTCTTCACCACGCGGCCGCCGCATCCTTCAATGACGGGAAAGAGCATTGCGTTATGGCGCTGAACCATGGCCAGGCCCCGATCATCTCCGTGCTTCTCGAAGTATGCTGTGGACCCCTTGATGTCGCTGAAAAGAACCGTGACAGGAGTTCGAACACTTTCGGGCGGCTGATCGCCTGCATCCTGTTCCCCGAGCAGCTTCTTGATCTTGTCCTTTTCCATTTATTCCCCGTTCAGGATGCCACCCAGATTGCCAAGGATTCCTCCCTGTTCACGTCCCCTGCCGGTAAGGCCCGGTACGGCCGCAATAATTCGATTCGCCATGCGGCTGAGCGGAAGCGATTGCAACCAGATTCGACCGGGCCCCCGGAGTGTGGCAAAAAACAGTCCTTCTCCACCAAAAAGCGCTGTTTTGATCTTGCCGATGTACTGGATATCGTACTGGACGGTCGGCTGAAACGCCACGATGCAACCGGTATCGATTCGCAATGTTTCACCGGCGGCCAGGGTGCGTTCCATCAGGCATCCTCCGGCGTGAACAAATGCGTAGCCATCGCCCTGGAGCCGCTCCATGATGAAGCCCTCGCCGCCAAACAGTCCCACGCCAAGCTTGCGCTGAAACGCGATTCCGATCGACACGCCTTTGGCTGCGGCAAGAAACGAATCCTTTTGCGTGATCAGTTCCCCACCGATCTCCGAAAGCTGGACCGGTATGATCTTTCCCGGATATGGCGCGCCGAATGCCACCTTGCGCTTGCCCGAACTCTGGTTCATGAACACGGTCATGAAAAGCGATTCGCCCATCAGCAGCCGCTTTCCCGCTCCCATCAGCGCGTCCATGAATCCTCTCTGTGCCGAGGTGCCATCACCGAAAATGGTTTCCATGCCGACACCGTCTTCCATATACATCATGGCGCCGGCCTCGGCGAGCGCGGCTTCGCCGGAATCCAGTTCCACTTCAACGTATTGCATGTCATCACCGTAGATCTTGTAGTCGATTACGTCCATCGCGGGCATGGGCACCTCCAGTTGGGAATCATACCGCAGAGGCGAAGATCTGAGGTCTACGCCATCGATCCGGACATGAACAAATATTCATCATCGCGTCATCGTTGTTTTCGTGCGACATCGCGAGCAATGCAATAAGCTGCGAGCCGTCTGAACAAACCCGGAGGACACGACTATGAAGAAGATGCTTTTTGCCGCCGCCATGCTGATTCTCGCCCAGTCCGGACCGTATCACGCGATTACAGAAATCAAAATTGGCGGAGCCGGTCAATGGGACTACCTGAATGTGGATGAGGTTGGGCGCCGTCTCTATGTCGCACACGGAACGCAGGTGGAAGTCATCGACATCGACACGAATAAGGCCGTCGGCGTGATCGCGAATACGCCGGGCGTTCACGGGTTTTGGCCAGCAGCGGATCTGGGAAAAGGATTCGCAAGCAACGGTCGTGGGAACAATGTCAGCGTGGTCGATCTCAAGACGCTGATGACGACTTCTCAGGTTGCGACCGGTGCAAACCCGGACTGGATTTTCTACGAACCGAAAAGCGGGGAGGTCTATACCAGTAACGGTACGTCGAAGGATTCCACCGTCTTCAATGCCAAAACTGGAGCGGTGATCGCCACGATTCCGCTGGGTGGCAAACCGGAAACGGGAGTCGCCGATGCCGCAGCAGGACGCGTGTACATCAACAACGAAGATAGTGCGACTATCGTCGTCATCGATATGAAGACGCATGCAGTTGTCGCCAACTGGCCCATCGCTCCGGGAGCGAGCCCCACAGGACTGGCGTTCGATGTGAAGAACCACCGTTTGTTTGTGGGCGCTTCGGGCGGCGGCGCGGGCATGATTGTCGTGATGGACAGCACGAACGGAAAGGTGGTCGCTACCATGCCGGCTGGAGCAGGAATTGATGCGACGCAGTTTGATCCGGGCACGGGCAATGTGTTTGTGTCGTCCGGTCAGGCGGGGACCGTCACGATCATGCATGAAGATACTCCGGATAAGTACTCCATGGTGCAAACTCTGACCACCAACCGCAACTCGCGGACAATGGGACTCGATCCCAAAACCCATAACATTTATCTCGCCGCCGTGGAATTTGCACCGGGCGCACGCGGGGGCACACCCGACACCTTCAAGATCCTGGTCTTCGGCACCGGCAAATGAGGAAATAGGGGAACAAGGGGTCAGACCCCAATTCCGGTATGCTTTGGAAGTGAATTTCGATGTGATTGTGGTGGGGGCAGGGGCGGCGGGCATGATGTGCGCGATCGAGGCGGGGAAACGGGGACGATCCGTAACGGTACTCGAGCGCAACGATGCTGTCGGGAAGAAAATACGCATCTCCGGGGGCGGGCGATGCAACTTCACCAATCTCCACACAACTCCGGAACATTTCATTTGCGGGAATAGGCACTTTCACAAATCGGCATTGGCTCTCTACCAGCCCACCGACTTCATTGCGCTGGTAGAGAGGCACCGCATCCGGTATCACGAAAAGAAACTCGGACAGCTGTTCTGCGATGGAACATCCGACGAAATTCTAAGCATGCTACGGAAGGAAACGGAAAAGGCGAAGGTCCAGGTTCAGCTGAACTGCAGCGTGACGTCGATACGAAAGAAAGACCGCTTCCTTCTGGAAACCGACTCCGGTCCGCTGACCTGCGAATCGTTGGTCATTGCCACCGGCGGGTTGTCGATTCCCCGGCTCGGCGCAACGTCGTTCGGACACGGTGTCGCCAAACAATTTGGATTGCGCGTCACCGGTGTTCGGCCTGGACTGGTTCCGTTGCTTGCAGGCCCCTGGCCCGAGCTCAGCGGAGTATCGCTGGATGCAAACGTTTCGTTTCGTGACGCGGCATTTCACGAGAAGATCCTCTTCACACATCGCGGACTAAGCGGACCTGCAATTCTCCAGATTTCTTCTTACTGGCAACCGGGCGATGCGATTGCCATTCAACCATTGCCGCCACTCCCGCGGCGATTTTCTCAAATATGGAAGGATCCGGAATGGGCGCTCTCGCCGGTGGGAACCGAAGGCTATTCGAGAGCGGAGGTCACCGTCGGCGGAGTGGACACGAATGAACTCTCCTCTAAAACGATGGAAGCCCGGAGGGTGCCGGGCATGTATTTCATCGGCGAGGTTGTTGACGTCACGGGGCAACTCGGCGGGTTTAACTTCCAGTGGGCCTGGGCATCGGGATTCGCCGCCGGTCAGTCGGTGTAGTTCGTTATCTCTTGTTCTGCTGCAGAATTTTCTTTCGCAGGCGAATCGATTTCGGCGTGATCTCCACGAACTCGTCGTCGCGGATGAATTCAATCGCCTGTTCCAGATTCAGCAGCCGCGGTGACACGAGCCGGATCGCCTCATCCGCGGTCGACGCGCGCATGTTCGTGAGCTTCTTTTCCTTCACGATGTTCACATCCATATCCACATCGCGCGCATTCTCTCCGATGATCATGCCTTCGTAAACTTCCGTCCCCGGTGCGATGAGAATTTCCCCGCGTTCCTGCAGATTCCAGATCGCGAACGACGTCGCCTTCCCGGACCTGTCGGCAACCAGCGATCCCTGAGGCCGTGTCGCGATATCGCCCTGCCAGACAATGTATCCATTAAACAGCGTATTCAAAATCGCCGTTCCTCGAGTGTCGGTGAGAATCGCGCTTCGCAGCCCGATCAGCCCCCGAGTCGGAATATCAAACTCCAATCGCACGCGGCCGGATCCATGGTTCACCATCTTCTTGATCTTGCCCTTGCGTGGTCCGAGCTTCTCAATGACGACCCCCATATACATTTCCGGGCAGTCGACAATCAGCATCTCCAGCGGCTCCTGAACCTGCCCGTCGATTTCCTTCGTCAGGATCTCCGGCTTACCCACCGTCAGCTCATATCCTTCACGCCGCATGGTTTCGATCAGAATGGCCAGCTGCAATTCCCCACGTCCCATCACACGAAACGATTCCGGTCCGCCGGCCGATTCCACTCGAATCGAAACGTTCGTCAGCAATTCCTTGTCGAGCCGTTCCCGAATGTTGCGCGATGTCACCAGACTGCCCTCGCGTCCCGCAAACGGCGACGTATTGATCGTGAAGATCATCGCAATAGTCGGCTCATCGATCTGGATCTTCGCCAGGGCTTTCGGATTTTCCACGCTCGTGATCGTCTCGCCGATGCTGATGCCTTCTACTCCGGCAATCGCCAGGATGTCTCCAGGAATTCCCACGGTCTCATCCACGCGCTTGAGCCCCTCAAACGAATAGA
>Ga0210380_10000934_pt1 | contig 12101 bp, 12 predicted proteins | sample PLM4_5_coexredo_FD_155476 | JGI IMG/M metagenome (GOLD analysis project Ga0210380, IMG submission 155476) | Groundwater sediment microbial communities from an aquifer in East River, Colorado, USA - PLM4_5_coex redo | ecosystem: Environmental > Terrestrial > Soil > Riparian zone | place: USA...
GCTCGATCGCCTGCGCAGCGACATTTCGCTGCTCGCGTCCAATGACGCGTTCGCGACGCCTCGGCTGGTCGAGATAAAGCCCGAGGATTGCGTGCTGGCGTTCACCTTCCCGCGCTATGCCAGTGCGACGCACCGCGTCGCGCTGTGGGCGAAGGAGAACAAGGCCAAGGTGATTGCGGTGACGGACTCGCCGATATCGGCGGTCGGACAGCTCGGCGACGTGGTCCTGCTCGCCGCTTCGGCCGGAACCGGAATGCAGAATTCCATGGTAGCGCCGATGGCCGTGGCCAATGCGCTGCTCAACGGTGTTGCCGCCGTCAAGGGAACGCCCGCGCTCGAGCGCTACAGTCGCCACGACCGGTTGATGAACCGTTGGGACGCGTTCCTGCTCAAATTGGATGGGGCCGATTGATGGTGGAGGCGCCAGCCGCCGCGGCCGCGCTGACCGGAATCCGCGTTCTCGATCTCACGACCAATTACGCCGCCTATGCGGGGCGGCTCCTGGCCGATCTCGGGGCCGATGTCGTGCGCCTCGAGCCGCCGGAAGGCTCGCCGGTGCGCGGCCTTGCCCCGTGCCAGCCCGGCCCGGCGGGAGAACCGTTGAGCTTCGCGCACGCCTTTCTCGATGCCGGCAAACGTAGCGTCACGCTCGACCTCGCAACCGCGGCCGGCCGTGAGTTGCTCGCGGAATTGGCGGCGACCAGCGACGCGATGATCGAAACTCCCTCCGCGACGGCCGGCAACGGCGTCGACTTCGAATTGGTGCGCCAGCGCAATCCCGGTCTCGTGGTGGTGTCGATCTCGGCGTTCGGTCGCGACGGACCTTATGCCGGATATGCAGCGACCGATCTGACCTTGCTCGCGGCTGGCGGCCTCCTCTCGCTCGGCGGCTACGCCGACAGCGAGCCGCTTGCCGTACATGGCGAGCAGGCGATGCTGGCATCGGGCATCTACGGTGCGGTCGCGGTGCTCACCGCGCTGTTCGAGCGCACGCAGACCTGCAAGGGGTGCTGGATCGACGTGTCCGGGCAGGAATGCGTAGCGTTCGCGCTCGAGGACGCGGTGGCGGAATGGTCGATCAATGCCTACGTGCGCCGCCGCCTGGGCGACGGCGCACGTGAGGCCGGCACCGGCGTCTATCCTTGCAAGGACGGTTACATCAGCATGGTGGCGGGTCGGCTCGGCACCGCCAAGGCTTTCGTGGCGTTGACGCAGTGGATCGCGGGCTCTGAGCTGCCGGACGGGGCGTCGTTGCTCGAACCGCAGTGGCAGGACTTCAAGTACCGCCAATCGCGCGAAGGGATCGAGCGATTTGCCGAAATCTTCGGCGCGTTCTGCCGGTCGCGCGGCAAGCAGCAGCTCTATCGCGAAGGTCAGGCCCGCCAGATCGCGATTGCGCCGGTGAACACCATCGCCGACGTTCTGCAGGACGCGCAACTCGCGGCGAACTCATATTTCCGACCGCAGTTCGAACGCATCTCGGGCAGGGAGATCACCTTTCCCGGGCCGCCCTATCGGCTCAGTCGCACGCCCGCCGGCCCGCGCGGCGCGGCACCGAACCTCGGTGAGCACAATCGCGCGCTCCTACAAAGCGAGCTCCGCCTCGCCGTCGGCGCGAGCGAAGCTTGAGAGAGCGCGATGCGGCTTACAGGTCTGAGAGTGCTGGATTTCTGCTGGATCGGTGCCGGCGCGTTCGTTACCCGTATCCTGGCGGATCTGGGCGCGGAGGTGATCAAGGTCGAGTCGCGGACCCATCCCGACAATCTGCGGCTCTCGGGTCCACACCAGCCCGGCGCGAAACCGCTCGAAGGCTCCGGCTACTTCGCTTCGCGCAACACCAGCAAGAAGAGCATCGCGCTCAACATGTCGCATCCGCAGGCGCGGCAGATCGCGCTGACGCTCGCGAGCCGATGCTCCATCGTCAGCAACAATTTTCGCCCCGGTGTCATGGAGAAATGGGGCCTGGGCTATGGTGAGGTCGCGGCCGTGAATCCGTCGGTGATCTATCTCGCGATGCCGATGCAGGGGAGCAGCGGCCCGCATCGCGACTATATCGGGTTCGGCTCCACCATCGCCGCGCTCTGCGGCCTGGTGTCGATGGCTGGACGTCCCGGTCGTGCTCCGCTCGGCACCGGAACCCATTACCCCGATCACGTTCCCAATCCGGGTCACGCGCTGGTCGCGGTCCTGGCCGCGGCGCTGCATCGCGCGCGCACGGGCGAGGGCCAGCAGATCGAACTCGCGCAGATCGAGTCGACGGTGAACATGCTCGGGCCGTCCGTTCTGGCCTGCGCCGCCACCGGCGCGCTACCGCAGACGGACGGGAACCGCCGCTCCGAAACGGTGCCGCGCGGGGTGTTTCCCTGCGCCGGCGAGGATTCCTGGTGCGCCATCGAGGTCGACAGCGATCAGAGCTGGCAGGGTCTGGTTGCATCGCTCGGCGCGCCGGAATGGATGCATGAAGATCAATTGAAGACGCTGCCAGGTCGGCAAGCGCGCGAGGACGTCATCGAGGCCCGGCTGGCGCAGGAAACCCGGCGCTTCTCTGCCGCCGAACTGGTGCAGCGGCTGCAGGCGCACGGAGTCGCGGCGGCGAAGGTCGCCACCAGTGCCGACGTCACCAGCGATCCGCAACTGCTGGCGCGCCGCTATTGGCATAACGTGGCGCATGCGGAGATGGGCTCGGTGCTGGTCAACCTGCCGCCCTTTCGCGCGGTCGGGGAGGAGCGCGTCGCGCCCGGGCCGCCGCCGCTCCTGGGCGAACATACCGTCGAGATTGCTTCCGATCTGCTCGGTTTCGACGAAGCCGAATGCCGGCGGCTGATGGACGAAAGGGTGTTCTATTGAGCACGATCGCCGTTCACGTCGAGGACGCGGTGGCGCTTATCACGCTCGACCGGCCTGACAAGCGCAACGCCATCAATGACGAGATGCGCACGGAATTGACTGCGGCCTTCGCCGCTTTCGATGCCGATCCGTCCGTGCGCGTGGTGGTGCTTACAGGCGCCGGCAGTGCGTTCTGTGCGGGCGGCGACCTCAGCGCCTCGGCCACGCCCGATCCGCAGCGTCCGCGCATCGTCGAGCCGCTCGACCAATTCAGCAAGCCGGTAATTGCCGCCATCAACGGCTTGGCCTTCGGCGGTGGGCTCGAGCTTGCACTCGCCTGCGACCTGCGGATCGCGGCCATTGGCGCGCGCTTCGCCTTGCCCGAGGTCCGCATCGGCAGCCTGCCCGGCAGCGGCGGCACGCAGCGGCTGCCCGCGGTGGTCGGCCCCTCGCTCGCCGCGCAGATGATCCTGACCGGCGAGCCGATCGATGCTGCGCGGGCGCTCGCGGCAGGTCTCGTTACGGAATTGTGCGAGCCCGACAAGCTTCTCGACGTTGCCATGGGGCATGCGCGCACGATTGCACGCAATGCCCCGCTCGCGGTGATCGCCGCCAAGCGCGCATTGCGCGTCGCCGCAGGCACGCATCGAGCCGAGAATCTCGACGTCGAACGCAAGCTGTTCAACGAGCTGGCGCTCAGCGAGGACCGCAATGAAGGGCGTCAGGCGTTCCGAGAGAAGCGCCAGCCCGTGTTCAAGGGGAAATGAATGGCTTGGCGGCAAGCGTCCATCGTCGGAGTCGGAGCCACGCGCCAGGGCAAGCTGCCGGACGAGACCCCGCTCTCGCTCGCGGCGCAGGCCTTCCGCCTGGCGCTCGAGGATTGCGGCATCGACAAGGGCGAAGTCGATGGGTTGCTTACCATGCCGGGCACGACCTCGCCCGAAGGCGCCAAGAATTATCTCAATGTGGGAGAGCTCGTCGGCGTTAATCCACGCTTCACCGGCAGTTTGACCATGGGTGGCGCCACCGGAGGCGCGCTCGTTCAGATCGCGGCGATGGCGATAGCGACCGGCATGGCCAAGACCGTCGCCTGCATCTTCGCCGACACCGCGCGCACCGGCGGCTCGCGCTTTGCCGCCGCCGCCGGCGGTGACGATTCCTGGGGCGTATGGGGCATGTTCGGCAATGCCGCCAACAGCGCCATGGGCTTTCGCCGTCACATGGCACTCTACGGCTCGCGCTCGGAGCACCTCGGCTGGATCGCCGTGACCTGCCGCAAGCATGCCACGATGAATCCCAACGCTGTCATGCGCGATCCCATCACCCTCGACGACCACCAGAACTCGCGCCTGATCGTCGATCCGCTGCGGCTGCTCGACTGTTGCCTGATCAGCGACGGCGCCGTTTGCGTGATCGTCACGTCGCCTGAGCGCGCGCGGGACTGCCGCAAGCGGCCGGTCGCGATCTGGGGCATGGGCCAGGGCCACACCACCGAAAACCTGCGCTTACGGGAATGGTGGTACCTGCCGCACCAGCGCGATTGCGTCGCGGACGCCTACCGCATGGCGGCCGTGTCGCCGAAGGACATCAGCGTGGCGCAGCTCTACGACAATTTCACCGTCGCCGTGCTGTTCTGGCTGGAGCATGCCGGCTTCTGCGCGGAGGGCGAGGCTGGCGCCTTTGTCGAGGGCGGCGCCCGCATCACGCTTGGCGGTTCGCTCCCCATCAATACCGCCGGCGGCAATCTGTCGGAATCCTACATGCAGGGCTGGCTTCACATCGTCGAAGGCGTGCGGCAGCTGCGGGGCGAATGTGGCGAGCGGCAGGTCGCGGACGCCGAGCTTTGCCTCGTCACCGGCCGCGGCATGACGCTCAACACCGCGAGCTGCCTGATCCTGGGACATTGATATGAACGACAAGCCGAAGGCCGCTCCGATCCGACCGACCATCAACGACGTCAACCGTCCGTTCTGGGATGGCTGCGGGCGCGGACACCTTCTCGTCCAACGCTGCAGCCATTGCGCGCGGCTGCGCTATCCGGCCGCCGTGGTCTGCCCGAACTGCCTGGCGCCGGAAGCGGAATGGCAGCCGATGAGCGGGCGCGGGCAGGTGTTTTCGTTCGTTGTCTTCCACCGCGCCTATCATCCCGCCTGGGAGGGCAAGGTCCCCTACACCGTGGCGCTGATCGAGCTCGACGAAGGGCCGGTTATGCTCAGCAACGTGGTCGGCGTCGACCCTGCGAAGCTCGCCGTCGGCTTGCCGGTCGCGGTCGCGTTCGAGGCAGTGGACGACAGTCTGTCGATCCCGGTGTTCAAGCCGGCCGGATAGCGGCATCACTCCGCGCTGAGCATTCCGCGCGGATCGATCGGGGTCAAACGAACTCGAAATATTTCGGCTTCGGCACGGCGGCGTAGTAGGCCTCGAGGAATGCCGTTTCGCTGGCGAAGTCGCCCACGAGTTGCTTGTAGGCGTAGCAGACGCGGAACGGGCGGACATCGAAGGGATAGGGATCGATCGACAGTCTGGTCTCGTCGATCGGCGTCACCGATAGACGAGTCCCGCGCGCGGCGGGTCCATCGTAGCCAGTGGGGACGGGCTCGAATGTCTGCGCTTCGTGTTTGCCGCCGCAGAGGTAGAGCGACAGCAGATCCCAGACCTGTAGCATGTGATAGTTGATCGCGAATGCGTCGCGATCGAGCGATTGCAGCGTCTGCTCCTGCCTCGCTTCGTTGTGCACCATGAATTTTGTGACCAACTCGCTGAGTGGACGTCGTGGCGGCGGCGGTGGATTGCTCACGGTGTGGTAACGCTCGGCCCACAGCCCGGTCCGATGGCGATTGACGAGAAGTCCGGCATAGGGATCGATGCCGCTCACCCAATCGATCGCCCATTGATAGGCTTCGAGTTGAATCGGGTCAGGGGGAACCTGCACGAAGTTCGGCGTCGATCGGGTCGCGACATCGTAGACCGGCTGGGCCTCGTACTTGTACCAGCCGGCGTCGTGATAGATTGCAGCAAGCACCACCGACTGATGCGGGCGGGGACGCGCGAACATCTCGTTTCCCCAATTCGCCGCGAAGAATCCCGACAATTCGGCGTGGTTGGTCTGTGCAATCAGTATGAGCGAGCCATCCGGCTCTTTGCGTACGATCATTCTGCGCCCTGCCATGCAACGAGGACTTAGAGTCGCCACGCAAGGTGCCGTCGCGATGCCACGAGCGTCAAGCAGCACGGCGCCATCAGATTGAGCGCAATGGTTTCGTGCCCTTGGCACCTGCAGCTTGCAAGCAATCCCTGAGGCGTCGCAGCGCGGCGACCTCTGAATACGGGATAGCCAGCGCTTGCCCATAGATTGGGCGGCGGGCGTGAGATGGGTTCCCTTGGCCGTGGCCAGCAGCGGTCTGCGGCCAGCGCGCGCCAAGAGGTCGGCATCACTGGGAGTTTCAGCACGCTCCCTGGCATGGGACTTGCGTAGCAATCTCGACAGATAGTTCAACCTGATCGTGCAACCGAGGGACAGGCTTCATTGCGCGACGCGCTCGCCATGCGTCAGATCGAAAGTCGGGGCAGCGCTCGAGCGTCCTTGATCAGCGCGAACGCGCTGTCCAAGACCTATGCCTCGGAGCGTTCAGGCAGCATCACCGCGCTGCAAGCGGTGACCTTCGATATCGCCGAAGGCGAGTTTGTTTCGCTGGTGGGTCCGAGCGGTTGCGGGAAATCGACACTGCTGCGGCTGCTTGCAGGCCTTCTCCCCAGTACAAGCGGTTCGCTGACGCTCGCCGGCGAGCCGCTGCGCGGTCCCGGTCGCCAGTCTGCGATCGTGTTTCAGTCTCCCGTTCTGCTGCCGTGGCGGACGATCCTGCAGAACATTCTGTTGCCGATCGAATTTCGCAAGTGGCCGATTGCCGAGTATCGCCGCAAGGCCGTCGATCTGTTGGCGCTCGTGGGCCTCGGGCAATTCGTCGACGCATTTCCCTATGAGCTTTCTGGCGGGATGCAGCAGCGCGCGGCGATCGTTCGCGCGCTCGTTCAGGACCCCAAACTGCTGCTGATGGACGAGCCGTTCGGCGCGCTCGATGCGATGACGCGCGAACAACTAAACCTCGAAGTGCTTCGGATCTGGAGCCGCAGCCGTAAGACCGTGGTCTTCGTCACCCATTCGATCGCGGAATCCATATTCCTGTCGGACCGGGTTTTCGTCATGACGTCGCGGCCCGGTACGCTCGCGGAGATTATCGACATCGATCTCCCGCGTCCGCGCGACCTCAAGATGATCAACACCGCGAAGTTTGGGGATTACGCGGCTCACATCCGATCATTGCTCGACGCCAAGGGTGAGCTTTACTGATGACGGTCCTCAACCTGTTCGGCAAGCATCAGGCGCACCTGTCCGGTCACCGCACGCTGCCGTCGTGGCGGTCGGTGGTCCGCGGCTATCCGCAGCTGACGATTTCTCCCGCCATTCTGATTGCGATCCTGACGGCATGGTGGGTCGTCAGCCATGTGTTGCAGGCGCCGACCTATATCGTTCCGCCCCCGGAGCAGGTCTGGCGTGCTCTCGTGAACGGGTTGGCGCGGGCGCCGTGGGATCCTGGCGGCTACTGGTATCACGCCGGCATCACGGTGTGGGAAGCGCTCCTTGGCTTCGCGATGGGATCGGTGTTTGGCGCCGTGTTGGGGTTTACCATCGTCCACTGGCCGATCCTGGAGAAGAGCACATATCCCTATGTGGTCGGCTTTCAATCACTGCCGAAGGTCGCCCTGGCGCCCTTGATGGTGGTGTGGTTTGGCTTCGGTCTGGAAGGCAAGGTCTTCATCACTGCGGTCATCACTTTTTTTCCTGTTCTGGTGAACACGATGGCCGGGTACCAATCAGTCGAGCCTGAGCGCATTGAACTCGCCTATTCGTGCAATGCCAGCCAATGGCACCTGATCACCAAGATCATCATTCCGAGCTGTCTGCCGTTTCTGTTCGCCGGACTGAGCGTAGCCTCGGTGCTCGCCATCCTCGGCGCGGTGGTGGGCGAACTCGTGGGCGCCCGCTCCGGGCTGGGGATGTTGTTGATGCAGTACAACCAGTCCATGGAAATCGCGCCGGTGTTTGCCGTGATCCTGCTGCTCGCGGTCATCGGCTTTCTGATGAACGCGCTGGTCAAGCTGGCGGAACGCCGCTTCTGCTTCTGGGCCTATCGGCAGCGCGGACTAATCGGTCCTTAGCCCTTGATCGACCATGCGGGGCACAATGACATCAGGAGTTAACATGCTCGGCACATGCCGCTTCTTGCCGTCGGCTCTGTTGCTCGCGGTGACGGCCCTTCCTTCTGGCGGCTTGGCGCAGCAGCCCACCAAGGCCACGATCGTGCAGATGCATGCGGTCATCGGCGTCGGCGAGGAGGTCTTCCTCTATGCCGTGCCCAAGCAACTCGGCTACTTCCAGGCCGAAGGCCTCGACGTCGGCATTCAAGGCGCGCAGTCCGGTACCGTGTCCGCGCAAGTGATTCAGAGCGGCGGCGCTCAGCTCGGGACAACGGCGCCCGAGTCGGTGCTGCAGATGCGCGAGCAGGGCGGCGATCTCGTCGCGTTCTATCAGATCAAGCAGAACCCCGGCACGTTCCTGGTGGTGCTGCCGGATTCGCCGATCAAACGGCTCGAAGACTTGAAATCGAAAACCATCGGGGCGCCCTCCTTCGGAGCCGGCGGCGGCCTCGCCCTGAAAGCAAATTTGCGCGACATCGGCATCATGCCCGACCAATACACCGCGCTGTCCATCGGTGCTGGGCCGGCCGCTTTCGCAGCCCTGGTGAACAAGCAGGTGGATGCGCTGGTGACCTGGGACGCCATGCTGGGAGCGGCCGAGAACACCGGCCTTGCGTTGCGGACGGTGAACATTCCCCTGCAGGACAGTCTTGGCGGCATGACCATCGCGACCACGGAAAGCTATGCGAAATCCAATCCCAAGGCGCTCGAGGGCGTCTGCCGCGCCTTCACCAAAGGTCTGCATTTCGCCCGCACCAACCGCGAGGCCGCCATCCGGGCGTTCTGGCAAGAGTTTCCAACGACGCGCCCTGCCAATCTCGGCCCCAACACCGCGCTCAAGAACCAGGTGCATATTCTCGATCGTTTCCTCGAGAAGGCGATGATGGGCGTGCCGTACGACGGGAAGACCGGCGTGTTCAATCCCGTTGCCTGGCAGAATTCGCAGGCGACCTATCAAGGCACGGGCGCCCTCAAGGGATCGATATCGGCCGAGTCTGGCTACACGACGCGATTTGTCGACGTCTGCAATGCTTTCGATCGCGAGGCCGTCGCGGCCGACGCCAAGAAATACTGACGGCAGGCTAGCGGGGACGCGCCGCCCGCCGCGCCGGCGGCTCATGCCGAGGTTGCTTGTAGGCCTTCATCATCGAGGCGAAGCCGCCATTGCCGCAGCAATGCATATGCGCGAGTCTGCGACGGCGTGCAGACAAACAGCGCCAGGTCCTCCGGCGTATCGATATCGAGGGCGATGCGCGGCAGGTGCACCACCTCGGGCTGGATACCCTGCGCTTTGGCCGCGTCGAGATGGGGAAAGAAGCTGTTGTCGCCGAAGCGTAGCGGCACCGCGCCGGCCGGCGAGCACAGCACGGCGTTGGAGCCGAGCTCGTCGCGCGCCGGCACGATGGTGAAGGCGCCCACGCCGCGATCGGCGCTGGCGCTGTGAACGCGAACGAGGTGGCGGACATCGCTCGGCTCGACCAACGGGATGTCGCCCGGCAGTGTCAGCAAGTCGCAACCTTCCGCCGCCAGATGTCGTGCCGCCGTCATGACTGCGCTGGTGTGTCCTTCGCAAGCGCCCTCGCTCATGACGCGGGCGCCATGACGGGCGGCGATGGCGGCCGCGGCGGAATCAACCGTGACCACCACCATGCCGGCAAGCTCGCGCACGCTGCTAATGGCAGCGATCACGTCCTCGAACATGGCGAGCGCCAGCTCCTGCCGCCGCTCGGCGGGGAGCAGCGCGGCGAGACGCTGCTTGGATTGCGCCGTGTCCTTGACCGGCACCACCACGCAGATTTTTCGCGAAGCACTCATGTGCACGCAGCCGTTCATACCGTCGCGTTGGCGAGCGCGTCGGCGGTTGCGAGCACGTCACGCGCCAGTTGCTCGCGCTCGTCGAGCGTCGTCATCAGCGTATGCGCCATCGTGACCGGAATGCCAAGCGCGGCGGCCTCGTCGGCGTCGGCATGATCGACCACATATCCGTCGAGCAGATCGCCGTAGCGCATCGCCACTGACGCGGCATTCACCGCGAGTCCGAGCTCGACCATCATCTTGGCGGTCGGGCCCTTGACCGCGCGGCCGCCGATGATCGGCGAGACCGCCACCACTGGCGCGTCGCATGCCGCGATCGCTTCGCGCATGCCGGGGATGGCAAGGATCGGCTCGATGCTGATGAACGGATTGGACGGGCAGATCACCACCGCGCGCAACCGCGGATCGCGCAACGCCGCGAGCGCATCGGGTTGGGCGTGGGCTGTCGCTGCGCCTTCATAGGCCAGCTCCATCACAGCCGGCACGCAGCGCCGGTGCACGAAATAATCCTGGAAGTCGAGCCAGCCTTCGTCCGTGCGCAGGCGCGTGCACACCTTGTCGTCGCTCATCGGCACGATGCGCGGGACAATTCCCAGGCGGCGGCAGAAGTCGGCGGTGACGGCGGAGAGCGTTTCGCCGCTTGCACGCCGTCGCGTACGTTCCGCGTGGGTCGCGAGGTCGCCGTCGCCGAGTTGAAACCAGGTCTCGCCGCCGAGCGCCGCGAGCGCGGCCATGAAGCTCCAGGTTTCGTTCCGCCGTCCCCAGCCCCGTTGCTGATCGTCGAGGCCGGCAAGCACGTACATGACGGTGTCGAGATCGGGCGAGATCGCGAGGCCGAGATGCTCGAAGTCGTCGCCGGTATTGGCGACCACCACGAGATCGGCAGGGGCCACCACGCGGCTCAAGCCGAGCACCAGCTTGGCGCCGCCGATGCCACCGGAAAGGGCGACAACGAGGCTTCTCGTCGGCGTCGCGGTCGTGCTCCCGTTCACCGGAACAAATCCTCGTCCGGCGGGCGGATCAGCGATCCGCCCGGCGTGGCCGCACCTGTCCAGGACAGCCCGCGCACCAGCACCACTGGCTGCGCCTCGTCTGCCTGCCCCATGATAAGCGATGCCGCGCTGGCGATCTCGTCGGCGAATCCGGTTTCGGTGACGCGCAGCTCGTGCCCGAACAGATCGCTCCGCCCGCGCAGATCCATGAGCGCGGGCAGGCCCGCGGCACCAAGCGCGATGCCGACCGTGCCACGCCGCCACGCCCGCCCCCAGCTGTCGGTGACGATGACGGCAGGCCGGCTGCGGAAGTGCGCGCCGAGCCGGTCGCGCAGGCGTGCGGCCGAGGCATCCGGGTCGCGCGGTAGCAGCAGCACGGGCTCCGTGCCGAGAGCGGGATCGACGTTGGATCGATCAACCCCGGCATTGGCCATGATGAAGCCGAGCCGATGCTCGACGATTAACACGCCTGGCCGGTGGCGCACCACGCGCTGGGATTCACTCAAGATGACTTCGACCAGCCGCGGATCCTTGTCGACTTGCGCCGCGAGGCTTTCGGCGCGCGCGGAAGGCCGCACCTGCGCGAGATCGACATAGCGTCCTTCGGCCTTGGAGACGATCTTCTGCGCCACCACCACGACGTCGCCATCCGCTGGCGCCAGCGCGCCTTGCTCGCAGGCGGCGATGAGCAGCGCGGCGAGGTCGTCGCCCGGCCGCACCATCGGGAACCTGGGAACCGGCGTCAGCGTGACGGCCATCGCAGGAGACTCTTGCGTTAGCGGACTCATTGAAGCCGTGCCGCTTCGGGAATCGAAGCGCACCCATCGGCCGCGTCATGCGCGGGCTCGGTCCGCGCACCCATCGTCTTGCGAAAATAACAGGTTACTGGGTCAGGCGCAGCGATGACCGGGCACGGGCTCTACAGGGATGCCGAACTGGCGTAACCGGCCGGCTGCTATGCCACATGTGGCAGCACGCCCTGCGCCAGCCGGTGCATGAACGCCTCCGTGTCCTGTCCCTCAACGGGAAACGGCCAGATCACGATTTCCTGCACCCCGGATGCTTCCAAGGCCTTGAGCCGTGCAACCACCTGCGACGCCGTGCCGACCAGCGCGAGGCTGTCGATCACGCCGCGGGGAAGAAGTCGGCGCAACTCGTCCATGATCGGCGGTGACCATTCGTGCGGTGCGTCCCGGATGAAAGCGCGGAACG
>Ga0210380_10000935_pt1 | contig 12100 bp, 12 predicted proteins | sample PLM4_5_coexredo_FD_155476 | JGI IMG/M metagenome (GOLD analysis project Ga0210380, IMG submission 155476) | Groundwater sediment microbial communities from an aquifer in East River, Colorado, USA - PLM4_5_coex redo | ecosystem: Environmental > Terrestrial > Soil > Riparian zone | place: USA...
ATGACAATCGCGAAGACGATGACCGCCGTGGACCTGAAGTTGAAGCCGCCCGGCAACCTCACGCCCGAGCAGAAGGCGGCGTGGGACGCTTACTACGAACCGCGGAACAAGTCATTCAGCGAAGCCAAGCTCGAAGGCAAGGACCTCGTGCGCTGGAAGTACAACCGCTACCTGCACGACTATCTCGGCTGCATCAAGTCCGTGGACGAGAGCGTCGGCCGCGTGCTCGATTACCTGGAGAAGGAAGGCCTCGCGGAGAACACGATCGTGGTCTACGCCTCGGATCAGGGCTTCTATCTGGGCGAGCACGGCTGGTTCGACAAGCGGTGGATCTTCGAGGAGTCGCTGCGGACGCCGATGCTGGTGAAGTGGCCGGGCCATGCGAAGGCCGGGCTGGCGAACGCGGACATCGTCAGCACGCTTGATCTGGCCCCGACGTTCCTCACCGCCGCGGGCGTGCCCGTTCCCGCGGACCTTCACGGCCGCGATCTCTCCGGCGCGCTCAAGGGCGAGACGCCGAAGGACTGGCGGAAGAGCTTCTACTACCACTACTACGAGTACCCCGGGCCGCACGACGTGGCCCGGCATTACGGCGTCGTCACCGATCGCTACAAACTGGTTCACTTCTACGAGAAGGGCGTGGACACCTGGGAACTCTTCGACCGCAAGGCGGACCCGAAGGAGTTGACGAGTTACTACGACAAGCCGGAGTACGCCGCGATCCGGAAGGACCTGCACGACGAGTTGAAGAAGCTGCGGACGGAGTTGAAGGTGCCCGACCCGGACCCGGCCGAAACGATTATCTCACCGAAGAAGAAGTGAGCCCCATTCTCGTTCCCACGCTCCGCGTGGGAACGCCTTCTTCGACGCTCTGCGTCGCGTCTTTGAAAACGAAGACTCGACGCAGAGCGTCGAGCAGACGGTTCCCACGCAGAGCGTGGGAACCAGATCTCGGGTGCTCACTTCGTCGCGGCTTCGAGAAGTTCGACGATCTGGTGCACTTCGTAGGGGTCGTTGAAGACGCGGCGGGCGGCGCGGAGCCGTTCCTGCCACCAGATGCGAAGGAACTCGCGGTCGCCCCCCACTTCCTGCCGCATTGAATCGAGTTCGCGCTGCTCGTCCTCGCTGAGTTGAAGCTGATTGTTCTCGTCGAGCGACGGGGACTTGCGAAGCGTCGGCGGCTTGGCTTCGAGCTTGGAGAGTTTGCGGCGGGCATAGTCCAGCGCAGTGAGGCCGGCCTCGTCGATGTGCTTCGGGTCCGCCCCGGCCTTGAGGAGCGCCTTCACGGTCGCGGCGCTGGGGCACGAACTGCGAATGTTGCCGATCAACGGCGACGTGCCTTTGCCGAACGTGCAGTTCGGGTCGACGCCCCAGGCGAGCCGCTCGGCGACGAGGTCCGCGTCGCCCCGCTTCGACGCGAGGTACAGCAACTTCTCGAAGCGCCGGCGATGCTCCGGATCCCGCGCCATTTCGCTGAGATCGTCCATGCGCTGATTCTACACAAGAATCACAAAGTACAATCCTGGAATGGATGCTCACACGCTTGAACTGCTCCAGTTCGACAAAGTCCGGGACCTGCTCGCCGGGTACGCCGCGTCGTCGCTGGGCCGCGACCTCGCCCGGCAGATCGAACCGTCCACCGATCTCGTCGCCATTCGCGCGGACCTCGCGCTGGTCACGGAGATGTGCACGGCGCTCGGGCTCGGGCAGTCGCCGCCGTTCGCCGGGCTGCACGACGTGCGGCTCCTCGCCCGCCGCGCCGCCATCGGCACCATGCTCACCGCCGAGCAACTCCTCGAAGTCGGCGAGAGCCTCGCCTGCACCGGCGCGATCTACCGCTATCGCATGCGGCTCGCCGAACACCTCGCGGGCCTCATCGAACTGCTCGCCGGCATCGAGGACCTCGGCCTCGTCGGCAAAACCATCGGCGGGTGCATCGATGGCCGCGGTCACGTGCTCGACATGGCCAGCCGCGACCTCGCCGCCGTCCGCCAGAAACTCTTCGACCTAGACGAGAAGGTGAAGGCCGAACTCAAGCGGTTGCTCCGCGACCCGAAGCTGCGCGAAATCCTGAGCTACCCCAACGCCACGGTCAGCGGCGACCACCACGTGCTCCCCGTGATGGCGAACCACCGGCAGAAGGTGCCCGGCGTGGTCCACCGCGTGAGCGGCACGGGCGAAACGATCTTCGTGGAGCCGGCGAGCATCGCGAACCTGAGCGCCGAGCGCGAGAGCCTGAAGGCGGAGGAGGACCGCGAGGTGAAGCGCGTGCTGCGGCGGCTGTCGAGTGAAGTCGGCCGCGTCTCCCGGCCGCTGAGCTACGCCCTGGACGTGATCGCGAGGCTCGACCTGATCACCGCGAAGGCGCGCTACAGCCGGGACTTCAACATGTGGGCGCCGGACCTCAACGACTCCGGGAAACTGTGGCTCCGGCAGGCCCGGCACCCGCTCTTGGAGTCCCTGTTTCGCAGTGAACCCGAACCGCGATCGGTCGTTCCAATCGACCTGCGGCTCGGCATCGGCTTCAACCTGCTCGTCGTCACCGGGCCGAACACCGGCGGCAAAACCGTCACGCTCAAGACGACGGGCCTCATTTGCCTCATGGCCCAGTGCGGCCTGCACATTCCCGCCGGCGAAGGCAGCCAGGTGCCCATCTTCCAGCACATCCTCGCGGACATCGGCGACGAGCAGAGCCTCGAGCAATCGCTCAGCACGTTCAGTTCGCACATCTCGCGGATCGCCTCCATCTTCGAAGTCGCGAACGACCGCAGCCTCGTGCTCCTGGACGAACTCGGCGCGGGGACGGACCCGACCGAAGGCGCCGCTCTCGGCCGCGCCATTCTCGATCAACTGGACCAGACGGGCTGCCGCGCCATCGTGACCACGCACCTCGGCGACCTGAAGACGTACGCCTTTAACAACGACCGCGCGGAGAACGGCGCCGTCGAATTCGACATCGAAACGATGCGGCCCACGTACCGGCTGCACATCGGGCAGTTCGGCATGAGCAACGCCCTGAAGATCGCCAAGCGGCTGAAGCTGCCCCGCGAGTTGCTCAAGCGCGCCCGCCGCTACCTGAAGCGCCGCAAGGGGAAGTCCGGCGACCTTGCGCGATTGCAGGAACTCCGCGAGGAAGCGGAGAAGGCCCGCGAGCAGGCCCTGGCCGCGCAGCACGAGGCCGCCCGCGAGAAGGACGAGTTCGAGAAGAAGCGGGCCGCACTCGACCGTGAGGTCGCGGATGCGGCCGCGCTGCAAGAGCTTCGCACCAATTTGAAGGTGAATGACGTCGTGAAGGTGTCGCGCTTCGACCGCACCGGCAAGGTGGTCCGCGTCGATGCGAAGAAGCAGACGGTGACCGTGAGCGTGGGCCTCGGTCAGTGGGAGGTCCCGTTCGACGAAGTGTTCCCCGCGTGAAAGCCCGCCGCGCAAGCAAGGTCTGAGGTTCGATCCGGTATGTGCCTCGGGCTCAGCAGAGTGTGAAAGCCCGCGGCGCAAGCAAGGGTCGAGGTAATCCCTTGCTTGCGCGGCGGGCTTTCAACCGGCACGATCCGATGATGCACGATCATTCGCCGCCAGCATCTCCGGCTTCACCTTCTCCAGATACTGCACCACGATTCCCAGCAGCACCCCTTCGACGAACACGACCGGCACGTGGGCGAGGAGCACGAGCTTCGCGAGCGTTTCCCAGTCGTCCTTGCCGCCGATGAGCAGCACGAGGAAGTTGAGCGCGGCGGAGGCGGCGACCGCGCCGCTGCCGAGCAGGAATCCGCGCGCGAAGGCCGGCAATCCGAGCCGTTTCAGAATGGGAAAGCACAGCCACGCGAGGAGCGCCGGGACGCCGACGATGCAGGAGTTGACGCCGAGAGCTTCGATCCCGCCGTGATGCAACAGCAGCGATTGAAGCGCGAGCCCCACGGCGACGGCCAGCATCGCCCGGCGGCCGAGCGTCACTCCGATGAGCCCGTTGAGCACGAGATGAACGGAGGCGAACCCGAGGGGGATGCGAAGCGAGGACGCGATGAAGAACGCGGCGGTGAAGACGCCGATGCGCGGGATGTCGTCTTCGGTCAGTTTCCAGAACGCGGGGAGGAGCAGGACGGCGAGGCCGATGAACCCGCCGACGATCCAGCTATTGGCGAGCACTCCGCTCGAGATGTGCACGGCGAAGAGGGCGGAGAATCCGATGGATGGGCTCACGGGTTCGGCACCAGCACGTCCTTCAGTCGCCGCAGGGCCCGCAGGTAGCGCATCGAGGCGGCCGCTTCGGTGAGGTCCAGCGCCTTCGCCACATCCTGGTTCGAGAGTCCTTCGTGATGCCGCATGAGCACGACCTCGCGGTCGTCCTCGGCTAGCTGGTCGATCGCGTCGGTGAGCCGGCGCAGCAGTTCCTGCTGGATCGCTTCGGAAGTCGGCGTGCGTTCCGTGTCGATGAGGTGGGCCACGAGCGAGACGCTCGATTCGTCGGTCCAGGCGGGGCGGGCGATGGGTTGCTCGCGGTCCACGCTGCGGCGCTGCGCGACGCGGTGCCGGCGGTGCGTGTCGATGATCCGGTCCTGCGCCAGATGCCGCAGCCAGAGGTGGAACGGCATGTCCGGCTTCTTCAGGTACTCCACGAGCCGCTGGTTGGCTTCGAGGAGCACGTCCTGCACGATGTCCGACGCATCGACGCGGCGGGCGATCGCGGGATCGAGCCGCAGGTCGATGACGCGGCGGAGCGGCTCGCGGAACTCGCCGAGCAGTTTATCGACGGCGCCGGGCGCGCCGCCGCGGGCGTCGTCCAGCAGTCGATCGGTACTGTCGCGGGAAGGCCACATGCGATTCGCTCTTCGGGAGGCAAATGGCATTTACCGTAGGGTGGGTCGAAACGAGACAACGCGAAAGCGTTGTCTCGTGAGGCCCACCGGTGGGCCTCACTTCGCATCCGCTCCGCGGCCGCGAAGTTTCGACCCACCCTACATTACTTGCACAACAGACTGAGCACGGCCATGCGCACGGCGAGTCCGTTCGTCACCTGGTCGAGGATGGCGGAGTTCGGGCCGTCGGCAACTTCGGGCGAAATCTCGACGCCGCGGTTGATGGGGCCGGGGGCGAGCAGGAGCACGCCGGGCTTGGCGCGGCGCATGCGGTCGCCGTCCATTCCGAAGAGCAGGCGGTACTCGCGGATCGAGGGGAAGAGCCCGCTGCGCTGCCGTTCGAACTGCACGCGGAGCAGGTTGAGCACGTCGCAGCGCGGCAGAATCGCATCCAGATCGTGGACGATCTCGACGCCGAGCCCCGCGACTTCCGGCGGCACGAGCGTGGTCGGCCCGCACACGATCACCTTCGCGCCGAGCTTCACGAGCCCGTGAATGTTGCTGCGCGCAACGCGGCTGTGCGCGATGTCTCCGATCAAGCCGACCGTGAGCCCCTCGACTTTCCCCAGTCGCTGGCGGATGCTGAAGATGTCGAGCAGACCCTGCGTGGGATGTTCGTGAGCGCCGTCGCCGGCGTTCACCACGCGGACGTGCGGTAACAAATACTTCGTGAGCAGGTGCGGGGCGCCGGGCGACGAGTGCCGCACCACGACGGCGTCGATACCCATCGCTTCGATGTTCTTCGCGGTGTCGATGAACGTCTCGCCCTTGGCCGTGCTGGAGCCGCCCGGGGAGAAGTCGAGCGTGTCCGCGCCGAGGCGGCGGGCGGCGAGGCCGAAGCTAACGCGGGTGCGGGTGGACGGTTCGTAGAAGAGATTCGCAACGACCTTGCCCTTGAGGTCGTCGCGCTTGGGAGAACTTCCGGCTCCGACGCCGAGATACCCGACAGCGGCGTCCAGGATACGGGTGATCTCAGCGGCTGAGAGTTCTTCGAGCCCGAGCAAGTGCTTCATGGAGGCTTTGTAGCAAACCCGCGAGGTGTGATAACACTTCCAGTGCAGAGGTCGCGCCTTACAATTCCCGACACACCCGGCTCTGGAGACTCCAATGGACGGCGGAACACGCGCGACGTGGATGCTGGCTCTCGTCTGTGCGCTGATGATCTTCGGGATCTTTGGCGTGCCGCTCATGACGGGCGGGGCAGGGATGGGACCGATCGGCGGGATCTTCATCCCGTTCTTCTTCTGCCTGCCGCTGGCCTTCTCGTTCGCGACGAAGGAGTTGCGCGAAGCCCGCGCCGATGTCCGCAACCTCCGCACGCGGATTGAAGAACTGGAACGGGCTGCATCTGCCGGCGCCCGGCCCGCCACCTGACACGAGAAGTCTTCGAGCTACTTCTTCGGCAACTCCGCGATGCGGATGTTGCGGAAGAGCAGATCTGTGGTCGGGTCGTGCCCCTGGATGCTGAGGTGGCCCTTCGCGGTGCGGAGCCCCTGCCGCGGGTTGTCGTTCGCCTTGCGGTCGTCGGTCCAGTCCACGGTCTGGTAGCCGTTCACCCAGGTGGCGAAGTGGGCCCCCTGCGCGACGAGCGTCATGGTGAACCATTCGTTATCGTTGCTCACGACCTTGCGGGCCGGGATGCGGCGATAGATGGCCCCGGTGCCGAAGTCGAGCGGCTTGGTGCGGTCGTCTTGCAGGTACGCGTTCTGAATCTGGGCTTCGTAGCCGTTCTGGTACTGGTCCGGGATGCAGCGGAAGAAGACGCCGCTGTTGAGGTACTTGCCGTTGGTCTTGCATTCGAGTTGGAGCACGAAGTCGTCGAATTGCTTCTCGGTCTGGAGGTCGCCGGGCCCGTTCTTGGCGCTGAGTTCGCCGTCCTTGGTCACCTCGAACTTGGTGGCCGCGCGCTTCGGATCGCCCTGGAAGACCTTCCAGCCGTCGATGTTCTTGCCGTTGAAGAGTGGATTGGAGTTAATTGGACGGAGCTTGACGTTACGGAGTTCGACTGTCGCTTCGGCACGTTGAGGCAGCGTGAGGGAGAGCGTAAACGGGGATGTCGATAAGTCGCCTTTAAAGGATTTCTTGTCGCCGTCGTTCACGCACTCGCAGCCGTCGCGCGACCATTTCACGTTAAACTTCTTCCATTCGGAAGGGTGCATCGTGTAATGCACTAGCACGCCACGATTCTCCAGGGTGATCGAGGCCACCTTCTCGGCACGGTACTCCAACTCGAGTTCGAGTTCTCGAAACTCTGTATTACACCGGACGGTCTTGTGGCCGGAGCCCGCGATCCGCAGGGAACCGTCCTTGACGCTCAGCTCCGGCTTTTTCGTGCCAGCCAGGTCGTCAGCTTTGGAGTTCCACCCGAACGTCGTCTCGCCGTCGAAGAGCAGGATCCACCCCTCGGCGATTTCCTTCGGCGTGAGGGATGCGGCCTTGGGTTTGTCGTCCGCAAAGGCACCGGCAGTCGTGAAGAGGAGAAGAGCCAGAACAGGGAGAAGCCGCGCCATGAGATGCTCCAGCGTGCGTTCCCGGCAGTATACCGAAAGCCGGTTAGGCGACACCTCATGAGAGTCCTGCAAGTCCGGCGCGGTAATCGTCGATCCGCGGCGTCCATTCCAGTCGTTCGCGGGCCAGCGCATTCGCGATGCGGCGGTTGGCGGCGGCGGGTTCCGCGCGATGTTCGAACTTTGCCGGCGGAGCACCGAGCAGCTTCGCCCAGTGCGTGTAGAACTCGCGCCGCGAGACCGGATGGCCGTCCGCGATGTTGAACGTCGCGCCCGGCGCGGCCTTCGCCTCCGCCGCGAAGATCGACTCCACGCAGTCGTCCACGTGTATGAGGTTGAGCCATTTCTCGCAGTCGCCGATGAGCGGTTCGCCGTTCAGCAGCGCCTGCTTCCGCATGAGGCGGCCCGGCCCGTAGATTCCCGCGAAACGCAGGATCACGGCTGAGGGCAACTTCGCCCGCAGCATGTGCTCCGCTTCCAGTACGACCCGGCCGGAGTCGTCACGCGGCTCGGTGGGCGAGTCTTCCGTCACCCAGCCGCCGTCGGTCTGGCCATAGACGCTGGTGCTGGACACATGAACGATTTGTTTCGGTTTCGGAAGCGCCGCCAGCACGTTTGCCAGGCCGTTCACGTAAACGTCGCGCATGCTGCGGCCGGAAGAGCGATCCAGCCCGATTGCGTGCAGCACCACGGAGACTTGAGGGAGGTTCTGAAGGGAATCCGGGTCGCAGACGTCGCCGACGATGGGTTCGATGCCGAGTTGTGCGAGTTCGGCGGCACGGCCGCGAGTGAGCGCGGCCACGCGGCGGCCCTGTGCGAGCCACCGGGCCGCAACCCGCCGGCCGACATAACCGCATCCGAGGATTAAGACATCGATTTTCGCCATGCACCGACATGATACCGCGGATGAACGCCAGAGCGTTCATCCGCGATGCGAGTCGAGTCTATTCAACCGATGCCCATGCCGAAGGACTCGTCGTCCTTGCGGACCCGGGCGGCGGGGGCGTCGGCCTGGTGGAAGTGGGTGCCGCGCGAGGCCGCGTGGGCGGCGTGCGGGCGAACCGTCTTGCTCCCCATTTCCATCGCCGCGGCGCCGTACGTCGGCAAATCGTCCGCGTCGAAATCGTAGTCGTCGTAGGTGCACACATAGCCGGGCTGCTTCGAGCGTTCCTTCTCTTCCTGGTAGGACTTCACGACGGCGTTCTGCACCATCTCGCGGGCGGCGGAGTGGATCGGGTGAGCGATGTCCGCGTGGAGTTTGGCGCGGCCGTCGGTGTCGCGGGTGGCGCGGGTCTCGTCCAGGCGGCAGCCGCACGAGTTGCAGAACCGCGCCCGCAGGTGGTTCTTGCACACGCACCGCGGGCACCGGTCCGTGAGCTTCCGGCTCGGCATGGCGACGAAGGTCCCCTTCGTCCCCTCGATGATTTTCAGGTCCCGGACGACGAACGCATTGTCGAAGGTGACCGAACAGAACGCGAGCAGGCGCTCGTTATTCTCCTCACACAGCTTGATGCGAACTTCCGTGATGACCACCGCGGGCCTCCTTCATGCAGGTGTAGCTGCGCTGTTGAAGTGTAGAGTGCGGACGACCACGACGCGGGACTCGGGTTCGGCGGGCGGCCTCGTCGCCCGAAACGCGTTCGCCACCCGGTGAGCCTCGTTCGAGTCTCGGCACAGGGCAAAGACGGCCGACCCGCTGCCCGACATCAGGCAGCCGGCGGGGTTCAGGCCGGCGAGGCGGCGATACACGGTTTCGACAACCGGGGCAAGATGAATTGCCGCGGGCTGGAGGCGGTTGAACAGGGCCGCTCCGAGCGCGTCCGGGTCGCCGGCCCGGAAGGCATTTCGTGCGGCGGAACCATCGACGGGAGAGGCGGGAAGGGAAAGGGATCGGTAGACCGCGGCCGTCGCCACGCCCACCGGCGGACACACCAGCACCACATCGAACGACCGCGGCGAACTCTCCGGCGAAACGAGTTCACCGCGGCCGGTACACCACGCAGCAGGAAGGGAGAGGAAGAACGCGACGTCGGAGCCGACCTCGGCCGCGACCGCGGCGAGTTCGGACGGGGCGAGGTTCAGTTGCCAGAGTTGGTTCAGGCCGAGAATCGCGGCGGCGGCGTCGGAAGATCCTCCGGCCAGCCCAGCCTGCGTCGGAATCCGCTTCGTGAGGCGCATCGAGGCGCCGAGATCGGTGCGGCTACCCCGCAGCTTCTCCGCGGCCTTGTAAACGAGATTCTCCGGACCGGTCGGGAGTCCGGGTGGGTCGCATTCCAGTTCAATCACGCCGCCGGTTCGCGCCGTCAGTTCCAGCGTGTCGAACAGGTCTACCGCGACCATGAGCGTTTCGAGGTCGTGGTAGCCGTCCGCCCGCTTGCCGCGGATTTCAAGGAAGAGGTTGAGTTTGGCGGGTGCGGCGACGACGAGCGAATCGCGCCCGGCGGGGAATTGCGGTGTACGGCAAAGGATCGGAAACGGGGCGACCATCCCGAACCGTCCATGGCTGCGGGCCGGGCCGCGGGAGAGCGCGGCCCGGAAACCCAGGGTGTCTTTCAGTGACGTGAGCGAATCGTAAACAACTCGTGAAGACGCGTCAAGTGCCAATGCGCCAGTAATTTCCGGCGCTCGGATTCGCCGCCGCGAGGCCCGGTCCCTAGAATCGACAGTCTGCCGCGATTACACCCCGTGGGGCTTTCCCGCGGCTTCGCGCATCGCGCCGGCGGGCGGTCCGCCGGGCGAACCCTGTGACCCTGTCGAGGGGACTCAAGACGGCGTCCTGCCGCTCCCTCCCACGGAGATCGCAATGGCCAGTAAGAACAAAACCAACAAGAGCGTCCGCAAACGGATCAAGGTGACCGGGACGGGCAAGCTGAAGTACGCGAAGGTGGGCCGACGCCACTTGAACGCGCACATGAACACGAAGCGGAAGCGGCATCTGCGCCAGGCCGGCGTGATCGAAGGCCGCCCGAGCGTGCTCAAGAAGTACAAGATTGCCCTGGGCCTGCTGTAAACCCACCCTTCACCCACACCTACACCTGATCCGAGGTTCGGCACATGGTTCGCGCGGTTAACAAATCGGTCACGGCGCGCCGCAAGAAGCGCCTCCGCAAGCTCACCAAAGGCTTCCGGCTCAGCCGGCACAATCTGTTCCGCCAGGCGAAGGTCACGCTGCTTCGGGCCGGCGTGTTCGCGTTCCGCGACCGCCGGGCGAAGAAGCGGATGTTCCGCCGCCTGTGGATCATTCGCATCAACGCGGCCTGCCGCATGCGCGGCCTGCGCTACAGCGAGTTCATGCACGGCCTGCAACTCGCGATGGTGGAGCTCGACCGCAAATCGCTCTCCGAGGTCGCCATCCACGACCCGGCCACCTTCGACAAGCTCGTCGAGATCGCCAAAGGCGCGATCGCGAATTGATCCCTCCAAGCCCACCCGCTGTCGCGGGTGGGCTCCTTGGAGCCAGTCATGCACCGCACATTCGCGCTTCTGGCGTTCGTCCTGTTCCCCGCCGCCGCCTTCCCTCAGAACTCGTTCCCGATGGTCACGCACGTGACCCCGGTGGCGGTGCAGCGCGGCACGACCTCCGAAGTGTCCGTCGATTGCCGCACGAGCACGCTCTACGGCGCGTACAAGGTGCTGGTCGGCGGCACGGGCGTGACGGCTGAAGTGGCGCCCGCCAAGGACGCGAAGCCCGCCGATCCGAAGGGGCCGCCGCCGGTCGTCGCCTCCATCAAGCTAAAGTTCACCGTCGCGGCGGATGCGGCCCTCGGCGTCCGCGAGTTCCGCGTCGCCTCTTCCGTCGGCCTCTCGTCGCTCGGCCAACTCGTGATCGTCGATGCCCCGGTCGTCACGGAACTCCCCGGCATCAACCTCCCCGAGAAGGCCCAACCGGTTCCCGTTCCCTCCGTCGTGTGCGGTCGCATCGAGACCGCCGAGAACGTGGACTTCTACAAGTTCACCGCGAAGGCCAACCAGACCCTTACTTTCGAAGTGCACTGCGCCCGCATCCAGGACAAGATCCACGATTTGCAGAAGCACGGCGACCCGCTCATCGCAGTGTTCGACGATTCCGGGAAGGAACTCGCCGCGGCGGACGACGGCTACTTCGCCGACCCCGTGCTCGAATTCAAGGTGCCGAAAGACGGGGAATACCGCATCGCCGTCCGCGACGCGAAGTACGACGGAGACCCGCGCTGGGTCTACGCCCTCGCCATCACTGACAAGCCGTACGTTCAGAACCTCTTCCCGCTGGCCGCGAACCCCGGCAAGGAAACGAGCGTCGAGCCGGTCGGCTCCGCGAAGCTGCTGCAACCGAGTTGGAAGTTCACAGCGCCGGCCGAGCCCGGCCTGCACCTCGTGACGCTGAGCCATGCCGGCGGCGTCACCAACCCCGCGCCGGTCGTCGTCACCAAACTGCCTCTAATCGCCGAGACCGAGCCGAACGACACGCCGAAGGACGCGACGCGGATCGCGCTGCCCTGCGGCGTAAACGCCCGCATCGGTACGAAGCGCGACCTCGACCACTTCCTCTTCAAGGCGACGAAGGGCAAAGCCATCCGCCTCGAAGTGTTCGCCCGCCGCTTCGGCACCATCCTCCGCAGCCAACTCGATTCGCAACTGGACGTAATGACGCCGGACGGCAAGATCATCGCCTCGAACGACGACCTGAACGGCAAGGACGCCGGGCTGATCTTCACGCCCCCCGCCGACGGCGAGTACATCGTCCGCATCCGCGACCTGAAC
>Ga0210380_10000936_pt1 | contig 12096 bp, 10 predicted proteins | sample PLM4_5_coexredo_FD_155476 | JGI IMG/M metagenome (GOLD analysis project Ga0210380, IMG submission 155476) | Groundwater sediment microbial communities from an aquifer in East River, Colorado, USA - PLM4_5_coex redo | ecosystem: Environmental > Terrestrial > Soil > Riparian zone | place: USA...
CCGTCGCCGCGCTTCGTCCGACACGAGCCTTTGGCCATCCTCCGTCTCTGAGGGGCGAATCAGCTTGATCGCAGCGGGACGTGCCAGCATGCGATGCTTGGCGCGCCACACCTCGCCCATGCCGCCTCGTCCCAGGCGCTCCACCAGCTGGTAGCTCCCAAGCTCGCGGGCGCGACGGACCTCCGTGCCCAGGGCGTACACGACGCGTGCCCCCACGTAGGCCATGGCGACGACGAGCAGGTAGGGAAATACGACGCCGAAAAAGAACTGGGCGGGGCTCGGGATGAACGGGCCGGGGCGCACCGCGAGCATGATTCCGACCATGACCGGGACCGAGCTGACAGAGGCCAGAGATGCCATCAACGCTCGCCGCGGAGGCGTTGGAATGACGACCGTGTATAACACCGTCCAGACGGCGACCCAGGACAGTCCCAACCAGCCTCCGGCGATGCCGAGCGCCGTGGGATCGAGGAACTCAGCCGCGGCGATGCCGTAGCTGCTGACCACCTCGAATACCAGGCCAACCGTCATCACAGCTGAGAGCGGAAGACGGGCGCTCCGACTGGCCGCCGCGACGGCCAGCGCCACGGCGATGGCGATCGCACCCGGACCCCAGAGCACGAAGCTGGAAAACAGACGCGTCCGATCCGACGGAAAGAGGAGGGCCGGAAAAAACCCGGCCAGAAAGAACACAGCCGCGTACAGCAATGCCATCACGCGGAGCCGTGTCGCGGACTGGCTGACGAGATCGTGCGGCAGTGAGGCACTGGGCCGGTGAGCGCTCGAGCCCCGCTGGTCTCGGCGCGGCACCACGAAAGCCCGACCGTCCGGATGTGATCCCAAGGCCGCAGCTATTCTATGTTCAGGCGACGGTGGGGTCGCTGATCCGAACGAATGGGTATAGATTGTTCCTCGTGCGCGCGTGACTCTGCTGCGCCGTCAAACCTGACAAGGAGCGAATATGTGCGATCAGGACCATTTTGAAGACGATCGACAGGAATACGAGGCGCGCGGACTAGTGACGCGGCGGCAGTTCGGCGTCCTGCTGGGCGCGGGCATGGTGATGGCGCTGCCCCAGGTCACGAACGCGGTCGCCGTGACCGAATCCGACGTGACCGTGATGACGCCGGCCGGGACGGCCGACTGCTACTTCGTTCATCCGGCGACCGGCACAGCTCCGGCCGTGCTCGTGTGGCCCGACATCTTCGGACTGCGCCCGGCGTTCCGACAGATGGGCAAGCGACTCGCCGAAACCGGCTACTCGGTGCTCGTCGTCAATCCGTTCTATCGCGTCCAGAAGGCCCCGACCGCGGCCCAGGGATCGGCCACGCCGATCCCACAGCTGATGCCGCTCGCCCAGGCGTTGAACGAGACGACGCAGATGACCGACGCGAAGGCGTTCATCGCATGGCTCGATCAGCAGGCGTCGGTAGCGAAGAACCGAAAGGTCGGCACGCAGGGGTACTGCATGGGCGGCCCGATCGCGTTTCGCACCGCGGCGGCGGTGCCCGATCGCGTCGGCGCGGTCGCCTCGTTCCACGGCGGCGGACTGGTCACCGACATGCCGAACAGTCCGCATCTGCAGGCCGCGAAGACGAAGGCGCAGCTGCTCATCGCGATCGCCGCCAACGACGACATGCAGCGGCCCAACGAGAAGACCGTACTGAAGGAGACGTTCGCGAAGGCGAACCTGCCTGCGGAAATCGAGGTCTACACGGGCGCTGCGCACGGCTGGTGCCCGCCGGATTCCGGCGTGTACAACGAGGGGCAGGCCGAGAAGGCGTGGAGCCGTCTGCTCGCGTTGTACGGAAAAGCGCTCGCGTGAACGTGTAGTCCGACCGCCGATTTCAGGTTGGCCGCGCGCCCGGCGCGCCGACCTGAAGTCGGCCTCGCGATCAGCTCGCCGGAGCGACGACGACGGCCGTTCCGTAGCAGAGCACCTCGGTCACGCCTCCCATGACCTCGGTCGCGTCGTAGCGAATCCCAATCACCGCGTTCGCTCCCACTTGCTGCGCATGCGCGAGCATGAGCTGGAAGGCGTCCTCGCGCGTGCGCTCGCAGAGCTCGGTGAACAGCGAGATGTTGCCGCCGACCAGCGTCTGCAGCGACGCGCCGAGCGTGCCGATGACCGATCGCGATCGGACGATGACGCCGCGAACCAGGCCCTTCGTGGCGACGATGCGATAGCCATCGAGCGTGAACGCGGTCGTGGTCATCTCGTGTGTCACGGCGGTAGTGTCCCATACGTCGACGGTTCCGCATCCACACCGCCGGGGTTGCGTGGGGTGCCCGAGGCCGGGCAGAATCGCCCGACCGAGGAGGTGAACCATGAACAGGGTCGTGCACTTCGAGATACCAGCCGAGAATCTGGACCGCGCGAAGAAGTTCTACAGCGAGAACTTCGGGTGGACGGTGAATCAGCTCGGGCCCGAAATGGGCGGCTACGTGCTCGCGCACACCGGGCCCACCGACGACAAGGGGATGCCTCAGGACAAAGGGTTCATCAACGGCGGGCTGATGAAACGAGATCCCTCTGCGGCGTCGCCGGTCATCGTCATCGCCGTCGGCGACGCGGACAAGGCGGTTGACAAAGTGAAGAAGTCGGGCGGAAGGCTCGTGGGGGAGATCCTGGACATCCCGAACGTGGGGCGCTACGCGCGAGTCCAGGACACCGAGGGCAACGTTATCGGTATCATCAAGCCGTTCATGCCCTAGACTAGGCGCCGGCGGTCACAACCACAGAGGGTGCGCAGATGTTCAACAAGGCAGTGATGCTCGCGGCGCTCGTGACCACCCTTGCGCCCTGGCTGAGCGAGGCACGCGTCGTGCGGTTCGTGGTCGAGCAGAAGCGACCACTGGCAGAAGGGACGTCGTTCGGCAGCGCCGGGGCCTACGAGCGGCTCGACGGCACGGCGTACTTCGAGGTGGATCCGAAGGATCCTCTCAACGCGATCATCGTGAACCTCGACAAGGCGCCCAGAAACGCGCGCGGCATGGTCGAGTTCAGCGCGCCCTTCTCGATCCTCAAGCCCGTGGACATCACCAAGGGCAACCGCAAGATCTTCTACGCAATCAACAACCGCGGGAACAAGCAGGCGGTCAGCTATTTCAACTTCGGCCAGGGCGGCAACAACCCGCTCACCGCGGCCGACGTCGGCGACGGCCTCCTGATGCGACTCGGCTACACGATCGTCGATGCCGGATGGGAGGGCGACCTCGTGCCCGGAAACGGTCGCCTCGTCCCTGCGTTCCCCGTGGCCACGCAGGCCGACGGACGCCCCATCGTCGCGCAGGTGCGTATCGAGTACTCGGATCGGACCATTCCCGAGAAGGGAACGTTCACGCTGCCGCTGGAGGGCGCCCCGAACTTCAAGGCGTATCCTGCCGCGGAGACGAGCACCGCTCGTTCGACGCTCACGGTCCGCGACAGCGTCAGCGGTGCGAAGACGACAGTAGCCTCCGATCGGTGGGCATTCGGGACCTGCACGAACGGCGCGGCCAGCCTCACGGCCAACGACACCAACATCTGCCTGTTCGACGGCTTCAAGGCCGATCGACTCTACGAGCTGATCTATCCGGCGAAAGATCCCATCGTCATGGGGCTGGCCTATGCGGTGACACGCGATGTCGGGTCGTTCCTTCGGTACACAGCAAAAGACGATGCGGGGAATGCGAACCCGCTGGCCGAGAGCGCAGCCAGCGTTGGGATTACCAGGGCGTACTCGTTCGGCGGTTCGCAGACGGGCGAATACCAACGCGAGTTCCTGTATCTGGGCTTCAACGAGGACGAAGCCCATCGCAAGGTGCTGGATGCCCTGTGGGTGCACAAGTCGGGCACCCATCGCCTGTTTGCGAACGTAGAGTTCGCGGACCCCAACACCTACGCGGAGCAGGACGACCGGCACGACTTCCTGGGCACCAGCTATCCGCCGTTTACCTACGCCGTGACGACCGATCCCGTCTCGAAGATTCGCGACGGCCTCGCGAAGCGCCCGCGGACCGATCCCCTGGTCTTCCAGACCGACACCGAGTCCGAGTTCTGGGAGATGAAGGCCTCGCTCAATGTCGTGGACGGTCGCGGCAACGCGGTCCCGATTCCCGACAACGTGCGGCTCTACTTTCTTTCCAGCCTTCAGCACGGCGGCAACAGTCCGCCGAGGAGCTTCCCGGGGCCGAAGGACATCTGCGAGAACCCGACCAATCCGGTCTACCACGGACCGATCCTGCGCGCGCTGCTCGTGGCGCTCGACGCGTGGGCCGACAAGGGCGTCGCGCCGCCAGCGAGCAACTATCCAACCCTGAAGGGCGGCACGCTCGTGTCGCTGCAGGATGCGCGCGCGGCGTTTCCGAAGATCCCGGGAGTCAGCTTTCCGGCGTTTGTGAACGAGCTCGAACTGCTGGACTTCGGCCCCGCCTTCACACCCGAGGGAGGCAGGCTGACGCGCGTGTCTCCGAAGAGCGGACCGAGCTATTCGGTCTACGTGCCCAAGTCGAATGCGGACGGGCTGAATGTCGGTGGCGTCAGGCCGCTCGAGATCCGGGTGCCAGTCGGCACGCACACCGGCTGGAACGTGCGCGCCAAGGAATTTCGCGGGCCGAACATGTGCCCGCTGACCGGCTCGTTCATCCCCTTTGCTGCGACTACCGATGCGCGCGTCGCCGCCGGCGATCCGCGCAGGTCGCTGCAGGAGCGATACGGCAGCCACGACGGATATGTGCGCGCGGTGCGGGAACAGACGAAGGCGCTCGTGGCAGAACGCTTCCTGCTCGACGAGGACGCCGCCCGCTTCGTCAAGCAGGCCGAGACAGGCGGGGTTCTCGTGACGACTCCTTAGTGCGAAATACGAAATTCAAAATGCAAAATGCAAAATGCAAACACTGATTGCGTTGGCTATGCAGGAGGCACGGACATGAAGACCAGCACGATTCTCAAGGCCGTGATGTGCGGGGCCGTTGCGTTCGCGTTGGCTGTCGAGCATGCGCCTGCTTCACAGGCACAGGACCGCGCGCCCCGTTATGAAGCCGACCTCTCGTGGCCGAAGCCGCTTCCCAACCGCTGGGTGCTGGGCGGGTTGGGCGGCGTCTGCGTTGACGCACAGGACCACGTGCTGATCCTCAACCGGCAGGACGTGGTCGAGGGCGATCTGAACGGGGCCACGCTGGCGCCGTCGATCATCGAGTTCGACCCCGCTGGGAACGTCGTCAACTCGTGGGGCGATCACGCGTTGCTCGATCCGCGTCTGCATTCGTGTCACTTCGACCCGGAGGGCAACGTGTGGATCGCCGCCTCGCCGTCCGGCATGATTCAGAAATACACGCATGACGGCAGCCGGCTGCTACTGCAGGTCGGCAAGAAGGGCGAGCTCGACACGTCTGACGGCACCGACAAGGGCAAGCCGCTCAACTCGAATGCCGCGAAGTTCTTCATGCCGTCGAGCATCGCCGTCGATCGGCAGAGCGGCGACGTCTATGTGTCTGACGGCGAAGGCGCCGGCGGGAATCGCCGGGTGGCGGTGATGGACAAGACCGGACGATTCGTCCGCCAATGGGTCATCAACGACATGGAGACCGTGCATTGCATGACCCTGGGCCGTGACGGGATGGTCTATGTGTGTAACAGGCTCGGGTCAGGGGTGAGGGTCTACGACAAGATGGGAAGCCTGACGCGTACGATCGAGCTGCCGTGGAAGCCGGTCACGCCACCCGCCGATGGCAAGATCACGCAGAACGGCGGGTCGGCGGTCGCCATCGACTTCTCGCCGGACGCGAACCAGCGCGTGATGTTCGTGATCAACCAGAACAACAGCCAGATCGACATGGTCGAGCGTGTCAGCGGAAAGGGTCTGGGAAGCTTCGGCCGCCCCGGGAGCTTTCCCGGCACCTTCAATCAGGCGCACGGGATTGCGGTGGACAGCAAGGGCAACGTCTACGTCGCCGAAAACCGCGGCAAGCGCATCGACAAGTTCAAGGCTGCGGGATCGTAGCCGGAGCGGCGACGATCTCGAGCAGCTCGACGTCGAAGACTAACGCCGCGCCGCCGGGGATGACCTGATTGCCTTCGTCGCCGTACGCGAGATCTGAGCCGCATACGAGGCGAGCCTTTCCGCCGACTTTCATCCTCTGGACGCCCTCCGTCCAGCACGGAATGACACCCCCGAGCGGGAACTCGGCAGGCTCGTTCCGCGCGTAGGAACTGTCGAATTCGGTTCCGTTGGTGAGCGTGCCGCGGTAGTGCACCTTCACCGTGTCGCTAGCCGTCGGCGACGCGCCGGTGCCGGCCGCGACCTCTTGGTAGACCAGCCCTGACGGCGACTGCACCGCGCCCGTCTGTGCCGCGGCTTTCGCGACGTATGCGGCGGCCGTCGCCTTCTCACGCGCGGTGACGCGGGCGGCGCGGGCGCGAGCGAGCAGCTCGATCTTCGGCCCCCATTCCGCCAACTCCACCGCAGGCTTGCCGGCGGCGGCGTCGCCGAGGGCGCGCCTGAGGATCTCGAGTTCGCTGGCGGTGAGATCGAACTGCTGGAGCGAGCGCTGCACGAGGATGCCAAGCGCGTACACCGTCTTCTCCTCGTCGGTCATCGGCGCGACCGCCGCGGGCGTCGTTGCCCGAGGTGTTGCAGGAGGCGGCGCTGGCGCTTGACGAGTTGCGGGAGCAGGCGTGGGAGCCGGGGCGGCCGGCTTCGGCGCCGGCGCCTGCGCGAGCAGCGCAGCCGGAAAGAGGATCGACAAGATGAGGGCTCTCGGCATGAGCAGAGACTAACACGCGCAACGGGTGTATAAGGGTGCCTGACTCGCGACCGTCCTCATACACTCGGTTCCATGCGCGAAAGGTGGACCATGGATTCTAAGAAGCCCAGCCGAAGGACATTCCTGCAGAGTGGTGCCTGACGGACGGACGTGATGAGGAGTCGGGTCGGCGTCCTGCTGCTCGCCTGCATGTGTGCCGCCGTCGTGACGGCGCAGGTGCCACAGAGCGTTCCCAACGGCCTGCCGTCGTGGGCGTTCAACATCCCCGATCCGGTTCAGTTTCCCTCTCCCGTGCCGAAAGGGATCGTGCGCGTGCCTGGCAGCAGCCGCGAGTTCGACTGGGCCGTGGTGGCCGGCAACAACAATCCGCCCGACTGGTTTCCAGACGAGCACGGCCCCGCGCCACGCGTCGTGAAAGGAGAAGCCGGCGCCAGCGTGACGGCGTGCGGATCCTGCCACCTCATGTCGGGGCAGGGGCACCCGGAATCAGCCGACATCGCGGGCCTGCCAGCCGAGTACATCATTCGCCAGATGCGGTACTTCAAGAGCGGCGCGCGGAAAGACGAGGGGCGCATGGGCCCGATCGCACGCGCCACCTCCGACGAAGACACGCGGCTGGCCGCGGAGTACTTCGCGGCCATCGTGCCGATTCCATTTGCGAAGGTGATCGAAACTGCGACGCCGCCGAAGACGTATGTCGGCAACGCCGGGCGTCATCGCCTCGTCGTGCCCGGAGGCGGCACCGAACCGATCGGCCACCGCATCGTCCAGGTACCGGAAGATCCATTTCGAACCGCGCTTCGCGATCCGCATTCGGCGTTTCTGGCGTACGTGCCGCCGGGCAGCATCGCCAGGGGAGCGGATCTCGCAAAGGCCGGCGGATCGGGCAAGACGATCGCCTGTGCGATCTGCCACGGTGACGCGCTCACGGGGCTCGGAGAAGTCCCACGTATCGCAGGCCTGCACCCCGTCTACATCGCCCGCCAGCTCATCGGAATGCAGAACGGATCGAGCGCGGGCACCGCCGCCGCACTGATGAAGAAGGTGGTCGCTAGCCTGTCCGAGGACGACATCATTTCGATCTCGGCCTACCTCGGCTCGCTCCCGCCGCGTTAGCTCGCCTTGCTTTCGAGATTCGCTCGCGTGCGTGCGCGAGCTTCGCGCGCCAGAAGAGCCACGGAAACGAGCACGACCGCACAGCTTGACGCCGCCAGCGAGTACCGCACCCCGATGAGGGTGCCCACGAGGCCAACGGTGACGCCGCTGCCCGCGCGCAACCCCAGCATAGCCATGTTGAAGAGACCCACCACGCGGCCGCGGATTGGCGGCGGCGCGAGCAGCTGCACGAGCGTCTGCGCCATCGACTGAAACGCAATGTTGAAGACACCGGCCAGCACCAGCAGGACGACCGCCAGAGGATAGCTCCGCGTGAGCGGAAACAGGCCCATGCTCATGCCCCAGAGACCCGCCGAGGCCAGGGCCGCGCGCACGCTGGGACGCGACACGTTGGCGCCTTCGAGCAGCAACACGCCGATGACCGCGCCCACCGCGTCGGCGGCGAGCAGCACGGTGTATCTCGTGCCGGTGTCATCGGCTCCGAAGTAGTTGGCGTACGCCGGCATCTGCGCCTGAAACGCGTTGCCGACCAGGAACGACGTCGCGCCCGCGACGACGACCATCGTCATGATTCGCGATTCGGTGCGAACGGCGGTGAAGACATTCCAGGCGTCGGCGAGTCCAAACGGCTGCGCCGATCGATCCGCCCCGCGTGCCGCGTGACCGGTGTAGGGGAAACGGGCAAGAAGAATCGTGAACGGCAGGTAGATCAGCACATTCGCCAGAAGGCCCCAGGCGGGTCCCAGCAGAAGCATCAGGCCACCGCCGACCGCAGGCCCAAGCAGGATGGACAGGTAACGGCTGCTCGCGTTCAGGCGAATTGCGCTCGGCAACTCGGCCGCCGGCACCATGTCGTGAATGATCAGCTGCGTGGCCGGCGCGCCCACGACGCCGGCGAAGCCGTGGACGACGAGGAGGACGACCGCGTGCCACATCTGCAGTCTGCCGGCCAGAAAGAGGAGGCCCCATGCGACCGACGCCAGCATGAACAGCGCCTGCGATATCTGAATCAGTCTCCGGCAGTCGTGGCGGTCGGCGAGCGCGCCCGAGTAGAGAGAGAACAACAGGAAGGGAACCCAGTGACTGATCACCGCGAACCCGCCGAGCGCCGCAGAATGGAACGACTGGAACATCACCCAGTAGCTGATGACGTGCTCGATGTTGTCGGCCATCATCGACATCAGACTGAACGTGAAATAGCGGCGGTAGGCGGGGATCCGGAGCGCCGCAAACCGGGGTGGCGGCGCGGGAAGGCCAGTGGGCATGAGGACCTACTATGCCATCAGGGCTTGCTCCCTTCGCGCCAAAGCTTAGATACTGCTGGAGCAGACTGCACCAGTCGATTCTCAGGAGTCCGCTGTGAAGAAAATACAGGTACAAGGCGTTCATCACATCACCCTCGTTGGATCCACGAAGCAAAGCACCCTGGATTTCTGGCAAGGTGCGTTGGGCATGCCGTTCATCTTCGAACAGCCCAACCTCGGCAAGCCCGATGAGAATCACCTGTACTTCGATCCCGGGGACGGTCGTCTCCTCACGGTGTTCACCAACGAAACGCTCGGGGACGCCCGGCGGCACGCCCCTCGAGAAGTCGGATGCGTCGAGCACATTGCGTTCAACGTGTCGAGGGCCACGTTCACCCACGCGCCGGAGCGCCTGCGCGAACGAGGCATCGAGTTCATTCAACGCGACCGTGGCTTCATGGACTCGATCTATCTCCGGGATCCCAACGGCCTCAAGGTTGAACTCGCGTGCTACAAGTTCGAGGCGCCCGAAGGCTTTACCGCCGCCAACGTGCTGATGAGGGCTCACCTGCTGCGCGTCGAGCGCGGCGACGGTCACATCACGGACGAACACGTCGCGGATGCCATCGAGCTGCTGCTGGCCACTCGGCCTCGTCTCCCAGTTGACGAGAAGGTGCCCACGGCCGTCTGAAGGTCGGCTGGGCTCGCTCCCGCCGCGCTGACGTCAGCCAGCAGCCGGGGGCGCAGACCTATTTCGTGGGCCGCGGGATCTTCTCGTCGCGCATGGCCGCCTGCCACGCGAACGTCGCCATCACGATGGCCGATTGTTTCAGCTCGTCTTCGCTCATGCGCTCGGGATAGTCGGCGTTGGTGTGGCGAGTGCGTTCGTCGTAGCCGTCGAAATCCTTGATCACGTTAAAGCCGGGAAGCCCGGCGGCATTGAACGGCACGTGGTCGGTGCTGCCGATCCCTTCGATGATATTGCGCGTGGCGCCCAGATCCTTGAGCGGCTCGAGCCACGTGTCGAAGATCGCCTTCGCCGCGCGATTGCCTTCCATGTAGAAGCCGAGCGTCTTGCCGCTGCCCGGATCGTCGTTCAGGTACACCGCGAGCGTGTCGCGTGTCGCTGGCGTGTTGAAGTGCTGCGCGAGGTAGGCGGACGCGCCGAGCAGGCCCTGCTCCTCGCCGCTCCACAGCGCTACGCGGATCGTGCGCCGCGGCTGCGCGCCGAGCGCCCCGAGGATGCGCATCGCCTCCATCACCGCTACCGCGCCGTCGGCGTTGTCGGTGGCGCCGTTAGCCATGTGCCACGAATCGAGGTGCCCGCCGATCAGCACGACCTCGTCTTTGAGCACGGGATCGCGTCCCGGGATGTCAGCGATGACGTTGTAGCTGTTCCGGTCGTCCTCGAGGGAACGCGTCCGCAGCTCGACCTTGAGCGCAACCGGCTGTCCGGCCGCCGCCAGGCGCGCGAGCATGTTGTACTGCTCGCCGGCCACGACGATCGTCGGCACGGCGTTGGTGGCCGTCGCGCGATTGCCGGTGACGCCCACCGTGCCGTCGCGGTACGCACTGGGCCTCAGCGCGACGGCGGCGCCCGCGCGCTGCAGCAGCGGCATGAGTTCGGCCATCGGCGTCGTGCTACGCGCCTGTGCCAGCGTTGGATTACCCGTGGCGACTGGACGGTCGTCGAGTCCGGGCTGCGGCCGATCGGTCTCGACGAACTCGGTCTGCGGGAGATGCGTGAGGACGATCGCGCCGCGAAGCGCTGCCGCCATCGCCTGGATCTGGGCAGCAGTCTTGTCACCCACATAGACGGCGCGTCCGCTCACCACGCCCGCCACGGACGGCGACCACGCGTCGGGGTACGCGATCAGCGGAAAGTAGCGCGGCGTCGTCATCTCCACCGAGATCCGTTCGAGCGACCAGCCCCGGCCGAACTCGTAGGGCTCGAGACGCGGGTTGATAAGACCCCATTCAAGGAAGCGATCGCGGGCCCAGCCCGCGGCCCGCATGTGGGCTGGCGATCCGGTCAGCCGCGCGCCGATGTCGTCGGTGAGCGTGCGGTACAGCACCAGCGCCTTCGAGCGCTGCAGCCCCTCGGTTCTGATGCGGGCAACCATGTCGCCGGCCGGCCGCTGCTGAGAGTAGGTGAACGCCACGCCGATCGTCAGCAGCGAGATGGCGGCAAGAAGCAGTGGGCGTCGCATCAGCGGTCTCCTTTTCACAGCGCTACGGATGAATCGGCATCGTGCGCTTGCCATCCACGACAGGCGGAAAGTCTTTCACCTCGTCGTACACCTCGGTGATGAAACGGTCCTTGCTCTGCGGCGTGTCGCCCTGCGTCGTCTTGTCGTACGGGGCGGTCAGGTTGGCGGCCAGCACGTCCTTCAGAGACTTGCCCTGATCGCGCAGCGCCTTCACCTTGGCCATGATGTCCACGAGCATGGCGCGATAGGCAAGGAGGTCGTTCTTTTTGACCAGCGTGCCATGACCCGGGACGAGCGTCGTGTCGGGCCCGGCCAACTTCTCGATGAGGTCCACCGCGTCGAGCATCCCCCTGATCGATCCGCCGTTGGCCTGATCGGCAAACGGATAGCCGAAGTTTCGGTAGAAGTCTTCGATGTAGATCACGTTGGCGTTGCGAAAGCGAACGATGGTGTCGCCGGCAGTGTGGGACGGCATCATGGGGATGAAGTCCACCGTTTCGCCGTTCATGTTGAAGCTCACGGCCGGCTGGCCCGGTGCCGCGGGATTGTACTGATAGGTCGCCACCGGAACGCCGGCCATGTCGGGCGCCGGCGCAGCCTGGCCGTCGGCACGCCGCGGTGGCCGCAGCATCTCGTTGCGCAGATTGTCCTGCGAGAAGATCACCGCCCCCTGTTTGGCGAAAAAGGCGTTGGCGCCGGTGTGGTCGCCATGGATGTGCGTGTTGACCAGTACCTTGATGGGCGCGTTGGTGAACGACCGGATCGCCGCCAGGGTCTTC
>Ga0210380_10000938_pt1 | contig 12093 bp, 9 predicted proteins | sample PLM4_5_coexredo_FD_155476 | JGI IMG/M metagenome (GOLD analysis project Ga0210380, IMG submission 155476) | Groundwater sediment microbial communities from an aquifer in East River, Colorado, USA - PLM4_5_coex redo | ecosystem: Environmental > Terrestrial > Soil > Riparian zone | place: USA...
ACCCTGGATCCGGAACTCATCGCATTCGGAGCGCAAGTCGAGTTCGGGCCGATATTCCGGAACATCTGGGTTCGCCCCTCCACGGAGTTTGCATTTGGCGAAGTAACCAAGCTCTACTCCCTTAATCCGGAGTTCAGCTACTATCTTCCGTTTATCGGTTACGGTCCCAATCAGACGCGCTGGAATACTTACATCGGAGCCGGACCAACATTTTCGTTTGCTAAAAGGAGTTTTAAAGACGTTCCCGAACAGCCTGACACCATCAGTGATTGGGACAGCGATGTAGGGCTGACTCTATTTGTCGGGATGTCCCAGAAAAATGGAATGTTTGTTGAACTCAAGGGTCAGGCATACAGCCGTCCGAGTGTTTGGCTCTATATGGGATATCGATTCAAATAGCGCGAGTGCGGGCGTAATCACGTTGAGCTCCCCGCGCCGGCTGTCGGACTTCATGTCGATATCGTTCCTGTCTGAAAACTCCGCCGTCGGAGTTCGAGGTAAATCGACTCAAGGCTTCAGTTCCGCCATCATAGCGTCCGACTGCTGGAATTGCAGACAGCCCGCCGTCGGCGGAGTCAAAGGGCAACCGGTGGATCGCCAGCCGTGCGGGTAGATTGATAATAAAGAACTACTGCGTCTACTGTGAACACAGAACACCAGGGAAACCACAGAAAAGCTCGAAACGGCACTTAACGGAAGTAATGGAAACTATATATAAGGATAGTCGACCGGCGAATTTCCGAGTTGTTGCTGCCGCCAAGGTGGGGCAGAAACGATAAAACTCGTCCGCTTCTTCGTCGCCTTTGGTCTTCCTCATACTTCCGGCGGGTCTGCTTCTGCATTCTTCCTTTCCGGGTCCGCGCAGCGTTCATATTCTTTAAGGCCTGCACGCTCGCTAAATCGCCTGAAGCGATCCTTTCCATCAGCGGTTCCGGCAGTTTCATTGCTTCCGCTGCCGCTCCGATTGCTGCCGGCTGGAGCGAGTCAAGGGCTGGTTGCAGGCCGGAAAGACGGATTAATTCGGAGTCCATCACGAATTTCGAGGTAGAGTTAGCAGCCAGAATGCTTCGGCGGATCACTCTCAATTCAGCTCTCATACTCGCCATTCTTTTCCAAAGTGCGGACGCGCAAACCGCACGAACAGTCATCTCAGATTCCGATATTCGGAACATCCTTACCGCGCGCGTCGACAAATACCGCCAGACCGTTGGAATCGTTGTAGGGGTAATCGACCCCCAGGGACGAAGAGTCGTTGCCTATGGGAATCGGGTTTCGGGAGACACGCGTCCGGTGGACGGCGATACTGTCTTTGAAATCGGCTCGATCACGAAGGTCTTTACGTCACTGCTGTTGGCCGACATGGTGGAGCGGAAAGAAGTGGGGCTGCTTGATCCGGTTGCGAAGTTCCTGCCGCCCGGAACAAGGGTGCCTGAGCTCGATGGCGAAGAAATCACACTCCACGATCTGGCCACGCACACTTCCGGTCTGCCTCGAATGCCGCTCAATGTCGAGTCCGCGGATCCCTTGAATCCTTACGCGGACTATTCGGTCGGAAAGTTGTACGAGTTTCTGGGAAAATATCAGCTTCAACGCGCAGTCGGTGCCCGATTTGAGTATTCGAATCTCGGAGGGGCGCTGCTGGGACAGGCCCTTGCACTTCGTGCGGGAGTGGACTACGAATCGCTGGTTCAGGCACGCATCAGCGCGCCGCTGGGAATGAAGAGCACTGGCGTGACACTCACGCCAACGATGAAGCAGCGCCTGGCAACCGGTCATGCCTACGCTCTGGAGCCAACGCCAAACTGGGATATGGCGTCGCTGGAAGCCGCAGGCGGCCTTCGCTCCACAGCAAACGACCTGTTGAGTTTCCTTTCAGGGCATCTCGGTTACATCCAAACATCGCTTGCACCATCGATGAAGGCGATGACGGAGGTGCGGCGAACAGTTTCCGGCCGGGGCATCGCGCTCGGCTGGTTTATCGAAAAGCGCAGCGGTGTGGACGTCATCTATCACTCCGGCGGCACAGGCGGATACCTCTCGTTTATCGGATATGCTCCGTCCGTTCGTACCGGAGTCGTCGTACTGTCGAATAGTGGACTTGGCGCCGGAATCGATGATATCGGGTTTCATCTGCTAAGCCCAGGTTCTCCACTTCTCGAAGAGAAAGACCTCACGCCGGCGAAAGCCCGAACGGAAATCCCTCTCGATGGCTCTCTCCTTGAGCGCTACGTGGGACGCTACGAGTTCCCTTCCGGACAGCTGGCAGCCATCAGCAGCGGTGGCGGCCACTTATATCTGCAAGGCGTGGGGGACGCGAAAATTGTTTTCTATCCGGAAAGCGAGAAGAGCTTCTTCGCAAAACTGATCGATGCGCAGGTGACTTTCCTTACCAATGCGCAGGGTCGCGTCACTGGACTTAATTATAGACGAAGCGGAGAGAATCTAGCCGTGCGTCGAATGGATTGAATGGGTCGGGGCATTTGAATCACCGTACTGAACGAGGTGACAATTCGCTGGAATGCGTCCTACGGCCTTAACGCTCCTGCTTACACTACAAACACAGAAGACTAAGGAAAACACGAAAAACACGAAAAACGGCGCACGGAAATAACGGAGTATTAGAAAGGCCGATTGCACGGAGCAACGTGATCGCTTTGTTTCGCGATACCTGCCGGCTGCCAGGGTAACGGAAGGCGTACTTCAGAGGAAATATTCGTGGTCGACTTTCCAGGTCATCCGATTTTTTGGATTCAAGAGCGCAGGCGGATCAATAACCAGGCTGCATCCGTTGCAACTGTTGACGCGGGTGTTATAGTACAAAATTCTAACGAAGCCAGACCGCAGGAACGAGTTCGGCAGAGTGAGTCCTAACGATCGCACTCCGAAAACAAAGATTGATGACCACGGTACTCCTGAAACAAGACGGTATGGGGCAGAAGTGGCTGCAATCGGCTGGCGAGAATCTGCCGCCGTGGCTCAAGTCCATCAGCGGACCTTTTCTTTTAGCCATCGCGTACTATCTCGGAGCACAGGCTGCATTCGCAGTCGGCACCTTGTCCGATCGGATTTTTGCCCCATTCTGGCCTCCCAACATCATCCTCTTTTGCACATTACTTTTTGTACCAAAACGCCAGTGGTGGCTGTACATCGCGGCAACTTTTCCCGCGCATCTGGCCGCAGAGGCCGCCGTGTCCATGCCCGTCGCGCAGTCTCTCGTGGCATTCGGGACCAACTGCCTGGTGGCCATTCTAAGTGCCATAGGCGTCCGGCGTTTTCTCAGGAAGCCTCCGTGGTTTGGAACGCTCCGCAATGCAGCCATCTACATGCTCATCACGACGGCGATCAGCCCCGCAATCTCGGCATTTGGCGGCGCGTTTGTTCAAGTGCTTGGCGATGGGAAAATGTCCGCCTATTGGACCTCTTGGGGAAACTGGTACATCAGCAACGCACTCGGCAGCGTCACACTCGGACCGATATTCATGATCTGGTTCAGTCCTCGCCCGAACAGTCCGCGCCACATGTCCACTCGAAAGACCGAAGGCATTATTCTGGCTCTGAGCCTCATCGGCACCTGCACCATTGCCTTCCACGCCGGCAAAGCAACGGTCACCAGCGGGTTCCTCCCGGCGCTTCTCTATTTACCGCTGCCCTTCATATTGTGGGCTGCAATCCGATTTGGCGAACGTGGTGCGAGCGGCGCGATCCTGGCCGTTACCGTCGTTTCCGTATGGGAAAGTCTTCGTGCATCCACGGTGTTCATTAGCAATAATCCGAGCACGAGTGTTCTTGCCTTACAGATCTTCCTATTGGGAATCGCAATCCCGGTTTTCTTTCTTGGCACCGCAATTGATGAATTGCGACGAGCGGGCGAGGCTACACGACGACTTACCGGTGCGCTCCTCCATGCACAGGACGAGGAGCGGCGGCGGATTGCGAGAGAGTTGCACGACAGTACGGGGCAAAATCTCGTCATGGCAAACCTGGTGGCAGGCCAGATTGGAAATCTGGCTCCTTCCTCATGCGAGCCGATCATTGCAGAACTAAAAGAAATTCTTCACGTTGCCAGTAATGAAATCCGTACCCTCTCCTATTTGCTCCATCCGCCCGTACTCGAAGGAGGCGGACTGAGTATGGCGCTTCAGTCTTACCTCGAAGGGTTTTCGAAGCGAACCGGAATCCACGTGGATATGGAGTTGTCACCGAACCCGGGCAGTATGCACTCTGATGTCGAGCTTGTCCTGTTTCGTGTGATTCAGGAAGCGCTCACGAACATATGGCGGCATTCCGGCAGCAAGACAGCACGGATTCGGTTCATGCGGCAGATCCCGTCGAACCGACCTCAGATCTCGCTCAGCATCGAGGACTCCGGCATTGGAATATCGGACGACATTCGCAAGTCGACCATGTCGAGGAGCAACAACGGACAGAAAACTCCTTCGGGCCTTGGCCTGATTGGAATGCGGGAACGGTTGCATCAGATCGGGGGGCAATTGGAAATTTATTCGGAAACGGGCAAGACCGTCATTCTGGCAATCGTCCCCTTGAACCAGAAAAATCATCGGGAAGCGTGATCTCCGCCGACGGCGGCAGCACATGATTGGATCCAGGATCAGAATTGGACTTCGGGTTGGTTCTGAGCTTTGTTTTCGCTTATCTCCAGGCCGCTGCTCACAAATTGTTTGCCCGCAAGAACCGATTCGATGGCAGGCAACAGCTCCAGTTGCGCTCGCATCTTGTGGACGTAACCCAGGGCGCCCAGGCGGAGCGCTTCGCGCACGGCCACGGGAGAAGATTCCAGGCTGATGAATAGAAGTATTGCATCGGGTACCAGAACGCGGATTTGCTCGGCAGCTGCAAAACCATTCAACTTGGGCAAACCGCTATCCAGCAGAATCAAGTCGGGCTTCAGTTCCTGCGCCTTTCGGACGGCTTCCAATCCGTCTATCGCTTCACCAACAACTCTAAACTCCGCCCGCGGCTCAAGGACCTGCCGCACAAATCTCCGGAATGGCTCAAAATCTTCGACGATTAGAATGTGAAAAATTGGCACCGATAAATCAATCCTGCAGTTCGTAATCGTACCTTGCGTGCAGTAGCGGCAGAGAGTATGACACATTCGTTAAAATATTCTTGTTGGGAATCCGGATTCCAGAAAAGCATCCCGAGGAATCCAAGAGCGTTGTCCGGCACCCAACCGCATGAATTTTGATTTTTTCCCAGCTCCAGTATCCTTCCGTCTACTTCGCGGTAACTACCAACATGAAAACTAGTTTTGTGATACTCATTGTCGTCCTTGGGATGATCGCTGTCGTTTCTGCCATTGCCGCACACCACTCCTTTTGCTCGGAGTTCGATGTGAACAGGCCCGTATTCATGGAAGGAAAAGTCACGAAGGTTCAATGGGGAAATCCCCACGTCGACGTATTCATCGACGTAACGGACAAACAGGGGAAGACCACGAACTGGGATGTGCAGGCGAATAACCCGAAATTCCTGCTCGACAATGGTTGGAAGGTGGATTCCCTCCGGATTGGAATGGACGTCTGCGTTGAAGGATTTCCCGAGAAAACAGGCAAACCCATCTTTGGCAGTGACACCTTTGCGCTGAAAGCCACCGGACAGGTTTTGAAGACTCCTCCAGGCTTGTGGATGTGTCCCATTGGCAAGACCCAATCCGAGCTTGCCTTTAGCGGGAAGCTATCCTGCTCGAACCGGGATGTTCGTTGATGCCGCCAGCGGTCTTGCTATCTCTTCGAAGAAGAAATCCACAGTTCATTGAATGCATCACGTTTGGGATGATCGGCACAGAAACAATCCAGTTGTTGAGTCGGCTTCTCGGACAAGTGCCTTACAAACGCAAGCCAGTGGCGGATCAGGGCGACATGGGCTCGGCTCGAGTCTCGGCGTCTACACGATTTCGTGACCAACGGTTGGAATCGTTGAATCTGTTGGACCAAAGCCCAGCTTCACCTTCAATCAACTAACTCCAGTTTCCGAGATGCCGGTTGCCCCCCCCAACTGGCGTACCCCCGAGAATTGTTAACCTCGGAGGAGGTTCACAGTACAGCTCTGCCCAAATTCGCTGTTGAGCCGGGTGACGGATGGGCGGGGTCAGTAGAGCTTCACACCCGCAGAAACCCCCAATTGCACCCTGACATTTCTTAAGTCGTAACGTCGAACGGCGCACCGGCTTGATGGTAGCTGCGGAGAGGGAAAGCTTGTGAGCACTTCCAACGTCATTCTAATCGGACTGTTAATTCAATCCTCCATCAGCGAGCGCGTTATGCCCGAGCCTGCGCCCTATTTTGAGGCTCTCCGCCAGCATCTGGCAGCTGAATATAACGACGCGCAGGTTCTGGATAGCTATACATACCACCTGAAGCGGACACTAGCCGAGGTCATCAAAGACGGGAAACTGAATACTAAGAAAGTGGATGAATACGACATCATCTATAAGAACGGATCACCGCTACGTAAGCTCGTCTCGAAAAATGGAAAGCCGCTCAATGCGAAAGGCGCGGAAGAGCAAAAATATGAGCCAGTCCGACGGCAACCGAATAGCCCGGATGCGATCATTCAGGCCAATAGAGTCGCTGAGGACTTACTTCGCGTCATGAATCTCAAATTGGTGCGCCGCGAAATGGTTGGGAATCGCCCTGCGATCGTTGTCGAGTTCTCGCCGCGAACAAATGCGAAGCCCCTGACAACCCGCGGGAAAGAACTATTCAATCGTATCGAGGGAAATGCCTGGGTTGATGAAACCGATCACGTTGTGTCACGGATTGTCTTTCGATACCTCGAAGGCTCCGGTGGGAATCCCATGATCAAAGCCGATAAAGGGGGCGACGTGACTCAGGAATGGCTTAAATTCCGCGATGAAGTCTGGCTCCCAGCTTATAGTGAGAGACACTCAACGCTCCGTTTCTTCTTCGGAAAAAGGATCTCGGTTCTGGCAAGAGACGAGTATTCCGAATATAAGAAATTCGTTTCCGAAACCACAATTAAGGTGATCGAATGAGGCGTTGTAGCTATACATTGCTGCGGGCGGTGGTGAAATCGGCGCTGAAGGCCTTCGCTGAAGGCCTTCTATGGTGCCGCGATATTGCAGATTGCTTACTGGCGTGTCAACAACGTCCTGTTCGACACTGTGCTGCCCTGGGAGTTCACCAGCGTAACGGTGACGGCTTCAATGACGCTGGCATCACCTTGCACCGCGAACGACTGCACGAAGATAAACGCACTTCCGAAGGCAGCCGATGCCGGATTCTTGTACCAGGTCGTGAAATCACCATCGACATTGCGTGTGAGATTCATACGTTGGGTTCCAGAATCGGTTTTCAGGTCGAATCCAAAAGCCACGGAAGTGACACTTCGAAGATCCGAATACCCGGTTATGCGGATTGAAATTCCAGCGGATGTCTGCACGGCTTCCAGAGCCGTGATCCTGGGAGGTGCGGGGGGAATTTCGGTGATTCCCGCGAGCATGTCGGGCGGGCCGGCCTGAATATTTGCTGTGAGCCGAATGGTACCGGCGACTGTTCCTGTCAGCAAGGTGACCGGAGGTGAGAGGACGACGGTTGTGCTGTTTGCAGGAATGCTAAAACTGACAGTTCTGGATCCGTTGGAGAACTGAGGCATCGGATCGCCATTCAAGACATTCGCAATGGCGGCATTCGGAGTGAATGACACTGTGAGTTGACCGGATAAGGCACTGGGGAAACCTGATCGCACAGTTGGGCTCAGAGGAATCTGCTCGGCCGGGTTCAAGGTGCTTGAAATATTGGCATCTATCTGCGGAAATGACACAACAAGCGTGAACAGCTTCGACGTTGCGAGCGATAAGGAGTCGATCAGAGTGATCCGAACGTTGAACGTCCCTGTCGCAATCGTGGTCCCGCTGATGGTTCCCGTGGAAGTATTCAAATTGATGCCCGTGGGAAGTGATCCCGTCGTCAGTGACCAACTGTACGGCGGAGTACCCGCAGCCGCAGCCAGAGTCGCCGAATATGGTACTCCAGCTGTGGCGTCCGGAAGCGACGATGTGGTGATTGTCAGTGCCGGAATGATCGTCAACGATAGAGTTCTCGTTGCCGTTTGCGGCGTGCTGGCGCCATCCCTGACCTGCACGGTGAAATTAAATGCACCACTTGTCGACGGCGTTCCACTCAACACTCCCGCTGAATTCAGCAGCAGGCCCGTTGGTAACGCTCCTGTCGTTACCGACCAGCTATATGGCAAAACACCACCGGTTGCGCTTAACGATTGCGAGTATCCGGCGGTGGAGGTTCCCGAAGGCAGTGTGGGCGAACTGGTAATCGTAAGCGTCGGGTCGCCACCAGACCCGGAACTGATATTGATTGAGAGGGCCTTCGATGCCGATACACTGGCAACGCTATCGCTTACACGAATTGTAAAATTGAAAGTTCCTGCGACCGATGGCGTGCCGGAGATCAGTCCACTGTTTGCATTCAAAGTCAGTCCCGTCGGAATCGAACCAGTCGGAATCGACCAACTGTAGGGAGGCGTACCGCCCGTCGCGGTTATGTTCTGGGAATAGGCCGCTCCTACAAATCCTCCCTGCATCTCCGTTGTCGTAATCGACAGTGCCGCACTGAGCGTGATTGAAAATATTTGTATCGCCGTGCGAGCCGGATTCCCATTATCCGTTACCTGAACCGTGATGTTGGTGATCCCAGGGGTTGTCGGTGTGCCGCTGATTCCTCCGGTGCTGGTGTTCAACGTCAGCCCAATCGGAAGCAATCCGACGGTCACCACCCAGCTGTATGGTGCTGTGCCTCCTGTGGCTGCAAGCGTTGCCGAATAGGCCGTACCTGCTATTCCGGAAGGCAGGGATGTTGTCGTAACAGATAGGGGAGTGACGACTTCGATGGACAGAGCTTTGGATGCCGTAGCTCCGACGGCGTCACTGACTCGAACGGTAAAATTGAATGTGCCCCCCGTCGTTGGAATCCCGCTGATGGTTCCGGTGCTGGCATTCAAGCTCAGTCCATTAGGAAGTGATCCAGTCGTGATCGCCCAGCTGAGCGGTGGGATGCCTCCAGTCGCAATTAACGATGTCGAGTACAAGCTGCCAGTGGATCCTCCCGGCGCTGAGGAAGTGGTGATCGACAAGGCAGAAGCGATAACAATCGAAAGCGCTTTGGTAGCAGTAGCTCCTGCGCCGTCGGTGGCTCGAACGGTAAAGCTGAATGTGCCCGACGCCGATGCGGTTCCGGTGATGGTTCCTGTCCCTGAATTCAAAGTCAGACCGGCAGGGAGCGCTCCAGAGGCAAGGGACCAGACTATGGGCGGTATACCGCCGGTAGTGGCAACGGTCTGCGAATAGGCGGAGCCTGTCGCGCCTCCCGGTAAAGAGGAGGTTGTGATGACCAGAGCCGGCGCAACTGCAATCGACAACGCTCTTGTCGTCGCCGCTCCGCTGGTAACGGCGCTGTCGGTCACTCGAACGGTGAAATCGAACGTGCCGGCAGCAGATGGAGTTCCGCTTATAACACCTGAGCCGGGCGCAAGAGTCATACCGGTGGGGAGAGAACCTGCAGAGATCGACCACGTATAAGGGGACGTCCCCCCTGACCGGCCAAGCGTCTGGGAGTAAGCCGCATTTGGTGCAGCGCCAGCTAAAGACGCTGTCGTAATGGTGAGTGCCGGTGCGATCGTCACCGCGAATGCCATTTGATCGGAAGCATTCGTTTTGGCCGCACGTACTGTGAAGTTGAATGTCCCAGCCTCTGTCGGCGTTCCGCTGAGGACACCGTTTGTGGAAAAGCTCAGGCCCGTTGGCACTCTTCCTGACCCCGACACTATCGTCCACACACAGTTAGCGCCGCATCCTGTCGTCGTAAAGGTTGTCGAATAAGAATTACTGATCGTTCCTCCGGGCAGAGGAGACGTCTTGGTTATATTGACTTGAGCCTGGATTGGCGCAACGGAAAACAGGCCGTATAGAAGAAACCCGAGAGGGAACAAACCAGCCTTGAATCCTGGCGAACTGGCGAATTGGAGTAGGGCCCTCAATGGCATATCCACGTCTTGCTTCATGAAAAACGCAGGAACACGTTTGTCGCACTGGAACTGCGAAAGATTTTGGAATCTGAATAGTAATGGATTCTTGAATAACAAACAACGCAGTCATCCGAATGTGCGATTTCCATCCAGCATAAGCCGGGGGTTGGTTTGAGTTCAAATCTTAATGTCCGATAAGACGCTCATCGCAAATGAAGCTGCAACGTCATACCCAACGCGTTGATGTATTCGGGAGCAGATTTAGTGTCATGTTGCCGTGTGTAGTAACTTTCAAGAACCAAAAACTTTGTGGCAGTCCAGTCTATGCCAGCTGTATATCGAATGCGGCTGAATGCGTCGTACTTCCAGTCATAAGTCAATTCTGACTGGAGGTAAGGCGCAAGCTCGAATGAACCAATCCTGACGGGCCGTTCAATCGTCAGCCGGTTACGGTACCGCGGAGTGAAATCACCATTGATGACCCGCAGATCGAAGCGGTTCCGCTCCGCCAAAACCAACCGCCACGGCAGCGAAAAGCGCGTGTCCGCAAGTAACGTCGGGATGTGCTGGATAGATGGCTTGGCCGCGCCTGCCGGTGTCGGCGAGTAGAGATATCCGGCGCGAACCATCAGCATGCGTTTACGTGCGGCGTCGGGATGTTGACGATCGCTGTGAACTATCAGCGGCCGGAAGTAGAAGTCCAAAAAGCCGCCCGCTGTCCAGGTCGCGCGGATTTCCAGGTCATCTTTTCTCGTCGAGGAATACAGGAAAAACAATCGTGAGTTTTGATTTATTCGGACGTAGGTATCCAGCTCCGGCCAGAACTCGCTGCGTTCCGAAAGTTGCTGGGCATCTACGGAGATTGCCGGCCATAAGACGAGGAACAGAAACGCTCCGATGAGGGCAATTGTCGGCCGCAATCCGGTGGAGGCCTGTTTACGTGCGAAAAGAATTCCGGCGGGAAATCCTTTGGAGGATTTGAAATCTCCACGCGGCCACTTATACATCGATCGTCAACCTGCTTCGAGAGGACGTCATACGGCTACCCCACACCCAACATCGATCGGGTGGCGAAGGAAAGTGGCCGTTCGGCTCCCTCTAATTCTCTGCGATTGGCTTCATCAGAAGAGTGTTCGAGTTATTGTTCGCTACGAAGTACAACTGCAACCCGTTGGTTGGTGTTCGACCGAGAGTTGGAGCGGCATGTGCCTGCTCGCCGATCCGTATGTTCGGCCCCCAGATGTCGTGTACGTCATCGTAAACGCACTGGAGAATTTCGTTTGCGTTATTATTGGCGACGAAGATGACCCGCAACGTAGTTCCATTGCTGGTAATCGCTGGCGCAAACTTCGTGGATTGCCCGAGATTGTTCCGTCGTATGAAATTGCGGCCATCACGAGAGTCCGCATGGAGCAATTCATTGGAGTTGTTGTTGGCTACAAAAACCATGTGGGTCTTGCCCTTGTGCGAACAGCTTGCAGGTGGAAACGGACTCGTCTGACCGAGATCGAAAGCCATATGTCTCCTTAAGAAAACGCTTGGATTGTTGAGGATCAGGGGACGTCGTGCAGTTTGAGCCTGCTACAGCGTCCGAACATTCTGATTTCGGCGACGTCTCACTCTGGACTATTCCTATGAAGCTGCTCATGCTACCTGCCCGTTTGATCTAAGCCACTCGGCGAACGCTATGTATGCGCTAGCCGAAGATGGTGGTACCTGCCGAATAGAGTAGTGAACATATCAAAGAGGTTCACATGATAGCGCTAGGGTATCACGATGAAACGACGTCAAAGTCATGGTGAGCTTTCCGAACTGCAAAGCAAAGATTCACGATCGAATGCCGGTGATCCTGGAACCGAAACAGTTCGATGAATGTCTGGATCCGGAAGTCCACAAGGCCGAACAGATCAATGCGCTGCTGAAACCCTGCCCACCGGAATGGTTGGAATCGGTAGAGGTGTCGGCGTTGATGAATTCGCCACGGAACAATCGGGCGGAAGTGCTGGAACCACTGAAGACGCTGCTGGTCCCGCCAAAGCAACGGTGAGGCCTAGTAAGGCTAATGGAATC
>Ga0210380_10000939_pt1 | contig 12090 bp, 11 predicted proteins | sample PLM4_5_coexredo_FD_155476 | JGI IMG/M metagenome (GOLD analysis project Ga0210380, IMG submission 155476) | Groundwater sediment microbial communities from an aquifer in East River, Colorado, USA - PLM4_5_coex redo | ecosystem: Environmental > Terrestrial > Soil > Riparian zone | place: USA...
GGGCAGCTCGACCGTCTTCGCCACCAGCTTGAGCGCGCCGGGCGATACCCAGCCCCACTCGCGCTGCGCGATCCACATGACCGGCATCACCGCCGAGCGCTTGTTCGGATAGCGCGCGAGCGCAGCGTCGATCTCGCCGCGCAGCCGCTCCGGCCACTCGAGCGCGGCGACCGGTTCCTGCGGCATCACCGGGGCGTGGCTCATCGGTCGATCTCTCCGAGCACGATGTCGAGACTGCCGATCGCGGTGACCACGTCGGCGACCAGGCGGCCCTCGACCATGGTCGGCAGGCTCTGCAGGTTGATGAACGAGGGCGACCGCACCTTCATCCGCCACGGACGCGGCGTGCCGTCTGAGACGAAGTAGAAGCCGAGCTCGCCCTTCGGCGCCTCGACCGCTGCGTACGCTTCGCCGACCGGCGGGAAGAACCCGTGCGCCACGATCTTGAAGTGGTGGATCAGCGCCTCCATCGAGGTCTTCACTTCCTCCTTGGGAGGCAGCACGTACTTGAAGTCGCGCAGGCGGTACTCGCCCTTCTCGCCGAACTCGCGCACCCGCGCGATCGCCTGGTGCGCGATCCGCACCGACTGGCGCATCTCCATCAGGCGCACCTTGTAGCGGCTGTAGGCGTCGCCGTCCTTCATGACCGGGACGTCGAAGTCGTAGGTCTCGTAGCCCGAGTACGGCTGCTTCTTGCGCAGGTCCCAGTCGACGCCGGAGCCGCGCAGCGTCGGGCCGGTCGCGCCGAGGCCGATCGCCTGCGCAGCGGTCAGCGGCGCCACGCCGACGGTGCGCGCGAGCCAGATCGGATTCTTCGTCAGCAGCTTCTCGTACTCGTCGATGTGGGCCGGCATCTCGTCGACGAACTGCTGGCAGCGGTCGAGCAGCCCCTCGGGGATGTCCATCGTCAGCCCGCCGACCCGGACGTAGGACGACATCATCCGCTGGCCCGAGACGTGGTCGTAGATCGACAGCACCTTCTCGCGCTCGCGGAAGCAGTAGAAGAAGACCGTCATCGCGCCGATGTCGAGCGCGTGGGTGCCGAGCCACACGCAGTGGGCCGACACGCGGGTCAGCTCGACCAGCATCACGCGGATCGCCTGCACGCGCGGCGGCGGCACGATGCCGAGCAGCTTCTCGGCCGCCAGGCAGAACGCGAGGTTGTTCGACATCGGCGACAGGTAGTCCATCCGGTCGGTCTGCGGGATGGACTGCGTGTAGGTCTTGTACTCGGCCTGCTTCTCCATGCCGGTGTGGAGATAGCCCATGATCGGCTTGGCCCGCAGCACCGTCTCGCCGTCGAGCTCGAGCGCGACCCGCAGCACGCCGTGGGTCGACGGGTGCTGGGGACCCATGTTCAGGGTCATGGTTTCACTGCGCACGGTATTTCACCTTCTTGGGCTTGAGCTTGGTCAGCGACGGCGCCGGCTTGGTCCGGTTCGGCGTGTTGTGGGTGAACGCCACTTCCTGGTAGCCGAGCGGCGAGTCCTTGCGCAGCGGCCAGCCCACCCACTGATCCGGCAGCAGGATGCGGGTCAGATCGGGATGTCCCGTGAACTCGATCCCGTAGAAGTCGTAGGTCTCGCGCTCGTGCCAGTTGGCGGTCGGCCAAACGCCGCACACGGTCGGCACCCGCGGATTCTCGTCGGGCAGGGCGACCTTGAGCGTGAAGCGCAGGTTGTTCGTCAGCGACAGCAGGCTGTAGACGACCTCGAAGCGCGGCGTGTTCGGCAGCAGGTCGACGCCCGCGACGAACGACAGCAGCGCGAACTCGAGCTCGGGATCGTCGCGCAGAAAGGTGCAGATCTCGACGATCGTGTCGGCCGGCACGTGCAGCGTGTAGTCGCGCACCGCCGGACCTTCCTGACGCGTGATCGACGCACCCGGGAACGCGGCACGCAGACGCTCGTCGACGCGCTCCTGGGTCAGTGCCATGCGGGGGTCCGCCGCCTCACGCCATGCCGCGCTTGCGCGGCCGGGCAATCGGACCGAGCTCGGGCTTCGTGAGCAGGATCTTCTCCTGGAGCTTCATGATCCCGTGCAGCAGCGACTCGGGACGCGGCGGGCAACCGGGTACGTACACGTCGACCGGCACGATCTTGTCGACGCCCTGGAGGATCGCGTAGTTGTTGAACATCCCGCCGCACGACGCGCACGCGCCCATCGAGATCACCCACTTGGGATCGGGCATCTGGTCGTAGAGCTGGCGCAGCACCGGCGCCATCTTGAGGCTCACGCGGCCGGCCACGATCATCAGGTCGGCCTGGCGCGGCGAGGAGCGCATCACCTCGGCGCCGAAGCGCGAGACGTCGAAGCGCGGACCGAGGATCGCCATCATCTCGATCGCGCAGCACGCGAGTCCGAATCCGAGCGGCCAGATCGCGTTCGCGCGCGCGTTGTTCACCGCCCACCCCGCCATCTTCTCGACGGTGGTGAACAGGATGCCCTTCTCCATCTCCTCGCGGATCGCGTCGGGATCGTCGTTCAACGGCGCGGCCGGCGGGGTCGGCTGCCCCAGCACCCGGAACGGATTGTCGACTTTGTTCTCGTCGGCCATCGCGTCGTTCCTTCCCCGGCCTAATTCCAGTCCAGTGCGCGCTTCTTCAGCACGTACAGGTAGCCCACCAGCAGGATGCCGATGAACAGCAGTCCCTCGATCAGCCCGTACAGGCCGAGGTGATTGAACGCCACCGCCCACGGGTAGAGGAACACGGCTTCGATGTCGAACAGGATGAACAGCACCGCCACCAGGTAGAACTTGATGGTGAAGCGCTGGCGCGCCGAGCCGACCGGATCGACGCCGCACTCGTAGGAGGACATCTTCGCCGCGTTGCGGCGCTGCGGGACGATGATGCTCGACAGCAGGATGGTGCCGCCGGCGAACGCGATCGCGATCAACAGGAAGAGGAGCACCGGCACGTATTCGCGCATCGTCGTCCCTCCTTCCGTTGCCCGGGCCGTGCGGTCCGGGTCCGACCTGGCAACCTAGCGACCGTTCGCGCGGAGCGTCAAGCCCGCGCGGTCCGTCAGCCGTTCAGCTTCTTGATCGCGGCGGTCAGCGCCGGCACGACCTCGAACGCATCCCCCACCAGCCCGTAATCCGCGACCTTGAAGATCGGCGCCTCGGGATCCTTGTTGATCGCGACGATGCAGCGCGACGAGCTCATGCCCGCCAGGTGCTGGATCGCGCCCGAGATGCCGACCGCAACATAGAGCTTGGGCGCCACCGTCTTGCCGGTCTGTCCGACCTGGTCGCCGTGCGGGCGCCAGCCGGCGTCGACCACTGCTCGCGAGGCGCCGACCGTGGCACCGAGCGCGGCCGCCAGGTCCTCGACGATGTTGAAGTTCTCGGGGCCCTTCAGGCCACGACCGCCCGACACGATGATCTCGGCCTCGGTGAGATCCACCTTGCCGCCACCGCCGCCGGTGAAGCCGGTGACCTTCGCGCGGGGCGCGCTGGCGTCGAACGTGACCGCGAGCGGCGTCACGGTCGCCGCGCCGTCGCGACTCACTGCCTCGAACATCTTGGGACGCAGCGAAACCAGCGCCGGCGTCGCGGTGAACCCGACGGTCTGGAACGCCTTGCCTGCATACACGGGACGCGTCGCGCGCAGCTTGCCGCCATCGACCGCGAGCGCGGTGCAGTCGGCCGCGAGGCCGACGCCGAGCCGCGCCGCCACCCGCGGCGCGAGATCGCGCCCGGTCGCCGAACACGGGAACAGCACCACCGCCGGCTTCACCTTCTCGACCGCCGCAACCACCGCGGCGACCGCGCCGGGCGGATCGTAGGTCGCGAACGCTTCGTGGGTCGCGAGCAGCACCTCGTCGGCGCCGGCGGCGCCGAGCGCCGCGAGTCCGGGATCCGCCGCGGCGACGCACACACCCACCACCGGGCCGCCAAGCGTCGCGGCGAGCCGCGTCGCCTCGCCAAGCGCCTCGTTCGAAACCGGGCGCACCTTGCCGTCGCGCTGCTCGATGAAGACCAGGATGCTCATCAGAGGACCTTCGCCTCTTCGCGCAGCACCCGCACCAGCTCGGTCACGCCCTCGACGCCCTGGCCGACGATCCGTCCGGCCGCGCGCGGCGCGGGCATCGCCATCGACGCCAGCTCGAGCGCGGGCGCCGCGAGCGTGACCGCCTTCTCCTCGATCGGCTTCTTCTTGGCGGCCATGATGCCTTTGAGCGAAGCGTAGCGCGGCTCGTTGAGACCCTTGTCGGTCGAGAAGCACGCCGGCAGCGGCACGCTCACGACCTCGCGTCCGCCTTCGACCTCGCGCTCGACGGTCGCGGTGGTGCCCGCCAGCTCGATCTTCGCCACCACCGTCACGCACGGCATGCCGAGCAGCTCGGCGGTCATCGGCGGAACCTGCGACTGGTCGTCGTCGACCGCCTGCTTGCCGAACCACACGATCTGCGGCGCGAGACCCTTCAGCTCGTCGGCGAGCGCGCGGGCAACCTGGAGCGGGTCGGGCTGGATCGCGTCGACCTTCAGGTGGATCGCGCGATCGGCGCCGATCGCGAGCGCGTTGCGCACGGTCGCGGTGACGCCGGCGCCGCCCAGCGACAGCGCGACCACCTCACCGCCGGCCCCCGCCTCCTTGAAGCGGAGCGCCTGCTCGAGTGCGAACTCGTCGTAGGGGTTCAGGATCCAGGTGACGCCCGCGGGATCGAGCGTCTTGCCGTCGGCGGCGACTTTCACGCGGGTCTCGGTATCCGCGACCTGCTTGATGCACACCACCTGCAGCACGTGGAGTCCTCTCTTCCGGTCGGTGACCGGCGTCGCGTATTTCGACGCGCGACCCGACATCGGGAGCGCACGTTGCGCTTTATTTCACAAACCTCTGGGAACCCGGAAGACGCTGTTCTTGAGTGGGTTCGGGAGTCTCGGCGAACGACCGGGGAGTGTCAAGCGCGAGCAAGCTCGAGCGAAATTCCCGAACGGCGGCGGGTCGCGGGCAGCCGGCCGACTCTTCTAGATGGGGATGGCGTCGTCGGTTCGGCGCTGGATCAACTCGCGCGGCGTCTCCCCCGACCGGGCCCGGCGGACCGTGCCGCCCTCGATCACGACCTCCGCCAGCCGCCCGCGACCGTTGTAGTTGGACGCCATGCTCGCCGAGTACGCGCCGCAGTCGTGGATCACGACCAGGTCGCCGGGCTCGACCGGCGACAGCGGCATCTCCTCGCCGAACCGGTCGCTGCTCTCGCACACCGGTCCGTCGATGGTCGCCGGCGTCTGCGCACCCGGACGCGGCGCAACCGGCTCGATGCGATGCACCGCCTGGTAGAGCGCCGGACGGATCAGGTCGTTCATGCCGGCCGCGAGCACCACGAAGCGGCGCCCTTTGCGCTGCTTCACGTGCAGCACTTCGCTGACGATCACGCCGGCGTTCGCGACCAGCCAGCGTCCCGGCTCGATCGCCCACTGAACGTTCAGAGCCGCACCCCGCTCCCCCAGCGTCGCCGCCCAGCGCTCGATCGGGAACGCGCGGCCCTGGTCCGTGTAGTCGACGCCGAAACCGCCGCCGAGATTGACGAGGCCGAGCGGCGCGCCCCGCGTGCGCGCCTCCTCGATCAGGCCGATCGCGACGCCCAGCTCCGCCTCGAGCGCCGACAGATCCATGATCTGCGATCCGAGATGCATGTGGACGCCGTCGAGCCGCAGATGCGACCAGCGCGACGCGCCCTGCCACACCGCGAGCGCCTCGTCGGGAGCGATGCCGAACTTGGCGTCGTCGTGGCCGGTCGCGATGTAATCGTGACCGCCGATCGGGATGCCGGGATTCACGCGCAGCGCGACCCGCACCCGCTGGTTCGCCGCCGCGGCCGCGCGCTCGAGCACGTCGAGTTCGCTGACATGATCGGCGTTCACCGAGTGCACCCCGCGGGTTGCGACCCACTCCGCCTCTTCGCGGGTGCGCCCGTTGCCGTTGAGGATGCGCCGGTCGGGTCCAAAGCCCGCCGCCTCCGCGAGCGCCAGCTCGCCGAGCGATCCGGCGTCGGCGGCGAGTCCCTCGCGCGCCACGCGCTCGAGCAGCGCCGGCAGGCCGTTCGCCTTCACCGCGTACGCAGCGACCACCGGGAATTGGGCGAACGCCGCCTTCAGCTGCCGCGCGCGCGCCGTGATCGCGTCGAAGTCGTAGACGTAGGCCGCATGCGCCGCCGGCTCGAGACGGCGCAGCCCCGCGAACACGCGATCGAGCGCGATGCCGCCCAGGTGCGCGACGCCTTGGCGCCGCTCGAGCATCGTCATCGGGATTCCGCCATGCCGAGATCCTCGGGGGTGTTGACGTGCGCGAACATCGTCAGCGCCGCGGCATCACCGAGCGCCGCGATCAGGCGTGGCTCGTCGCAGCGCAGCAGCATCAGTCGTCCGACCGCGGCGACCACGGCGCGCGTGCCGCGATCGAACTCCCCGCGCAGGACCGGCAGCGCCGACGGCGCATACACCCCCGCCAGCGGCTGGACGCGGCCGCCGATCACCGGCACCAGCGCGTCGAGATTCGGGTTGTGCGTGCGCTCCTCTTCGAACATCGCCATCAGCGCCTGCAACACGGAAGCGCGCATGAGCGGATAGTCGACCCCCAGCACCATCGCACACTGGAACGGACGCGACCCGAGTCCCGCGATCATGCCGGCGAGCGGGCCGGCATCAGGCGCAACGTCATCGATGCGGGCGATGCCTTTCAGCGGCAGATCGATCGACGGCGGCAGCGCGACCACCACGTCGTCGCACGCACCGCGCAGCGCCTCGAGCGCGCGCTCGAGGAACGTTCGTCCTCCGAGCTTCGCCAGCGCCTTGGGCACGCCGAGCCCCAGCCGCCTGCCCTGCCCGCCCGCCAGCAGGACGCCCAGCGTTCCCGGGCCGCTCATTTGATTAATAGCCCGCCACTTTGTCGACCACGTTCTCCATCGGCGTGCCGTCCAGGTACGCCCGCAGGTTGCGCGCGAAGATCTCCATCGCGCGCTCCCACAGCCGCGGCCCGAAGCCCGAGACATGCGGCGTGACGATCACCTGTGGCATCGACCACAGCGGGCTCGATGCCGGCAGCGGCTCCTCGGCAAACACATCCAGCGCGGCACCGGCGATCCGGTGTTCCTGCAGCGCCGTGATCAGCGCCGGCTCGTCGATCACCGGGCCGCGGCCGATGTTGACCACGAACGTGGTCGGACGCATCCGCGCGATTTCCGCGGCGCCCAGCATCCCCTTCGTCTCGCCGGTCAGCGGCGTGCAGAACACGACGAAGTCGGACTCTGCGCACAGATCCCCGAGCCGCTCCGGCCCCCACGACTCCGCGACGATCCCATCGCTCCGCGACGGTCGGCGCCGGACCGCGATCACCCGCATGCCGAATGCGCGCGCGCGAACCGCGATCGCGCTGCCGATCGCGCCGAGACCGACCAGTCCGAGCGTCGCCCCCTCCAGCTGGCCGAACGACGGGGGCCCGAGCCACTGCTGGTCCTGCGTCCAGCGCGCTTCGCGCTGCGCATCGCGCGAGTCGTGGAGCTTGCGAACCAGCGCGAGCATCATGCCGAGCACGTGCTCGGAGATCGAGGTCGCGTGCAGGCCGCGCGAGTTGGTCAGGATCACATCGCTCGCCACCAGCTCGGGGAACAGCATCGATCCGACCCCGGCCGCGGTCAGGTGAACCCAGCGCAGGCGCTCGCAGGCCGCGAAGTTCTCGGGCCGCACCGGCCAACCGATCACCACGTCGGCCCCGGGCAGCTCCCGCTCGGCCGCGTCGCGATCGACGGGCGAGCGGAACTCGACCTCGGGAAACCGGGCGGCGGTGGCGGCGACGATCGGACCGGGCAGCGACCACACGCCGTCGCCTCCGCGCACGAACTCGACCACCCGCAGTCTGGACATGGCGCGACAGGGTGCCAGATCGGGGCACTCCTCAGATAGCCGGCTCCCTCGTAAAGGCCGGGGGGCGGTTCGCTTGCGCCCCCCTCGCCCGCTGGCTAGTCTCCCGCACTGTTCCCGACTTCGACCCATCCCTTGCTGGAGGTTGCAACCCCCGATGCGTGTGCGCGCGCTTCGCTCGTCCTTCGCGGCACTGTTGCTCGGCCTGGCGATGTGCGGTTCGGCCCTTGCCGGGCCCTGGACCCTCGCCAAGGGCGAGAATGCCAGCAGTTTCTGGGGGAACTTCGCCTCCTCCGACACCTATCACGACGAGAACGGCAGCCGTCGGCTGCTGGGCGGCGGCGGGCTGATCGAGGAGCGCGGGCTCACCTGGCAGGGTGAGTTCGGGTGGAAGACGAAGTTGAGCGTCGGCTACTCGATCCCGTTCGTGAGCAGCTCGCGGCGCCTGGGAGGCGGGGACCATCCGCCCTACGTGCCGAGCGCGACCGGATTCGGGGACGCGCACTTTGCGCTCAAATACGCGATCAAGAACGGCCGCAGCGCGACCGCGGTGGAGTTGAACTGGAAGGCCCCGCTCGGCTACGAGCGCGCGCCGACCTACTTCGCGGACGACTCGACCGACATCAATGTCGCCGAGCACACCGACAATCCGAAGCTCGGTGAAGGGCAGCAGGACGTGTCGGCGATCCTGCACTACGGCACCGGGATCGGATCCCACGCGTTCGTCCAGGCGGCGGGCGGCTACACCTACCGGTTCGAGTCGCCTGCGAACCTGATCGTGCTGTCGGCCGACGTCGGCTACTGGATCACCGGTCCGATCCTGATCGGCGGGCAGTATCGCGGGCAGCTCGCGTCGGAAGGCGACAACCCGACCCGCGATTCCGACCTGCATCAGGTGGGTCCGGTGGTTCTCTATCGCGTGGACGACCATCTGGACATGTTCGTCGCCTCGCTGCACACGGCGTCCGCCACGAACGCGATTCACACCGACGCGATCTACGTCGGCATGAGCTTCAAGCAGACCAAGCTCGACCGGCTGCAGGGCTTCCTGGGGACCATGAAACAACCCTAGGACACGGTCGGGGAAAGCCGAGCGCGCCATCCGTACCCTCTCCGCACGAATCCTCCCCTATCTGGCGCGCTACCGTGGCGGGCTGATCCGGGGTGTGGCGTGCGTGGTGCTCGCCAACCTCATCGGACTGTCGCAGCCCCAGGTCCTGCGGATTGCCGTCGACGACCTGTACCGGGGCGTCACCGCCGCGAAGCTCGGCCGCTACGCGGTGTGGATCTTCGCCATCGCGCTGGCCGCCGGCCTGTTCCGCTACTTCATGCGGAAGATCGTGATCTCGATCTCGCGCCACATTGAGTTCGATCTCCGCAACGACCTGTTCGCCCACCTGCAGAAGCTGCCGGTCTCCTACTACCACGCGCACCGGACCGGCGAGCTGATGGCGCGCGCGACCAACGACCTGTCGGCGGTCCGCATGCTGCTCGGCCCGGCGATCATGTACCTGGTCAATACGCTGCTCGGCACCGCGCTCGCGCTCGCGTTCATGATCAACATCAGCCCGCGCCTGACACTGTTCGCGCTGATCCCGATGCCGTTCGTCTCGCTCTCAATGTGGTACTTCGGCGATCGCATTCACCGGCGGTTCGAGAAGATCCAGGAGGACTTCGCCGCCCTCACCGCGCGCGTGCAGGAGAACCTGGCCGGCGTGCGGGTGGTGCGCGCGTTCGGACGTGAGGCCGGCGAGCTGGCCGCGTTCGATGCCGCCAACAACGAGTACCTGAACAAGAATCTCCAGCTGGTCCAGATCTCGGCCATGTTCGATCCCTCGCTCGCCCTGTTCACCGGGCTGGCGGCGCTGCTCGCGCTGTGGCTGGGCGGCCTCGAGGTGATCCAGGGCCGGATCACGATCGGCGAGTTCGTCGCCTTCACCGCCTACCTCGGCACCCTGAACTGGCCGATGGTCGCCCTCGGCTGGGTGGTCAACCTGTTCCAGCGCGGCATGGCGTCGTTCGCGCGGCTCGCCCAGATCCTCGACGCCCCGGTCACGATCGCGAATCTGCCGGGCGCGGTGCGCCCGGCGGCGGCGCGCGGCGAGATCGAGTTCCGCGCGCTCACCTTCACGCACGACGGCGCGGCCCGCCCGGCGCTCGACGACGTCACGATCCGCGTCCCGGCGGGCGCGACGATCGCGGTGGTCGGTCGCACCGGCTCGGGCAAGAGCACGCTGCTGTCGCTCCTCACCCGCACGCTCGATCCGCCCGCCGGCACGGTGTTCCTCGACGGCATCGACGTCCGCACCTGCGACCTGACGTGGCTGCGCGAGCAGGTCTCGCTGGTGCCACAGGACGTGTTCCTGTTCTCCGAGACGGTCGCAGACAACATCGCCTACGGCGTCGCGCAGGCGGAGCGGCCGGCGATCGAGGCGGCGGCCCGCACCGCGGGACTGACCGAGGACGTGCAGGGTTTCCCGGCCGGCTTCGACACCATGGTCGGCGAGCGCGGGATCACGCTCTCGGGCGGCCAGCGCCAGCGGGTCGCGATCGCGCGCGCGCTGCTGCGGAACGCGCCGGTCCTGCTGCTCGACGACTGCCTGTCGAGCGTCGACGCGCACACCGAGGAGCAGATCCTCGGCGGCCTGCGCCCCGAGATGCGCCGCCGCACCACGCTGATCGTCGCGCACCGGGTCAGCACCGTGCGCGATGCCGACCGGATCATCGTGCTCGAGGACGGCCGGGTCGCCGAGAGCGGCACCCACGACCAGCTGCTGGCGCGGGGCGGCCGCTACGCGGCGCTCGCGCGCGAGCAGCAGATCGAACAGGAGCTCGAGGCGTCGTGAGCCACGACGAGGACGAACACCAGCGCCCCTACGATCAGCAGCTGATGCGCAGGCTGCTCGGCTACCTGTGGCCGTACCGCGGCCGGGTCGCCCTGGCGGGGCTGTGCGTGGTGCTCGAGACGCTGCTCGGCCTCGCCGGACCGGCGATCACGAAGCAGGCGATCGACCACGGTATCCGCCATCACAACATTTCGTTCCTGAACGAGATGGCGCAGCTCTACCTGGCCTTGATCGTGGTCTCGTTCGGCCTCGGCTACGTCGTGTACCGGCTCATGCAGCGGATCGGGCAGGACGTGATGCGCGACCTCCGCCACGACCTGTTCGCGCACTTCCAGCGCCTGCCGGTCGCGGTCTACGACCGCACGCCGGTCGGCCGGATGATGACCCGCGTGACCGGCGACGTCGATGTCATCAACGAACTGATGACCGCCGGAATCACCGCGCTGTTCAGCGACCTGGTGGCGGTGATCGGGATCGTGATCGTGATGGTGAACCTGAACGTCGAGCTGCTCGCCGTCACGTTCTCGGTGCTGCCGCTGATCGCGATCGTCACCCTGCTGTTCCGGGCGCGGATCCGCGCCTCGTTCCGCGAGGTGCGCTCGCGGCTCGCGCGGCTCAACGCGTTCCTCAACGAGAACCTGACCGGGATGTCGACCGTCCAGATGCTGAACCGGGAGCCGCGCAACTTCGAAGGCTTCCGCACGGTCAACGCCGCGCACCGCGACGCCAACATGAAGGCGGTCTACTACCACGCGCTGTTCTTCCCGATGATGGACCTGGTCGGCGCGCTCGCGATCTCGATCATCGTCTGGTACGGCGGACGCCAGGTCATGTGGACCGGCATCTCGCTCGGGACGCTGGTCGCGTTCATCCAGTACACCCAGCGCTTCTTCCATCCGATCTCCGACCTGTCCGAGAAGTACGGCGTCCTCCAGCAGGCGATGGCCTCGTCCGAGCGCATCTTCAGCCTGCTCGACACCCCGGCCGATCCCGCGGCACCGCCGCTGCCGACCAGCGCCGACCTGCGCGCCGCCGCGAAGGCCCGCCGCACGCTGCCGTCGCCGGCCCCCGGCCCGGCCGACGCCACCAACGGCGGGCCGTTCCAGGGCCGGATCGAGTTCGATCACGTGTGGTTCGCCTACCAGGACGAGAACTGGGTGCTCGAGGACGTGAGCTTCAGCGTCGCGCCGGGCGAGAAGGTCGCGCTGGTCGGCGCGACCGGCGCGGGCAAGACCACGATCGCCCACCTGTTGCTGCGCTTCTACGCGCCCCAGCGCGGCGTGATCCGGGTCGACGGCCGCTCGCTCGCCGACTGGGATCCGATCGAGCTGCGGCGCCACGTCGGCGTCGTGCTCCAGGACGTGTTCCTGTTCGCCGGCA
>Ga0210380_10000940_pt1 | contig 12077 bp, 9 predicted proteins | sample PLM4_5_coexredo_FD_155476 | JGI IMG/M metagenome (GOLD analysis project Ga0210380, IMG submission 155476) | Groundwater sediment microbial communities from an aquifer in East River, Colorado, USA - PLM4_5_coex redo | ecosystem: Environmental > Terrestrial > Soil > Riparian zone | place: USA...
AGCGCCGGCAGCAGATAACCCATGCGATCCGATTCCATCCAGAGCGCCAGCTCGAGTGCGCCCGTCGGCACGACTTCCCAGTAGTTGGTGCGATCGGTGTTCGTCGATCCGTTCAGCAGCGCTCCCGCCTGCTGCAGCGGCATGAAGAAGCCGGTGTTGTGATGCTCCGACCCTTCGAACATCAAGTGCTCGAAGAGATGCGCGAAGCCGGTCCGGCCCGGGCGTTCGTTCTTGGACCCCACGTGATACCAGAGATTGACGGCCACAATCGGCACGTGCCGCGCCTCGTGGACGACGACGTCAAGGCCGTTGGCAAGCGTGCGCTTGGTGTATGGCAGCTCGATCGCGGTCGTCACCGGCGCCCTCAACGAACCTGGATCAGCGGAATCTTGCCTTTGTTGGCTTCAGCTGTCTTGTGCGCGGCGATCGACACCTGCGCGGCCGTACGTTCGGCCACGGTCATGAACGCTCGTCCGGCTACTGAGCCCGGCTCGCTGACAACGATCGGCACACCGGTGTCGCTTCCTTCGCGGATTGGCTGATAGATGGGAAGACGCCCGAGGAACGGCACATCGAGCTGCGTCGCAAGTCTCTCGCCACCGCCATGTCCGAAGATGTCGGCCTCGTGGTGACAGTTCGGGCAGGCGTAATAGCTCATGTTCTCGACGATGCCGATCGCGGGAATGTTTAGCTTCTGGTACATCTTGACCGCGCGCAGGCTGTCGGCCAGCGACACTTTCTGCGGCGTCGTGACAACGATCGATCCCACGACAGACACGGTCTGGCTGAGGCTGAGGGCGACGTCGCCGGTGCCGGGCGGCATGTCCACGATGAGGTAGTCGAGATCTTTCCACGCGACCTCGCGGAAGAACTGCTGAATGGCACCGTGGAGCATGGGACCTCGCCAGATGACCGGGGCATCGTCGGATGTCAGGAAGCCCATCGACACGACCTGGACGCCATGTTTCTCCGCGGGGACGATCTGCTTTCCGTCTGTCGTGAGCTGAGTGTTCGTCAGCCCGAGCATGATCGGAACGTTCGGTCCGTAGATGTCGCCATCGAGGATTCCGACGCGGCTACCGCATCGCGCGAGCGCGAGCGCGAGGTTCACGGCTACCGTGGTCTTCCCGACTCCACCCTTCCCTGCGCCCACCGCAATCACGTTCTTCACGCCTGGCAGCGGCGGGCGTCCGGTTTCCGGAGCGGAGACCGAGCGCACGTTCGCAGTCATCCGAACCTCGACCGTTCTCACGCCCGCCACGGCGCGCACCGCGGCACTCGCCTGGTCACGCAGCTGATCCTTGACGGGACACGCCGGGGTTGTCAGCTCGATCGCGAACGAAACGTCGCCATCGGTGAGCGAGAGATCCTTGATGAAACCGAGCGACACGATGTCGCGGCGAAGGTCTGGATCGATGACGACGCGAAGCGCGTTCAGCACTGCGTCGCGGTCCGGCGTACCTGGCATCTTCCTATCTTAGCCCGCCCGGGCAGTCCGGTGAGACGGGCACGGAGATAGTGAAACACGGAGCTTTTTCCGAAAATGTCTCCGCGCCTCCGTGCCTCCGTGGCTGTCTCAAGTCACCGGTGTCGCGAATGTCGGCTCAAAGAGGCGGCGACCGTCGTTGGTCAGCAGGATCCACATCGCGTAGATGCCGAGCGCGGTTCCGAACGGCAGGACGAGCAGATTGACGACGGCCAGCCCGAGCGTCAGGACGCGCCCGGCCGCCTGACGTCGGCGAAGGAGCACGCTGGCGCCGACATGCGCGGCGCCCCAGATCAGCGCGACGGCGCCCATGACGGCGAATGCGGTGGCGGTCAGGCCGGCGGCGAACGTCACCGCGCGGCCGTCGGGGCTGAAGAGGATCGCAATCGCCCCCACCGACAGCAGCAGCAGCGACACCCCGACGAGCATCGCAAGTGCGCCCCAGAGGCTGCAGAGAATGGCGAGGATCGTGACGTGCCGTTCCACTCAGTGTCTTTGTGCGGCTTTCGCGACGGTCTTTGTGCCGCTCTCGCGGCCGTCTTCGTGCCGCCTGCCCGGCGGCAACAGGTCGTCAGCCGCCTGTCGGCGGGCTGACGAGCACGCGCAGCTCGATGCGGGTGGCGAGGTCGTGCCGGGGTGCGACAGAGAAATGAAAGCAGGTGCCGTCCTCGACGCCCGCTGGAACCGTGACGTGAACCTGGTGGTGCAGGAGCTCGGTGCCGCGTCCGGCGCACCGCGTGCAGCGCTGCGCCCACGTCTCGCCGCGCCCCCCGCATTCGTGACACGTGCAGCGCACCGGCACTGCGAACGGCACCGTCGCGCCCTCGTGCGCTTCGCGTCGCGAGAGTTGAATCGCGGCCGTCATCGTCGCGGCGCGCTCGTCGGCCAGGAACGCACTACGCATGCGCTCCACCGCCGGCGCCACCGACGGAAAATCGACGACGACCTCGTCGGCGAACCAGCGGCGATCATGGCGGATCTCTTCTCCGCCTTGCACCGCAAGCGCGTGTCCGCCGAAGGGACGAAACGTATTCCAGCCCATGAACTGCTGCTACGATAGGGTCCGCCCAGGGAGAAGTCAATGGCCGCAAAAGAATGTCCGCTGTGCGGTGAGACGATGCAGATGCGCGACCGCGAGACGACAGATCGCGTGCCAGGCTCGACACAGGCCAAGACCGTTCGATTCCGTGAGTGGGTCTGCCCTGAATGCGACTACTTCGAGGAAGCCGAAGAACAGGAGGGCTGAAAGGGGCGGCGCGACGCGCGTCAGCGCGCGCCGAGCGTTAGCAGCAGCTCTTTACGCAGGCCTTCTTCCATGTCGTCGATGCTGAGTGCGGTCTCGCACTCATCGCACAGCACTTCCAGAACCGCGGGACGTCCTTCTTCCGACACTTCCACGCGCGAATCGTCGAGGTGCACGACATGCATTTGCAGGGTCTTCACCAGAAAGTTCTGGTCGTTACCGCAGCTGGGACACGTCAGCGCCACTCGGGTCTCCTCATTGATGGTCAATAGCGAACTCCTCAAACCGATTGTAGGAGATGGGATCTGCATCCGCAATGCAGAATTGGGCTCGATCTGCGCAGTCGAGCTTGTTTTGGCACCGTGTTGGCCTGAATAACCGCGCAAACAGCCGCCGAATATGCCATTAGGAGGCTGAGGGTGCTCCCGCGTAGATCAGTTGCACGTCCACTTTGCAGTCGGGAAATACCAGCTGCATCGCCCGCTGATAGAGGTCTATCTGCGCACGATGCTCCGATCGCTCCTGCCCGGTCTTGAACTCGAGGACGGTGAAGCGATCGGACGCGGTTTGCACGAGGCAGTCCACTGTGCCGCGGAGGAAACGGCCGTCGACGACCATCGTGAATGGTACTTCGTGCAGCTTCTTCCCTGACATGTAGAGCGCACGCATGTCGTCGCGCGCGCAGATCGCTGTGTACGTCGAGACTGCCGCTTCGACCAGCGCACCAACATCGCCGCTCTCATCGATCTCTTCTTGCCGGATGAGCCGTGCCGCGACCTCGCGAACCCGTGGCACCGAAGCCTCGGCCAGACCGAATCGCTGTAGCAGACGATGCACGAGCGTGCCAACGAGCCGATCTGATTCCTGGCCTGCGCGGCGCAGAGGTCCGTACTCGCCAGCCGACGCAATTGCCGCTGCGATCGACGTCCGTGGAAGCGCGGCGTCGACGAGCGGACCGAAGTCGTCCGTGCCGGGATCCGGGATTGGGGATCCGGGATCCGGGGCGCACCGCGCAACGTTTGACCCCTCGCAGCGGCGAAGCCGATGGACGGCTCCCGATGTGGCCCGCCATTCGGCGGTCGCTTCGCCGCCTGCGATCGTCAACTGCTCGACGAGCGACGCGGGCAATATCTCGGCGAGGCTGCCCCGTCCCGGCTGCAGGATGCCGTCCTTCAACGCGGACCCGAGATACAGACGATCGCGCGCGCGCGTCAACGCAACGTAAAGAAGGCGCTTGGTTTCTTCCCGTTCCTTCTCGCCGTTATCTTCGTCGGCGTCGGAGCGGAAATCGCCTACCGCGACCGATACGTCGTCGCTGCCCGGGTTCGCGGACACACGAATCGGGTCGCGATAGCCGCCGGTCCCACGCGCCAGGTTGACGAGGAAGACGATCGGAAATTCGAGTCCCTTGGCTGCGTGTACCGTCATCAGGTTCACGGCGTCGAGCGCGTCAATCACGGCGTTCGACTCGTCGCCGACGGCAAGCCGATCGAGGTGGGCGGCGATGCGCCCGAGCGTCGCGTACCCGCGGTTCTGCATGCGCCGAATCAGGGCGCGCATCTTCTTCAGGTTCTCACGCGCCTGCGCGAAGCGTGGGCCCCGCAATTCGACAAAGTACGCCGACTCCGCCAGGATCAGATCGAGGAGCTCGGCCGGCGGTATCCGATCGACCAGGCCTCGCCATCGTTCGAACGCCACGCGCGCTTGGGCCAGGGCCCGGGCGTCTCCCGATTCCAGCGCGACGACCGGCGGACGCGCTCCGTGTAAGGCTGCCGCAAGGCCTGGCGCCAGCAGCCGCAATCCATCGTCAGACAGGCGCACGAAGCGCGACCGCAACACCGAGGCCGCGCGGAGATTCGAATGCGGATCCGCCAGGTACCACAGCAGCGAGAGGACGTCCTTGATTTCATCCGCGTCGAAGAACCCGAGCCCCTTGTAGACATACGAGGCAATTCCGCGCTGCTCGAGCGCGGCCTCGAATTCGCGATGCGATTCCCGTGTCCGAAACAGGATTGCCACGTCGGCGGGTGTGATCGGACGGTGGATACCCGTTTCCTTGTCTCGAACGGTCGCCTGTTCCGCAATCAGCCGCGCGATTTCAGCCGCCGTCATGTCCGCGCATGCCTCGGGAGTGTCTCCAACGACGAGGCCGATCGCGTCGGACACCGTCTCGAGCCCCGCGCCCTCCAACGGGAAGCGATCCTCCTCGTCGTATCGGAACGCATCACGCCGTCCGTCGGCTTTCTGCATGTCATGGCAGACGTCGTTCACGAACGCGAGCAGCGCAGGGACCGATCGAAAACTGCGTGAAATCGATCGGCGCACGTCTCCACCGGGGCGTAGTGCCTCGAGATACCGGCTCGCGTCCTGGAGGACGGAGACGTCCGCGTCGCGGAACGCATAGATGGACTGTTTCCGGTCCCCAACGATGAAAATGGATGGCGACAGCGGGCCGGAAGACGCGAGGCCGGCCCCTTCGCCCCAGGACTGGACGAGCAGCGAAACGAGCTCCCACTGGGCGCGGCTGGTGTCCTGGAACTCGTCGACGAGCACGTGATGGTAGCGGGACTCGAGACGATACCGGCTCTGCGAGAATTCCTCCATGTGCCGCAGGAGGTCGATTGCCCGCAGCAACAGGTCGGAGAAGTCGAGGACCGCGTGCGCGTCCAGCGTGCGCCGGTACTCGGTTTCCGCGACGCGATACATTCGAAGGATGCCTCGCGACACCAGGACATTCAGATCTTTCTTGTAGCGGGCGCCAGCTTGCTTGATAGCGGGCGCGTGAGCGAGGACCAGGTCGCGATGCATGGTCCATGCGGCGTCTCGCACGAAAAGCGCTCGCGCAAACTGCAACTTCTTTCGCGGCTCGCCTTCCTGCGTCAGAAAATGGTCGCGCGCGCGCGCCCAGGCCGCCTGCACGCCAGACGGATCGAGAAGGCGGTCCTGCTCCACGGCGTCGCGAATCCTTCGGAGGTCCCGACTGAGAAGGAGAAACGGAGGCTCCGGCGGACCCGAATCGAGAAAACGAGCGAGGCCGCCCGGCATGGAGGTAAACACGTTGAGGAGCGCCTGGGCGGCATTCCGGCTCGCGACCGATACGTCGAGATCCCGCGGCCCCGTCTCGAGATACGCCTTCAGTACCCCAGGCGCGACAAGCCTGCGGGTGAGCAGCGCGGCAAGGCCCCGCCGCGCCCGACGGTCGCCGAGCTGGGCGAAGACGAGCGCGACGTTCTCATCCTCGCGCGCCAGGTTCCGGCAGGTGCGCAGTGCCCGGTCGAGCGACTCGTCGACGAGACGAGGCACCTCGGTCTCGTCGGCCACGTCGAACCCCGGGTCGAGGTCGGCCTCGAGCGGAAACTCCCGGAGCAGAGACAGACAGAACGCGTCGATAGTGCTGATCCCGATTTCGTCGGTCCGATCGCGCAGCTCGCGCCAGCGCGCGTTCGGAATCTCGCCACGGCCGGCCGCAGCGTGCAGCGTCGTCATGATTCGCTCGCGCATCTCGGTGGCCGCTTTACGCGTGAACGTGATCGCGAGGATGTTGGACGGATCGACGCCAGCGCGGAGCAGATTGATGTAGCGGTCGACGAGGACGCGTGTCTTGCCGGTGCCGGCGGAGGCCTCGAGCGCTACGTTGAAGCGCGGGTCGACGGCACGCTCGCGCCCGGTGCGATCGCGTGCGTCGATACGCGTCTCCACTGCGGCGTCCTGCACGTCGAACGGCAGCCGGAAATTACTCGTCACCGACGTAATCCTTCCGGCACACCGATGGATACGCGCAATATGTACAGATCCTCGGCTCGTGTGGCCGTGGTGGAAACTCGCCGCGCTCGACGCCTTCAATGATGTCGAGCAACCGCGTGCGCGCTTCTGTCAGAACCTCGTCCTGATCTGCCTTCCCAGCCTTGATCACCGGCACCAGCGACCGTTTCCCGGTAAACGCGACGTATGCCGCCTCGTCAACCGTCCAGTCGCCGCCGCGCAGTTCGGCCAATCGCTCCTGTGCGCACAGCGCATATACCGGGACTTGCAGCGCGCGCCTGGGCTGTGGCGCGTAGCCGGACTTGTAGTCGATGACGCGCAGACGCCGATCGGCAAGCAGGTCGATACGATCAGCGACCCCTTTGAGCGGAATGCGGCGGCCGCCTGCCGCGCCAAGCGAAAACTCTCCCTCGAGCCGATACTCGAGCCACCGCTCGATGACCTCCACGGGTCGCGCCGCTTCGAGCCCTAGAACGACGTCGACAATCCCCACGGAAATCGCCGAGCCGAAAAGCCTGGTGCGTTCGAGAGCGGCGTCGGCTTCTGGAAGGCGATCAAGCAACGGTTCCGCGGCCTCGGAAAAGACCGCGCGCGCCTCGTCCATCCGGTCGGAGGTGATCGTCCCGCCGCCGCGGCCGTCCCACTGCTGGAAGAAGCGCTGGAACACCTCATGGATGAATCGGCCGCGCGCGCGCGGAGACAGTGCCGGCTCGTCCTCGGGCAACTCGTCGAGCTTTAGTACATCGGATGCGAAGAATTTGAAGGGACAGTCCTGGTACCGCTCGAGGGCACTCACCGAGTAGGCCTTCGCGACGTGTCCGGCGGTGCGTCCCCTAAGAGCGGGATCTGCCGGGGTCTGCAGGCGGCCCTCAACCCATTCGCGCGCTCCATCTCTGAGCGCGGATGTGTTGATTGGATCGAGTCCCAGCGCCTCGTATTCAAAAATACGTGAGGCGCCCACAGCGTAGGGGCGGGTCTGAAGACCCGCCTCTACACTGTCGAGTGCCTTGTCAATTTCGTCGACGAATGTCGAAGGTCCAACGATGGAATCGAGTTCGAGCGAGAACGTCGACGCGACGAGCTCCTTCGAAGGCAGACGAAGGAGATCCACGAAAGATGCGCGGGCGCCTTCGACCCGATCCGAATCGGCCGGCCAGCCAAGGTCCCGTAGGATCGCAGGCGAGTAGAAGATGTTGCGTCGTGGACGGTCCGGCCATTCACCATCGACGAGACCCGCCAGCTGCACGCAGTCGAACTCGCCGAAGCGAGCGCTTTCGGCGTCGACCAGGTGGACCCCTGAGTCTCCGCTGCGTGGCGCAAACGTGTGCGCCTCAATTCCCCGCCGAACCATTGCCGCGATTTCATCGAACTCGGCAATCGTGCCGTCGAAACGAACATACGCGTCACGAAGCGCCCGGAGCAGGGCATGAACGGCGGCGCGGGCGCGAAGTTGCCTCGCGCGAAGGAAATCCTCGGGGTCCGGGTCCGGCCCCGGCAGGGTGTCGTGCGCGGTCAGGAACGCGAGAAGGCGTTCGAGGTGCATCGCAACGCCCGCGCTCGACCTGAGAGGAGCAAGCTCTCGCGCGACCCCGTACACCACAAGGCCGGCCTTTCGCGCACCTTCCGGCGCACGCGACCCGTCGCTCTGCCATGACTCGACGAGGCGTTCGAGCGTCTCGAGATCGCCGAGGTAGCCCGCTTCGCTGAGCTCGCGGTCCAGGGCGGCAACATCTCCAGCACGGAGTGAATCGGTGTCATGAGCGGGAAACTTGAAGTGCGGCGATCGCAGCAACGCGATGGCCGGCACGCGCGCAAAGTTGGCACTGACGAACGAGAAGATCACATCGAGCGCGGCAGCATACGGCTCGGCTGCCAGCGGCAGGGCGTCGAACATCTGACACGGAATTCCGGCCGAGCGGAAGACGTCCGCGGCCAGATAGGCATACGGAAGGCGCTGACGCACCACGAGCGCCATGCGATCGAGCCCGAGGGCGTCGCCCGCGCGCGAGGTTGCGCGTACCCATCTCGCGAAACCGGCAACTTCCTCCTCGCGATCGCGCGCCGTGTGCACGTGCGCGCCGCTGGATGTCACGACAAGGACAGGTTCCGGTGACGCGCAGGCGGCTTGCCCCGCCGAAGCCCTTGGCGAAGGCGGGTCGTGGCGCACCTCCTCGATCCCCGGAAGCCACTGGTGAATCCGCTCGTGAAATGCGCCGGCCACCGTCGTGTCTGTCACCACGACGTCAAGCCTCTCGAGGCCAGGCACGCGCGCCAGCACATCCCAATCCACGGCGTGCAGGCCGTACGGATCGCCCGCACGGTCGCGAACGGCAACGACAATGTGCCGCAAGGGACGATCGGCGGACGTCGTGAGAACTTCAGCCCTCATGGCATGTTCGTCGACGCCGCCGGCATCGACGCATCGCTGCTCGAATTCGCGGAAGGCGGCAACAAAGAATTGCGTCTGCCGAATCAGCCTGTCCGCGCCACGATCCAGGCCCGAGCCCGCCTCGAGCCGTGTCATCGTCAATCGCTCGAAATCGTCGATTGTCTTCTGATGACGCTTCAGCGAATCGAAGAATTCGAGCATCGCCGCGACAAGGCCCGGTCTGACACGAAACGGCGGGTCGGCGCCCGCCGCCATCGCGGTGCGGCACGCGACAGTCAGCAGCGCCTCGCGCTCAGCCGCGGTGTACGGCGAGGGCTCAGCATGCGCTTCACTCAAGCGATCGAACAGCCGTTGGTACAGCTCGCCGCGCGTCACGAAATCCGGAAGAACGACCACGCCGGCACTCTCGGCCATGCGGTCCTCGATCGAACGGACAAGATGAGCGGCGGCCGCGCGCGTGGGAACGATTACCAGACGATCGCGGGCATCGAGCGGAGAGCCATCGGAGGCGAGCGCGGCGAGCGCGTTTCGGAAGGACCGGAGATCCGCCGCCCGCACGAGTCGAGTCGTGCGGGGTGTGATCACTGGAGCCGCGGCGGGTCGAGGAGTGCGCGGATGTCCCGCTGCACGCGGTCGACCATGAGCAGCGCGGCGGCAGCCGACGAGGAGGCTTGCCAGGCAATTGAGACGTTGCCGGACGAAACCGCATCGTAGCGGGTATCGACGGCGGTTTCGGCAAAGCGCCATGCTCCCACCAGCAGCTCGTGGGTGGCGCGAAGGTGATCGGGCACGGTCAGATGCCCGAGCCGGTCGGCACCCCCGTCGAGGCGTCCGCGAAGGCGCACGAGCGTTGAAGGAACGGGGCCGTCCAGTCGCCGGATCGCTTCGAGCGTCGGCTGGATCTTGACCAGCTGCAGAAGATCGGCGCCGACGGCGCGCTGATACTCGCGGAAGCTGGCGCGGCGAACTATCCACTGATCGCGCAGGAGTCGAAGGTGCCGAGCGTTCTCAAGCTGGATCTGGATGGAAGCGTTCAATGCCTGGATCACGTCCGGGCGGCGCCCGCCAAGCTTCGCATCCTCTTTCGACACCTGGTTGAGAATGCGCTGGACATCGGCAATCCGTGCCTCGCCTGCGGCGCTTGCCGCGGACTCGACAAGTCGACGTGACAGGGTCGCGTACCGTTTGTCGAGGAACGTTTCGGCGCGAATCTGGTTTTGAGCGAACTGCCGCAGCCGTTGAGATTCGTCCTTCGGAATCGATGAACCCGCTTCGTTCAGGAGCGCGAGTGCTTCCTGGAGCAGGGCGACGCGATCGGGAACCCGCCCGGTCAAAGCGGCGACCCGAAACGTCTGATCGATCTGATCGCGCAGCGTCGGCGTCCCCAGGAGCGGCATGACTCCGGCCTCCGCCGGCGTGGCCACAAGCGACACGGCAAAGTCGTTGAGGCCGGCGGACGCCCGGAGATCAGAGATCGCTTCATCGAGGAGTGAGACCACTTCGCGGACGTCGCGTTCCCGGTAGCCGTAGTGCGCGGCCGGCCAGTCCGCCAGCGTGCGCCGGGCCTGCTGCGCCGAATTCAGCGCGGCCAGCTTGTCGTTGGACAGCGCGATATCGTTGAGTACGCGGGCAATGTCGCTGCTGAGCAGCTGAAAGTCGTTTTCGCCGCGCGTCTGCGCGTATTGCTGGTAACGCGCTGACGCGGCATACCGGTCGGTCCGGCTCCAGTCAATCGCCGACGTGGGCAGCGAAACGACATGAAGGCGCGGATCGTCGGCCGGTCCCCCGACGGGCATCGAGAATACGACGTCGTCACCGACACGAGCGAACTCGCCGTAGCTCACCACGGTGCTTCCATCGCGCAGGAAGATTCGAAAGAGCGTGGCGTCGCTCGCCGCGCTCGCGGCGGCCGAATTCGTCAGGAGCAGCAGCACGACGAGCCAGGCGATTAGTGAGGACATCCGGATGAAATTCATTGTAACTGTGGAAATCCTGTGGATGACCCGTGCAAAACCTGTGGAGAACCAGACAGCGAAATATTTTTCTGCGCGCAACGCGCGCGTTCTCCGGGAATTCCCGCTGTGGATGCGCCCTTCGCGTCCCGCTTCGCTTGATCGCGCCGTCGCGAAGCGTAGAATCGTCCCTCGCTTTCCTACTCCACCAGGACAACACACAACGTGATCATTCATCGCTTTGAAGAAACCATCGGCGGGCGTGCGTACCAGATCGAAGTGACGCCCGTCAGCGGCCGGTGGCGGGCGCAGTTGCGCCGCGTTCCTGGGATGCCGACCGCGATGATGCCGTTTTACGGTCCGACGCCTGACGAGGCCGCGCGCCAGCTGACCGATTGGCTGTCGCTGGCCCACCGGCGCTTCGCCGCCGCCACGCCCACCCGACCATCGACTGTATAGCTGTATCGACTGTAACGCTCTGGAGTGACAGAGCAGGTCACCCGCCTTCGCAGGCGGCTTCGCTGCCTGCTTCGGCGAGGCAAGCCCGGTGGTCGCTGCGCGGCTTCGGCGGGCAAGCCCGCTGGTCAGTGCGCGGCTTCGGTGGACAGCCCATCACGCGCCGGTAGGCGGGTTGCCGCGGCCATCCGCGTGCGCTACCATGAAAAGTCACCCTGACATGGGCCAGTGGCGCAGATGGGAGCGCGCGTGAATGGCATTCACGAGGTCACCGGTTCGATCCCGGTCTGGTCCACCATCCTTCGCTTCGCTCAGGCTGGTTAGACCAGACCGGCCTCAGGCAGATCGGCGTCGCCCTTTCGGGCTCGCCTTACCGGCACGATCCCGGTCTGGTCCACCATCCCCATCCGTATCCAGGGCCATCGACATGCCGATGCTCCTTCACAACTCAAACTGGAGCGACTCTCGCCAGCGTCTTCAGAGCGGACTTTGCCTTGGCTTTGCGAAGAGCCTTCCACTCGCTGTCGGCGCGATGGTGTTTCAGGTCTGTCAGATAGGCGTACTCCGGCGTGAGCAGCCGGTGCTCCTCGGCCTTGGCCTTCGTCCATGACCGGGCGAACTCCTCGAAGGTCGGAGCTTCTCCTCGCGTCCAGAACTCCATGGCGAGCACCCGGGCAACCGCGCCGTCCTTGAATCGTCCGGCGGTGAGATCAACGAAGCAACCGCATGACATCCTCGAACTCCTTCGCGTACCAGCGATAGTAGAGGCGATCGCGAGGTCCGGGCCGC
>Ga0210380_10000941_pt1 | contig 12074 bp, 10 predicted proteins | sample PLM4_5_coexredo_FD_155476 | JGI IMG/M metagenome (GOLD analysis project Ga0210380, IMG submission 155476) | Groundwater sediment microbial communities from an aquifer in East River, Colorado, USA - PLM4_5_coex redo | ecosystem: Environmental > Terrestrial > Soil > Riparian zone | place: USA...
ACCGACGCCCATCCGGGGGCCCTCCCCTCGCACCCGCCGCGCGCCCAAGGCGAAGGGGACTTGGCGGCTGCTTGAAAACAAAATCTAGTTACTGGCCTTTATCACGGTAGCCAGGGGAACGTGAACGGCCTCTTGCCATTCAAGGCGCGGGACAATCGTCCAGCGAACAAACTCAATCGCTTACGGGCAATTCTCAGCAAAAACGGCGCCGGGAATTTGTCCAGCGGACCGCGATTAGCTGAAAAGGACAGGGGATTTCAATCCTCGCAAAACCAACGTCATTGCGGATAAAATCCCACCTTGGGCGATGGTTCCTTCCCACTCGTGGAGCAAGTCATGAGATCGAGCTGGCGGAGCGGGTTGGTCGCCTTCCTTTTCGTTGCTGTCATTGCGATGGTATCGGCGCCGGTGCAGGCCGTGGCGCAGCAGATCGACGTCGCTGCGGCGCAGAAGCGCTTTCAGGATCTCTATGCCGCCGGGGATTATTCGGCGGCCCTGGCGGAGGCCCAGAAAGCCGAGGCGGCGGCCAAGCGCGGCGGCACCAACAATTTCGCCTACGTCTCGGCGCTGAACGACCTGGCCCGCGCCCACCAGGCGCTGGGCCGGTACGGCGAGGCAGCCGCGATGTTCAAGCAGGTGCTCGGCACGCTGCAAAAGAATCTGCCGCCGAACGATAAGGGTCTGGCGCAGCCCCTCGCCAACCTGGCCACGGTCTACTTGCTGCAGGCCAATCCCGGCGAGGCAGAGAAGCTCTACAAGCAAGCGCTCGCCATCGCGACCAAGGCGCAGGCCGGGCCCAGTCAGGATGTCGCACTTCTCACGAGCAATCTCGCCGACGTCTATAAGGCCCAGGCGCGCTATGACGAGGCGGAGGCACAATACAAGCGCGCGCTCGAGATGGCGGAGAAGACCGGCGGCCCGTCGAGCCTCCTGGTGGCGTTGATCCTCAATAACCTCACCAAAGTCTATGAGGATCAAAGCCGCTTCAAAGAGGTGGAGGAGGCGAGCGCGCGCGCGCTCGCCATCCGTGAGAAAGCGCTCGGCCCGAACCATCCCGACGTGGCCGCAAGCGTGAACAACCTGGCTCACGTGTACGAACGGCTCGGCCGCTACGCCGAGGCCGACAAGCTGTTCCAGCGTTCCATCGAGATTTGGGAGAAGGCGCTCGGCCCGAAGCATCCTTACCTTGCCACCTCGCTGCTCAACCTTGCGATCGTCTATGCCGACGAGGACCGCTTCGACGAGGCGGAGGCGCTCTACAAACGCGCCTTGGGCATTCGGGAAGCGGCGTTCGGCCCCAATCACTCCGATGTCGCCACCGTGCTCAACAACCTTGCGGCGATCTATGAGGCGCAGGGCCGCTCCGACGAATTGGAAACGCATGCCAAGCGGGCGCTCGGCATCGTGACGAAGACCCTCGGCCCGAATCATCCCGACACCGCCAAGGTGATCCGCAAGCTCGGCGTCGCCTACGACGCGCAGGGTCGCTACGCCGATGCGGACGCCCAGTTCAAGCGCGCGCTCGAGATCAACACCAAAGCGTTCGGCCCGGACCACCGCTTCATTGCCACCGTGCTGCTGAGCCAGGGAGAGCTGTTCGAGCACCAGCGCCGCTACGACGATGCCGAGCAGGCCTACAAGCGGGCGCTTGTCATCAACGAGAAAGCGCGCGGCCCCAACCATCCGGACACGGCGCGGACGCTCGACCATCTTGCAGCGTTGAGCGTTGTGCAAGGCAAGCCCGCCAATGCCGTCGCCTATTCGCGCAAGGCCACCGCGGCGGTGCTCGCGCATGCCAATCTCGGCGACCAGGCGGGGCGCCAGGCGCGAGACGGGGACGGATTGATCGAGCAGCGGTCGGGCTTCTTCGTCAATCACGTTGCCAGCCTGGCGGCGGGCGCCCGCGAGCGCATCGAGCCCGCGTCGGTGCTGGGCCGCGAGGCGTTCGAAATCGCGCAATGGGCGAACCAATCGGCGGCCGCGGCCGCTGTCCAGCAACTGACCCCGCGCTTCGCCAGCGGCAACGATGCGCTCGCCGCCCTGGTGCGTCAGGATCAGGACCTCTCCGCCTACCGGCGGGATCGCGCGAAAGCGCTGGTCGAAACACTGGCCAGGCCGGCGGGGCAATCCAATCCGGCGCAGATCGACACGATTCGCCGGCAAATCGAAGACACCGAACGCAAGTTGGCCGCCACCAAAGCCAGACTGGAGAAGGACTTCCCCGATTACGCCGCGCTGTCGAACCCGCGGCCGCTGAAGGTCGAGGACGTCCAGAAGCTGCTCGCGACATATGAGGCGCTTGTTCTGTTCGTAACCGGCGATGAGCAGAGCTATGTCTTCGCCGTGACCGCCGACGGCTTCGACTGGCGCACGATCCCGGCCGGCAGAGATGACATCGCTGCCAAGGTGACGGCATTCCGCCGCGGCCTGGAGCTCGACACCATGCAACAGTTCGATCTCAAGGTTGCGAACGAACTCTATACCCTGCTCCTCGGTCCGGTCGATGCGCTCGTCAAGGACAAGGGACATCTGCTGGTGGCGCCGTCAGGGGTGCTGACGGCGTTGCCGTTCCATCTGCTGGTGACGGAGAAGCCGGCGACATCGGTCCCGCAGGGCAGGACTCTCACGGCGACCGAGGACGCCGCGCGCTACCGCGACGCCGCCTGGCTGATCAAGCGCCAGGCCGTCAGCACGCTGCCGTCGGTGTCGAGTCTGCAGGCGTTGCGGTCGCCGGCGCAGGCGAAGGCGGGTGGAAAGCCGATGATCGGATTTGGCGATCCGGTGTTCGACCCGCGCGCGACCCCGGGCGGCCAGCCGAAGCGGTCGCGGTCCAGGGGCCAGGCCCGGGCGTACAGCGATTACTGGCGCGGCGCCGGGATTGATCGCAACATGCTGATGCAAGGGCTGCCCCAGCTCCCCGACACCGCCGATGAGCTCAGGGCGATCGCGAAGGCGCTCGACGTCTCGGCGACGGACATCCTGCTGGGCCGCGATGCCACCGTGACCGCGGTGAAGCGCGCGCCGCTCGCCAACTACCGCATCGTCTATTTCGCCACCCACGGGCTGGTGGCCGGCGACGTCAAGGGCGTGGCGGAGCCCTCGCTCGCGCTCTCGGTGCCGGCCCAGCCGAGCGACGAGGACGACGGCCTGTTGAAGGCCAGCGAGGTGGCGCAGCTCAAGCTCAATGCCGACTGGGTCGTGCTCTCGGCGTGCAACACGATCGCGGGCGACAAGCCCGGGGCGGAGGCGCTGTCCGGGCTGGCGCGGGCATTCTTCTATGCCGGCGCCCGGGCGTTGCTGGTCTCGCATTGGGCCGTCGCATCCGACGCAGCCACGCGGTTGACGACGTCGGCGTTTGCCACCCTCGCGGCCGATCCAACGCTCGGGCGCGCCGAAGCCATGCGGCGGGCCATGCTCAGCCTGCTCGACGACAAGTCGTCGACCGAGAACGCCTATCCCGCGGTTTGGGGTCCGTTCGCCGTGGTCGGAGAAGGCAGCCAGCGATGACGGAGCTCGTCATCGCTGGCCCATTCCGGTGATTAGAGCATGATCCCGAAAAGTGGATACCGGTTTTCGGAAAGATCATGCTCCAAGAGTTGCGATTACAGGTCGAAGGCGAGACCGACGCGGAAGGTGTGGAACGATTCCTTCAGATCGATGCTCACGCTGCTCGACGGCGTACCGGTGCAGCTGGAGGCAGCGGCGGAGCTGCCGGTGCAGCGGGTGGTCAGCCCGAAGGTCTTGGTGTAGCTGCCGAAGTCGGTGTAGCGGTACTCACCCCTGACTTTCCAGCGGGGCGCGATCTCGGTTTCCCAGCCCGCACCGACCGTGCTGCCAACCCGCGTATCGCTCCAGGTCACCGCGGTCGTTGCCGTGGCGACCGTGCTCGTCGCCGAGGACACGCAGGCGGCACCCGAGGAGCTACCCGGGCAGAAGTAGAGGTTTCCGGAATACGCGAAGGACCCGCTGATTTCTCCGAACGCAACACCACCCGTCACGTATAGCAGGCTCCAAGGCGTGACCAGCGTGCCAACGCGCGCCCGAATCGAGGAATCCGATTTCTGCTTGACGGAGCCCGAGAACTGGTCGGTTCGCGCATAGTTGCTGCCGGTGACGGCAATCGCCGCCGTCGAGGACTGGCTCAAAGAGCTCTCGCTGTTCTTGTAGGACCAGTCGCCTTCGATACCGACCACCCAGTTCCCCCACTGAACGCGGTAGCCGACGAACGGACCGATGGTGTAGGAGGCCTTGTGCCCGCTGAACGAAAACGGGGTCTCGAAGCAGTTGCTGCCGATGCTGCTGCCGAACGGGCAGACATAGGCGCCCGGCTCGACGAAGCCGTTGTTCACGGAGCTGACGCCGTTGGAGCCACCGACCTGCCCGCCCGACCAATTGCTGGCCTGCTGCTGGGCCGGAGCGGCCCGCGCCGGCGCGGCGGCGGCACGTTCTCTCTTCGGCTTCGCCGGAGGTTCGTCCGCCTTGGCGGCGTCGAAAACAGCAAGTGCAGACAGCAATGCAATGCTAGACACTAGGACTTTGTTCATGACACGCCCCCCGGCTCCATGTTCAAGACGACCCCGTAAATGAACCGTAATCTGACTCGACCGGCGACCGCAATTCATAACCGAGAGCAGATGGCGGATCACGCCGCTTTCTGGCGAAGTGTTGCACGCCCGCTACATCCTGGGCGTGGACTCGCCACGACCGCCCTCGTGCGCGCGCATCGGCACGGGATCGACCTGACGCAAAAGCGTCTTCGCCGCCAGTTGCAGCATTCCGCTACCGACGGCTTTCAGACGCGCCAATGCCTCGCCATACATTTTCCGGTCAAGAGCGTTGCGAGCTGCCTGGAAGTCCGCAAGCCCGGGGTCATCTTTGGGCACCAACGTATAGATCGGCCGCACGCCATCGAAGCCCTTGAGCTCCACGTCGTCGATCCGCACCAAAACATTGTTCTCGAGCAGCCCAATCGATTGCATGGACGAGTCCGTAGCCTGGATCATTTCGCTCGCCGAGCCCGCAACCAGCAATGAAAGTCCGTAAATATCCGGCACTTTTTCAAGGCGAAAAGTCTCGTTCACGGCCGGACCTATGATCGTGAAGTTGCTTCTCTGCTTGGCGCCGAGATCGCCGACATAGACTTTCCCGGAGCAGACAATGGCTCTGGCAGCGAGGAGATTGTCTTCTGATTCTTTGGCGTGACCAATTGCGCTGATAATTTCCGAGGCGGCCGCGAGCGCCTTTAGTGCATGGTCTGGTTCATCGGAAAGGCCGTTCCAGAACGCCAGTACCGCGTCTCCGAGAAACTTGTCGCTGCAGCCGCCGTGACGGTCGATGATGCCCTGCATCAGCGTGAAGTATCGATTCGCCATTCGAACGATATCGGAGGCGCTCAGATCCGGTCTGTTGGAGAAAGAGGTAAAACCAGCCAGATCCACCAATAGAATCGAAACGTCCCGCTCGTGGCCGTCGAGTGGATCGGCGAAGCCGCTACGAGCCAACGTCACGAGCCGTGCTGGGGGCAAATAGCGGCCGGCGGTTCGGTACAGGCTTCTGAACAGAGCTCGATGGCGGACTGATCTGATACCAACGATGGCTGCAAATGCTGAAATTGTAACAAGTATGGGATAACCCATTGGGAGCCAGATGTCGGCAAATATGAACGCAACGACGCTGATCAAGCAGCCGAAAAGAACGGGACCCACCAGTCCGAATGCGACGGACCGGGCCAGTTGCACGAACAGAATCGAGGCTGGCGAGACGTCGCGCTCGCCGAGTGCCAGCGCGCTTTCGTCCCGAAAAGCCATGAGGGCAAAAAGCAGGGTGAGACCAGCCCCGGCTATGAGGCGCAACCACTTCGGCGCCAACGATACCGGCCGCTCACTTGCCGCTGACTGGATCGCCGCTATCTGCATGAGCGCCCCTGGCGCGTTGTCGATATCCGGCCGTTTGAACAGTCCGATGTGCGGCGCGCACCGGTCCGTGGACGGAGCGAGACGTCCGCCACCCAGGAAGCGGGTCGGCCCGCGGTGCTCGTCTTCGCCAAGCACCGCCGTGCCCACCACCACGATTCGGCCCTCGACGTATCGTCGAACCTGCTCCAGCCCTTCCTGCGATGCCAGGCAATCGAGCAAGGTCGCCAGGCTGTATGTCGGCGTGTCCGTCATCGGGGCATATGGGGCTATCAGAATGCGCTGAGCCGCAGATGCCTGGCGAACGTTTAGGCCGGCCGCCAAGGCGGCGAATCCCAATGCGATACGGCCATCAGCGAGGCGGAGCAGTGGCGCGGTGCTTCGCACCCTTCCATCTGATTCAAGCTGAAGGTCGAGAACTCCGACGCGTGACCCACCGGCTGCCCTCTGGAAAGGAGGCGCCGGCGGAACGCTGGGAAATCGCCCGAGGACGATGCGATCTCGCGCTCTGTCGAGACTGTCGATAAGGCTCCGGTCGTAGTCCGGCAGAACAAAGGAGCCGACTTGGAAATCGGCCCCCGCATAGGCAAACACCACATCGAAAGCGATCCGACGCGCCCTGGCCTCCAACAGCCCATCGATCAGGCGAGCCCACACCGGTTGAAACAACGCCCTCGGAAGAGCCGCAAGATCCGGAGTTGAAAGTGACGCGTCATCAATGGCGACGAACACCGCCGGCACCGTGGGGATATTGCGGCGCCATGGCTGCGCTACTTTGAGCGTCAAATCATAGAGCAGTCCGTTGGGACCGCCGAGCGCCGGGAAATAGCCCCTGTAGTCGGTGATCGCACCTGCCAGCCCGCCCGACACGACGAGCACGGCGCTGGTCAGACCCGCGAGTGCCCGCCAGTTGCGGATGCTCCAGTCACCGAGATCCACAATGCCGACCCAACCATGTCATGACGTCAGCGGGCTGTTAGCAAACGCCTTGCGCGCGTGCACAAGGCACGGTCTCTTGCTCAGATCAGGGTATGCCGTAACTAGCAAACTCGTCGGCAATGTCGGGCTGGATGAGTTTCGCCGCTGCGACGTCGCCGTCACCACCAACGGTGTTGCCGGTTCGCCTCTTGGCTATTCCTCGCCCTACAGCGCGGAGGGGTGCTTCGGATTGATCCGCAACGCCGCATCGTAGTCGGCGATCGCGTTTTTCGGCTGGCCCAGCTTGAGGTTGACAAAGCCACGGCTGTCGAGCGCGTCGAGGTAGCGGGGACGAAGCTCCAACGCTGCGTCGCAATCCTTCAGGGCCGGCTGCAACTCGCCGATCATGGCGCGCGCCCAGCAGCGATTGTTCAACCCCTCGACATCTTTAGGGTTGAGCCGGATGACTTCGTCGAAATCCTTGACTGCACGAGAGAAATCGCCGTGCTGCGCATAGAGCTGCCCGCGCTTGTAATAAGCGGCACCATCACTTCGATTGAGCGCGATTTTCTTATCAAGCTCCTTGATTGCAGGGTCGTCCACCGGCGTGGCTGGATCGGAAGCGGGAGCCAAAGCCGCAAGTTTCTGACGCGCCAGTTCGGCGTAGCGACCGGACGGATACTTCTGGACGAAATCCTCCCACGCTTTCTTCGTTCCCGCGCTCTCCGCCGATTGATAGGCGAGCCGCACGGCGGCATCAGGATCGGGCCGCGCAGTGGGGAGGTTTTTCTCCGCCTCGACCGAGGGAGGGGCGGGATCGGGCGTCGTCCGCCCGGCGGTCGCGAACGAAAAGTCCTCGACCAGAGACGAGGAGAACCAGGGGATCTGCTCTCCCTGTGTGGCCCGCGATACCCCCACCATCGTACGGTTGAACGCCTCCTCGATCTTCCCGGGAGCGCGCATCGCCTTGAGCAATTCGTCCACGAAGACGGGTCGGTCGCCGTCTCTTGCCACCGCGCCCGGGGCGGCGGCGTACATCACGACAGTGCTCTTCGGTACACTGGCTGGGGCAAGGCCGCCGGCGACGGCGCGGAAGCGGCGCTCATAGGGGTTTCTTCGCGACGCGTCGAGAATTGCGATTTTGACGGCAGCACCCTTCTTGTTCATCTCACCCAGGACAAGATCGAGACTGTAGCCGTCACGCCGCACATCGGCCTCGGTCCAGATCTGCGCATTGACGGGGATGATATAGGTCTGCCGGTCGGACTGGATGCCATAGCCGCTGAAAAACATCAGCGCGGTCGAACCGGGCTTTATCTTGCCATAGAAGCGATCGAAGGCCGCACGCATGGCCTCTTTGGTGAGGTTCTCCCCAACATCGACCTCGAAACCGCTTCGCCTGAGCTCATCGGCCAGCGCGCGCGCGTTATTGACCGGATCCCGCAAGGGTGCCTCGGCGTCGGGATAAGACGCATTGCCGATGACCAGCGCTATTCTGGTTTCACTCTGCTGCGCAAGTGCTGGATGAGCGCCCATCGCCACGCTGAGAATCAAAAGCAGAGCAACGATGTGGCGGGGACTGACGCTGGCCATTTGCGTGTATCCTCATCATCCGCGAGCTTGGCCTGCTCTCAAGCCGATGAGCAGCAGTCGCGACGGCGAAAGCTGCGATAACGGACCTCTATTAAAGGCATTCCTGCAGCGGTGACGCAATGATAGGGGCTGGATCGAAGGCAGGCAAATTTTGCATTCCCGGATGACGCGAGCGGTTTTTACAAAGATGCGGCCATAATTCCGGGCAACGGGAAAATTCTGGGTGAGCCAAATGAGCGCAACCCTGGCCGTCGGCTTATTCGGCCCTCAGCAACAGTGGTGCAGTCCTCTCCGAAGAACGATCCTGTTCTCCAACGGCATGCTCATTGTCTGGATGCTACGCCCCGCGATACAAGGCCGCCCTGATGCTTCGACACGATGGGTTCAGCGCACGTCGTTGTGGAAGCCGCGATCGCCTGGCCGTTTTCAGCAGCGACACCGTCGGCCGAGATCAAAGCCCGTACGGGACCTCTGAGAGTCAGCAACCGGTGCGTCCGCAGATGGCAGATGCGCACCTCGCTGTTGATCTGAAGGTCGAGCCGAGTTCGCTCGTTGAGCGTATCAAGGGCTTCCAACAGGACCGGCTTCCCTCTGGAGAAGCCAACCACTCGTCCATTCACGGATTCGATATATGCGACCTCGGTCGCGGCTTCCTGCGCCGCCGACTGTGAAATGCCGGTCGCCCCACCCAGCGCGAAAGTCGCCACGACGATCGCTGCCGCAATGGTGCCGGCACCACGCAAGGCTCTCTTTCGTTGCTGCCGCATTGTCTTGGATAATTTCTGTCGCATGCTGATCTCCTCGAAAAGTGCCAATCGGGTGGGCGGGCTCTGAGGATGCGGGCCGAAGGCGCTTGCCAACGATCCGCCGCTCTGCGGTGCCTTACTTGTCGCTCGTGTTGACGATCTGCACTCGGCGGTTTTCGCCTGCCAAGGGTGTCTCTGAATTCCTCAGCTTGGTGGCGCCATACCCGACCGTCACCAGACGGTTGGTTTCGATGCCATATTTCTCAGCCAGGAAACGCTTCACCGCGTCGGCGCGCCGCTCCGACAGGCCTTGATTGTAGGTTTCACTGCCTTTGGCATCCGTGTGCCCCGCGACGATAAAGGTGCGCCCCTTCAAATCGGGACTCGTGAGTGCCTCGCCTAGCGCAGTGACCTGCGGAAGCGCTTTTGCTGCAATTGTGGCCGAGTTAAATTCGAAGTTGATCTCGAGATCAATTTTCGGTTTCGAATCAGCAATGGATGCAATCTTCTCGCGCTCGTCTGTTGTCAACGAACGGGTGGTTCGATTGCGTAAAGTGTCCACGAACTTGGAGTCCTCCGCGGCACGCGCCGCGACGGCAGGCGAAGTCGTCAGGCCGCGCGTCATTCGTGGAGCCTTCAGCGCCTCGATGATGTCTTGCGCCGAAGGCTGCTCGGCCGCGGGGGCGGACCCGACGCCAATGGGCAAGGCAAGAATGGCCACCGCGAGCGCCAAGCCAAGACTGGGACGGTTGCGGCTTGCTGTCATTTCTGTCTCCCATATTGACCAGATGGCCAAACGCAATGGTGAAAGAGTACACGCAAGCGCATCAGCGACCTGTGACGGCCATCACAAAAAAATCGCCCAGAACAAACCGAATACAATGTGAAGGCCCAGGGCGGCCTTACGACCCCGAGCCACTTGCTCAAGCCACTGAATCCGCAACAATTCTCCACGTCCCCTTTCCAACAAGCCACATCGACGATACCCAAAGAACAACAAGTCGGTCAGCGCCAATCGGGAGGACCAAATGCCACTGTCTCTCAAGTGTGCCGCGCTATGCGCCGTAGGGGCGTGTCTGTTGTCCCCGCTCTCCGGCCTAGTGCTATCCGACTTGGCCCTCGCGCAGGCGGTGCTCACGGAACGGCAGCTATCGTTCGACGCCGCGCGCGCCATGGCCACGGCCGCGCTCGAGACCTGTCGCAAGAACGGCTATCGGGTCTCGGTCACCGTGGTCGACAATGCCGGCGCGGTGCGCGCCGCCTTCCGCGATGACGGCACGCCGCCGCACACCTACGATGCCAGCTTCCGCAAGGCCTACACCGCCCGCACCTATCGCATCTCCACGGTCGAATTCGCCAAACGCATCGCCACCGAAAGCGACCGGCCTGGGCTCGCCATGATCAAGGACGCGCTCGGCCTTCCCGGCGGTCTGCCCATCAAGGTCGGCAACGAGACCATCGGCGGCGTCGGCGTGGCCGGCGCACCCGGCGGCAACGGCGATGTCGCCTGCGCCGAAGCCGCGATCGAGGCGGTCAGGGATCAGTTGAAATAGCTCGGGCCACGCGTCGTGAAAGAGCGCGACCAGTCCGGACCGTAGCCCGTTCGGCTCGACGCCAGACAGTTGCTGCGCATCAGGCCGAATCCGCACGCGCCCTGCGCACGAGACTTACGCCGGCTTCATCCAGATCGCTTCCCAGACGTGGCCGTCGGGATCGGCCAGGTTGCGGTTGTACATAAAGCCGAGATCCCGCGCGGGATTGACGTCGGCTGTCCCGCCGTTGTCGGCGGCGACCTTGTTCATGGCATCGACCGCCTCCCGGCTGTCGCACGACAGGGCGAGCATCACCTCGCTCGACGTTGCAGGCGGGATCGGCCGGCTGGTGAACGTGCGCCACTTGGCGTGCGTGAGCAGCATGACGTGGATCGCTTCGCTCCACACCATGCAGGCCGCCGTATCGTCGGAGAAGACGGGATTGTTCTTGAACCCGAGCGATGTGTAGAAGGCAGCCGACGCCTTGAGATCGATGACGGGCAGATTCACGAAAATCATCTTGGGCATGATGTCCTCCTTCACTCTGTCAGCGAGACGCGGTAGTGTCTCTCCGCTATGTAACTATCCGGCATGTATCTTGATGTCAAGATACTTTACGTCGAGAGATAGCCGATGGACCGCGCTGCGACCGCTGTCGAACAATGGGCGCGCGAGCGCCCGGGACTTCCTGCCCTGCCGATGGAGATATTCGGACGCCTGTCGGACGCGTCCGAACGCGTGATGCGCGATCACATGAACCCGCTGTTTGCCCAGGCCGGACTGCAGCCAGGCGAGTTCGACGTGCTCGCCACGCTACGGCGCTCGGGCAAGCCATATCTGTTGTCGCCGACCCAGCTCTACGAAGCCTTGATGATCTCGTCGGGCGGCATGACCAATCGCCTCGACCGCCTGGAGCGCGCCGGGCTGGTCGAGCGCCGGCCCGACCCCGATGACCGTCGCGGCAAGCTCATCGCGTTGACCGACGCCGGCAAGCGCGTGATCGACGACACGATCGGCCGCCATGTGGCCAACGAGCAGCGGCTGCTGTCGGTGCTCACCCGCGCCGAACAAGAGAAGCTCAACGCGCTGTTGAAAAAGCTGATCACCGCGCTTTGAGGCCGCCGCGAAGGGCCGCGCTTCCAGCGAATGCTTGTGCGGCAAAGGAACTGCGATGCGTGCGGCACGCGCGCTGCAATGAACAAAGCCCCGGGGGGTTGCCCCGGGGCTTTGCATCTGGTTGGTTTTGCGTGGTCGCATTTTCTAAGGAAAACCGGGAGTCCACTTTTCCGGAAAATGCTTCCTTTGCGCGGTCGCATTTTCTAAGGAAAACCGGAAGTCCACTTTTCCGGAAAATGCTCCTGTGCGTGGTCGCA
>Ga0210380_10000942_pt1 | contig 12073 bp, 10 predicted proteins | sample PLM4_5_coexredo_FD_155476 | JGI IMG/M metagenome (GOLD analysis project Ga0210380, IMG submission 155476) | Groundwater sediment microbial communities from an aquifer in East River, Colorado, USA - PLM4_5_coex redo | ecosystem: Environmental > Terrestrial > Soil > Riparian zone | place: USA...
CGATGAAAACCGATAGCAAAATCACCGTCTCCGCCGTAGCGGTCAGTAATGAAGCTGATGTTAGAATTATGAAGCGGGTGGCCCAATACGGCGGCGGTCTGTTCCACCACACCGTCGATCCATCGACTCTGCCGCAGATCGTACTTGAACAGCTCCAAGACAAACCCCGCGACGACCCCAAGGACAATCGCCCGCTGATTCCAGTACAGTCGGGCGGCTCTGAACTGTTGGCCGGTTTCGGCGTGAGAAATTATCCGGCGGTGCTAGGCTATATGGACACCGAAGTTAAAAGGGGGGCCCAGGCTGATCTAATCATCCCGCGCGATGATCGCCGTGCGCCGCTGCTCGCTTCCTGGCGCTACGGCAAAGGCAAATCGGTCGCTTTCACCAGCGATCTGGAGGGACGCTGGACGCGCAATTGGGTCCCCTGGGATGGACTACAGGGTTTTTGGGGGCGGATCTTAGAATGGCTCAGCCCCAGCGAACAAAACTTGATCCCGTTGCACGAAGCGCGGGTCAGCTTCACCGGTGGGCAATCGATCCTCGACCTGACGGTCTATGAAGAGAGCAGCGCCAACAGCCAGTTCCGCTTTTCGCTAGCCGGCAAGAGTGGCAAAACCGACGGCACGCTAGCCAAACTTGCACCGGGCCATTTCCAAATCGTCCTGCCGGTCGGCGCCAGCGGCGATTACCGCATCGACCTGAGCGAGGAGCGAGCCGGCCAGCGCATCGCCTACCCGCCGGTCGCCTACACGTTAGCTTACGATCGCAGCACCGAAATGCCGCGCCCGGAATTCAACTACCGGCTACTCGCAAGATTGGCGGAAGGCAGCGGCGGTGAAATCAACCCACACTCACTAGACAGGCTGCGGCGTGAAAGTCTGATCAAGAGCTACCAGCCGGTGCGGCAGCCGCTGCTGATCCTGGCTTTCGTCCTTTTGCTCGTCGAGATCGCCCTGCGGCGCATCGTTTTTAGGGAATCCGACTAACCCCAGATTCGCTCCTAACACCGCGAATTGTCCGGGGTATTGGACTTTTATTACGGACAGTTTTAGGTTGACAGGGCAATCCTAACAGACTATAAGTTGTAATCTTTCTTTCCTATGGCTTACCAAACCACACCACCCGGGAACCTCCATGGTAGCCGCCCCGGAAAACCAGGAATGTCGATTTTTCCGAGAATTTTAGCCTTGGCTGCGGTCATTGCCGCACTCGCGGTCGCGCCGCTCGATAGTGACGCGGCCAAGCAACTCTCAGTACAGAAGCAAGCCGTACGCGGCAAACAAGCGCCGAAACCAGCGTCCAGCGCCCCGGCAAGGCGGCTCACTAAGGACCAAGCTCACCGCGTTCTCCTGCACCAGCCAAACTCGTCACCCATAGATCTTTCGGATAGATATGAACTAGTTAACTACCGGGTGCACCCCGGGGAGACCCTTTCGGATGTACTGACCCGTCACAAAGTGTCCAAAGCTGAAAGCCTGCTGTGGGCACGCACCATGACCAGAACTGTCGGCAGTGAAACATTACCGTCGGGAAAAGAGACACATCTTTTCTTTGGCAAGTCCCTGATGCGCGGTCGCGGCCCGCTAACCCGGGGCCCGCTCAAAGCCGTTGAGATCGATCAAAACGACTCCTTCACCTTAATCCTGGAAAAAGGCATCCGCGGCATCTTCGTCCAGAGCCGTGAAAAGCCCTACGACGTCGAAGTGAAAGCGATCAGCGCATCGATTGAAAACTCGCTCTTCGACGATGGTCGCAAGGCGGGTGTCCACCCGGCGCTGCTTTCCCAGCTTGCCGACCTGTTCACATGGGATATCGACCTGGAAAAAGACATTCGCAAAGGCGATCACTTCAATATTCTCTACGAGCAGCGCAGCCGCAAGGGCCAGGAAACCAAGACGGGGGTACGTATTTTAGCGGCTGAACTCCATAGCGCCGGCCAAAAGCATACGGCGGTGTATTTTGAGCGGCAAAAAGGCGTTGGCAACTATTATAATCAAGAGGGACGAAGTCTGGCGCGCGCCTTCTTACGCTTCCCCGTGGAATTCAGCGCGATCACGTCGCCATTCTCCGAATCGAGATTTCATCCACTCTTACGCACCAACCTGCCCCATACCGGAGTCGACTTTGCCGCCCAGCGCGGCACCCCGGTTCGGGCTGTGGGTGACGGCATTATCGCCGAGGCGGGTTGGAACGGCGGCTACGGTAAAGCTGTCGACATCAAGCATGACTCAAGTTACTCCAGCCGTTACGCTCATCTGGACGGATTTGCCGAAGGTATTCAACCGGGCGTAGCGGTGATCAAGGGTCAGCTAATCGGCTATGTCGGCTCCACTGGAAGATCCACCGGGCCGCACCTCCATTTCGAGCTTTATAAAGATGAAAAATATATAAATCCTTTAAGCATCGACTTTCCCGCGGAAGATCACCTTGATCCGACACTTCATAGGCTCTTCGAAAACCAAATGCGTTCCTACATGGCCGAACTCAAGTCATCCCCCCAGTCTTAGCAAATCCGTCCCGTCTATAGTCAGCCGCGCCCGCAGCGCTCTCTAGCCTAGCGTTTTCTCGATTTACTCAATATTATCGCGCTCACAGTGAGCAGCGTGCGGCACAAATTTACCCTGGTTCTAGCCACCGGAGCTGGAGTCGGTTACTTTCCGTTTTTCCCTGGAACGATGGGAACCTTAGTCGCCGTGCCAATCTCGCTTAGTCTCAATCGCCTGGCCGAGATCGCTCCCATGTTCGCACTGATTCTGTTGGTAGGATTGACCTTCGGGGCAATTAAGATTTCGACCGTTACCGCAGAGATATTACAGACGAAGGATCCGCAAATTATCGTCGCCGACGAAATCGTCGGCTTCATGATCGCCAACTTTCTCGCCTCCCTGCGGTGGGCGCCGCTACTGCTGGGTTTCCTGCTGTTTCGCATTTTCGACATTGCCAAGGTTTACCCGGCGGCGCCGGCATCGTCCTCGACGACGTGCTGGCGGGAATTTATGCATTTGTCGTCGTCCAAACCCTACTTTATTGGCGGTGGTTATGATCGAAAAAGCAGTTATCTTGAGTACCGGCGATGAACTGACCACCGGTAAAGTGGTCGACACCAACTCGGCATTCATCGCCGATGGCTTGTTCGCATTGGGCATCCGCGTGGCCGCGGTAGTGAAAGTCGGCGACGACCGCGACCAGATGCTCTGGGCTCTGCGCCAAGCGCAGGAGCTCGGCGATATCGTCATCGGCACCGGCGGTTTGGGGCCGACGGCAGATGATTTGACAACAGAATTGGTCGCTCAGTTGCTCGGCGTTAGGACCAAACAAGACGACGGTGTGGCGGCGGCGCTTAAGACGCGCTTCGCCAAGCGCGGCATGGCGTTTACGGCGAACAATCTCAAACAGGCGGTCTTCCCAGAGGGTGCGGTAATCATCGCCAATCCAAGCGGCTCGGCGCCCGGTTTTCGCGTCGAGCTGGGTCGAGGCAAAACACTCTTGTGGCTTTCCGGCGTGCCCCACGAGATGAGTGCCATGCTGCGCGAGTCGGTGTTGCCGTGGATCGTCGAACGGAACGGCAGTCAGTCGACGATCCACGAGGCTACCTTCAAAATTCATGGCATTAGCGAATCGAAATTGGACGATCTGGTTAGGCCGCTGGATTTAGGCAACGTCGCCAAGCTGTCCTTTCGCGCCCATTTCCCAGATTTGACCCTGCGTCTGACCGTGAATGGCGGTGCGGCCCAGACGGAACATTTCTTAAAGCTGCGCGGGCAAATCAAAAACATTCTCGACGACTACATTTATGCCGACCGCGAGGTGACCATGGAAGAAGTGGTCGGCCAGTTGCTGCTGAACAAGCAACAGACTCTGGCCGTCGCCGAGTCTTGCACCGGCGGATTGATCAGCCATCGCATTACCCGAGTAGCCGGCAGCTCGGCCTACTTTTTCGGCGCTGCAATAACTTATTCGAATGCCGAGAAGATTCGCGCCCTGGGCGTCAATCCGGCAACATTGGATCATGTCGGCGCGGTCAGTCGAGACACCGCGTTGGAAATGGCGCAGGGTATCCGTCAACGCACCGGCGCCACCATCGGACTCAGCGTTACTGGGGTGGCCGGCCCATCGGGCGGCAGCGCAGACAAACCGGTCGGCACCGTCTGGGTGAGCATCTGCCGGGAAAACTTTCACCAAGCCAGACTCCTCAATCTCATGGTCCTGACCGATCGAGAACGGATCGTACAAGGCACGGCCCAAGCAGCGTTGAACTGGCTGCGCCAACTGCTTTCGTGAGTAGCGGTCATGATCCGCGCATTTATCGCCGTGGAAGTCGCGCCGACGACAATCGCCAGCATCACCTCGGCAATCGCCGAGTTGAAACCTAAACTACCGGCCATCCGTTGGGTCGCGCCGGCGAACTTTCACCTTACCCTCAAGTTCCTGGGCGACATCGCAGCGAACCAGGTGGATGCCATCGGTGCGGCTCTGCAACTGGCGCTCGCCCCCTTTCCGCGCTGCACCATAAATGCTAAAGGTCTAGGGGTATTCCCCGGGCTGAGACAAGCAAAGATTTTGTGGGTGGGATTTTTCGGAGACGAGTTAGCGCGGTTGGCGGCAAACATAGATAGAGCGCTGTTGGCGCTAGGAATTTCCGCTGAACCAAGAGAATTCACGCCGCATCTAACCATCGGCCGCTGGCGCCCAGTCGACCGGTCGGCGCCTAATCTCAAGCAGGAATTGCATCTCTGGCGCGATCGGGATTTTGGCGCGACGATCGTCGACCGGCTGAGCTTATTCCAAAGCGTGCTCGAGCCCACGGGGGCGGTATATTCGCCACTGAAAGTAATTAAGCTTAACAATCAGTCAATCGACTAGGAGGCAGGAAATGGATGCAAATCGGGAAAAGGCGATCGACCTCGCGATAAGTCAGATAGAAAAACAGTTCGGCAAGGGTGCGATCATGAAGCTCGGCGAGGGCGGGATTGTCAAAGACGTGCAAACCATTTCCACCGGCTCCCTGGGACTCGACATCGCGCTCGGTATCGGCGGCGTACCCTGCGGCCGCGTGGTCGAGATTTACGGCCCAGAATCTTCCGGCAAAACCACGCTGGCGCTGCAGATCGTCGCTGAAGCCCAGAAGAGCGGCGGCATGGGCGCTTTCATCGATGCCGAGCATGCCTTGGATCTCGGCTATGCTCAGAAACTCGGCGTGAAGACCGATGATTTACTCGTTTCGCAACCGGATCATGGCGAGCAGGCTTTGGAAATCGCCGAGACCTTGGTGCGCAGCGGCGCCATCGATGTTTTAGTCGTCGATTCGGTGGCCGCTTTGGTGCCCAAAGCCGAAATCGAGGGCGAGATGGGCGACTCGCATATGGGCTTGCAAGCCCGCCTCATGTCGCAGGCGTTGAGAAAGCTCACCGCCACCATCGCCCGTTCCCATACGGTGGTTATTTTCATCAACCAGATCCGCATGAAGATCGGCGTCATGTTCGGCAATCCCGAAACCACCACCGGCGGCAACGCCCTCAAGTTCTACGCCTCGGTGCGCATGGATATCCGGCGCATCGGCGCGCTTAAAGACGGCGATAATATCGTCGGCGGGCGCACCCGCGTAAAGGTCGTGAAAAACAAAATGGCACCGCCGTTTAAGGAAGCCGAGTTCGATATTCTCTACGGTACGGGGATTTCCCGCGATGGCGAGATCGTCGATATCGGCAGCGAGATGGGGGTCATTGAGAAAAGCGGCGCCTGGTACTCCCACGGCGGCGAACGCATCGGCCAAGGCCGGGAGCAGGCCAAACAGTTTCTCAGGGATCACCCTGAGACGGCGCAAAATATCATGGCCAAGATCATGGATAAGTACGGTTTGAAGGCGCACGATGCCGAAGCCCTGGCGGAACCAGCGCCAGAGAACAAAAAAAGCAAAACGAAATAGCTTTAGGCTTTTGGATAGACGCTGAAACGATCAGATACCAGGGCCGCGACCGCCGACTCGCCCGAACAGGCGTTGCAATTGGCTTTACGCTATTTGAGCTACCGGCCGCGCAGCCAGCTTGAAGTCAAGAATTATTTGCGCCAGAAGGGCTGCGAGCCTCAGGTCAGCGAGGCCGTGGTCGATAAGCTCCGGTCGCTGCACTATCTCGACGACCTATCCTTCGCGCAGGTCTGGACGCGCTCGCGGCTGGAAAGCCGCGGCTACGGCCCGAGAAGAGTCGAGCAAGAGTTACGCATAAAGGGTATCGATGCCAATGTGATTCGGGAAACGATACGGCAAAGTTTGAACCATACGAGCGAACAGGAAAGTGCCAGAAAGATATTAACTAAACGATTCGGCGGCGCGAGCCCGCAAGACGCCAAGGCGCGGCGCCGCGCCGTTGCCCTGCTGCAGCGGCGCGGCTTCAGCAGCAAAGTGATCTTCGACCTGCTGAAGTACCGAATCGACGAAGACTAAAGAGCTATGATTACCGCTAACGAAATCCGCAAATCTTTTTTGGATTACTTCGCTAAACAGGGTCACACCGTGGTGCGCAGCTCTTCATTAGTGCCCGACAAAGATCCGACATTGCTGTTTACCAACGCCGGCATGGTGCAGTTCAAAAACGTTTTCCTAGGCCAGCAGCGTTTGCCCTATATGCGCGCCGCCAGCGCGCAAAAATGTCTGCGCATCAGCGGCAAGCATAACGACTTGGAAGTCGTCGGCCGCGATACCTACCATCACACGCTGTTCGAGATGCTCGGCAACTGGTCCTTCGGCGATTACTATAAAGCCGAAGCCATCGAGTGGGCCTGGGAGCTGTTAACCAGGGAATGGGGTCTGCCCAAAGACAAGCTTTACGCCACCGTTTATTTGAACGACGATGACGCGGAACAGCTCTGGCATAAAATCAGCGGTCTACCGCGGGAGCGGGTAAGCCGCTTCGGCGATAAAGAAAATTTTTGGGAAATGGGCGAGACCGGACCCTGCGGCCCGTGCAGCGAAATCCATCTCGACCGGGGCCCGGCGGCCTGCGACAGGCAAGGCGCCGCCGGCCATGAATGCCGCGTCAACGGTGATTGCGCCCGTTACATCGAGCTGTGGAATTTGGTTTTTATTCAGTACAACCGCGCCGAGGATCGCAGCCTCTCGGAATTGCCGGCCAAGCATGTCGACACCGGGATGGGCATGGAACGCATCACCGCGGTATTGCAAAAAGTCTTGTCGAATTACGATATCGACATCATGCGCGAGCTCACCGCCACCACCGAAAGACTCACCGGCAAGAAATACGGCGCCGATCCGACCGCGGATATCTCCTATCGCGTCATCGACGATCACGCCCGCGCCGTCAGCTGTCTGATCGCCGACGGCGTCACGCCGAGCAACGAAGGGCGCGGCTATGTCCTGCGCCGGCTGTTGCGCCGCGCCGCTCGCCATGGCCGCTTAATCGGTTTGACGGAACCTTTCCTCCATGAAGTCGCCAAGACCGTTGCCGCGGTCATGGGCGACGCCTATCCGGAATTGAAACAAGAAGAGCGGCGCATCCGCGAAGTGATTCGCATCGAAGAAGAACGCTTCGGCGAAACCCTCGACCGCGGCCTGGTTCTCCTGGAAGACGCCACCGCGAAACTCAAAGCGGAAAAACAACGAACTCTGTCCGGCGAAATCGCCTTTCGCCTTTACGACACCTATGGCTTTCCGCTCGATCTCACCGAGGACATACTACGCGCCGACGCCATCGACGTCGACCAGCGGAGATTCACCGAACTCATGGAAGCGCAACGGAGCCGCGGCCGCGAGGCGCGCGAAACCGCCAGCATGGAATCGAAGATCCAACTCGATGGCCAGGTCCGCTTCACCGGCTACGATCGTCTCGACGGCGAATCGTCGGTCATCGGCATCTTCGGCAACACGGGCAGCAAGATCGAAGCGATCGAAGGCGACGAGATCGAATTGCTGACGGCCGAGACGCCTTTCTACGGTGAATCCGGCGGGCAAGTCGGCGATCGCGGCGTGATCAGCACCGCGCGCGGCGACGTGATTGAAATCATCGATACCCAACATCCGACGCCGCAGCTGACCGCCCATCGCGGTAGAGTGAAAAAAGGCCGTATCCAGGTCGGCGACAGGGTAGAACTTCACGTCGACGGCAAATATCGCCAGAAAACCATGCTCAACCATTCGGCGACCCATATTCTTCACGCCGCGCTGAGAGATGAACTGGGCCAACATGTGCGTCAAGCCGGTTCGTTGGTGACACCCGAGCGGCTGCGTTTTGACTTCAGCCATATGGGCGCGATCGCGGACGAAAAACTCGCGGCCATCGAGGCGCAAGTTAACCAGCATGTGCGCGCCAATGCCCGGGTGTCGATCCAGGAGTTGAGCTACGACGAAGCGATCCGCCAAGGCGCTCTGGCGTTTTTCGGCGATAAGTATGGCGACCGCGTGCGCGTCGTCAAGATCGGCGATTTTTCCACCGAGCTTTGCGGCGGCACGCATATCCGCTCTTCCGGTGAGATCGGTTTGTTCAAACTCAATTTCGAGGGCGGCGTTGCCGCCGGCGTCAGGCGCATCGAAGCCTTTACCGGCGAAGGCGCGCTCGATTTGATAAACAGTTACGAGTCTCGTCTCAATGAGATAGGCGCGCTGATTCGCGGCAGCGCCGATGATGCCGTCGAAAAGGTGAAACGACTGCTCGACCGCCAGAAGGAGCTCGAAAAAGAAATCGACAAGCTGCGTGGCGAGTTGGAAAAAGACCGCATCCCCGAATTGCTCGCCCGGCAGCAAACCGTCAGCGGCAACAAAACTCTGATTAGCCAGATCGACGATGTCGACGGCAAACAGTTGCGCGAAATCGCCGATCAGTTGAAGGCCAAGCTCGGCTCAGGGATTGTCGTGCTGGCCAGCGCCAGCGACGGTAACGTTAGCCTGGTCGTCTCGGTCAGCAAAGATTTGATCAAAAAATATCATGCCGGTAACATCATTAAGGAATTGGCCGGCATGGTCGGCGGCGGTGGCGGCGGACGACCGGATTTCGCCCAGGCGGGCGGCAAGGAGCCGGAGAAAATCGCCGCCGCGCTCAAGCGCGCCGAGGAGATCGTCAGGCAGGTGGCATGAAGTTGGAAAATCGCAGAAGCCCATGCACTCTGCCACCGATGCCCCTCTCTATTGTCAAAGTATAAATTTCCGTCAGCCGCCACAGGTCGATTGTTAGCGTGATCACGATTCACACCAAGACCATCACCGAATCCACCGCCGGCTGCTGCGACATCGTCGACATCACCGCTAAATTGAAGGAGCAAATCCGCGCCGTAGGCCTGCGCAACGGCACGGCGACACTGTTCGTCAACGGTTCCACCGCGGCGCTGACAACTATCGAGTATGAGCCCGGTCTAATCCAAGATTTGAAAGAGTTCCTGGAAAAACATATTCCAGCCGACCGGCGTTATCGCCACGACGAGCGCTGGAACGACGACAACGGTTTCTCCCATCTGCGCGCCACTTTGTTCGGGCCATCTTTGGCAGTCCCGGTCGTTGACGGCGCGCCGACTCTGGGAACTTGGCAACAGATCATCTTAATGGACTTCGACAACCGCCCGCGCAACCGTGAAGTCATCCTTCAGCTCATAGGAGAATGCCAGTGAAAGACGAAAAGACTCAGACCGCCGCTCGAGTCGAGGAAATCGGCGTCAACCAGATTGAGTTTCACGATCCGCGTTTGTTCCGCGATCTGCTCGGCCAACATGACCAGCATGTCAAAATTCTCCAGAACACCTTACAGCTAAAAATTCGCGTACGCGGCTCAGCGATGGAGATCGAAGGCGACCCGCTGCAAGTCGAACTGGCGAGCCAAATTCTGCGGCAACTCTACAGTCTTCTGGAAAAAGGCTATCCGGTTTACGCCAGCGACGTCGACTATGCGATCCGCATCTTGAGCGGCGATAACCGCGCCAAGCTGCAAGATATCTTTCTCGACACGATCTATATATCCGCGCACAAGCGCACAATCACGCCAAAAAGCATCGCGCAAAAAGCTTATATCGATGCCATACGCCGCTACGACATCGTCTTTGGCGTCGGTCCAGCCGGCACCGGCAAGACCTATCTCGCCATGGCGATGGCCGTGGCTGAGTTGATGAAGAATAATTACGTGCGCATCATTCTCACCCGGCCGGCCGTCGAAGCCGGGGAGAAATTAGGCTTTCTGCCCGGCGATCTGGCGGAAAAGGTCAATCCGTATCTGCGCCCCCTCTATGACGCGCTGCATGACATGGTCGAATTCGACCGCGCCCGCAAAATGGTCGAGCGCGGGACGATTGAAGTAGCGCCGCTGGCGTTCATGCGCGGCCGGACGCTCAACGATTCCTTCGTGATTCTCGACGAAGCGCAGAATACCACGCCGGAGCAGATGAAAATGTTTCTGACCCGCCTGGGCTACGGTTCCAAGGCGGTGATCACCGGCGATGCCACCCAGATCGATTTGCCCGCGGGCAAGGCCTCGGGACTCAAAGAAGCCGCCAGGATCTTGCGTGGCGTGCAGGGCATCCGCTTCGTCACCTTTACCGAAAAGGACGTGGCGCGCCATCATCTCGTCCAGGAGATTATCGCCGCCTACGAGCGCGACGATAATCAAAACAACGCTCGCGACCTTCTGGAAAAAAACTGAACGGAAAGTTCGCTGACCGATTCGCCGGCAGGATTCTACTGAACCGCTTCCAAAGCGACCTTAAGCTGAACCGTTTTGTCGTTGCGCAGTACCGAAACGTTTACGGCATCACCGACTTTGTATTTCTCCAAAGCCAGAAATAAATCGTTGGGCGACTCGATTTTTTTGCCATCGATGGCGGTGATGATATCGCCCAGCCGCACCCTGCCGGTATTATCCCGCCGGGTCGGCTGGATACCCGCCTTCGCCGCTGCGCTGCCGCGCGCCACGTCGACGATCAACACGCCGGACACGTTCAAGCGCTGGGCGATTTGTTCGTCGGCTACCTGCACACCGAAACCGGGTCTGATGACTTTGCCGAAACGAATCAATTCGGTGACGATGCGGTTGACCGTATCGACGGGAATCGCGAAACCTATTCCCGCCGATACGCCGGAGGGACTGTAGATCGCCGTGTTGACACCGATCAAGCGGCCGGCGCTGTCGAGCAAAGGGCCGCCGGAATTTCCCGGGTTGATCGCCGCGTCGGACTGAATTACGCCTTGGATGGGCCGCCGAGTCAACGATTCGATCTCGCGGTTAAGCGCGCTGATCACGCCTGTGGTAAGCGTCTGGTCGAGACCGAAGGGATTACCGATGGCATATACACCTTGGCCGACCTGCAAGTCTCTCGATGTGCCAAGCGGAATCGCCTGTAGCTTGCTGGTCGGCGCGTCGATCTTCAACACCGCCAAATCCTTGTCCGGCGCCACGCCGACCACCCGCGCTTTGTAAGTTGACTGATCCGCCAACGTCACCTGCGCCGCGTCGGCGTTTTGAATCACATGAAAGTTGGTAATCACATTACCGGTATTGTCCCAGATAAAACCGGAACCGGTACCCTGGGGGATCTGATACTGGTTGAGGGTGAACATATCGCGCTCGATGCCGATGGACGTGATGTTGAGCACCGAAGGCGACGCCTGTTTGAACAGCGCGATGGTGGATTTCTCTTCGGCCATCAGATCGCCGCGCGGCGTCACGGCGCGCGCCGCGGTCTTGGGATTGTTGAGTGTGGCGCCGCCCAACCAGGTCTGCTGGGCCAGCAGGATGGCCACCGATAACAACGCGACCACGGGCCAGAGATATTTCCTGCAACGCGAAATTGAGACCCAAGAAGTTGGTTGGCTCATGTAGTTTTCCTTGTCGTACGCTTAAATCCGCACTAGACAATCCGTAAAAGCTAGTTACACCCGGCTGTTTTGTCAAGCCGACCGCGTGCCGGCGAACGCAAAGCGGAGAGTTTGACCGATGGTGTCGAGTATCACCGCAATGAGCGGACACAGGGCAGGTTTTCGAGATCTTTTTATCTGCCGCAAACTGTCAGGCAGGACGGTATCAAGGCCGGCTATCGCGACTGGATTCTGGAGATCGACCTCAGGTTGAACTAAAACAAG
>Ga0210380_10000943_pt1 | contig 12069 bp, 11 predicted proteins | sample PLM4_5_coexredo_FD_155476 | JGI IMG/M metagenome (GOLD analysis project Ga0210380, IMG submission 155476) | Groundwater sediment microbial communities from an aquifer in East River, Colorado, USA - PLM4_5_coex redo | ecosystem: Environmental > Terrestrial > Soil > Riparian zone | place: USA...
AGACGGAAGGAATATCGGCCAGACCTCGGCGGAAGTCCAGAGGAATTCCGTAAAACACCGCAACCCCATTGCGGGACGCGGATTGGGCCATCGCTAGGGGCCGTTTTTCTGCGCTTCTGCGACCGTCTTCCGCAGCATCTCGGCGTTGAAGTTGGTGGGGTCGTCGAGCGCCAGCGAGCGCTTGTAGCTGGCAATCAGGGCTGTGGCATTACCTATACCTGGTCTTGATCTGTCCCCAGCTTGCCGAGCGCACTTCGGTGGGAGCGTCCTGTTGAAACGCCTTGCAGGAAACGACCGATGCTCCCTGGGGGATATCACTGAAGCTTAGAGTTCCATTCGTCCAAGCGGTCCCCCAGTTCATGTATGCGCTGATCGAGGCGGTCAGCACGAACTCGTCTTCAGCGTTGATTGCGATCGTGACAGCAAGATCCTCCGCTCGCGAAGCGGATCGACCGCAGCAGTTGCCGTATGGCGGGTTGCAGGAGGGGAAACCTACCGAGATCGAAGACTCGGAAGTGCCGTGTCGCAGCGACGCTGCTCCGGAACCCGTCGGGTAGTATCCGCAACTCAAATTGAGTTGGACGTTAACCCGGAAATGGGCAACAACCGTGACTGGGGTCCCGGCAGGAAGCCCAGTGACCCGATACCTGTCGACCGCGTCGAGCCAAAAACCGGCGCCACCATCGCCTCCACCACAATACGCCTCAAGAGCTCCCAGGCGGTGGTCCACAAATGTGTAGCCACCCCCCTCGCCAAAATCGCATGACGCGGAATCCCGTGAGGCAGTCGTATGGACGGTGCCGCACGCCGGAGTCATGACGGTTTCCGGGCAGGTGGTCTGCGCAAAGAGGGACTGCGCACACATCACCATCAGGATCGGGGCAAGCAGGAATCGCGCGGCTTTCAGAAACGGCCTCCCAGAGGAGCGAGAAGCGAGCAGGTGATGTTCAGAACCCGCGAGCAACATCTACTGTGGGAGTTCGATTGGACACCGTCAATAGCTTCTTCTGCGCGCTTGCTTCGCTCGCGGAGGCAGGCGCCCGAGCCATCCTGGGCTAGGGGCTCTTCTGCGCTTCTGCGACCGTCTTCCGCAGCATCTCGGCGTTGAAGTTGGTGGGGTCGTCGAGCGCCAGCGAGCGCCTTCCGAAAGGGTTGAAGCCTGGGCGCCGATAACTGGAGGCATGTCCGAACCCATCGAATGGAGCCGGCTCGACGCCTCCGGATTCCGCGTTACCGTCAAGCGGTCGGTCCGCCGTGTCGCATGGTTCCTGGTCGCGATTGGCATGCTCGTGGTCGTGTGCGGAGCAAAGAGTTCGCTGGTTCCATTGGCGCTGGTGGGCGGCATCTACCTGTGCGTCGGGGGGTGGAATCTGCGGCGGACCTCGGTCCATGGCGCGCTCCTGGATGCGATTGCTCTGTTCTCCGCCGGCATCTTCACGTGCCTGTCCTGGAAGCTGGTCGATGGCGCAGAAATGCACATGGCCAAGGCCCTGTTCGGCGGTGGCATGCAGATCCTGTGGGGCGTGAGGCGGATCCGGTTGTGGGCGGCCGCGCGTGACGCATCCAACGATCCGGCTGCGATCCGGGCACTGGAGCGGGTCGTTGCGGAGTTGTCGAAGCGGAAGAGCAGGGACGAGACCGTGGCGGAGTTCACCACCGGTCGCTTCGGCCAGACTCGGAACCGCCTCGGCCTCTACACCGAAGGCGTCGTCGGGTTGCTGGAAGGCGGCGCCGTGCGTCTCGAGAAGCGCGCAGACATCTGGATCGAAGCGCGCGGCACCGACGTCCGCGCGGAGACCATCAAAGTCTCGGTTCGGATGAGCGACCACGAGATGACCGCCACCATGGACGCGAAGCACCTCGAGCGTTTCGAACGCTGGAAGCTGGGCATGGCGCCGGTGCAGTCGGTGGCGGCGTAACGTCGTGGGATCGGGCGTGGCGGATCGCCGGAGGCTCCAGCGGGTTCCGGAACCCGTCGTGTTCGCCTTGTTGCTTGCGGGATTTGCCGCCGGATGCGGGCATGACGCCGCCGATCGCGACTACATCGCCGCCCTGCGGGGCGAGGAAGAGGGAATGACGCGACAGCAGCAGATCGCGCTGATCGATCACGCGATCGCCCTGAAGCCGGGCCGCGCCTGGTACTACGAGACGCGCGCCGTCTACTACATCGACCTCAAGCAGTTCGAACGCGCGATGGCCGATCTCGATCGCGACATCGAACTGCAGCCGCGACCCTACGCGTTCTTCCTGCGCGGGCTGGCGACGTGCCAGGCGGGCGAGATCGCGCGTTCGCTCGCCGATTTCGACACCGCGATCGCGCGGCAGCCGATCAACCATCAGTTCTATCGCGGCCGCTCGCTGGCGCGATCGGCCACCGGCAATGTGGTGGGCGCGCTGGAGGATGCGGAGCACCTGGTGAAGAACGTTCCGCAGCAGGCCGAGTCCTGGCATGCGCGTGGCGTCGCGCTGGCGCTGCTCGGTCGCGACGCCGACGCGCTCGACGATTTCGACCACGCTGCCAAGCTCCGCCCGGAGCTGGTGTACGTGGTCGAGTCGCGGCTGCGCTCGCTCGAGCGGCTGGGGGAGGTCGATCGCGCGCAGGCGGATCGTGCGGCGCTCGAGAAGCTGCGCGACGAGCAGAGCGGCTGCGCGATGTGCTTCGATCCGTTCCGGTATTGATGACGCGATCGGATAACACCCTGCTGTAGCGATTCTTCGCGAGCGCCCGTCAACCATCGACGCAATGGCTTGCGTCGCCACCTGCTTTGCGGTTCCCTCGTGGCCGCGGCCGCGACACCTTCACCGGGGGGAGACCGATGGAAGCAGCAGGCGGCATCAAGAACGTGGTCCTGGTTCACGGCGGTTTCGTGGACGGATCGGGCTGGGAAGGGGTCTACAAGATTCTCCGCAAGGACGGCTTCAACGTCACGATCGTTCAGAACCCCACCGTCTCGCTTGCCGACGACGTGGCAGTGACGAAGCGCGCACTGTCCGCGCAGAACGGGCCCGCGATCCTGGTCGGCCATTCGTATGGCGGCGTGGTGATCACCGAATCCGGCACGCATCCGAACGTTGCCGGACTCGTGTACATCGCTGCGTTCGCTCCGGACCAGAACGAGTCGGTCTCGTCGCTGATCCAGAACCCGCCACCCGGCGCGCCGGTGCCGCCGATCCTGCCACCGCAGGACGGATTCCTGTTCCTCGACAAGGCGAAGTTTGCCGCATCGTTCGCGGCCGACGTGGAGGCTGGCACCGCCGCATTCATGGCGGACGCGCAAGTTCCCTGGGGCCTCGAGGCGTTGGGTGGTGCGGTGACCGTACCGGCGTGGAAGACCAAGCCGAGTTGGTATCTGGTCGCGACCGACGACAAGATGATCCCGCCCGACGCTCAGCGCGGCATGTCGAAGCGCGCGGGTTCGACGGTGGTCGAGGTCAAGGGCAGCCACGCGGTGTACGTGTCTCAGCCAGGTCCGGTGGCGCAGCTGATCGTGCAGGCCGCGAAGAGCCTGTCGCTGGCGACCCGGTAACGACCGCGTCACGACCGTCCATCCAGGACGGCCCGACGGGCTCGCGCTCGTCGGGCCGTTCCTGCGATCCGTTCCGGTATTGAGGAAGCCCTACCTGATTGCAGCGACTGTGGCTGTCGCTGCTTCACACCGTATTCACGACTGACACAGCGATAGACCTTGTGCTGCGTCGTGCACGGGCGGATACTCCGTTCGCAGATTCGCTCGATGCACGGGGCGGCCCGAGGCCCGGCCCCCATACGCAAGCGAGCCACACATCGCCTGGCCAACCATCTTCGGTTGACTCGCGGTCTGTCCTCCAGACCGGCGGCTGGCGACGATTCAGAAACGCGAATCGACCTGATCCCCTCTTATCTACTCCTCCGCGAGGAGGCGACCGCCCCAAGGCGGCGACTGCTCGCTTACCAAGGAGTCACTCCATGCGTTCAGCCCCCTTTGTCCTCAGCGCCGCGCTGGTCGCGACCATGTTGCTCTCGGGCTGCAACGAGCAGCAGGTCGCCCAGAACGGCACCACCCAGGCGGCCCCGAGGCGCCCGGAGTTGATGGTGCCCGCCGGCACTTCGGTCGACGTCACTCTCGATACGCGCATCACGTCGGAAACCGCCAGCATTGGGGATGCGTGGACCGGGTCGACCCGGACGGCCTCGACGGTCGACGGCCGCAACGTCATTCCCGCCGGTAGCCGGGTGGTCGGCACCGTCACTGCGGTGACACCGGCGAAGAAGGGTGACCGGGCGATGCTCGACCTGACACTGGCTTCCGTCAACGTCGATGGTCGCAACTATCACCTTCGCGCCAGCACCGAGGCGGTCATTGCCGGTTCGACGCGGGCGCGCAACCTAGGCGCGATCGCGGGCGCTACTGCCGTCGGCGCCGTGGTGGGCCACGCGATCGGCGGATCGACCAAGAGCACCGTCATCGGAGCCGTCATCGGAGGCGGGGCCGCGACCGGCGCAGTGTCCCAGACCAAGGGCTATCAAGTGGTGCTGAAGCAGGGCACACCCCTCACGTTCACGACCGGTGCTCCTGTCGCCGTTCGCATTTAGCGTTGACGAGCGCACGATGGCCCGGATCCAACGGAAGTCAGACGGTCGGCGGATCTTCACCGACCAGTTCAAGCGTGAGCAGATCGGTTACATCCTTCGGGGCGAGCTGACGATCTCGGAGCTCAGCCGCAAGCTGGGCATTGCACGCAGTCTTCTGCAGCGCTGGAAGCGGCTCGCGCCGGAGGCCAATGGCGCTCCCGCACCGCTGATGCGGTTGCGCCCGCCGCGGGCGAGCGAGCTGCAGAACACTCAGTACATCCATGACCTGCAGTTGCTGGTCGGCAAGCAGACGGTTGAGCTGGAGCTGCTGCGCGCTGAGCTCGATGGGCTCCGGAAGGCCCGGCGCCTCCAGCGGGCACCCACACGTTGATCTGCCGAGGCGGCGGGCGCCACACCGGTGCCCGCCGACGCCCGGCGCAGAAGAGGTGAATCATGCTCTGGACAATCGCCATGGTGCTTCTGGTGCTGTGGGTGCTCGGTCTGGTGGGTTCGTACGCGATGGGCGGACTGATCCACATCCTTTTGGTAGCCGCGGTCGTAATGGTGCTCGCCCGTCTCATTACGGGTCGCAAACCGGTGTAGCACTCTCGACGCAGAAAGGCTGGACATCAACCAGGAAGCTCGATCCGGACTTCTGGACCACGTCGCTCGGACTCGCAATCCGGTTCCAGCGTCAGTCACCGTGATTCTGCGGCAGTCCCCCTCTGCGCGCATGCAGTACACCGTGTGAGGGAGGCATCGATGAAGAGGCTCTGTGGTATCGCGCTCGTCGCGCTCATGACGCTGGCCGTCAGCGCGAGCGGGCAGACCGTCGTCAAGCCGGGATTCAACATGTTCTCGGTGGATCAGGATGCCGAAGTCGGGAAGCAGTCGGCGATCCTGGTCGAAAAGCAGTTCCCCATGCTCTCGAATGCGGCCGTGTCGCGCTACGTGAACACGATCGGTGCGCGGCTGGTGGCTCAGGCGCCGGGACCGAAGTTCGCGTATCAGTTCAAGGTCGTGAATGCCGCAGAGGTCAACGCCTTCGCTCTCCCGGGCGGGTTCATCTACGTGAACCGCGGACTGCTGTCGCAGGCGCGGACCGAAGGAGAACTGGCCGGGGTGATGGCGCACGAGATCGCCCACGTGGCGCTGCGCCACCCGACCAACCAGGCCTCGAAGGCGTATCTCGCCCAGGCCGGCCTCGGAGTCCTCGGCGGGCTGCTCGGGGGAAAGACCGAGTCTTCGACCGGGCAGATCATCGGGGCGGTGGGGGGATTCGGCATGAATTCCCTGTTCCTCAAGTTCTCGCGCAAAGTCGAGACCCAGGCCGATGTCGTGGGCTCGCAGATCATGGCGCGCGCCGGATACAACCCGGTCGAGATGGCGACGTTCTTCGGCTACCTGGCCCAGCAGGCGGGCGGGAATCCGAGCAAGTTCGCAACCTTCATGAGTAGTCATCCCGCGCCCGCGAATCGCGAGGCGCGCGTGCGTCAGGAAGCGGGCCTTCTGAAGCCCGTCCATCTGCTGGCGACGTCCGGCAATCTGCGGACAATCCAGAGTCAGCTCGGACAGCTTCCGGCAGCGCAGGTGGCGCAAAACCAGGCGCCGACTTCCGGCCAGCCGGCCGACCCCGCCAGCGGACTGTCGATCGAACAGCCTTCGTCGCAATTCCGCGTCTTTCAGCAGGCCGACGGGGTCTACCAGCTCGAGCAACCGGCCAATTGGAATGCCTACGTCGCCTCCGGCGGTTACGGGGTGTCGATCGTTCCGCGGAACGGGTTCACGACCGCGTCGAGCGGTCGCCAGAACATCTCCTATGGCGTGATCGTGAATCACTACGTTCCGTTCGACGGCACGGTCGGCTCTGGATTCGTGGACCCGAACGGATCGATGTTCGGAGCAACTCCGCTGGATGAAGCGACGAGCGATCTGGTGCGCAACATCCTCACAGCCAGTCCCTACCTGACGCGAGTCGGCACCACGACCGAGTCCCGGATCATGGCAGGCCATCCGACGCTCGCCGTCCGACTCGAGGGCCGCTCGCCCGACACGGGGCTCAATGAGCGCGTGACCGTGCTCGCGCGCCAGCTCGCGGACGACCACGTCGTCTACATGCTGCTCATTGCACCGGCAGCCGAATATTCAGCGCTCACGCCGACCTTCGACCGCATGGTTCGTTCCTTCCGAGGCGACGAGCGCGCCAGCCACAACTAGAGAACGTGGGTACGGCGTCGCTTTGCATGTCCCCCAAGTAGGGTGGGAGGAACAGGTTGGCACTGTGGCAGTGACTGTCATAGGAACCATTCATTGCCAAGTGCTGGTGGGAGGTCCACTGTGGTCGCGAGCGCTCATCCCCCGGACGCCAACCGCGGCGATTCCAATCGCTGACTTCACCCATCCTGCTGGTGAACCCCGCGCGGTGGCGGACTCGAGTGCCAGGCATCGATCCCCCGTGTTCGGAGTCGAACATGAGACGGAGAGTCCCGGGGCATCTCGAGGATGATGCCCCGGCACAGATTGCCGACGTGGTGGCGGCCAACGCGGCGCTGCGCGTGAGGATCGACCAGCTCGAGGTGGTCGAAGGCAAGCTGGAATCGACCAACCATCTGCTTCGGAAGGAAATTTCGGAGCGCGAGCGCATCGCAGGGGAGGCGTGGAGAGCCGACCGTGCCCTGCGCGAGGTGCGCGAGCGTTTCGAGAGCGCGTTCGACAACGCCCCGATCGGGATGGCGCTCGTCGCCATGGATGATCGCTGGTTGCAGGTCAACGATGCGCTGTGTCGGATCACCGGCCACACCGAGGAAGCGCTGAAGGGCACGACCCTTCGCGCGATGACGCATCCCGACGACATCGATCTCGATGTGCAGAGCCTGCTGCAGCTCACGTCCGGCCAGATCCCCAGCTACCAGGTCGAAAAGCGATACCGCCATGCCTGGGGTCATCATGTCTGGGTGCTGGTGACGGTATCGATCGTCCGCGATGAGCAGGGGGCCCCCCTGTACGTCGTCACGCAGGTGCAGGACATCACCGAACGCAGGGAACTCGAGCGGCGCCTCGAGTATTTCGTCGACCACGACTTTCTGACCGGGTTGTTCAACCGGCGGCACTTCGAACAGGAACTCGCGAAGGAGACCGATCGCGTGAAGCGTTATGGCGCTCCCGGCGCAGTGCTCGTCATCGATATCGACAACTTCAAGGACGTCAACGACACCTTCGGTCATAGAACCGGCGACGATGTGCTCAAGGGGATTGCGGGACTGCTTCGGGAGCGCATGCGTCATACCGACATCGTGGCTCGCATCGGCGGCGACGAGTTCGCCGTGCTGTTGCCCGAGACCAGCGCGGACCATGCGCAGGGCATCGCCGACGAGTTGGTGAAGGCGCTGGGCCGGCAGACGGCGGTGCTCGCCGACCGATCGATCCATATCACCGCCAGCATCGGCGTCACCCTGTTCAATGGTTTGACCGATGTCGAGATGCTTGCGTACGCCGACCTGGCCATGTACGAGGCCAAGGAGACCGGTCGGAATCGATTCGCAATGCACGAACCCCACGCGGAGGTGAAGAATCGCGGATCGACCCGGCTCGCCGAAGCGGAGCGGATCCGCCATGCGCTCGAGGAGAACCGCCTGATCCTCCACTGTCAGCCGATTCTCGACCTCGCCACGAACCAGATCTGCCGATACGAACTCCTCCTCCGACTCCCGGACGAGCACGGAGGGGAGCCGCTCCTGCCCAGCGCCTTTCTCTACACCGCGGAGCGCTCCGGCCTGATCCAGGCGATCGACGGCTGGGTGGTTCTCCAGGCGATCGACCTGATTGCCGAGCACGCCCGCGCGGGACGCGAGCTGGTGCTCAACGTCAATCTGTCGGGCAAGTCCATTGGCGACCGAAAGCTTGCCGTGCTCATCGAGGAGGCACTGGCGCAGGCTCGCATCGATCCCGCCCGACTGACTTTCGAGCTCACCGAAACGGCAGCGATCGCCAATGTCGAGGAGGCCAAGTCATTTGCGAGCCGGCTGCGGAGTCGGGGTTGCCGGTTGGCCCTCGACGACTTCGGCGCGGGGTTCGGCTCGTTTGCGTACCTCAAGAACTTCCCGTTCGACGATCTCAAGATCGACGGCGATTTCATCCGTTCCCTCACCACCAGCCCGGTCGACCAGCTGGTGGTCAAAGCCATCGTCGGCATCGCAAGCGGGATGGGCAAGACGACCGTGGCCGAGTTTGTCGGGGACGAAGAGACCGCTCGTCTCGTCCGTGACATCGGCGTCGATCAGGCGCAGGGCTACTACATCGGAAAGCCGCGACCGATCTCGGAAGTGCTCCAGGTCACCCGTTGATGAAAGAGGCGATCGTCATGAAGAACATGTCAGCAGTATCGCTGCTGGTTGCACTCAGTCTCGCCGCTGTGCCTGCAGCATTCGTTGATCGAGCAGAGGCACAAGCGAAGCCTGATACCGCAAAGATTGCAGAGAAAAGCCTATACGAACGCCTCGGCGGCGCCTTCGCGATTGCTGCGGTGGTCGACCACTTCAGCGATGCGGTTGTGCGAAATCCGATCGTGGGAAAGGCTTCGAAGAACCCGGCCCTCAAGGAATGGCACACGAAGAACCTGGGCAGGTTGCCGGGCCTCAAGTTCATGCGAACCCTCTGGGTCTGCGAGGTGACGGGCGGGCCGTTCCAATTCTCGGCAACGCATCCGGGTTCAACACACCTGGGCCTCGAGGAGGCGCATCGCGACCTCAGGATCTCGTCAGAAGAATTCGACGAGGTGGCGGCCGAGCTGGGTCGCAGCCTTGATTTCGCCAAGGTGCCGGCGCGTGAGAAGGGAGAAGTCCTCGCCGCATTCGCAGCGCACAAGAACGAGGTAACGGCAGGCTCCAAGACGAAGTAACCATTTCACCCAGCCAATCAATCCCGGCTGGCCCCCAGCACACCGCTCCAGTGCAGCCTGCTGACGATGCGGTGGCTTTGCCCCGAAAGAGCCCACCAGATCGTTGCGCGCAGCACACACGCGACGCACCTTTGTAATCCGATGAGGATGGGCCCTATGCATTTCCGAAAGAACAGTTTCATGGCGCTCTCACTGGCAGCACTCCTGGTCGTGGCAGCCGGATGTGGTGACGACGACAACCCCACGAACCCCGGGGACACGGTCGCCCCGACGGTGAGTTCCACCAATCCCGCCAATGGCGCCACCGGAGTGGCGGTCATCACGGCGACGTTCAATGAGGCGATGAACGCTTCGACGATCACGACCACCACCTTCACCGTGACCGGCCCGGGCGCGACGCCGGTGGCCGGGACCGTCACCTACAATGCGTCGACCTACATTGCGAGCTTCACGCCCACCAGTTCGCTCGTGGCCGCCACGACCTATACCGCGACGATCACGACCGGGGTCAAGGATGTCTCCGGTAATGCACTGGCGAGCAACCACGTGTGGAACTTCACGACAGCGGCGACGTCAGGCAGTCAGGCGGCCGTGGCTCTGGGCGCGGCTGCAACGTTCGCGGTTCTGGCCGGCTCGACAGTCACCAGCACGGGTGCGACCGCTCTGACGGGCGATCTGGGCGTCAGTCCGGGAACCGCGGTGACGGGCTTCCCGCCGGGCACCCTGACCGGTGCGACGCATGCCGGCGACGCCACGGCAGCGACCGCCATGACAGATCTCAACCTTGCCTACATCGACGCCGCTGGACGAACGCTGGCGCCGGTCACCGTTGCCGGGAATCTCGGCGGGTTGACGCTGCCGCCGGGCCTCTACAAGTCCACGTCCTCGCTCGCGATCTCTTCCGGCGATCTCACCCTCGACGCGCAGGGCGACGCGAATGCTGTCTTCATCTTTCAGATGGCATCGACGCTGACCACGACGACCAGCCGGCAGGTAATCCTGACCGGTGGCGCCAAAGCGTCGAACGTCTTCTGGCAGGTCGGGAGCTCGGCGACGCTGGGAGCCACGTCGGTAATGAAGGGCACCATCATGGCGGATCAGTCGATCACTCTGAATACCGGAGCAGCACTGGAGGGCAGGGCGCTGGCTCGGATTGCCGCGGTGACACTGGCCACCAATGCGGTCGTCGTGCCGACCCCGTAGGATTCGACCTAGCACGAACGTAGTCCGATCAGAACGGCCCGACGGGCTCGCGCTCGTCGGGCCGTTCACATTGTCGATCGCCTGGGACGGGCGGAGTCAGACGGGCGCCGTCGCCCCCACGAGGCGCAACGCCCCACTTGAGGTAGATTCTGCCGGTGCGACTGACCCCCGGGACTCGCCTCGGCCCCTACGAGATCGTCGCCCCACTTGGCGCGGGAGGGATGGGCGAGGTCTATCGCGCGACGGATACGCGCCTCGGTCGCGCCGTGGCGGTCAAGGTCCTGCCCGGGCACCACGCGGACGACTCGGTGGTGCGTGCGCGCTTCGAGCGCGAGGCGAGAAGCGTCTCCGCGCTGAATCATCCCCACATCTGCACGGTGTACGACGTCGGAGTGCACGACGGCCAGCCCTATCTGGTCATGGAACTGCTCTCCGGGCAGACCCTGGCGCGGGTGATCGGCAGGAAGCCGATGCCGATCGACCGCGTGATGACGCTCGGCGAGCAGATCGCCGACGCGCTCGACGCGGCGCACCGCGCCGGGATCGTTCACCGTGACCTCAAGCCCGGCAATCTGTTCGTCAACGATCGCGGCGATATCAAGGTGCTCGACTTCGGGCTGGCGAAGATGCAATCCGGCATCGGCGCGGATCCCGCGAGCGAGGACACGCCCACCGTCGCCCACTCATACAACACGGAAGTCGGCACGACCCTTGGCACCGTGGCGTACATGTCTCCGGAGCAGGCCCGCGCCGAGCCGGTCGACGCGCGGAGCGATCTGTTCTCGCTCGGCGTCGTTCTCTACGAGATGGCGACCGGTCGGCTGCCGTTCGAGGGGAAGAGTCAGGCGGAACGCTTCGCCTCGATCCTCCGGACCGATCCGACTTCGCCCAGCGAGTTGAATCCGGAGGTTCCGGCGCAGCTCGAAGCCGTCATCCTCCGGGCGCTGGAGAAGGATCCCGTGCTGCGCTACCAGAGCGCCGACGCGTTGCGCGAGGGACTCAAAGGCGATGCGAGCGGGGTTTCGGCGGCGAGCCGCCGGGTTGCCGCAGGCGCGCGTCGCGCGCAAGGCTCCGCCGGTTCGCGTCGGGGACTCTGGATCGGTCTTGCGGCCGCAGCCCTTCTGGTGATCGGGGGGATCGGCTTCCTGGCCACGCGCGGCCGGCCCGGGGGCAGCGCGAAGGCCGCAACCTCGATCGCCGTTCTGCCGTTCATCGACATGTCGCCCACCAAGGACCAGGAATACTTCTCCGACGGCATTTCGGAGGAATTGCTGAACCTGCTCGCACAGGTTCCGCAGCTGCAGGTGACGGCGCGCACCTCATCGTTCTCGTTCAAGGGGAAGAACGTCGCGATCCCCGAGATCGCGAAACGACTCCACGTGACGCACGTGCTGGAGGGCTCGGTCCGGAGGGCGGG
>Ga0210380_10000944_pt1 | contig 12067 bp, 21 predicted proteins | sample PLM4_5_coexredo_FD_155476 | JGI IMG/M metagenome (GOLD analysis project Ga0210380, IMG submission 155476) | Groundwater sediment microbial communities from an aquifer in East River, Colorado, USA - PLM4_5_coex redo | ecosystem: Environmental > Terrestrial > Soil > Riparian zone | place: USA...
TGTCGCGCCGAAATTCCCCCTAAGAAACGACCACGATTTAGATATTCAATAGCCTTTATCAATAGGTTTAGGTCATCTTTGAAGTTACCTAACCCATGATTACAGGACATACACAAGCGCCCACGCACACAAGCACCACAACTGTAACCAGTGGGGCAGCATGCATGGTCATGATCCACAGACAGCCTCTCCAATGAACCGCATATCTCACAGACCATCGGGAGCACACCCCTCACTCGATGCTTCCTGTCTGCATGACTCTTAGATCGACACCCAGCACAGACCGTATTGCGAGACTTCTTGACCGACCTCTCCTTAACCCTAACCTTAATGACCGACCCACAATGCACACACTCTCGATCACATGTGACAAGTCCCCCGTAATGATCCTCACAGAACCGGGAGTACCGGCCCTGTGCTGGAGGCCGTGCGCGCCGTACCTGACTACATCCCGGATATGAGCACCACAAGCCCCCTTCACTCGTCATTGTTCGCATCCCATACGAATAGCACGATGAGTATCACCACCCCCGCGAGGATGAACGCTACCCCTGGTGCCCACAGTGGGAGTGTGTCAGCGAGGGCGTAGAACACTGCACCACTCACCATCGCCCCCTCTCTGCATACGGTAGGGAGGATGCCCCAGGCTGGCGCATCCTCTGTCCTGCCCTGCGGTTGCATGATCGGTGCGAGGTACGCAGGTTGCCCACCTCATGCTTGCCACCGTATGCCCTAGGGATGATGTGATCTACGTCGTACTGGTCCCATGGCACGAAGGTGTGACAGTAGGCGCACATGCCCCCGTCACGCTCATAGATCCTGCGGCGCTGGGTGGGTGCGATCTTGAAGGGCATCAGAAGGGAAGTCCTGCGTATTTGGCCACCAGTGCGCGAGCCTCATCGAACATAGCGATTAGGCGGTCACAGTCAGACTTACTCATCGTCACCACGTCCTCATCCGGACTCTGCCACGCGACGACTTCTATGAGCGCAGCTCCTTGAACGAATGACAGAAGCTCTCGCCGCTGGTCTTCGTTATAGCTAGTCACGCCAGCAACTCATCCACCCTGCCCCGAGCAAGGTCGCTAGGTCGGATCACTTCCATGCGAGGGAGTGCGAGTTGCCAATCGTACTGCTGCGGGGAGAGCTTGCCATCCTCCGCCTTCAGCTCGAGCCATAGGACTTCCCCGTCTCGAGCAAGGGTGAGGTCGGGGTATCCCGATGACCCATCCCGCCGAGCAGGACGGAGAGGCTTTATCTGCGGAGTGGTGAACACGATCCACCCTTGCGCTCGTGCCATGGGCAGGATGAGCCCCTTTAGCTCCGCCTCCGTCATGGAATGAGCTTGTCGGTAGACCGATGTGCGACGTTCTGCGAGTGCCATCAGATGATCCCTGCCTCCCTCAGTTCCTGTGGTGTCCATTCCTTTTTTAGTTGCGCGGTCAATGTTGCGCCCTTACTAGTATCTAGTGAATATAGGTAGTAATAGAGGCTATCTACTCCTCTCTCCCTGTCATGGAGATAGGGCGCAACATTGATTTCCAAGCGTGAAAGTCGCCTCTTGACGGCCTCACTCCACCGCCGCACGCGAGCCTTCGCGGCATCCCGGAAGCGATCACGCCCGTCCCCTTTCATCGCCCGGAAGATGACCAACCCTGCGAACCTGCCCCGGCCCACAATGACGCGGATGATGCCCCATGCCGACAGCTTCGTAAGTGCACGGGATACAGTGGAGGGTGACACGCCAAGACGAGCTGCCATCGCTCGCATCGTGAGCATGTGACCTTCCACCATTTCCAGGGCGAGGGCGCAGACCTCTGCCTGTGTGGGAGTGAGTGCACGGGGCCGACCCTCCATGTCATCCACGTAGATCAGGGATGCTCCGGGGTTCATCCTCTGCCATAGCCTGAACCCCCGTCCCATCGGGACGGTCGCTCTACCGTTGACACCCGACTCCTGGACAGGATCCCGGTCCATCCTGTCCGCCTCGATGGCGTAGAAGATGTGCGCGGGAAGGCGGGTTGACTGCGTCCGGGTCACGGGAATAGTCGTCACTCTGTCGATCCTTTCGGATGGCCTGGAGATACCTGGACGGGGGTTGCGAGTCGATCCAGCGTAGATGCTCGCGGACTGCGACTATGAGCGCCTTTTCATCCTCTGTGAAGTCCCTCATCCCGCCTCTCCCTCCTCCTCGGTGTCAGGGGATCGGAGGGCGGCGTCGTCCACGATGTAGTCAGTCTCGCCGCAGTTAGCGCATCTCTGGCGAATGAGCGGTGCCGCTTCTGCTGCTGGGATCGGATACCACTCCGTAAAGCGGTGTGGCCCCCGGAACGGGTGAACGTGGACATCCTCCTGCGTGCAGTCGGTTGTCGTCCCGCTCCCGGTCCCGTCGAGCGGTGCCGCTTCTGCTGCTGCGAGGGCGGCGCGAGCCTCCATCGCTTCGTCGCAGTTCAATGGCTCGCCACTCGGCACGGATACAAGGTTGTCGTGATGGTGCAATAACCGTGCCAGCGCCCGCAGCGCGGGGTCGGTCTCAGAACGGGAGTTCATCGCTCACAGCCTCGTCAGGAGCCTCTACCACCTGTGCCTCACTATCCGCCACTGTCTCCCCCACGGGGCGCTGTGCGCGCTTGGGGGAGGTCTGGCGGCCCATCAGGGCGGTGATCTTCGGATAGCCCTCAGCGTTGATGACCATCTCGATGGTCGCGGCCTTGCCGAATACCTCTGTCAGTGCGCGACTCTCCCCGATCACCGTGGGCTTGCCAGTCAGGCTCGCGAACCAACGACCCGTCTTGTTGCCGGGTGTCATGGCAACATCCGTGATCGCGGATGTCGTCTTGCCTTCTGCTCCGGTGAACTGCCACCAGAGATACGTTCCGCCGGCCTTCGATGGTCGGACTTCGCACCCCGTCACGACGACATCGTGCTGTCCTGGTCCTAGTCCCGTAAACGCTGTCACTTCCAACATCAGAACTTCTTTCCTTTCATGGACTCTGCCCAGGTGGACAGGTCGATACAGGCTAGCCATGCCATATGCTCTGCCGTTCCTACGTTTATCTCTATCTCTCGCACCCCTTCCGTGGTGACGTGCAGGACGATGTGCCGGTCTATCGCCGGCATGGGGTAGGCCTTCGGGGATCCTGTCGGAGCCACGATGGGTGCGAGGGAGTATGCCGCGAGCTGGAGTGCTACCTCGCGATAGACCCCCTTCCCTGTCTTGACGTCGGCAAGGACCGTCTTCCCATCGCGGTCATAGGCGAGGAGGTCGAACGTCCCCCCGTAGCGATGCGTCGGGAAGACCACCATCGCCTCTGCGAGGCGGAGCGTCCAGCCTGACGCCTTCCACCATGCGGCATAGTGCAGGACGCGCTTCCGTGTCGCTTCTGCCATCGGTGGGGTGGGCTCGCCCTTGACGACTAGCTCCGCCATGGCGTGGACGTCGGTGCCCAGGTCGCGGGCCTCCTCGAGCTTCCAGTTCCGCCGTGCGGTCAGGAACTTGATGACCCCGTCAGGGCCGACGGTGTCCAGCATCACGGACAGATGGGGCAGTGACTCCACCGCCGCCTCCGCTGTCATCTTCGCGGCCCAACCCATGAGCGGCCCTGACTTGTCGAGGATGCCCAGGATCCCCGTCACCCCGGGATACCGTTCCCCCTCGTAGGTGTAGAAGTGATCGGCGCTCCGCTGGATGGCGGGAGCGATGGCGAGGTCGGTCACTTCCCCCATGCCTCGCGAAGCTCTGCCTCTGTCCACTTCACGCCGTAGAGGCGGGTTTCCAGGATGGCGATGGCGACCCTATCCCCGCGGAGGCGGGCGAGGCGGAGGAGGCGCTGAAGGCGTTCCATCACTTGGCTGCCTTCTTGGCGATGGTGATACCCATCTCATCCGCCGCTTCCTGTGCTTCGCGACGGAACTTCGACCGGCTACCTACGATGCTAGAGCCAGTCTTGCTATCGAAGATGGCCCATCCCTCGCCCTTGCCGGGGAGCTTCTCGATGGTGTAGATGCTGTCGGTCTTGTTCATTGTCCTGTCCTTTCAATGTTCGAGCCCCGGACCTGTTCACTCTGTCAAGGAGTGGGGCACTGGTCCGGGGCTCTTATGAATGTAGCCCCATCTCCTTGACAAACACTACGTTACGCTTGAGATGGGGCCGTGTCTATCCGTACAAGTACGTAAAGTTGTACGGACTTTCGTACTACAGGAGGCGGGTCGCCAGGAACACCACCACGATGACGAGGATGGCGATGACCAGGACACGCTCCACGCTCACGCCGTGATCTCGTAGTTGGGCTCGCCCTTGGGTGTGGCGACCGTCACGGTATCGCCCACGTTGACGGTGGGCTGTCCACCGGCCACCAGGACGATGAGCGCACCCAATACACCGATGAGCGCACCCGAGACCGTGGCGACGGTCGTAGCGTCGGCCTGGAACATCGTGACCGCGACCACGGACACGAGCCCGACCGCTGCCGTCACGAACCCCAGCCAAAGGTTAGTCGGTCTTCCGAGGATCATCCTTCGCCTCCCTGTGTGTGATGGTCCGATTGCTTCCGTTCACCACGACCTTCGGCTTGCACCAACAGTCCGGGCTGGACTCGTGGGGCTTAGGGTTTGTAGGCGACATATGCCTTGCTCCTGTCTGCGGCTATCTGCGCCGTGCAGTCCTGCGGCGGGATGGGATGCACCGTCACATCGGATGTGTGGACGTAGGCCAGGACGTTCTGCCCGCCCGTGACCACCGTGATCGCACGGGCGTGGAAGTTCGCGCTGAACTCAGCTTCAAAGGGTGAGTGCTGACTCTGTGCCTTGCTCACCTTCACGAACGGCAGACCGGCTCCGTTATAGAGCTGATCGCCCACCTTCAAGTCAACGATCACGGGCGTCTCGTTCGTGATGACGACCACTGCATCCTCCGTCCCTGTGTCCGGTCCGGTCATGCCGGCGAGGGCGTGAAGCTCCGCCAGCGTGCCGTTGAACCTATCGAAGTCTAGTCGGCCTGTATACCCCGGCAGTTTGCCATCGGATGTGTACTGCCAGAAGTCCCACTTCGCGGGTGGTGTCGTGCTCCACTTCGCTACCCAATCGAAGTCTTGGCCCGCATCGAAGAACCCCGAGGCACTGTGGTACAGGCCGCACTTGAGTCCCGCCTCATGCATCAAGCGGATGAACTCGCGCGTCTGTGCCTCGCTGAATGCGTTGGCTCCCTCCACGTCCACGGCGTAGAGGTCCACGTTCCCCGCTGCTGCGATGAACGTGGTCACCTGTGCCGGGACGCTGATCGTGTCCCAATTGAAGTGATACGCCCCGGTCACGACCCCTGCCACCTTGGCGTTCCCGATGTGGACGGGATACATGCTGTCGCGGGTCGTTCCGATGCTCGCCCGAGCGAAGAGGAATTCGACGGTGGACAGGTCCGGCAGGTTGGTCTGCCACTTGCTGACGTCGATGCCGAAGAGGGTCACTTCAAAAGATTGCTAGCGATGATCGGTCCCACGATCTGCCCGAGGAAGACCGCTTTCCCGAGTAGCGCACCGATGACCGCGACCCGCGTCGCGAGACTGTCCACCTTGTTATCCAGCTCGTCCACCTTGCGCGACACCCGGTCGATGCGCTGGTCTGTGGCCTGGTCGGCACGTCGGCGGTGGTATACCGCTTCGTCATCGAGGTTCGCCATCGTCAGGCTCCGAACTCAGCGCCCACCCTGAGAACGATCATGCTCACCACCTGGAGGTCAGGGTTCGTGCCGCCTCCACGACGCTGCCCATAGACGGAGAGGATGTCCCCGGCTGACAGCTCCCCCCAGTACGTGACCGGGATGGAGACGTTGGTGCCGCCAGCATTGTCGTTGATGCCCTGCGCCACCTCCGCGCCGTTGAGGTAGATGAGGATGCGCGACTGGTAGCCGGCACCCGCCGAGCCGTTGACGGAGTTCCCCTGGATGTAGGTGACGTACAGCCCGCCCTTGTCGGTCGGGATCTCCACCTGATTATTCGCGCCATCGAGGAACCCGCCCGGGTCATCGTCCGCGATGGTCAGCGGCATCTTGGAGGGCGTCGTGCCGACGCTGCTATTGCTCGCACCGTGCACCTTGCAGCCTGACGGAGCGAAGGTGTAGTCGTGGACGGCCTGACCCCACTCGGAGTCGATGGTCGTGTTGGCTACGGGACGGTCGGGTAGGGGCATATCAAACCGCCTGTTCGATGGCCGAGAACTGCGCCGCGTAGTTGGTCCCATCGGCGCGAAGCAACATCGTGCCGTTAGCAGCGCCGCCGACGTTGTGCCACTGCACCTTGAACGTATGCGAACCGGCTGACAGGGCAGCAGTGAGAAAGGTCATGTCCGCGTGTTCGGCTGTGTTCCCAGCGGCGAACCGCAAAGAGCGACCATGCGTCCCGCCGAACGCTTGGGCCCCGTCAATCAGGAAGTCAAGCATGGCGTATTCGTTCGCCAATGACTGCTCGATGCTGCCACTGAACCCGAGCAGGACGCGGTGTGCCCCGGTCGTGATCGTGATGGACAGGCCGGTGATGTCCACGAACGTACCGGACGTGGATGACACGTTGCCGCTGGTCAGATTGACGACGCCGACGGCCGGCGTGAAGCCTCCGCCCGAGGGTGCGGCCCACCCGATATCGGTCCCGTCCGATGTGAGGACATGGGTCGCGCTGCCGCGTCCGAGTCTCGCGGTGACGTTGCTCGCGTTGCGGATGATGAGGTCGCCTCGCGTGGTCATCGGGTCGGTGAGACCAGAGGAGCCGCCGACCTCCGTTGCGACCCCGGAGTCATCGAGCAGATAGAGAAGGTGATCCGTGCCGACGACGAGCCGCCTCTGGCCGGCGGACGGATCAGCGTCCGCGATGGCCTCCGGGTCTGCCGCCTCCACCATCAGGACGGAGGTAAAGGGGTTGTTCTGTGCCTCTAGCGCCATGCCGTCATCCTCTCACGCGGAACCCGTGGGGTAAAGGTATTCGCCTCCGCCCGTGCGGAGCAGGTAGTCCAGCGGGTCTCCACCCGTCTCGATGAGCGGTTCTGTCGCTGTCTGCGCCAGCTCGAACTGAAAGCGCCAGATAGCGGCATCGTCGCGCTTGCCTTCGATGTGGATGTTGCCTCCGACCACGATGCCCGAGGCGAAGATCGGTTCGATGGCCGCCTCTGGGTAGTTCAGGGCGACTTGCTCCACCGCTTCGATGGTGGCGAGGAGTTCCACCGAAACCGCCGTCAGGGGCCGCATGTCTCCGGGCTTCCACAGGAGCGAGGGAAGTCCCCGATCAGCGAGCACGGCCTCCGCCCAGTCTCCGGGGTTTAGCGTGTCCTCGTCCCGCGTATAGGTGCGTGCCCCGTACCTGGGAGGTGGTGTCAGGGCACGCTCGATGATGGTAGACACATCCTCGCGTGCCTGTACCACTGAGTAGTTGCCGCTGTAGTCCACCACGGCCTGGAGGTCGATGAGTTCCGGCGAGCCGAGCACGCGCCCCCGAGCAAGCGGGGTCGCCCACGGGCGGAAGCTCACGGTCCCTGTATTCCCGATCACCGGGATGTGGAGCACTTCCTGCGCCGCGTCCTTGATCCAGTCCCACGCCGACCATTCGCGAGTGCCGGTGACCCACGGGGTCACGGGCGGGTCGGTGCCAAGAGGGGCTGCCACGGATACCGATAATCCCGCAGCCGCGATGGCATCGACCGCCCGCGCGTACAGCGTATCCGACAGGGCCGTGTCGGAGGGGACCATGGCGTTAGCCAGGATCGTGATGCTATCCGCCCCGCGCATGTAGCCGTAGCGTTCGCCCTTCGCATAGTAATGGGCGATGCCGGTGGCGAACCCCTGCTTTATCACGAGCGACCGATGAGAGACCCTTATCGGCAGGAACGGCAGGAGGTCTCCGAAGTACGGCCCCGACTGGTTCGCGGGGTCGAGGATGCGGTCGGGGTCGTAATAGTCCACTGCCCACGATGCCGCATCCGGGATGGACAAGATGCCGAGCTCCGGCCTAGTGGACCCCCATGCGATATCGACGGTCACGCCGTAGGGAGTGACGTCCTGCCAGCCGGCGCTTCCCCATGTGTCCTCGTCCCACTTGGCGACGTCCCAGCGGGCGGAGCCGGGATCGGCGGCGTATATCTCAAGCAGGACGCCAGCGGGCTCCGGAGGGTCCGGCGTCCCCGATGCGACGATGGTGACATCGTGACTCACGGAGTCCGAGCCGTAGGCGTTGGTCACGGTCAGCGTGACGCTGTACGTCCCCGGAACGGAGTAGACGTGCGTCGGGTTCTGGCTCGTGGATGTGTTGCCGTCCCCGAACGTCCACGCCCACGAGGTCACCGTTCCGACGGATGTGTCGGTGAACGTGACGGTCCCGCCTTCTTCCTTCAACGTCGGGGCAGACGTGAACCCGGCGACCGGCGCGATAGCCAGACAGGGTGCGGTGTCGAATGCGGCCTTTACCCAGAACTGCGCGGCGATGGACGCATTCGTCCACGAACCGCTGACCGCGTAGGTCATGGTCCCCGGGTTGTAGGAACCGCTCGCAGAGGAGACATGCTGGATGTCTCCGTGCAACCACTGCGAGTCGCTGCCGGTGTTCGCCTGCGTGGCCAACTGGTCCGCCGTATACCCGCCACTCGGACCCCCGGAACGCGGGTAGGCGTTGACGTTCTGGATGTGCGACAGAATCAGTGCTTCCGCGCCACCGGTCGGAGTGATGCTGGGCACCGTGTGCGTGGCCGCGCTGCTTTCTTGCAGTGTCGCGGTTGCTCCCCCCCATCCACCGTTGAACTCATAGAGGTGGACGTTTGACAGCCAGAAGGTAGGCGGAGCGAAACCCGGATAGATCGAACTGATGGTCAGGGACGATGACTCGCCGGGACACGCCACCTTCGATGCGATGAGGAACTTGGTCGTAGAGGTATCGTCCTGGACGCGGGCGGTCCAGCCCGTGGGGACTTCGATACTGGTTGCGACCCCGCCGGCGACGGGGTAGGCGGTGGCGACCACCACCAGCAGGTTCCCCACAGTCGGCGGAAGCGGAAGCGTGACGGTATGGGTCGAGTGGGTGACTGTCTGGTTGGCAGTCCCTACTTGCTGGACGACACCGATGGTCACCGCCCGAGCCCGTTCCGTTCGCGCTGACGCTGGAGAGCAGAGGAGATGTCAGCATCCGTCCGCCCACCGGAACCAGGTGACCCCCGCCCGGTCCGCTGTCCTGGTGCGACCACGGTGAAGCGTGCCGTATGGTCCCCGGCGAAGATGTCATTGATCAGTGACGCGAGCGGGCCGAGCACAGACTTCGCATCGGTCACGAAACTGAATATCTTCCCAAGCAGGGAGGCGATGTCATTCTGGACATCGATGCTCGCCTTCCCGATGCCGTCCAGCGCATCCACAAGGGGTTTGACTGCCTTGGCCGCGACGTCGATACCAGCGGGTAGCTGGACGGTGAAAGCGTCCTGCAGTTCTTTGATGTCCGCCGAACCCTCTTCATTGACGACATCCAGCGCCGCTTGCACCGTCGCAATGCCGGTCTTGAGGTCTTCAAAGATGGGGACATCATGCTTCCCCTGCAGGGTCTCGATGCCCTTCACCATATCGTCCACCCACTCAGACTTGGAGATGTCCAAGACGTTCTGGAGGATGTCCGCGACGATGGGCTGTAGGCCGGTCCCGAGCTGTCCTTGCAGTTCTTCGATCTTCGCGCCAAGGATCTTCTGCTTCAGCTCGACGTCAGGATTTGCGAGCGTGTCTTCGATGATCGGCTTGAGCTTCTGAAGGATGACCTTTAGTCGGGCCGCTGCCTTGTCTGCGTCTGACAGGTCTTTCGGTAACTTGCCGGTCTCCTGAACTGCAAGCTTGATGGTCGCTTTCTCGATGGCCTGGAGGCTAAGACCCAAATCCTTCGCGCTCTTCAGCGTCGGCTTCGCGGCGACCTTGCTGATGATCGCGACCCACTCAGCCGCGCCGCGTCCGTTCTCATCGACTAGGGACAAGGACTGTGCAACGGCGGCGACATCGTCGGCATACCTGCCGATGATGTGCGGGCTGATACCGATGGTCCGAGCGAGACGGGCGAACCCAACGGACAGCTCCAAGACATCCTGCGACGACAGCCCGAGGTCGATGAATGCGTTGGCGGTCCCCTGGAGCTTCTTCGTGTTGGTCTTACCAATGATTCGGTTCAGGTTGCTCATCGCATCCCCGAGCCGGTCAGCCTCCTGGAGCGCACCCTGAACGAAGTCAAAGGCTTTGGAGACTGCGAAGATGCCAGCGAGCGCAGACCCGATACCGAGGGCCGCCTTCTTCATGGACGAGCCGAAACCGGCGACGCCCTTATCCGCGCCCCTCAGGGCACCTTGCAGCTTCTTGCTGTCGCCCGTGATGGCGACGGAGATGACAGAGCTAGCGCGGGCCATCGGGGATCTTCTTCGTGTTCAAGAACTCGATGAAGTAGGGAACCTGCTTGAGGGTCAGACGCTCGACTTCGCTGATCGGTTGGCCCGAGGCGACTGCGATGGCCCACGTGAAGTATCGAGTAGGCGAAGGTGCGTTAAGTCTTGCCAGTTCGGCGTCTCGCCGGAGTTCCGCAATCGATCGACGAACACCGCCAGCAAGAGTCTGCCGGATGTAGAGCTGATCAGTTGTTGCAAGTCCTTCCCGCTCGCCTCCTCCACCGCCAGACACTCCCCCAGGGTCAGACTCTCGATGTCGAACTCCACCACGGCCTCCCATCATCCGGGCGTCTCCCGGTCCAGCTTCTGCACGAGCGCAGCGATCCTCAGCTCGTACAACTTCGTGACCTCATCGAAACGCTTATCCAACGCATCGTATAGGAACGGCTGCGGCTCGATGTTATGACGCGGCCATCCGAAGTGGATGACGCCGGCGTACACGATGCGAGCCCCGCCAGCGGCGACCGATGACCGCGTCTTGGATGCGCGTGAACGCACGGAGCGCCGGAGTCCGCGCGTCTCCCCCCGTGGGGAGAGGGCGCGCGCTTCCTCCGCGACAAGATCGGCAGCAGCACCGCCGACCTTCGTGAAGTCCTTTACCCCGTCATCCATGCGACCAAGGGCGCGGCGCAGTTCCGTCGCGCCCGTGATGCGGACAGCCGGCCTACCGGCTGCCATGGGTTACGGAGCTGCGTCGAGTGTCAGGACTCCGGTGATCGGCCACGTGAAGTCAGTGGTAGCGAACACGCCACCATCCCCACCATAGCCAAGAGCCTTCACCACGACATAGCCTGTGAACTTCGGTGTGGCCGCTGCCTCCGTGCCGGTCTCGTTCTTGAACACGAACGGGACCGTGGTGCCTGCGTTGGAGTATGCCCACTGTGCGAACCCCGGACGGGCGGAGTCCCAATCCTGGACAGCCTGCCCGACCATGTTCCACGTCCCGACACCGACGTCCTTATGAACCACACCGTCCAGGGTCGTGATGGTGGACTCTTCCGGATCCACCGGCTCGATGCGGAGATTGACCACGTCCTCCGCGAAGCTCTTCGGAGTTCCCGAGCCAAGGGTGAAGATGATGATCTTGGGAATCTGCGGGACCGATGCCGCCATGTCTACCTCCTAGATTTCGACTTTGGTAGAGACGGCGATGTCCGCCGCTAGAAGTTTGGAACCTGCTACCTCCGTGGTCCCCTCGCGGGACACACTCAGGACGCGCCACACACTCGGCGCGTTCAGGGTGGCTAGCTTGGACGCTACCAACGTAGCCAGCGCATCCGACGCCTGTGCGTTATTGCCAGGGATGCCCACGACGCACGTGACCCTGAACTCCCACTCGATACCCACCCCTCCCAGGCGTTGGAGTTCCGACCCGTTACTAAACACGTAGACGGCGGGCGGGTCGATGGCATCATCACTGGCTCCGACCAGGGTGGAGAGGGCCGCTCGAGCTTGTGCAATGGTGCTCATCCGATCCCGATGCCGGCTGTCGGATGGATACGCCGGATGACAGGCAGTGTGGCCCGGAGTGAGTCTGCCCCGAGCCTGACTGCCTCTCCGTCGATGCCGAGAGAGAGGACACCGTGCGGAGCCGTCCGAGAGTTGAACAGGGCAGCGCCGTCCGTGA
>Ga0210380_10000945_pt1 | contig 12065 bp, 9 predicted proteins | sample PLM4_5_coexredo_FD_155476 | JGI IMG/M metagenome (GOLD analysis project Ga0210380, IMG submission 155476) | Groundwater sediment microbial communities from an aquifer in East River, Colorado, USA - PLM4_5_coex redo | ecosystem: Environmental > Terrestrial > Soil > Riparian zone | place: USA...
CCCGGTTCGCCGGAATGCAAAAGTAGTCGAAAGTGCTGCCGGCGTTGCGCGACATCGCCGCGAACAGCCGGTCGCGCCACAGCGCCATGCCGCCGCCCGGCGTCGGAATGACGGTTTCCCGGCTCACGAAAAACGACGTTTCGAGCAGGTCGATGCCGGCGCCGCCCACCTTACACAGGGCGAGCGTTTGCGGCACGTCGGGCACGTCCTTGAAACCGTAATGGAGCTTTAACCGGAAGCAGCAGTTGCCGAGCGTTTCGACGACGATGCGCTCTTCGAATGGCACACGCGGCACGTCGCGCACGATCACCGTCAGAAATATCACGCGTTCGTGGAGCACCTTGTTGTGCTTCAGATTGTGCAAAAGCGCGTGCGGCACCGTGTCCGGATCGCCGATCAGGAACACTGCAGTGCCCGCAACGCGATGCGGCGGATCGTCGAACAGCATTTTCAGGAACGCTTCGAGCTGCAGCGAAGACTTGCGCAAGTGACGAAACAGGATATCGCGGCCGTCTCGCCACGTCATCATGACCGTAAAGATGAGACCGCCCATCGCCAGCGGAAACCAGCCGCCTTCGACGAACTTGACCAGATTCGCAGCAAAAAACGCGCAATCCACGATCAGGAAGAAGCCGGTGGCCAGCAGGCACACCGGCAAACTGTATCGCCAGCCGAACCGGATCACGAAGAACGTGAGCAGCGTCGTGATCAGCATGGTGCCGGAAACGGCGAGCCCGTACGCGGACGCGAGACTCGATGAGGAGCCAAATCCAATGACCGCGGCAACGATGACGATAAGCAACGTCCAGTTGATGGCTGGAATATAGATTTGGCCGAACTCGGTGTCCGAGGTCTGGACGATGTTGGTGCGCGGCAAGAAACCCAGCTGGATCGCCTGCCGCGTCATCGAATAGGTGCCCGAAATCACCGCCTGCGATGCGATCACTGTCGCTGCGGTCGCGAGCGCGACCATCGGCAACAGCGCCCAATCCGGGAACATCAGGTAAAACGGGTTTTCGACCGCCCGCGGATTCGTTATCAGCAACGCGCCTTGGCCGAAATAGTTAAGCGTCAGGCCGGGCAGCACGCACGCGAACCATGCGAACCGGATCGGGCTCTTGCCGAAATGCCCCATGTCCGCATACAACGCTTCCGCGCCGGTAACGGCCAGAAACACCGCCCCCAATACGGTGAACGAGGCAAAGCCGTGTTGCGTCAAAAATGCATAGGCATGCATGGGACTCACGGCCTCGAGAACCTGCGGGGCGCGCACGATGTTGACGATGCCGATGGATCCGAGCACCGCAAACCAGACGATCATGACCGGCCCGAACAGCGCCCCCACGGTCGCAGTGCCGCGGCGCTGCAGCGCGAACAGCGCAACTAGCACGCCGACCGTCAGAGGCATTACATACGGCTTCAACGCGGGCGTCGCTACTTCGAGGCCTTCGATCGCGCTCAACACCGAGATTGCCGGCGTAATTACGCCGTCGCCGTAAAAGAGCGCAGCGCCGAACACGCCGAGCAGCGCAAGCGGGCTGCCCCACCCTGCCCGTTCTTTAACGGAAGCCGACGCGAGCGCGAGCAGCGCCATGATGCCGCCTTCGCTCCGGTTGTCGGCGCGCATGATCAATATCACGTATTTGACCGACACGACGATCATCAGCGCCCAAAATATCGCCGACACGCCGCCGATTACGTTAGCCGTGGAGAACGGGATACTGTGATTTGGATTGAAGACCTCCTTGGCTGCATAGAGGGGGCTCGTGCCGATGTCGCCGTAGACAATGCCGAGCGCCGCGAGCGCGAGCGCGGAACGGGTTTGCTTCGCTTCATGCACCTGATCCATCGGTTCCTCTTATTCTTTTTGCAGCCCGTGATGCCGCCCGATAATCGGCCTTTAATCGTCGTCAACCGCAAGCCGGTACCCGGTCCCCGCTTCAGTCAGCAGCAGTTTGGGGCGGGCCGGCTCCGCTTCCAGCTTGTGGCGCAGGCAGCCCATGTAAATGCGCAGATAGTGGTTGTGCTCGACGTAACTCGGCCCCCATACCTCGAGCAGCAACTGCCGGTGCGTCAGCACCTTGCCGGCATGCTTGATCAGCGTGGTCAGCAGCCGGTATTCGATCGGCGTCAGATGGACTTCCTCTCCGTCGCGGTATACCCGGCGCTGCGCGAGATCGACTTTGAGATTGCCCGAGTTGAAAACCTGCCCCGCATCTGCCTGCTCCGGCTGCGCGGCGTGGCGCAGCGCGACGCGGATGCGCGCGAGCAACTCGTCCATCCCGAACGGCTTGGTCAGGTAATCGTCGGCGCCGGTATCGAGCGCCGCGACCTTGTCGGTTTCCATATTGCGCGCCGAGAGAATGATCACCGGCCGCGACGTCCACTCTCGCAGTTTTTTCACGACTTCAAGCCCGTCAATATCAGGCAGCCCGAGGTCGAGAATTACGAGGTCGGGTTTGCGCGTCGCCGCGAGTATCATGCCGAGCTTGCCCGTTTCCGCCTCGTGTATCTCGAATCCATGCGCTTCCAGCCCCGTGCGCAGAAAGCGCCTGATCTGTGGATCGTCTTCGATGACAACGATGACTGGATGCGGCTGGCTCATGAAGATGCGGCGAGTTGCTCTTCTTCGGACGCGATTTTCGGCGGCTCGCCGGTGAGCGGAATCGTAAAGGTAAAACGCGCGCCGCCGCCTTCCCGGTTTTCCGCGCGTATGGTGCCGCCGTGCGCCTCGACGATGGCGCGGCAGATCGTCAGCCCCAACCCCACTCCGCTTTGCGCGCCTTCCTTCGCACCGCGATAAAACTTCTCGAACAGCATGTCCTCCTTGCCCGACGGAAGCCCGTCGCCGCGGTCGGCGACCCAATAGGCCATCTTGCCGTCGACTGCTTCGCCGCCGATTTCGAAGGGGGTGCCAGGCGGCGTATATTTGACCGCGTTTTCAATCAGGTTCTCGAACACCTGCTCGATCATTACCGGATCGACATGCACGAGCGGCAGGCCCGGCGGCAGCTTGATCGAAACCGGATGGCGTCCGAGCCGCGCGTGCAAACGGGTGAGTACGCCGCCGATGATTTCTTCGAGCGGGCACCATTGCCGGTTCAACCTCACGTTGCCCGCCTCGAGCCGCGCCATGTCGAGCAGGTTGTTGGCGAGCTTCGTCATGCGCTGGGCTTCCTCGTAAATCGTCCTGCCCAGATCGAGCCGGGCCGGGTCCGAGAGCCGCGCAGAATCTTCAATGAGGCTGCTCGATGCGCCGACGATTGAAGCGAGCGGCGTGCGAAAGTCATGAGAAATTGCACTCAACAGCGAATTGCGCAGGCTTTCGGTCTCCGCTTTGACTTTCGCGGCCTGCGCATCGCGCGTCAGGCGCACGCGCCCGAGGCCCTGCACGATTTGCGCGATGAATGTGTCGATCAGGCGTTTCTGCTCGGGCAGGAACACGCGTCGCAGGTTGATCGGCAGCAGCGCCAGCACGCCGATCGTGCCGCCCACATCGGTCATCGGAAAGTACACGCCTTCGGTGCCGGGCAACGTGTCCGTGCCGCGCCCCGCGATGCGGCCATGATCGAAAACCCATTGCGCAACGCCGAGGTCGCTGCCATGAAACGAAAACTGGATGCTTTGCGCGCGCGGATAATGAATCCGCCCTTCGTGATCGGGCAGCAGCACCACGCTCTGCCCTTCGAACTCCTCGCCGATGTGCTTAACTGCAACCTCGCAGACTTCGGTCTCGGTCTCGGTGAGCCCGAGCTCGCGCGTGAACGTATAGAGCACGCCAGCGCGGCGCGCGCGATGCTGGGAAACTTTGGCCTGCGAGCGCAAATCGACGGTTAGCGTGCTTACGATCAATCCGACGACAAGCATTACGGCGAACGTGACCAGGTATTGCACGTCCGTCACGGCAAACGAATAGCGCGGCGGCACGAAAAAGAAGTCGAACGCCGCGACCGACAGCAGCGACGCGAGCACCGAAGGGCCGCGGCCGAAGCGGGTTGCGATGTACATCACGCCGAGCAGATACAGCATCACGAGGTTCACGAGCTCCAGAAAGCTGAACGCGAACGCGGAGAGCGACGTGATCGCGGCGGTAACGCCGACGCTCCAGAGATAGCCCGGCCAGCGCTTTTTGCGGTGCTCGCTTTCGGAAATTCCCAGATAGGCGCGACTGCGCAGGAGCAGCGACGTATCCGGCAGCGTCGGTGCATCGATATCCTTGTCGCACGCGAGCAAATAGACGTCGAAATCATGCGCCTCGCGCACGACCTCGTCGACAACGCTGCCGAGAACCCAGCGCCGCCAGCCGGCGCGCGACGGCTTGCCGAGCACGATCTTCGTCACGTTCTTGTCGTGCGCGCAGTCGAGAATGGCCTCGCTCATCGAGTGGCCGGACAGCGTCATCGTTTCCGCGCCGAGTTCCTCTGCGAGGTGCAGATAATCCAGAATCCGGTCGCGCCGCTCCGCCTGCAGCCGCTGCAATTGCGGTGTCTCGACGTAAGCGACGATCCAGTCCGCGTGCAGCGACGTGGCAAGCCGCTTGCCCGCGCGAATCAGCCGCGATGCAAGAGGGTTCGGCCCGATGCACACGAGTACGCGCTCGCCCGCGCGCCAGACGTCGCGAATCGCCTGGGCCTCGCGGTAATCGCGCATCTGCGCGTCAACGCGCTCCGCGGTTCGCCGCAATGCGAGCTCGCGCAGCGCAATCAGATTGCCCTTGCGGAAGAAGTTGCGGATCGCGCGCTCGGCCTGCTGCGGCAGATACACCTTGCCTTCGCGCAGGCGCTCGAGCAGATCGTCGGGCGGCAGATCCACGAGTTCGACCTCATCCGCTCGCTCGAAAATCGTGTCGGGAATCGTCTCCCAGACGCGGATCTGGGTAATGCCGCCGATGATGTCGTTGAGGCTTTCGAGGTGCTGCACGTTGAGCGTTGTGTAGACGTCGATGCCGCTGTCGAGCAGTTCCTCGACGTCATTCCAGCGCTTCGGATGGCGCGAACCCTCGACATTCGTGTGCGCGAGCTCGTCGACGAGAATCAGCGTCGGCCGGCGCCTCAATGCGCCGTCGAGATCGAATTCGCGGATTTGCGCGCCGCGATAATCGACGACACGCGGCGGCAGGAGCTCGAGACCTTCGGCCATCGCGACCGTTTCCGCGCGGCCATGCGTTTCGACTATGCCGACAACGACGTCGCAGCCTTCGGCACGCTTCTCGCGTGCCTCCGACAGCATCGCATAGGTTTTGCCCACGCCCGCAGCGGCGCCGAAAAACACTTTCAGCTTGCCACGGCGTTGCCTGGCCTCCTCACGCTGGACTTTCGCCAGCAGCGCATCGGGATCGGGACGCTGTTCCATCTCAGGACAGCGCCCCTGCTTGATCAAAGCTATTCCGCACGATCGAGCGCAAGATTGAGTTCGAGCACGTTAACCCGCAGTTCTCCAAGAAATCCAAATTGCCGTCCCTGCGTCGATTCTGCCACAAGGGCTCTCACCCGCGCGGGATCGATCCCGCGGGCCTTCGCCACCCGATTGACCTGGTATTCGGCAGCAGCGGGCGAGATATGCGGATCGAGTCCGCTTCCTGACGCCGTCACGAGATCGACCGGTACCGGCGTCCTGTTGTTGGGATCTGCTTCACGCAAAGCCTTGATGCGCCCTTCGACGGCCTCTTTCAGAGCTGGATTCAACGGACCCTGGTTGGATCCGCTCGAAGCACTCGCATTGTTTGGATACGGCGAGGTTCCCGACGGGCGCGACCAGAAATGCTTCGGATCCGAAAAAGGCTGTCCGACCAGCGCGGAACCGATGGCCTTGCCGTTCTGCTCGATGAGGCTGCCGTTGGCCTGTCCAGGGAAAACGAATTGCGCGATGCCCGTTACGAGAGCGGGATAGATGCCGCCGGTTAAAACGGTCAGTAGGATCAGCATGACTAATGCGGGTCTGAATTCGGCAAACATGATTGGTGGTCCTTTGTCTTTAATTCGTTGAGCGTCAGATCAAGCCCAGCACGACGAGCAGCATGTCGATCAGCTTGATGCCGATGAACGGCACGATCACGCCGCCAAGGCCGTAGATGAGCAGGTTGTCACGCAACAGCACCGCCGCGCCTACCGCGCGATATTTGACGCCGCGCAACGCGAGCGGAATCAGTGCCGGAATGATGAGCGCGTTGAAAATCACCGCCGCCAGGATCGCGCTGTTCGGAGTGGCAAGATGCATCACGTTCAGCGCGTTGAGCTGCGGATACGTCGTCGCAAACGCGGCCGGAATGATCGCGAAGTACTTGGCGACGTCGTTGGCGATCGAGAACGTCGTCAGCGAGCCGCGCGTGATCAGCAATTGCTTGCCGGTTTCGACGATCTCGATCAGCTTGGTCGGATTCGAATCGAGATCCACCATGTTGCCCGCTTCTTTGGCTGCCTGGGTGCCGGTATTCATGGCCACCGCGACGTCGGCCTGCGCAAGCGCCGGCGCGTCGTTGGTGCCGTCGCCCGTCATCGCGACGAGCCGCCCCTGCGCCTGGCTTTCGCGGATCAATTTGAGCTTTGCTTCAGGCGTGGCTTCCGCGAGAAAGTCATCGACTCCCGCCTCCGCTGCAATCGCCGCCGCGGTGAGGCGGTTGTCGCCGGTAATCATCACGGTGCGGATGCCCATGCGGCGCAATTCCGCGAAACGCTCCTTGATGCCGCCTTTGACGATGTCCTTCAATTCGATTACGCCAAGCACGCGCGGGCCTTCCGCAACCACGAGCGGAGTGCTGCCGCGGCGCGCGACGCTGTCGACCAGCGCGCTGACCTCATCGGGAAACTTGGCGCCCATCGCCGTTACGTACTGGCGAATCGCGTCGGCCGCGCCTTTGCGGATCTCGCGGCCCTGGAAATTCACGCCGCTCATGCGTGACTGCGCGGAAAACGGCACGAAGGTGGCGCCCAGCGCGACGATGTCGCGTTCGCGCATGTTGAATTTCTGCTTCGCCAGCACGACGATCGAGCGGCCTTCGGGTGTGCCATCCGGCAATGACGAGAGCTGCGCCGCATCGGCGAGCTCCTGCTCGGTCACACCTTGAGCGCTCAGGAATGCGGAGGCCTGCCGGTTGCCGAGCGTGATCGTGCCGGTTTTGTCGAGCAGCAGCACGTCGACGTCGCCCGCCGCCTCCACCGCCCGACCCGACGTAGCAATCACATTGGCTCGCAGCATCCGGCCGATGCCCGCAAGCCCGATCGCCGACAGCAAGCCGCCGATCGTCGTCGGAATCAGGCAGACCAGCAATGCGACAAGCACGGTGATCGTGATCGGGTTGCCCGACTTCGTCACCTCGACGCCGTAAATCGAAAACGGCAACAGCGTCACGGTGGCGAACAGAAACACCAGCGTCAGCTTGACGAGCAGGATCGTAAGCGCGATTTCATTCGGGGTCTTCTGCCGGCGCGCGCTTTCGACCATCGAGATCATGCGATCGAGGAACGATTCGCCTGGATTGGTCGTCACCCGCACGACCAGCCAGTCCGACAGCACGCGCGTACCGCCGGTGACCGAAGAAAAGTCGCCGCCCGCTTCGCGAATGACGGGGGCAGACTCGCCGGTGATCGCCGACTCGTCCACGGACGCGACCCCGACGATCACTTCTCCGTCGGCCGGGATGAAATCGCCCTGCTCGACGAGATAGGTATCGCCCTTGCGCAGCATCGTCGCGTTGACTTTGGTCACCGCGGCATGACGGTCGGCGGCCGCCAGCTTTTTAGCCGTCGTATCGCGCTTGGCCGCGCGCAAAGAATCAGCCTGCGCCTTGCTGCGCCCTTCCGCGATGGCTTCAGCAAAGTTGGCGAACAGCACCGTGAACCACAGCCACAGGGTGACCGCGAGAATGAAACCCGATGAGGCTTCGCCCTGGCCGGTCAACGCCTGCACCCAGAGTATCGTCGTCAGGAAACTGCCCAGATAGACGACGAACATCACCGGGTTCTTCCACTGTTGTTGCGGCGCGAGCTTCAGGAACGCGTCGACCAGCGCCTGCTTGAATATGCTGCGCGTCACGAGCGCGCGCGGCGCGCTGTGCTCGATGACCGGTGCAGGCACTACGTAGGAGGTACTCATATTGTGGGGACTCCAGCTATTCCAGATATTGGGCATGGCGGTCGGTCACGGCGCCGGATGATAAAGCTGCAGATGCTCGACGATCGGGCCGAGCGCCAGCGCGGGGAAGAACGTGAGTGCGCCGATCACGATCACGACACCCACCAGCCACAGCACGAACAAGAGATCGTGCGTCGGCAGCGTGCCCGGACCCGCCGGCACTTTCTTCTTGGTCACGATCGAGCCGGCGAGCGCCAGCACCGGGACAATGATCCAGAAGCGCGCGAAGAACATAACGATGCCGAGTGCGGTGTTGTAGAACGGCGTGTTGGCCGACAGGCCGGCGAACGCGCTGCCGTTGTTGCCGCTGGCGGACGAAAACGCGTACAGGATTTCGCTGAAGCCGTGTGCGGCCGGGTTGGCGACGCTCGATTTGCCGGGATCGACCATCACTGCAATCCCGGTACCGATCAATGCGGTGAAGAGCGGCACGAGCACCGCGATCGACGCCATCTTGATCTCGAACGATTCGATTTTCTTGCCGAGGTACTCGGGCGTACGGCCGATCATGAGACCCGCGACGAACACCGCGACGATCACGAACATGAGCATCCCGTAAAGACCCGAACCGACGCCGCCGAAAATGACCTCGCCGAGCTGAATCATCCACATCGGCACGAGCCCGCCGAGCGGCGTGAACGAATCGTGCATCGCATTGACCGAGCCGTTCGATGCGGCGGTCGTTGCGGTCGCCCACAGCGCCGAGTTCGCGATGCCGAAACGCACTTCCTTGCCTTCCATGTTGGCGCCCGATTGCAGCGCAGTGGTCGCCTGGTCGGCACCCGCCTGCGTGAAGACGGGATTGCCCTGCTGCTCCGCCCACACGCAAATACCCAGCATGACCGCGAAAACCAGCGTCATCGTGGCCAGAATCGCCCACCCCTGGCGGGTGTCACCGACCATCTTGCCGAATGTGTAGCACAGCGCGCCCGGAATCAGCAGGATCGCCAGCATCTCGAGAAAGTTCGATAGTGGCGTCGGATTTTCGAACGGATGCGCCGAATTGGCATTAAAGAATCCGCCGCCATTCGTGCCCAGCTGCTTGATGGCGATCTGCGAAGCCGCCGGTCCGACCGCGATGACCTGTTCCTTTTGCGTCGCCTTCTCGGTAACCGGATTTCCCTTCTCGTCTTTGAGCGGCTGGCCGGCAGGATCGAGCTTCGGATTGTCGTATTCGACCGATTCGACGAGCGGCACGGTCGGATATGCCGAGAACGTCTGCACGACGCCTTGCGAAGCCAGCACGAGCGCGAGCACGAACGACAACGGCAACAGAATGTAAAGCGTCGAGCGGGTAAGATCGACCCAGAAGTTGCCGACCGTCTGCGCGCTTTGACGCGCGAACGCGCGGATCAGCGCGATGACGACCGCCATGCCGGTTGCCGCCGAGACGAAATTTTGCACGGCCAATGCAGCCATCTGGGTGAGATAGCTCATCGTGCTCTCACCGCCGTAGCCCTGCCAGTTGGTGTTCGTCATGAAGCTGATGGCGGTATTGAAAGACGAATCGGGCGACACCGCGCCGAGCCCGGCCGGGTTGAACGGCAACTGCGCCTGCAGCCGTTGCAGCGCGTAGACGACAAGTCCGCCCAGCAGGTTGAAGACCAGCAGCGCCACGGTATAGCGGAGCCACGCCATTTCCTTCGTCGAATCGACGCCGCACAAGCGATAAATCAGGCGCTCGAACGGGGCGCCGAACCGCAGCACCGCGGCGTTGCCTTCATAGACCGCCGCCATATACGCGCCCAACGGCTTCGCCAGCGCGATGAGGACGACGAGATAAAACGCGAGCTGCAAATAGCCATTGGCGCTCATCAGAATTTCTCCGGATACAACAGCGCAATCACGAGGTAAACAAAGATCGCGGCGGCGAGAACACCGCTCAAGATGTATATCCAGCTCATTGCGGCCTCCGCAGGCGTTCGCAGTAGTACGCAAGGCCGATGCTGGCGGCCACGAAACCGACGATCAAACCGATATAAAGGATGTCCATTGCGTTTTCTCCCGAGAGAAGTCCTGGAAATCAACAGGCATCAATATATGCGCAGGCGCATAAAAATCGCGTAAAAAGATTGCACAGCTTGAATTGGCTCAAGAGGAGCGCATGGCGGCGGCATAGTGGCGCGCCACTGAAGAAGTCGAACCGGCTGCACTGCAAGCAACGTACGGGGGCTTTTGTCGCCGCGGTTAGAGCCGCGCTCGCTCGGCGAAATGCAACCGCTCGACCGCGATAGCGATCAGCGATGCGACCGTTTCAAGAAATTCATGATGATCGTAGAGCGGCTTCGCGCTTTCGGTTGGAGAAGCCACCGCCATTACGCCACGCACGCTGGTCGGCGCTTTGAGTGGAAAGTAACCGACCGGATGGGACGCATCGAGATCCGTGCACGCCGCATTTTCAAAGGCAAGCTTCGCCATTAACGGCGCAATGGCCTGCGTCCAGCCCTCGCGGATTTCTACAGCTTTCAGCGCGCCGCTTTGATCGGGCAGCAGGAACACTGCCTCCGAATCGATTGCGGCGCGCAGAAAGCGCCTGGAAATTTCCGCCACCTGCGCCATCGTCAGTGCGCCGGCGAGCTCCCGTGCCATTTCGTAGAGCGCATGGGAGCGCCGCTCGCGCGCCGCGGCCGCGCCGGCTTGGCGTTTGAGCCCGCCAGTCAGGTGACTAATGATCAGGGCGACCACGAGCATGACCGCGAACGTCACGAAGTACTGCGGGTCGTCGACTGTAAACGTAAACCGCGGCGGTACGAAAAAGAAATCGAACGAGCCAACGCTGACAAACGAGGCCAGTACCGCCGGGCCGCGCCCCAGCCATAACGAAACCACGACCACTGTCAGCAGGAACAGCATGACGATGTTCGGCAGATTGAAATGCTCGAGCAGCGGCGTGGCGATCACGGTTGTCAAACCGCACGCCAGCAATGCGATACCGTAATTGCGGAAGACCGGCGCGACGGCGGATTGACGTTTTAGCGCATGCGATAGATCGGTCGCGGACGCGACCTCCGGTTTCTGCGGACTGGCAATCACGGAATTCATCCTCTGCCTTGACGCCTGTATTAGCAGCCATCATTATCGTCACGCGAATATAAAAAAGCCGTAAAGATTGGCGTTCACGATATCCGTCAATTGCGAAGGTAGCGACGGCGCGATGCTCGAAAAAGCAATACGCTTTAACGCAGGAGGTTGTCCATGCGAAGCACTTCCCTAGCCGCCGCATTGCTCACAGGCTTATTTGCGGTTTCCGCAGCACTCGAATCGTTCGCGCAATTCGGCGGCGGAACGCCGGGCGGCAGCGCGCGCGGCAGCCGCAGCCGTCCCGACGGTGGGCAGCGCGAGCAACGTCCCCCGGTTCAAGATAATTCGCCGGAACAGATCGAAGATCGCTTGGGCATGCTGGAGGAAGACCTGCAGCTGAGAGCCGATCAACGGGCGGCATGGCAGGCGTGCGAGGAGAAGATCATCGCATATGCCGCCGACATCGGTCGGGAGCAGACGCGCCGCTTGCCGGGGGACGCTACATTGAGCTCAATCCAGCAGATCGATCATACCGTTGACATCGCACGCAACCGTCTGACCGCGCTCGAAGACATAGCATCAGCCGCCAAAACATTGTATGGAACACTCACTGTCCAGCAGAAATCGGTCATCGACCCGCGGCTCGCCAATATCGTATCTTCGATATCCAATCCCGCTCGGGGCGGCGGGCCTCCAAGGCCTAAACGCCCGTTATAGCTGATTGGCAGGTCGCGACGGATGGTGCTGAAAACGCGCGCGTTGACTACTCGATAACGACTTTCCCTGCGGCCGTGCGCATCGCGGTCCAGCGCTGCGCGGCCTTGCCGGGCGCTTCTAACGACCCTTCCATCGCATCGCCGTTGATACGCCCGGTAAAGCGTGCCTGACCCTTGGCGTCGGGCAATGCGAACGAG
>Ga0210380_10000946_pt1 | contig 12065 bp, 13 predicted proteins | sample PLM4_5_coexredo_FD_155476 | JGI IMG/M metagenome (GOLD analysis project Ga0210380, IMG submission 155476) | Groundwater sediment microbial communities from an aquifer in East River, Colorado, USA - PLM4_5_coex redo | ecosystem: Environmental > Terrestrial > Soil > Riparian zone | place: USA...
GATGTTGTCGGCGACGACGACGGCGCCGAAGCGCTTGGAAATTTTTTCGAGGGTGAGGATGGTGGGCATCAGGGTGCGGCCGGACTCGGCCTGTTCCCTCCCCCCTTGTGGGGGAGCGCTAGGGAGGGGGTTTTGACTGTATTTGACATCGTCGCCAAGACCCCACCCCGCTCGCCGCTCCGCGGCGAGCGACCCTCCCCACAAGGGGAGGGAAAAGAAAGAGAGTTACGACAGCAACTCCATCTTGCCGCCGACCGGAATGTTCGGCGCCGGCTTGTTGGCCGTGATCACCAGCTCGAGCTTGTCGCCCTTGCGCTGCCATTGTCCCGCGACCAGCGGCGTCTTGGTGACGTTCTTCACCGGCTTTCCGGTCCACTGCACCGGCCCGACGATCGACTGGTAATTGGTGGCGACCATGGAATCGAGGATCGCCTTCGGCTCGATCGCCTTGGCGCGCTTGACGATGTCGATCGCCACCTCGAACAGCGCGTGCTGGAAGCCGATCGGCTGCGACCACGGCCGCTTGGTGGCGGCGACATAGGTGTCGGCGAGCTGCTTACAGCTCTGGCCGGTGAGGCCGGATTTGAACGGATGGTTCGGCGACCACCAGATTTCCGACGTGAGGCCGTTGCCGCGGGCGCCGAGCGCGTTGACCGCCGAGGGGAACAGCAGCGCCTTGCCGATGGTGACGACCTTCGGCTTGAAGCCCTGCTGCGCCGCCTGCGACCAGAACGTGGAGAAGTCCGGCGGGATCATGACGCCAGTGACGATCTCCGCGCCGGCCGACTTGAAGGCCGCGATCTGCGAGGAGAAGTCGTTGTTCATCTGCTGATAGCGGCCCGGATCGACCAGCTTGTAGCCGGCCTGCGCCAGCGCCGGCGGAAGGCCGCGCTCCTTGTCGCCCCAGGCGTTGCCGTCGGCGTCGTTCGGGAACAGACCGCCGACGACCTTGTTGGTCGGCGCGCCATCCCACAGCGCGGTGAAGGCCGCGATCACGTCCTCCAGGCCCCAGAAGAACAGATAGGTCCAGTTGAAGCCTTTGGCCGGATCGCCCTTGCGGCCGAAGAAATACGGCTGCCAAGGGCAGTTGGTGGCGAGACAGGGCACCTCGTTGACCTCGGCCTGGTCCGACACCGGATTGGTGGTGTCGGGCGTGCCGGAGGTGACGAGGAGATCGACCTTGTCGCGCTGGATCAGCTCGGAGGCGACTTCCGCGGCACGGCTGCCGCTCGACTGGCTGTCCTTGGAGACAATCTCCACCTTGTGGGTCTTGCCGCCGCTTTGCAGCCCCTTGCCGAGAATGCCGCGCACCTGATCGAGGATGAACGGGTCGGCCTCGCCGAAGCCGGCCAGGGGACCGGTCTTCGGGCTGACGTGGCCGATCTTGATAACCTTGGCCTGCGCGCCCGCCGAATTGGCGTTGAGCAGCGCCGGCATGGCGATAGCCGCCGCGCCGGTTTTGATCAGCGTGCGGCGGTTGATGCGATGAAAATTATTCATGTCCGCCTCCTCCCAGCGTCAGGCGTCGCTCTCGCGCGCCTTTTTCAAATGCTGCAGCACCTTGGCCCGCAGCGCCGCCTGCTGTTCCGGCGACCACTTGCGGAAACCCTCGCCGCTCTTGAAGCCAAGCTTACCCTCGGCCACGAGCCGTTCCAAATAGGGCGACGGACCCGGCCTGTGATCGATGTCGGACAGAACGGTCTGGTGAATGGCCAGCGTCAGGTCAGTGCCCACAAGATCAGCATTTTCCAGGGGACCCAGCACCGCCAGCCGGCGACCGAACGCCGCCTTGATGACCTTGTCGACCGTCTCGGCGTCGCAGATGCCGCGCTCGACCAGCGAAATCGCCTCGCGCCATAAGGCATGTTGCAGGCGGTTGCCGATGAAGCCGGGCACGTCCCTCTTCACATGCGCCGGCATTTTACCGGCGTCGGCGTGCAGCTTCATGGTGAAGTCGATCACTGCCGGCGAGGTCCATTGCGTGCCGATGACCTCGACGAGCGGCACCAGGAACGGCGGATTCCACCAGTGCGTGCCGAGCGCGCGCTCGCGGCGCTGCAGGCCCTGCATGATCTCGGTGATCGGCATGACCGACGTGTTGCTGGCGAGGATGGTGTCGGGCTGGACCTGCTTCTCGATCTCGCCGAAGATTTTCTGCTTCAGCGGCATGTCTTCGAGCACGGCCTCGACCACGTAATCCGCATCGCGCACGCATTCGGCCATATTGGCAATGGGCCGCACCCGCTCGACGGCGTTCTCGTCGTCGCCGAGATCGCGGAGGTTGGTTGCGATCCGCTGCTTCACCGTATCGAGGTTGGGCTTGTGGGAATCCGTGATGGTGACGTCATGGCCGGCGAGCGCGAACACCTGCGCGATGCCGTGGCCCATGAGGCCCGAGCCGATGACGGCGATGCGCGCTATCGCCATGAGTTAGCCCGCGGTGTAGCCGCCGTCGGCGTAGAGGATGTGGCCGGTGTAGAAATCCGAGGCCTTCGAGGCGAGGAACAACAGCGGCCCGGCAAGATCGGAAGGCTCGCCGAGGCGTCCCCGTGGCACGCGGGTGAGGAAGCCCGCGCGCGTGGTCTTGCCGCGCTCGTCGTCGGCGAACATCCATTCGGTGAGCGGCGAGCGGAAGACGGTAGGTCCCAGTGCGTTGACGGTGATGCCGGCGCCGCCCCACTCGCAGCCGAGCGCCTTGGTGATGCCGTCGATCGCCGACTTCGAGGCGCAGTAGGCCGAGTAGCCGGCCGGATGGCCGAGCAGGCCTCGCGCCGAAGACATCAAGATGACCTTGCCGCCCTTGCCCTGCTTCAGCATCTGCCGGCCGGCGGCGCGCGCCATCAGCCAGGACTGCGTGACGTTGGCATCCATGACGTCGAGGAAATCGTCGGCCTTCTGATCGACGATCTTCGCCACCTTGTTCTGGCCGGATGCGACCACGAGGATGTCGACGCTGCGGAAGCGATCGACCGCCGCGTTGACGATGGTCGCGCAGTTCTCCTCCGAGTTCGGCCGCTTGGCGACGACGTGAACCTTGCCGCCGAGCGCCTCGCATTCGGCCGCGATCTTCTTCAGCCCGGGCGCGTTGTTGGCGCAGATCACCACATGGGCGCCGGCGCCGGCCATCACCTTCGCCGCCAGCGCGCCGAACGCACCGGTCGCGCCGGTGATGACGGCGGTCTTGCCTTTGACGCTGAACAGCGAGAGCGGGTCTTTCAAAAAGTCTTCGGACATGAGTGACTCATTTAATTGAGGTGGCAGTCTCTCAATTGTCATTGCCGGGCTTGACCTGGCAATCCATCTTTTTCGTAAGAGGATGGATGCCCGAGTCAAGCCCGGGCATGACGACGGGGTATCCGGCGCGGGTTGTTGTCATCACGCCGGCGGCGCGGCGACGGCGACGAAGATAGTGCAGACATCGTTGCCGCGGTTGACGATCTCGCGGCTCTCGTTCGGGCCGATGTAGCAACTATCGTTCTTCTTCAGCACGGTCTCCTTGCCGTTGACGATCACGGTCAGCTCGCCGGCCAGCACGTAGTAGACCTTCTCCGGCGGCGAGGCGTCGGGGCCTGCGCCGCCACCGGGGAGAAAATGCGAAACCCCGGCGATCAGCGCCTTGGAGCCGCCGGCCTCCGCGCCGAACAGGCGCAAGGTCGAGCAGGCGCGGTGGTTCGGCGCGACATATTCCTTGGCTTCGCTGAGCTTCTTGACGATCATTTGAACCTCTTTCCGCTTTCAATGCGGTACTTGCCCTTGGGATCGACGATGGCGACCAGCCGGATGATGCAGCCGTCGCCGCGATCCCAGTTCCACGGGAAGAACGCGAAGGTGCAGCGACGGCCGGTGACCTTGTCGAGATCGCCGCCGACGTTCTCGATGCCGAGAATACCGTTCTTGAACAGGATGCGGTGCACCGGCTCCCACTCCGGGAAGTCGTCCTTCCAGTCGCGGCCGCCGGACCATTCCTTGTATTCCTCGGCCAGATGCGGATGCAGCGGCCCGTTGCGCTGCGGCCCGATGGCCGTTGCCAGCGGATGATCGTTGGCCTGGGTGTCGTGGCCGACCACCTTGACCTGCTTCTCGACGAACCACTCGCCGGCCGACTTCACGAAGCCGGGGGAACGACAGAAATAATCCTCGCTGTCCTCGTACTGATGGTGCCAGCCGGTGTTGACCAGCACCACGTCGCGCGGCCGCACCACCTTGCCGGCGGCCTTCTCCAGGTCGTCATAGGTGATCGGCTCCCACTTTTTCTTCGGGATCGACACCACGATGCCGGAGCCGAAGAAATGCGGCAGCGGCACCTCGTCGATGAACGGCGTGCCCTGGACGACGTGGGCCGGCGCATCGATGTGCGTGGTGTTGTGCATCGAGGTGGTGATACGCTGCGACAGCACGCCCGACTTCGCCATGTAATGGATGCGCTCGATCTTGACGTCTTCGAAATAGGGCCAGTTCGGCGACTGATAACCGAACCGATGCGACAGATTGTAGAACTCAAGCCCCATCGAATTGTTGAAGTTCTCCTCGAACATCACGCCACGAATTTTCTTCGCCACTTCTGCTTCTCCCTAGGCCACCCACTGTGTTGGCGGCATGATATACACGCCCGCCCAACTGCGCTACAGAACGCGGAAAGTCAGCCGGGAGGAACGATGGTCAAAAAGATTGCACTCGAAGAGCACTTCCTCTGCCCGGGCTTCATCGAATACTGGAACCCGACCGTGGCCGAGATGCCGGCCGTCAAGCGCGAAAGGCTGCTCAGCCTCAACACCGACTTCGGCGAGCAGCGGCTGGCCTCGATGGACAAGGCCGGCATCGAACGTTCCGTGCTGGGCCTGGCCGGCCCCGGCGTCCAGGCCGAGCGCGACACCGCGACCGCGGTCCGCACCGCCAAGTCGGGCAACGACTTCCTGGCCAAGGAAATCCAGAAGCGGCCCGACCGCTATTCCGGCTTCGCGCATCTGCCGATGCAGGACGCCAAGGCCGCCGCCGACGAGATGGAGCGCTGCGTCACGCAATTGAAATTCTGCGGCGCCATGATCAACGGCCACACCAACGGGCAGTATCTCGACCATCCATCGCTATCGCCGTTCTGGGAACGCGCCGAAGCGCTCGGTACCCTGATCTACATCCACCCGACTGATCCGGTGTCGGTCGCGCCCGTGCTGCAGGGCCACCCGGGCCTGCGCCGCGCCACCTGGGAATGGACCTTCGAAACGGGCTCGCATGCGCTGCGGCTGGTGTTCGGCGGCGTGTTCGACCGCTTCCCGAAGGCACGGCTCGGTCTGGGCCACATGGGCGAGACCTTGCCGTTCCTCTTGTGGCGCTTCGACAGCCGCACCGGCCCGGATTTCTACAATGTGGGCCTGAAGAACCCGGTGTCGCACTACATCAAGACGAACATCGAGATCACTACATCCGGCATGTGCTCGGCGGAGCCGCTGAACTGCGCCATCGCCGCACTCGGCCATGACCGCATCATGTTCTCGGCGGATTATCCGTTCGAGAAGGCCGAGGAAGCCGGGCACTGGCTCGACAGCGAGAAGCTCGACGAGAAGGTGCGCGCCGATATCGCGTACAACAATGCAGTGAAACTTCTTAAGTTGTAGGGATGGCCAAGGAACCCGAACAGCAGATTTTTTTCGGCGACATGCCGATGCACGAGCTGTTCCAGAAGCAGGTGCAGCAGGTGATCGAGCAGGTCGACCTCGACGAGGATTCGCGGCAGGCGCTTCTCGTCGCGCTGAGTTGCCCGTGCTGCGGCACCGGCGGGATGAACTACACCGCGCCGATCGGGCGGAAGAAGAAGCCGGGCCCGGCTATTTGAGTGCAACCGCCTCGATCTCGATCTTGAAGCCGTAGTGGAGCTGCGGCACCGGCACCACGCAGCGGGCCGGCCGCGCATTGCCCGCCCATTTCGCATAGAGCGTGTTGAACGCCGGCCATGAGGCGATGTCGGTCACGTAGACGCGGACCTGCGTCAGCTTGTCGATCGAGCTGCCCGCCCCTTTCAACGCAAACGCGACATTGTCGAGCACCTGCTGCGCCTGCTGCTCGAACGGGGCGTCATTCAATTTCGTGCCGTCGGGCGCGATCGGCAATTCGCCGGAGACGAAGACGAACCCATTGGCCGTGACCGCGTGGCTGTAGTGGCCGCCCGGCGGCGCCATGGTTGCGGGATTGGTTTGAATGACGTCCGACATGATTATCTCCTAGTCTTTCGCTGCGCGCAGCTTGTCCGTCGCCGCCTGATCGACCGCAAACATTTCGCCATCGACCACCACGCCGTAGCGCTCGGCCGCGGCCTTCACCGAGACGTAGCCTTGGCGCACGTCCTCGCGCACGTCCTCGACCGGCCGCTCGAACGGCGCGCCATAGCCACCGCCGCCGCCCGATGAGATGCGGAACGCGTCGCCCGGCTTGAGCTGTGCCACGAGCACCTTGGCGTTGGGGAAATCGTCCTTCCACCCGTTGTTGACGCGGAACGCCACCTTGTTGCCGGTGGCCTCGCCGCCGCCGTCCAGCCCCCACGGCGGGCAGGCCGAGCGCTCGCTCTGGGTGTTCACCGTGACGTTGGTGAGCGCGCGCGTGGTTCGCGCGATGCCCAAGCCGCCGCGATAGCGGCCGGCGCCGCCGGAGTCCGGAATGAGCTCGAAGCGCTCCACCATGATCGGGAATTTCGCCTCGGCCTGTTCGTTCGGGCCGTTATGAGTGTCGCCGTCGTTCAGGCACACTGTCGCCGAGACGCCGTCCTCGGACTTCTTGGCGCCCCAGCCGCCGCCTAGTGGGCCGAAGGTGCCGATGAACAGCTCCGAAGTCTTCGGATTGAAGCCGTGGAAGCTCGGCGCCACGAGATCCGCGTGGTGGCCGGCGATGACGCGGTCAGGAATCGCCGGCTGCAGCGCCTTGAAGATCGTGTCGACGATGGTCATCGGGAAGATCATCCAGTACCTCATCGGCGCCGGACGCACCGCGCTGACGATGCGGCCCGGCGGGATGATGACCTTGAGGCTGCGGAACGCGCCGTCGTTGATCGGATAGTCGGTCGGCGAGGTAATGCATTTGTAGGCCACCTGCGCGCAGGCATAGCCGGTGGTGATCGCCGAATTGTAGAAGCCGCGCACCTGCTTCGACACGTCGGTCAGGTCGATGGTCATCTCGTCGCCCTTGACGGTGACCTTGACCTTGACCGGGATGCGCTTGCCGACCTCGAGGCCGTCGTCGTCGAGCGACGATTCCGCCTCGTAGACGCCGTCGGGAATGGTCTTGGTCCGCGCGCGCGCTGCTGCTTCGGCGCGATCCATGATCTCTTCGATCGACGCCCTCACCTCGGCCGCACCGTACCGATCGAGCAATTCGAGGTAGCGCCGCTCGCCGGTCTTGACCGCGGTGATCTGCGCGCGCAGGTCGCCGATGGCGCGCGGCGGCAGGCGGACGTTCATGCGGATGATGTCGACCAGGTCCTCGTTGATCTTACCGCGGTCCTGGTACTTCAGAATCGGAATCTGGATGCCTTCGGAAAAAATATCCGTGCTCATGCCGCCGAGCACGCCACCGACGTCGAGCCAATGCGCCATGCAGCAGGAGAAGCCGGCGAGCTTGCCCTTGTGGAAGATCGGCAGGGTGAAGGTGAAATGGTTCAGGTGGCTGCCGGTGATGTAGGAATCGTTGGTGACGTAGATGTCACCCGGATTGATGTTCTTGTAGCCGAAATGCTTGATCTTGGCCTTCACGGTCTCCGCCATGCCGCGGATGAACATCGGCAGGCCTATGCCGATCGAGACGGTTTCGCCCTCCGCCGTGAACAGTCCGGTGGTGAAATCCAGCGCCTCGTAGATGATCATGTTGTAGGCGGTGCGCATGAGGTTGGTCTTCATTTCCTCGGTCACGGCGATGATGCCGTTGCGCACGATCTCGACGACCACCGGATCGACCTTGCGGCGGGTGGTTTTTTTCTTGGCTTGCGGTTTGGATTTGATTTTCTTGGCCATTACTTGGCTCCCGCGACTTTGATCACCAGATTGCCGTACGCATCGATCGTCATCCGGTCGCGCGGCATCAGCACCGTGGTCGAGGCGTGTTCCTCGATCAGCGCCGGGCCGCTGATCTTGTTCCCCGCCAGCAGTTCCGCGCGCCGGTAGGTCGGCGCGTCGCGGAATTCTCCGTCGAACGACACCGGGCGCTTTCCGGTGAATGCCGATTTCGGCGGCGCCGCCGAGCCGCGCTTGATCTTCTCCTGCGGCGGCTTCTTCATCAGGCCCGTGACGGTCACGCGAAGGCTCACCACCTCGGACCGCTCGTTCGGCGCCGAGGTACCGTAGCGCAGCATGTGATGGTCGTCGAAAAGCCGCTTGATCGCCTTGCGGTCCTGCCTGGCGAACACGCTCATCGGCAGATCGACGGTGACCGGATGCTCCTGGCCGACGTAGCGCATGTCGAAGGCGCGCTTCACGGTAATCTTGTGCGGCTTGACCGACGTGGCAGCGATGGCGTCGCGGCCCTGCTGCTCCAGCCCCTTGAACACCTGCTCGATGTCCTCGAATGGCGCGTCGGCGAGCTGCATCAGGTGCGTGCGCACATAGTCGTAGCGCAGGTCGGAGAACAGCATGCCGAACGCCGAGAAAACGCCCGGCGCGCCAGGGATGATGACATTGCGGATACCGATCTCGCGCGCGACCGCGACGGCGTGCAGCGGGCCCGCGCCGCCATAGGCCACGAGCGCGAAGTCGCCGGCGTCGAGGCCGCGCTCGGTGGTGACGCCCTTCACCGCGTAGGACATGGCGGTCGCGGCGATGCGCAGGATGCCGTCGGCGGCTTGCGTCGCGCTCATGCCGAGTGGCTTGCCGATCTTGGCCAGCGCGCGCTCGGCGGCCTTGACGTCGAGCTTCATCTCGCCGCCGAGGAAGTGTCCGGCGTCAAGACGGCCGAGCACCAGGTTGGCGTCGGTCACGGTCGGCTCCTCGCCGCCGAGGCCATAGCAGGCCGGCCCCGGCTGCGCGCCCGCGCTCTGCGGGCCGACCCGCAAGGTGCCGTCGTCGACGCGCGCGATCGAGCCGCCGCCGGTACCGACCTCGAAGATGTCCATCATGGCGATCTGCACCGGCAGCGCCTTGTCGTAGCCGCCGATCAGCGCCGCGCCCGTGGTCAGCGCTTCGCTCTTGTAGATGACGCCGGCTTTCGCCGTGGTGCCGCCCATGTCGAAGGCGATGGCGTTGTGGATGCCGAGCGTGTGGCACAACGCCTGGGTACCGATCACGCCGGCCGCCGGCCCCGATTCCAGCATGCGCACGCATTGCGTCTGCGCCTGCTCGCTCTCGTAAAGGCCGCCGGTCGATTGCACGATCAGGAACGAGCCGTGGAAACCGGCCTTGCGGATGTGGTCGTCGATCTCGCCGACATACTGACGGACCTTGGGTCCGATGTAGGCATTGGCCGCCACCGTCGAGCAGCGTTCGAACTCGCGGTACTCCTGCGACAGTTCGTGCGACGCCGAAACGAACATGCCGGGATGTCGTTTGCTCAAGAGCTCCCTGGCGCGGGCTTCGTGCGCGCCGTTGGCGTAGCAGTTGATGAACATGATGGCGGTTGCTTCGATGCCGAGCTTTTCCAGCTTGTGGCTCAGCGCAGCCAGGCCTTCCTCGTCGAGCGGCGTCACCACCTCGCCATCGGCGCGCACGCGCTCCTTGACCTCGAAGCGCAGCGCCCGCTCGATCAGCGGCACGTGCTTCTGGAAATACAGGTTGTAGGCGTCGGGCCGGTTGATGCGGCCGATCTCATAGACGTCGCGGAAGCCCTCGGTCGTCACCAGCGCGGTCTTCGCGCCGGTGCGCTCGAGGATGGTATTGATCGCAACGGTCGAGCCGTGCAGGAACAGCCCCGCCGACCTGTATTGGCTGCCAGCCTTCTCCACGCCGCTCGAAATGCCGTCGACCAGCCGGTCCGGCGTCGACAGCGCCTTGCCGAAGGTGAGCCGGCCGGTCTTGTCGTCGAACACCGCGATGTCGGTGAAGGTGCCGCCGATGTCGGCGGCAAGGCGAATATTGGCGCCGTTGCCGGCGCCAGAGCTTTTACGAACTGCCATGTCTACGAACTGCCTTGGAATTGCTACTTCTTCATTGCTTCTTGCGCGATCGGGGTCCAGCGCGCGGTCTCGGTTTCCATAAATGCCGCAAGCTGCTCCGCCGTCAACGGCTTCGGATCGAAGGGGTCCTGGATGACGCGTTTCTTCACCTCGGGCAATTCCCAAATGCGGATGGTTTCCTGGTTCAATCGCTGCACGATCTCTTTCGGCAGCCCCTTCGGTCCGGAGAAAGAGAACCAGGTACTGGCGACGAGATCGTAGCCCAGCTCCTTGAAGGTCGGGACGTCCGGCGCTTCCGGCCGCCGCGCCTCAGTGGTCACGGCAAGCGCCCGCGAGGTGCCGCCCTGCACCTGACCCAGCGCCGCGCCCCAGGTGAACAAGCCCATCGGCACGCGGCCGGCGATGATGTCGGGCGAAGGCCGCGGTGTTGTAGGGAATGTGGGTGAGCTTGAGGTTGTGGCGCTTTGCCACGTATTCCACGACCAGATGGCCGAGCGTGCCGACGCCGGACGAGGCATAGCCGGAGAATTTGTCGGCCTTCGCGGCCGCGATGATGTCATCGACCGAAATGCAACTCGCTCTACGGCGGCACCACCAGGACGATCGGCGGCCCGCCGACATATAGGCAATGTGGCTGAAGTCGCGGAGCGCATCGGAGCCGGCATTGCCGGCGCCAGGATTTGCGGCGCAAGCCCGCCCATCAGAATGGTGTACCCGTCCGGCTCGGCACGGGCGACCTGCGTCGCGGCGACGATGCCGCCGCCGCGGTTCTCGGCCACGACGCTCTGGCCGAGCGCCTTCGACAGCGGCTCTGCGATGATGCGCGCCCGGCGGCGCCGCCGGGCGCGAAGGTGACCATGATGCGGATAAGCTTGTCCGGCCAATCGGCGCGGGCGGGCGCGGCAAAGGCAAGCAGCGCCGCCAGCAGACCCCAAGCGATGCGCTTCATTCGATCACCTCGTCGCTGCGCGCGAGCATGGTCGACGTAATGGTCAGGCCCAATGCCTTGGCGGTCTTCAGGTTGATGACCATTTCAAACTTGGTCGGCTGTTCGACCGGCATCTCGGCCACCTTTGCGCCCTTGAGAACCCGGCCGACAAATTCGCCGATCTGGCGATAGCCGTCGATGAGGTTGGAGCCGTAACTTATCAGGCCGCCGGCGGCCGCGTGCTCTCACAGGGAGTAGATTGCCGGCAGCTTGTGTTGGAGCGACTGCGCAGCAAGCTGGTCAACACCGACCCAGATAAGATGGGTCGGTGTTGACCAGCGGCGCCACAGCCTTGCGTGTCGCGAATGCGGAAAACGCGTGATCGATCTCTTCGGCTGTTCGGGCCTTCTCGACGTGCAGCACCTGATTGAGGGTGCCTCCAGCCGCCTGAAGATCGGCAATATTGCTTTCGACGTTCGAATTATCGGGATTGACCAACACGCCGATCAATCCGCTTTGCGAAACGAGCTCGCGTAGAAGTTCGAGACGCTTGGCCGCAAGCACGGAGGTAAAGATGTTGATGCCCGTCGCATTGCCTCCCGGTTGAGGTTCTTTACCAGACCGGACCGCACCGGATCGGCGCCGACCATGAAGACGATTGGGATCGTCGAGGTCGCTGACTTGGCGGCAAGCGCGGCAACGTCCCCGCACGTCGACCCCACCGCGGACCAGATCTGCGGCAGACGCTCGTATTGGCCATCCGCCCAGCGTACATCGATCCTGACGTTGCGGCCGTCGACGTAGCCGGCATCACCCAGACTCTGGCGAAACGCCTCGATCATCCTGGCGAACGGTCCCGCCGCCGCGCTGTTGAGGACGCCGACCAATGGCAGCGGCGATTACTGCGCGCGCGTAAAAACCGGGAGGCCCACCGCAGCGCTTCCAAGCAACGCAACGACATCCCGCCTTCGAAATTCACACCCTCCCCGCCGCTCACATCGGCGGCGTGACACCCACCGCCTCTGCGGCCTTGGCGATACGTTGCCATGTACC
>Ga0210380_10000947_pt1 | contig 12064 bp, 15 predicted proteins | sample PLM4_5_coexredo_FD_155476 | JGI IMG/M metagenome (GOLD analysis project Ga0210380, IMG submission 155476) | Groundwater sediment microbial communities from an aquifer in East River, Colorado, USA - PLM4_5_coex redo | ecosystem: Environmental > Terrestrial > Soil > Riparian zone | place: USA...
TCGATTACGTCTTGTTTACGCGCAACGGTAGCCATGCGACTAACAGGGAAAACGGTGGAGTGAGAGATCGATAACGGAAACAGCGCACGATTGCCCGGCCACCGAGACCCACGATCTTAGTTAAAACCAGAAGCGGAATCTCCGCCGGATGCAGCCACGTCTTCAAGCTCAAGAGCAGATGGCCGCGCGCCATATGATATTCATAGAAAAAGCTAGATCGCGCAACGGAGGGTCCGTAGTCATGTTTTACATAGGCTTCCGTCGCGCATACTGCCTTCTTGCCTTGGCGAGTCAGGCGCCATGCGAGTTCGGTATCTTCGCCATACATGAAAAATGCTTCATCAAATAATCGCAATTTACTAACCAATCGACTCGGTAGCAGCAGGCAACAACCGGTAAAATAATGAAAGCGAAACCGTCCCGGTCGTGAATATAGCAAGCCAAAATATCGGTGATACCAAACCCCTTGCTCCCGCTCAGAGGAACCGCTCGATACCACTCTGGGCGCGGCGAGTACGGCTTCGGGTTCGCATTCCAACGCCCGGAGTAGCCCGGCCACTAGCCCCGGTCCCGCCACCGCGTCATTGTTTAGTAGCAAGTAAAAGTCGTGCGGCGATTGAGCTTGTCGGTCATGGGCGATGACGAAATTAACGCCTTTGGCAAAACCAAGGTTGGTGCCGGCGGAAATGATTTCGACGGCAAAGTCAGCTCGTTGGGCGCGAACTTGATCGACGGCGCTTTCGAGAGTGGTCGCAGCTTCGCTTTCTTGTGAATTGTCCAGCACATAAATGGTCTTGAGGCCCTGGCCGATCAGCGAGATCAAGCACTTTTTTGTTATCTCCGCGCCGTAGTAGTCGAGTACAATAGCGCAAACCATTGGGGTGCTCATGGTGAGTTAAAAATGATGCTATCGAACGAAATTTATCTAATTGTTTTCTTATTCGGCGCGATGGTCGGAAGCTTTCTCAATGTCTGCATCGCCCGGATTCCGCACGATGAATCGATCGTTCAGCCGTCTTCTCATTGCCCTAAATGTAAGGTTTCGATTCCTTTTTACTATAACATACCGTTGCTCAGCTATGTATTGCTTCGGGCTCGGTGTCATTCCTGCAACGAAAGTATCTCGGCGCGCTATTTCATCGTCGAGCTGCTGACCGCGCTACTCGCCGTGATGCTCTATTCCTGGTTCGGACTGAGCTACACGTTCATTGTGAGTTTTGTCTTCGCCGCCGCGCTCATCGTGATTTCGTTCATCGATCTCGACGTTCGGATCGTACCGGATGTGATCAGTTTGCCGGGGATCGTTGTTGGCTTGGTGTTCTCAGTCATCGGTTATTTCGTCGTTGCCGATTCTTCCGAGATCCTGCCGACGCCGCTGAGTTCGCTCATCGGTATCCTCGTTGGCGGCGGATTCTTGCTCGCCACGGCCTGGGCCTACGAAAAATTCACTGGAGTAGACGGCATGGGCGGCGGCGACATCAAGCTGTTGGCGATGATCGGTGCTTTCCTCGGCTGGCCGTCGGTGCCGGTCACGCTTTTCGTCGCCTCGATCTTGGGTTCAGTGATCGGGATCGGCCTGATGGTCGCCACCGGCGCCGGCCGCCGGCTGGCATTGCCGTTCGCGCCGTTTCTGTGCTCAGGGGCGCTGGCGTATCTCTTCTACGGCAGTCAGCTGATCGGTCTCTATCTCGGCGATTAACTTCGCTAGGCAGCTCGGTTCGTGTCTGGCTGATTTATTCCGGCATGCAGCTCCGCCTCGGGGGTAAATCTTGTGTCATGGGGTTTATTGTCCTCTGACGGCACAAGAGCCGCTTACAAATTCGAAAGATGGCGAACAGCATCGAAAGACCGACCGATGCAATAATCGTTAGACTAAACGTCCGCTGTAACTCGCTGATTGATGCGATTCGCCGTCCCTGGAATGGTCACCAGTACGACCCAGCCCTGGCACTTGCAACTCGTACTTCATCGGCACGGTTCAGTAGCTCGCTATAAATTGACGCCCACCTCGTTCCATTCGATATCGCCGATGGCGGCCTTGCCGATTAGAGTTTCCAGCCATTCCGCTGGCACCGTTAGGCAATACAGTAATGCGTCGCCGTTGATTTCAAATGGGTGACAAGTTTGCGCCGCAGCTAAGGCGAAACCAAACAACTCAAGAATCCAGGGTCTTGCTGGATGCGCTTTGGCGGGGTCTTGACAGATTGATCTGAGCCCCATATGGTCCGCCAGCTTTTGGAGGGGACCATGCGTGTCATCGAAATTTTCGGCTTCTCGACAATCGAGTTGGTGGTGGTAGTGGCCCTGACCGGGGCGATTGCGGCGATTGCGCTGCCCAATTGGAACCGCTTCCTAAAGAGCTACCATCTCAACAACTCGGCTCGTCAGATTCAGTCCGAGCTGCATAACCTCAAGTCGCGCGCGGCAGCGGAAAACGTCAGTTTTCAACTGGTCTATGCCGCTGGTGCGAGGAATTACACGATTCAGCGCGATAGCATAGCCATGGTTACCAAGCCGTTGGCTGAGGGCACAACGATCGCCAAAGCGGGAACGGTGACCTTCTCGCCGCGCGGCACGGCGGCGGCGAACCGCTTGCGTTTACAGGTTGATGGGCAAGCCGCGTGCCGACAAATCGTCGTCAGCGCCACCGGCCGGGTGCGTTCATGCACGCCGAATAGTTGCGCGGAGGATTGCTGAGATGGCCCCTTTGCTGTGGCGTTCGACCCGCGACCAGCGTGGCTACACCTTCAACGAACTGTTAGCGGCCATGTCCCTCTGTATGGTCGCCGTGATGAGCTATTCGTTGAACAGCGCGTCGATGTTTCGCCAACAGACGGTCAACGGCAACTCGACTATCGCATTGCAACTGGCCCAGGATAAGCTCGAAGAGCTACAAGCCCGACGCAATCCCGCCGATGAAAATCGCTGTCCTGGCGCTGGGGATGTGGGACTGTCCGCCAGCGGCGGCACGGGAGGGCGTTTCGACCGTTGCTGGCGCGTTCAGCGCTCATCGCTGGGAGCCGATCTCAAGCAACTCGATGTCACGGTGACATGGCGTGATTTCCAATCTGGTGAAGTGACCCTGTCGGCGCTGCTGTTCGCGGGATCGTGATGCCGCCAATGCGTAACCAACGCGGCGCGACGTTGATCGAACAGTTGATCGCCCTAGGATTGGGCGCGCTGATGATGACCGGATTATTTGGCTATTTCCGCTCGGAGGCTTTTCATTTACGCGCGCTTGAGACCAGGATTACGACGATGGAAGATGCCCGCGGAGCATTGGACATCATGATTCGCGACTTGAAAAACGCCGGTTCCTGGGGCACCGGCAGCGCTCCGGCGGAAAGCGCCAGCGCGGACGATCCCGACGGCGATGCCGACTCTGTGTGCAACCGCGTCTACCGGGCGACCGCCACCATCATTCACGTGCAAATGGATCTTAACGGCAACGGCAACTGTACGGATCTTGAACCGCGAGAAAACCTCCGCTACGAGCTAACCGGTCCGACTTCCAGTTGTTCTGGCCCGAAGATCATCCGGCGCAACGGCGACTGCCTGGTGGCCAATGCCGTGGCGGGTCCCGAGGCGTTGTTCACTTATTACGATGGCGCCGGCAATCAGCTCGGCGCGACACCGGACCGCTCGGCTATTCGCCGTGTGCGCATTGCCTTCGCGCTTCGGATGACGAACCCGGACCCGCGAGTCGGCGGTACGCTGACTTCACAACTGTCGAGCAGCGTCGAGTTTCGCAATTAGACGGTCTCAGTGAAAGGTTGGGTGATTTGATACAAAACCAACGCGGTATCGTCCTGGCTGGCTCGCTGATGATTCTCTCGGCGCTTGCGATCGCCGGCGTGGCCGCGCGGGTGATGCTGCAAAACGATCACCGCACGTCGGCCAATCTGCGCGCTGGCTCACTGACTTTTTATCTCGCCGCTTCCGGCATCGAATGGGGCAAGAGTGAGATTTTATCATTCCCTGGACTCACGCCCATACCAGCGGACCGGTCGGTGGATTTCAATAGCGGCAGGTTCTCAGTCTCCTTCGTATCCACGCTCAACCTTGGACCGCTGTCGGCGCAGTTTGTCGTGCGATCTTTAGGAATTCTCGGCCGTGATTCTCACTTGTTGCAAGCTCGATTGAGCAAAATCTACGATCTTGCCGACGGCACCCTTGGAGTGCGCGGCAATATTCAAGCGGTTCAATTCGCCGGCGCGGGCATCGCCATTTCCGGCATCGATCATGAGCCGGCGACCGGCCAGCCGGACGGCGCTGCGACGGGTCATCTGGCAGTTTCAACCGATTCCCAGTTGCTGAGCGATCTGGTCGGCGCGCAGACAGCGAGCTTGCCGGCGGGTAGCTGGCAAAGCGCCACCGGCGGTCCGGCCGTTGCGCCGAGTAGTCATCTTGCCTCTGCCGCACTCACTCAACTGGCCGACAGTCTTTGTGCCGCTCCGGGAGCAGTAACCCTATCGATACCGATTACGGGCGCGCTGACTCTGGCAAACCAGATTTGGGGAACGCCAAAGACACCGCAACTGCGCTGTATCGAGGGGATTTCTGGCGCCGGGGATGCCGTGACGCTGGCTGGCGATTCCGTAGGCGCGGGTATCCTCATCGTCAGAAATGCCGATTTAATATTGAGCGGGGCGATGCGCTGGGAAGGCTTGATTCTCGTCACTGGCGGCGAGGTTAGTCTGAAGACTGGAGCGTCGAGCACTACGAATATTTTCGGATCGATTATGATCAATGAGACTGGCAACCCGGGCTTTGGAGTTTTAGCTCTGGACATTCAGGGGAGCTTCCGGGCGTCTTACAGTCGCTTAGCGCAGCACCGCGTTGCTGGATTGATTCCTAGCAGCGAGTTGACTGCGCTTTACGCCAGCTTGCCGGCTTCGATTAAGCAGGATTATTGGCGCTCGGTGAGCCCTTGAAAAGCCCCGATAGAGTTAATTTACATTACCGCTACAAGATGCTAAATAACGGTTCTACAATGATTTGGGAATAATTGACTCGCCCCAGGAACGAGCTTCCAGGGGCTGGAAGCTTTTTTCTGACAATTCCCAGCCTGATCATGTAAAATACCAAGTCTGAGTTTACGGTAGCGGTGTAAGAGGGAGAGCGCATGGATACCAAAAAGACCATAATGGTGGTTGACGATAACCCCGATATCATTACGATCGTCAAAACCATTTTGGAGGGCAGGGGGTTTACCGTCTTTAGTGCCTCCAGCGGCCCCGAATTGCTCAATTTGCTGCCGACTCAAAAGGCCGATCTGATCATTCTCGACATTATGATGCCGGAGATGGATGGACTCGAAGTGCTCACCCGGCTCAAGGGCAAGACTGAAACTTCAACGATCCCGGTTATTCTCCTGACCGCCAAGGTGCAATACGAGGATGTGCTCGGCGGCTACAAGTTGGGGGCGGACTATTACATCACCAAACCCTTCACCAGCACACAGCTGGTCAACGGCATCAATTTGCTGCTCGGCGAAGGCAAAGCTGCTAGTTAATCCACAGTTCAAGTTATTTACCCCGATTCCCGGCTCAGCCAAGAGCGCGATTTGCATCTTGTCTGGGTTTTCTTCATTCTCCTAGTTCATGGTTCGTTTTGTCACCTTCGAAGGCGGCGACGGCAGCGGTAAGACTACCCAGATCAGAGCCTTGGAAAACTATCTAACTTCTTACGGCAAGATCTGTTTAGTCACCCGGGAGCCGGGCGGCACTGATCTAGGGGCGACGCTGCGCCGAGTGCTGTTGGAAGCCGGTGGTGCGCCGATTGCGCCCTCGAGTGAGCTGTTTCTTTACTTGGCGGACCGGGCGCAGCATGTCAGCGAAGTAATTGGCCCAGCGCTAGCCGCCGGCAAGGTCGTGCTGTGCGACCGCTTCACCGACTCTACTCTGGCTTATCAGGGGTACGGGCGCGGTTTAGACCTGGGCTTGCTGCGCCAGTTCAATAGCATAGCTGACGACGGCACGCGTCCGGATCTGACTTTTTTGCTCGATTGTCCGATTGAAGTTGGATTGAGCCGCACCGCGAGCCGTCAGGCGCAGTGCCAAGTCGACGCACCGAAGGAAGATCGCTTCGAGCGCGAGAAAATGGAGTTTCACGAAAAGGTCCGCGCTGGCTTTCTCGACCTGGCGCGGCAAGAGCCAGGTCGATTTCGCGTGATTGACGCGGCGCAGCCGGCGGCAGAGGTATCGTTGGATATTCGCAAAATCATCGATAAAGCGCTGGAATAATGGGTTTTAACGAAATCGTCGGCCATAGTCGACAGCTGGAGAGCCTGCGCCTCGCCTTGTCCGGCGGACGGTTGCATCACGCCTATCTGTTTGTCGGGCCAGAGGGCATCGGCAAGCGCACGCTGGCGACCGCCCTGGCGAAAGCGGTGCATTGTGGCGACAGCGTCGGCGATTTTTGCGGCAGCTGTGTCAATTGCACGAGAATCACCGATGGCAATCATCCCGACGTGCGCATCATCGCGCCGGTGACCGGCAAAAAAGAGATTTCGATCCACCAGGTGCGCGAGTTCGAGCGCGAGCTCAATTATCGTTCGTTCACGGGTAAGCGTAAAGTCGTCATCGTCGATCCGGCGACCTTGATGAATCTGGCGTCGCAGAACGCGCTGCTCAAGACCCTTGAAGAGCCGCCGCAAGACTCGCTGATTATTCTGATCGCATCGAGCGGCGGCGGGCTATTGCCGACGGTGCGTTCCCGTTGTCTGCAGGTTTCCTTCGCGCCGTTGGCGCGCAGCGAGGTCGCCGAGTATTTGCGCACGAAGCAGGGGATGACCGGCGACGATGTTAACATTGTCGCGGCCATGAGTATGGGCAATATCGGCACCGCCATCGGACTCGACAAAGAAGCATTTGCTGAGAAGCGGCGGGTTTGGGCCGGCATGGTTGGCACGCTCAAAGCCGGGGATTATCAATCGGCCGCAGTCGCCGCCGAGGCGTTGGCCGGGAACCGCGACGACGCGCTCAAGTTTCTCGCTTGGGCGCAAAGCTGGTATCGCGACCTGCTGATTTACGGCGTTACCGGCGATGACGGCGAGTTGGTCAACTTGGACATGCGCGGGCAAATCCAACAGCAAAATGCGCCGGCGCAGAGCGAGCAGCGAATCGCGGCTGTGACCGCCAGCAGCCGGGCGGCGGCGGCGATCCAACGGAATCTCAATCGCCGCATGGTCTTGGAGAAATACTTGTTTGGAGTCGTGAAGGGACAGTCATGAGTGCGGTTTATCTCACGACGCCATTGTTCTACGTGAATGCCGAACCTCACTTGGGCAGCACGTACACAATGGTAATCACGGACACGTTGGCGCGCTATTACCGGGCCAAAGGCGACGAGACATTTTATCTTACTGGCACCGACGAGCATGGCGATAAGATCGCCCAGGTCGCTGCCGAGGCCAAGCTCTCGGAAAAAGAGTTTACCGACCGCGTCAGCGCGGCGTTTCGCCGTATCTGGGACGATTGCGGCATTACCTACGACTGCTTCATTCGCACCACCGACGCGCATCATGTTGGTTTCGTGCAGGAAGTTTTGCAGCTGGTCTATGATGCCGGCGATATCTACTTCGGCAAATATGGCGGACTCTACTGCGTCGGTTGCGAGCGCTTCTACACCGAAAAGGAGCTGCGTGACGGCAAGTGCCCCGACCATCTTATCGAACCGACGCTGATCGAGGAAGAAAATTATTTTTTCCGCATGGGGAAATATCAGGACCGGCTGCGCGAGCATATCGAAAGTCATCCGGATTTCATCCGCCCCGAAGGCTACCGCAACGAAGTGCTCGGCATGCTACGCGAGCCCATCGGCGATCTGTGCATCTCGCGGCCCAAGAGCCGGCTCACTTGGGGCATCGGCATTCCATTCGACCAGCGCTACGTTACCTACGTCTGGTTCGACGCCTTGCTCAACTATGTGAGCGCGCTCAAGTTCAAAGGCGAGAAAACGTTTCAAAAATTCTGGCCGGCGACGCAGCATTTTATCGGCAAGGACATCGTCAAACCCCACGGCGTGTTTTGGCCGACCATGCTGATGGCGGCCGGGTTGCCGCTGTACAAGCACCTGAACGTTCATGGTTTCTGGACCGTCGAAGGCCAAAAGATGTCGAAGAGCTTGGGCAATACCGTGGCGCCATTGGAAGTGAAGGCCGAGATCGGCATGGATGCATTGCGCTATTTCTTGTTGCGTGAAAGCGTCTTCGGCCAGGATCCCGACTTCCGTCATGAGAGTTTGGTTAGCCGCTATAATACCGATCTCGCCAACAATCTCGGCAACTTCGTCAGCCGGGCGCTGGCCATGCAGCAAAAATATTTCGCCGGCGTCGTCCAGCCGCTGGGCGCCGATTGGCCGGTGGAAGACCGCGAGCTGCGCGATAAGTTCGCTCAAACCGAGAAAGACATCGACGGCTACATGAACGATCTGCAGTTCCATCGCGCCTTGGAGTCGGTCATGGCTGCTCTCGACCACGCCAACCGCTATATCGTCCAAATGGCGCCGTTCACGATGATCAAGGATGCCGACAAACAAGCGCGCGTCGGTGCGGTGCTGTACCAGTTGCTCGAAGTGGTGCGCACGCTGGCGCGACTACTCGCGCCGTTTTTACCGGACACGGTGGGTGAGTTGCGCGCCTTGTTGGCGCTTGAGCCCGCTGCTTTGGCCAAGCCTTGGGGCGAGGGCTTCGTGGCCGGACACCAAATCAACGCGCCGAAAGTCTTGTTTCCGCGCATCGACACCGACGCCAAGAAGAAATAGCAGCTTCGCCAACTATGCTGATCGATAGCCACGCCCATATCCAGGGCAAGGAATACGCCGGCGAGGCGGAAGCCGTGATCTCCCGAGCGCGCGCGGCTGGGGTCGAGGCGATTATCGCCGTCGGCGGCGCCGGTGATATGTCGAGCAACACTGAAGCGGTGCGGCTGGCTAATTCGTTTGTCAACGTCTACGCCACTGTCGGCATGCATCCCCACGACGCCAAGGACGTCGGCGCCGGCGAGTTGGCAGTTCTAGAACAACTCGCCGAAGATCCCAAAGTCGTCGCCATTGGCGAAACCGGCTTGGATTACTACTACAGCCATTCGCCCCACGACGTGCAGCGGCGTGTCTTTGGCCAGTTCATCCAGATGGCGCGCCAGACCGAATTGCCGATCGTCGTCCATGAGCGCGACGCGGCGCAGGAGGCTGTCGAATTACTGCGCGGCGCAGGGGGAGGAGAGTTGCGCGGTGTGATTCATTGCTTCACGGGTAATTACCAAGCGGCATCGGCATATCTTGACCTGGGGTTTTATCTTTCTTTTACCGGCATCATTACATTTAAAAATGCCGAGCCGCTGCGCGAAGTGGTGCGCAAAGTGCCGCTGGAGAAAATCTTCGTGGAAACCGATTCGCCCTATCTCACGCCTGTGCCCCATCGCGGCAAACGCAATGAGCCCGCCTATGTGCGCTTCGTCGCCGAGACCATCGCCACAATCAAGGGCGTTGAATTGGCGGAGGTGGCGCGCCTGACAACGAACAATGTTTGCGATCTTTTCAAGATTTGAAAACATTCGCGGGATGACAGTGTAGACCCGCACGGCAGGCCACGCCTGGTTGGCCGGGGCTGTCAATTTCTGGCGATTTCGAGGGTAGAATACGATGACGCAGGCCTTCCGCCTGCACGTAAGCATGCTTAAACAGCAGATGCGACCATGCGCGACTGCATGCACGCATCTTAAGTCTAGGCGGCCTTTGGCATCGGCAATTCCATACCTTGACCACACACCCTCGCCGTAGGCGGCATCGGCCGTGGTAAAATGCGCGACCTAGCGCGCTTGGATCTCTTGGAGCACCGTCTTCATCGCAGCCACAATGCTTGCTCAGCGCGTAATAGCTATTGTGATTTCTTCAACATGAAGTCCAAGTCCTCCGCGAGCGACTGCAGGTCTTCCTCGTGCGCCACTTCGTCCTGGAGGATCTGCAATACGATATTGTAAGTGACCGGGTCTTTGCCCTGTGTCGTTTCTAACAGCTTCTTGTAAAAGTCGATGGCGCAGCGCTCGCCCTTGATGTTTTGGTTCAGGATAGTCTCGACGAACGGGTCATCGGGCGCGTCGTAACCGCAACTGGTCACGTCGTACCATTTTTTCGGCTCGGACACCGGCGTACCGCCGAGCTGAATGATCCGGCCCGCGATCAGGCCGGCATGACGAAGCTCGTCCGCCGCGTGTTGCAAAAGTTCGGCGATCACCGCTTCTTTCATCGGCCCCTTCACGACTTTGGCGCCGAGCCAGTATTGATAATAAGCTAACCACTCGTCGGCGAAAGCTATGTTAAGTGTCTTCAACAGTTGTTCTACGTCCATGCCGACAATTTCTCTTCCTTTAGTGCCCATAATAATCTCCTCCTGATTGATTTGTTTAAGGATGGACAAGCACCCTATCATTTTTCTTTTGCGCTGGCATCTGATCGTTATTAAATAACGAGAGCCCGGGTTTTGCCGCGAAGGCAAATTACTGGGCTCGAGGTTCGTTACCGCTGGCCTCTTTGTTTAGCTGAAGATGCACTTAGCGTGCCGCGGTCGAGGCTTGGTTTATCGAGGCCGGACTAAAGACTAATTGTCACTATTGAAAATTTGGGCGGCGAAAAACTTTAACGACGGGAAACACCGGCGCCGTTAGTTTCTGAAGCCAACGGTGCTCACGGTTAATTGACCGACTTTAACAAAATGTCTTTTTGAGGCTGACGGAGGCGACGCCCGATGAGAAGGGGCGGCTGGAAAAATTCATCGAAAATCTTTGACTCGCTTTGTTCTTTGCCGGATCACATGCTTAGATAAGAGCCGCAAAGGAGGGATGCTATGAAAGGAAATCCTGAAGTCATCAAGGTGTTGAACGAGGTGCTGCGCAAGGAACTTACGGGCGTCAATCAGTACTTTATTCACTCCAAGATGTGCAAAAACTGGGGCTACGAGGTGCTAGCAGCGGTGGCGTGGAAAGAATCCATTGAAGAGATGAAGCACGCGGATCAAATTATCGAACGGATTCTTTTCCTCGAAGGGATTCCCAATCTCACCGCCTACGACAAAATCAGCGTCGGATCATCGGTGAAACAGCAACTGGCAAATGATCTTGGGTTGGAAGAGGGTGCGCTGGTGGTTTTAAAAGGCGGCATCAAGAGCTGCTTCGACGCGAGCGACAACGCCAGCCGGGAGCTTTTAGAGCATATTCTCATTGATGAAGAAAAGCATGTCGACTGGATCGAAACCCAGCTTCATGAGATTGAAGAAGTCGGATACCAAAATTACCTCGCACAACAAATTTACAAGAAGACTTAGGTCTGGACGATTTGCTTGGCCTTCGCTTTTACCTGCAGGTCAGTCTCCCATTGGGCGGGTAACAGGATAGGATGACGATCTTACGCTTACTAAACTAAACCTCAGGCTTGGCAATGACTGTCTAGTCCAAGTCCTTACCCCGATCGTAGTCTGAATGGTTCATCGCGCCCCACTTCTAGTAGCCCTGGATGTGGACATGGGCCCGTGGCCGGGAAGGCCGGATGGCTGGCGTGATTGAGTTATTGAGTGAAATTCTATTGGGCGCTTGATTTGGCGCGGCGATCGGGGCGAATTTTCGTCAGTTTTCCTCCGATGCTTTTGCCGTAGGAACGACGGCGCTCGATTCACATGCTCTCGCTTGCCAGCGCGCGGCCCGGGCGCAGTATTCCTCCGCGGTTGCGGAGCCCATGCCGGCGTCGTGGCGCAGCGCGAGAATCAGATAGTGTAGCGCGATGGCCATGGCGATTTTTTCGCCTGGCGTCCTGCGGTGTTTTTCTTCGAGCCAGACAGTGGCCGTGAGAATCGTTTCCACCGGAAAACGCGCCGTGTGTTGATAAAGCTCCCACGCTTTTTGTACCAGGGTGTCCATATTCACCTGCCGATCTAAAGGATTACGGTTTTTCACTCCAACGAATGCCGTCCTGCTGCACGAATGAAAGCGACGATATGTGGCGCGTCCGGTTGAATTTTTCGCTACCGCTGCCGCCGGCCTTGTCATCGAAGTGGGTCACTTCCAAAACG
>Ga0210380_10000949_pt1 | contig 12062 bp, 16 predicted proteins | sample PLM4_5_coexredo_FD_155476 | JGI IMG/M metagenome (GOLD analysis project Ga0210380, IMG submission 155476) | Groundwater sediment microbial communities from an aquifer in East River, Colorado, USA - PLM4_5_coex redo | ecosystem: Environmental > Terrestrial > Soil > Riparian zone | place: USA...
CGGGCATGTAGCCAGTGATCGGCGTCATCGTCCCGCCGACCAGGTTGATCGGGTCGGTCAGCAGCGTGCCGACCGCAACGACGCCGATGGCGTTGCCAGGAGCGACGATCAGCGAGGCGCCTGCCGGTGGCGTCACGGCAGCTCGGGCGGTCGGCCCAACGTCCTCCACGATGAACCACGACACCTGCTGGTCGGTCCAGATCGAGCAGGCGATCCCTGCTTGGAAGGTGGCGCTGTACTCGGCGGCGCCCGACACGGTGGCGTCGACGAACACGGCGGCGCAGCAGTGCTGGTACGACCCGCCGATCCACGACCAGTTGTCGTTGGAGACGACCCCGTTGCCGCCGATGCGCAGGTAGCCGCCGCTGCCCGCCGCCGACGTGGCCCTGATGTTGCCCGAGATGCGGTAGCGGCGACCGGCGACCAGGTTGACGTTGATCCGCGGCGACACTTCGATCGCCGTGTTAGCCGCCACGGCCGTGCCCGTGTAGCCGTACATCTGGCCCTTGGCGATGACGCCCCACGCCGAGTTCCACCGAGCGAGGTCGGCGCTCGACCCCTGGCCCGACGCCCGCTCCAGCGAAGCGATCCGGTCGAACGCAGACGACAGGGTGGCGGCGAGCCGGTCGGTGTCGGACGTGTACGCCCTGGCGACCATCAGCCGACCACCTGGCGAGTCTCGATGAGCGCCATGGAGACAGCGAACGCTGCGTCTGCCGACACGGACACGTTCATCTCCTCGACCTGGCAGACGACCGCCTCGGACGGGGAACCGACCGCGGCGACCGTCGACTTCGGGATGACGACCACGACGAAGTCGCCGGGGAGGTAGTGCGACTCGGTCGTCCAGTGCGCCGGGTCGACCTCGACCTGCCAGGTCGACATCGGCCGGTTGGTGTCCATGAGGACGCCCTGGGCGTGCTCGACCAAGGTCGACTGCTGCTCCGTCGTCGGGAAGCCACGGGTCGTCTCCCACCGGCCTCGGATGTCGGTGGCGATGTCGGCCGTGACGGCCGTGACCGGCATCGTGTCTTCGTTGCCGTCGACAAACACGGCGTTGGCGAACTGCGAGGCCGACGACTGGCGCTCCAGCGTCCGGGCGTTCACGCCGAGCTGCAACGGCTGGGCGTGGCGGGCGAACGAGTCGGGCATGGCCGCTTGGACCTTGAGGTCGATGTCGATGTCCCACCACAGGCCGTCGATGACCTCTTGGAGGTTGTCGCAGAGCTTGCCGATGTTGTCGCCGTAGACGTAGCTGCGGTCGCGCCTCACCCCGGTCGTGGTGAAGCCCTTGGTCACGCCCCAGTTGCCCGCCGTCTGGGCCTGGGTGTGCTGGATGAGCTGCCACACGATGTCGCCCTGGTCGACCTGGGCGAACGTCATCCCGTCCGCCGTCCAGATGTGGCGCGAGGCCAGCAGCCGCTTGTACGACACGGCTTGCACGTTGACCACGTCCTCGCCATCGGTGCCCCACTGCTGGGAGACGTTGACGATCCGGAAGCGCTGCTCGATCGGCCCCCACACCCACACGTCGGTCGCCAGCTCGTCGATCAGCAGGGCCTCCGGGGAGCTGCCCAGGACCGAGAACTGGCAGCGGTCGCCGTCCATGAAGTTCGCCGTGACCGACACGGCGGAGAAGCTCGTCAGCTCCTGCATGGGCACCAGGTTGAGGGCGGGGCCGGTCGCCAGGGCGACTTCAAACGCCGCGCCAGCGCCGCCACCAGTGCTGCGAGGGCTGGCTCCCCGGCGGGCCATCTACAGGTACGCCGGTTGGTAGCAGAGGCGGGCCGACGACTGGAGCGAGAGCACGGCGGCGCCGTAGCGCACGATGTTCGACCCCGGTCGCAGCAGCAGGTCGTCCCACGTCCACTCCATGTAGTTCACCCGGTCGTAGCGGGACTGGCCCGGCTCGCCGTTGAACAGGATCGTGCGGGCGCGCGAGTCGATGACGACCGACTGCCCGCCGAGCAGCACCAGCCCGCCGTTGCGGTCGAACTCCATGGTGTGGTCGTTGATCTGGAAGAACGGGTTGGTGCAGCCGCCGAAGATCGTCAGCTCCCAGTTCGTCGTGAGGTTGCCAGGGTTCGTGACGAGGCGCCCACCGATCGGCTGCCCCGCCGGGTAGCTGCGGTCGAAGTGGAGGTCATAGGTACGCCCGGCCTCGGTGTCGGTCGACGGCGAGATGTCGACGCACAACGGGTCGATGCCGCCCGACAGGTCGACCGTCTCGCCAGACGGGATCACCCACTGGAGCGGCAGCGTCGGGAACTTCGGCCCGTCGACCGCCACGGGCCAGCTCGCCCCGCGGACGTAGGCGCCCCTGGTCTGGTCGGAGCCGGGGAGCTTCCAGATCAGCAACGGGCGACGCCTCGGCGACATGTAGGGGAGCACCCCGTCGATGAGGTCTTGCATCGACTTCGCCCCGCCGGGGTTGCAGGCGTCGTGGTTGCGCAGGCGCATGGCGAGCGACACGGCTCGGGCGCCGATGAAGCGGGACTCATCGAACGTGCCGTCAGCGAGCGACCGCACCCTGGTCACCTCCCGCACGGCCGGGGAGCCGAGCTGGATGCTGGCGACCACGTACGGGTCGGTGCCCAGGTCGAGGAACCCTAGGTCGTCGTCGTAGAGCTGAACCTGGAGCTCGGCCATCGGGTCATCCTGCCAGGAGCATCGACTGCATGGCGATGACGGTGCGCTGGGCCACCAGGTCGGCGTCGGTGGCGTTCTGGAAGGTGGCGTGCTCGATGTTGACGGCCGAGCGCCCACCGCCAGCGTTGGCCTGGAGGGCGAGGTCGGTCAGGCCCGACTCGTTCATGAGCTGGAGGGCGCGGCGTGGTCGGGTGATCGGGATGACGGCCTCGGTCCCGGCCTCGCCGAACATCGCCATGGTCGGCGTCGAGACGATGGCGCCCTGAGCGAGCCGCAGGAATCCCAGGTTGACGGAGATGGACGGCAGCGGGCCAGGCAGGTCGTAGCTGAACGAGCTGGGGATGACCGAGTTCCATGCGTTGCGGAGCACGCCGCCCAGGCCCGATGCGATCGACCCGGCGACCCCGGAGATGGCCGACACGACCTTGCCGGGGATCTCGGCGAACTTGCCGATGACGGACGTGACGAGTCCGGCCGCGGCCGACACCGCGGCCCCGACCGCGCCCGTGATGGCACCGCCGATCGACCCGCCGAGTCCGGCCAGTGCGGAGCCTGCTCGGCTGACCAGCTCGCCCACGGTCGAGGCGGCGTTCCCGACGAACGACGACAGCGCCGAGATGGCCGACGACGCCGCGCCCGAGATGACGCCGCCGATGGCCCCGCCGAGTCCGGCGATGGCGCCTGCTGCTCGACCGGGGAGCTGGGCGAACCAACCGATGGCGCCCTCAATGAACCCCGAGATGGCACCGATCGCCGACGAGATGGCGCCGCTGATGATGCCGGTGATCGCCGACCAGGCCCCGGAGACGAACCCGGTGATGGCCGACCAGGCCGCCGACGTGGCGTTCTGGATCGTCTCCCACGCCCCCGAGATGTTCGTGACGAACCCGACCACGGTCGAGATGACCGACACGACGACTTCGATGAACCCGGCGAGGATGCCGATGACGACGTTCAGCGCCCCGGCGAGCGCGCCGACCAGGAGGGCGGCGAGCTGGACGATGGGCGGCTGGATCAGGTTCAGCAGCGAGATCAGGGGCGGGAGGATCTGGCTGATGAGCGGCAGGAACGCCGTGGCGAGCTGGATGACGGCCGGGAGCAGCGGCAGCAGGGCCGTGACGAGCTGCATGAACAGGTCGATGATGATGGGCAGCAGCGGGGCCAGGGCCGTGAGCACCGAGCCGACCAGCTCGACCAGCGGGGGCAGGATCGCCGTCAGGGCCGATGCCAGGGCGCCGCCGAGCACGGAGGCGACCTCGGAGATGGCGTCGCCGATCATGGGCCACAGCGGGGCCATCGCCTCCAGCACGTCCGAGACGAGCGTCATGAGGATCGGGATGAGCGGCTGGACGGCCGTCAGCAGCTGCATGAGCACGTCCCCGACCACGCCGATGACGACGGAGGCGACCTCCATGGCGGCGTTGAGCTGGCCCGCCCAGACGGAGGCGAGCTGGCCGATGACCGGGGCGAGCTGGCTGATCACGTCGGCGATGACGCCGAAGATCGGGGCCAGGGCCTCGGCTGCGGAGACGAGCACCCCGCCCATGACCCCGGCGATCTCCGACAGGACCGGGGCCAGGGCGTCGAAGACCTCGGCGATGGCCTCGACCACCGACATCAGCGACGGGCCGAGCGCAGCGATGATCCCGCTGAAGGCCTCGGCGAGGATCGAGATGACCGGGGCGAGTGCCTGGATGGCCGCGCCGAGCACGGTGCCGAGCATGTTGGCGACGAGCTGGATGAGCGAGACGAGCGGGGCGATGACCGGGGCGAGCGCGGTGAAGGCCTGGGCGATGACGCCGAGCACGGTGCCGACCGTCTCGGCCAGGGGTGCCAGGGCGGGGCCGATGGCGTCGACCACGGTCGTCAGCGCGGAGCCGAGCTGCTCGCCGACCACGCCCAGCGGCTCCTGTAGCGCGCCGAACGCCGCGACCACGGCGGGGGCGACGCCCTCGACCGCCGATGCCAGCCCAGCGCCGAGCGACTCCTTGACCTCGCCGAACGCCACCGCCATCTTCTGGGCGCCGGTCACGCTGGCCTCGGCCGCGCCGCCGACCTCGGAGGCGACCTCGGCCATGATGATGCCCTGGGCGCCCGCCATGTCGCCCGCCGCCTGCATGGCAGCGATCTGCTCCTTCTGTCCCTCGGTGAACGTGACGCCGACTCGGGACAGGGCCGAGATGCCAGCGACCGGATCGTTGAGGGCCTTGCCGAGCATCGTGGCGCTGCCGGACAAGTCCTGGCCGAACACGGCGCTCATGTCGGCGGCGAGCGAGGTCGCCGTGCCGAACGAGTCGCCCGAGACGTTCTTGAAGGTCAGCAGGACGTTCTGCGCCGCCATGATGTCGTCGTCGTCGACCCCGATCTTGAACGACAGCTGCGACGCCATGTCGGCGGCCTGGCCCGCCGTGATGCCAGCAGCCCCGCCGGTCGACTTGATGATGGCCTCGGTCTGCTTGAACACCGAGTTGGCGCCAGCGGCCTCGCCCATCGCATCCGACAGGAACGACCCGATCCCCGCCGCGGCGAGCGCGCCGCCGATGCCGATCATGGCCGACTTCAACCCGCCCGACAGGGAGCCGCCCATCGTGGTCCCGGCGCCCCGCATGTGCTCGTCGGACTGGCGTGCCGCCTCCCGGAACGAGTTCTCGATCTGCTCGCCTGCCCGCTCGGCCGCGCTGGTCGCCTGGTTGAAGGCGTCGGCGCCACCGATGCGCTCCAACTCCTGGTCCGACTGGCGGGCGGCCTCGACAAAGGACTGCTGGATCTGCTCCCCGGCGCGCTCGGCCGATGACGAGGTCTGGTTGAAGGCGTCGCTCCCGCCGATGCGCTCCAGCTCTTGGTCGCTCTGGCGGGCCGCTTCACGGAAGGACGACTGGATGTCCTCGCCCGCCCGTTCGGCCATCGCCCCGACCCGGTCGAGCGGTGCGGACAGGCCCCGCAGCTCGTTCTCGAACTGGTCGAGCTTGGCGTGGAGGGTCACATAGGCGTCTGCGATGCTCTGGCCTGCCACGCCCGGATGCTACGTGCGCCCACGCTGCGCCAGGGCGATCGACCCCTCCCGAGTGCCCCGGCGGGGCCTGTTCGCACGCCAGGGGCGCACGTAGGCGCCTCTACGGGGCGTCTGGGGGCGGTGGCGCTAGCCGAGCTGGCTGGCGAAGCTCGCCCAGGCGTCGTCCTCGTCGTTCCACCAGGCGGGGGCGCCCTTGGTGGCGTCGTAGCGGTTCGGGGCCTCCAGGGCCTCGGCGATGTCGTCCATGCGGTCCTCGTCGGCCCACTCGCGGATGGCGTACAGGTAGAGGTTGATCGCCCGCCGCTTCGTCAGGCCTGCTGGGTCGACGCCACGGGCACCGCACCATCCGTCGAACCAGCTCCAGTTGCGGTCGATCCAGTGGACGGTGACGGTGGCTGCGTAGGGTCCACATCGGCCTGGCTCCCGACCAGGCCCGTCACGATCTGGGCGAGGAGCTTGGCGCCGACCGACTCGTCGATCTGGGTCCGCAGCGCCTCCCGCTGCTCGGGCACGACGTTCGCCAGCACGTAGTCGATGGTCGCCTCCGTGCGGCCCTCGGCGTTGTCGTCGCCCATCTTGAGCACCGAGAGCATGCGCCTGGTGACGGCCATGCCGATCGGCTGCATCTTGTACTCCACGCCTTGGATGATGAGCACGTCATCGTCCTCGACCTCACCGAACTGGTAGCGCGTCATCGGGGCGCACCCTAGCCCGACCTACGCACCCGCCTGCAACGCATCCTTCAAGAACGGCCGACCAGGCGACCCCCTGACCTCCTTGGCGAAGATGAACTTGGAGGTCTTCCCGCCCGAGTAGCGCCGGTTGCCCTGGCCGCTGTTGTTCTTGGCGGGCCAGACGAGATAGCGGCCCCGTGGTTTGATCGGGGCGCCCTTGCCATAGATGCCGGTGCCCTCATGGACATAGATCGCATATTCCAGCGGGCTGCCAATCCGATAGCCGGGGTTGCCATCAATGGTGATCGGCTCGCTATGCAATGACGCCCGCAGGTGGCCCTGGTCGACCGGCACGGTCGAGCGGGCGGCGTTCAGGATGCGGTTCGCTCGGCGCTGGAGGTCGATCATCACCCCGCCGCTCGGCGACCGCAGCAGCGACATCAGCTCGGCGCCGTTGAAGCTCAGGACGACCTCGGCCACGACCCGAGCGTACGCAACGGGGCCGCCACCAGGCGGGCGGGCCGGTGGCGAACCCCTACCGGCGCGGGCAGCTCCGGTGCGGCCAGACTAGGGGACCAACGTCCCCGGATCCGTGACGCAGACGGCGATCTCGATGTCGCCGTCCACGGGCGCCCGCTGGTGCACCGACACGACCTCGGCGTGGAACCCGGTCGGGCAGATCAGTTCGGTCGGCGTCGGTCCGGGTGGGCCTGGTGGGCCTTGTGGTCCCGCCTCGCCCGCGGGTCCGGGATCGCCCTGGGCGCCTGGGTCGCCTGCCGGTCCTGGCGCCCCTGTTGCTCCAGGAGGTCCGGGCTGGCCTGGGTCGCCTGGCGGTCCTTGCGGGCCAGCCACTTGCCCACCAGCAGGGCCACGGGGACCGACAGGGCCAACCACACCAGGAGCACCGTCGCCACCGTCCGCACCGGCCGCTCCCGTCGCACCCGTCTCACCGGGCGAGCCTTGCACGCCTGGCGGCCCCGGCTCGCCCTGGGCGCCTGGCGGGCCAGGAGGCCCCACGATGCGATCTACGGCGGGCACCGTGGTCGAGGGCGTATCCGTCCCCGCCACGGTCGTTGGCGCAGCAGGGGCGCTCGTAGGGGCCTCTACGGGCACCGTGGGCGACTCCGCAGCGTCGGACCACGCCCCAGTGCCCACCAGCACGGCCAGCGCCCCCACCGCGACCGGCGTCAGGGCGTAGATCGGGAAGAACGGCCTCACAGCGGGTCGCCCTTGCCCGTCACGTCGTCCTCGGTGCCGTCAGGTCGCCGGTTGAGCTGGCTGCCCCCGCTCGACTTCCCGGCGATCAGCCCGAGCAGGGCGCCCAGGATGCCCGACACCAAGCTCATCATCGTGTTGGCGATGATGCCCGTGTCGGCCTCCGGGTTCCGAGTCTCGACGACCAGGATCAGCACCGACATGCCGACGATCATGAACCCGACGACGAACGTGAAGACCAGCACCATGATCTCGATCACGGAACGGCCTCGCATGGCGACCAGGCTCGCAGGCGACCCCTACGTGAAGATGGACACGCCGCCGGGGCCGATCAGCAGCCCGAGCACCATCAGCACGATGCCGAGCACGACGGCACCCCGCAGCAGGTAGACGACGCCGAGCACGACCAGCACGACGGCGATCACCCACAGGACGAACGCCACCTACAGCACCAGCCAGGCCAGGGCGGTCGAGGCCAACGCCAGCGACAGGGCGACGGGCGCCCACACGCCGACACGGACCCGGTTGGCGTCGGTCGGGTCGCGCACCGGTCGAGCAGCCATCGCATAGAGGAGAGCCGCCACGACGGCGAGGATCACACCGACCAGGAAGAAGATGTCGGCAGCGTCGAGGTTCCCCGACCAGATGCCATCGTCGACTGCGAGCACGTTCAGCCTCCCGCTCCGTTGAGGACGTACGTCCACGTCTTGGGTCCGCACTGGGCGTCGACCGTCAGCCCGCCGTCGCGCTGGAGCTGGCGCACGGCGTCCTGGGTGCGAGGCCCGTAGTCGCCGTCCGGGTTGCCGCAGTCGTAGACCGGGTTCCCGAGCTGGCGGAAGTGGCCCTGGGCGATCTGCTGGATGAGGTACACGTCGCCGTTGCCCCGGAGCTGGTCGCGGGCGGCAGGGGTCAGGTTGTTCTTCTGGAGTTGCAAGGTGAACGTCCCTCCTCCGGACGGCGGTGGCTCGACTGGCGGCGGGATGGTCGGCGTCGTCGGCAGCACCCAGGTCGACAGCGGCGGGCAGACCGTGGCGAACTTCCGGCTGCCGCTGATCTCGGACGGCTGGATGTGCCACGGCTCGTTGTTGACGTACTTGAAGTGGCGCAGGCCGTAGGCGCCGCAGCGGCCGTGCATCCATTCCCAGGAGATGTTCGGCACCGTGTCGATCGCCAGGGCCGTCGCCGTCGTCGGCGAGACGGGCGTCGACTCGTGCCAGGAGTTGCCAGGCTTGGCGAACCCAGCGGGCGGCGGGTTCGGCTGGACACGCCACCCCGTCCCGCACCCGAGCGGCACCCCGACCGACGCCGCTTCATGGATCAGCCCACCGAAGCGGCGTTGCAGCTCCGGGTGGAGCCGGTTGAACGTCGTCTGCTGGAGGAGCTGCTCCCACGTCAGCATCGTGCCCATGCCCTGCGGCCCGCCATCGGGCGGCCGCTTGTAGCCGTAGGGGAAGGTCGTCACGACTCGGCGCGACGCTCGGCCCAGGCCGCTTGGACCTCGTCGATCTTGGCGGACACCTCGTCGATCTTCTCGGCGAGCTGGTCCCGGAACTCGGAGCCGAACTCGACCAGGGCACCGCGCAGCTCGTCGAGCAACGTGCGGGCCTCGCCGATCGCCTGGTCGAGCCGTTCGCCGGGAGTCGAGGTCGGGGACGTGTCGGTCATGGCCGCACACTACGCCAGGGGTGTCACAGCGACCAGGGACGGCCGTCAGCAGGTCGGGCAGAACGCCTCTTGGTCGAGGCCGAGCGTGACCCGAGTCTCCGCCCCGATGCACCCGCCCTCGGCGCCGACGAACACCTGGTTCTGGCCCGTCGACTCCCACCCGTCCGGCCACATCTTGTCGCCGAGCTCGTTCCACACCACGGCCGCATCGTGGAGCAGATCGCCGTACGCCGCGCCCATCGCCTCGGAGCTGGGCGGCTGGCCTCGGTCGTCGAGCACGGGCACGCAGCGCATGATCAGCACGACCAGGGTGACGGCGACCAGGCCGTCGAAGCAGTTGTTCTCGTCCGGTCCCTCGACCGGGAAGCGGGCCGTGCGGTAGACCCGCTCAGGGGCGACGACCAGCATCCCGCAGCAGTCGTCCCAGGCGACCAGGCCCGCAGCGACGAAGCGGGTGGTCACGGGTCGACCGCAGTCCTCCAGCGCCACGTTCACCTTGTCGAGGACGTAGCCGCACAGGCCCGCCACGTCGGCGACCACGACCGGCTCCAGGAACGTCGTCATCGGCGCTGCGCCAGGTCGGGCGAGTAGACGCGCGACGCCATCTGGAGCTTGTTCGGGTTGACGGCCCGGATCCATGCGTCGGCGACCGGCAGACCGAGCAGGCCGTTCTCGACGAACTCGGCCGGGTCGGCGAGCTGGACGGTGACGCCCTGGCGGGACACGGAGATGGCGCGGGCGGGCAGCTTGCACGGCTCGCCGGACCAGCCCTTCAACAGCTCGCAGGCGACCTCGCCCACGGCCAGCGGCGTGCCAGGCGGGAACGGGAAGCCAGCCGTGTACGACACGGCCACGGGCGGGTCGTCGCAGCTCCAGCTCGTCGGCCAGCAGCCGTCACGGGAACGGAGCCACGCCTGGCGCACCACGTCGTAGGCCGCAGCGTCGAGCGGCTCGCCGCCGTCGAGCGTGACGGCCTCGACCGACAGCACCGGGGTGTGGGCCAGCAGGATGCGGCAGCAGTTCGCGCCGACCATGGCGTTGCGCCAGTTCCCCGCCGAGTCCTTGCCGACCCCGCACGCCCCGGTCGAGGCAGGCCAGTACGACTCCTCGTACTGGCAGGCGCCGATGCGACGGCCCGAGAGGCCCCACAGCATGAACCCGGCGAACTCGGCCGCGGCGTCGAGCTGCTCGGGCGGCTTGCCCTCCACGTCGCACGGCCACTCGACCGGCCAGGCCTCGCACGTCGTCGCCATGACCGGCGAGCCTAGGCGTCGGCGGGTTCGTCGTCGGGGAGGTCGTCGACCGGGTCGAGGACGGCGCCGTTCGTCTGCGGCTCCGGGCGTGGCTTGACGACCTCGACCTCATCGTCCACGGCGAGCGACAGGGCCTCGGCGTCGGGGTCGGTCTTGCCGGTCGGGTCCGGCGCCGGGACGCTCGTCTGCGTCGCGGTCACGACCGGGCCAGGCGCCGGGTCGTTCGGCATCGCCATCGGCACCACTGGCCCGTCGTCGAGCCAGGCGACCAGCGGGGTGCCGTCCTCGGCGACGATGCCGGTGATCTTGTCAGGGAAGCCAGCAGCTCGGGCAGCCGCTCGACCCTCGCCCTCCACGCCCGGAGGAGGTCCGAGCGTGGCGGGGTCGAAGTCGGGGTCCACCACCGTCGCCGGGGTCGGCGTCGGTTGCTGCGGGGGCTGCCCTCCGTAGATCGGCTGCGATGACGGCACGTAGGGGAGGCTAGCTCAGGGCGCCTTGCCGGGTTCCCAGGTGTCGCCGTCCCAGTGCATCTCGCCGCCCGTGCCGATGGTCTGGCCCTGGACGTACTGGCCCGTCGTCCAGGCGGTCGTCGGGTTGGCCTGGATGCCATCGGCGGCAGCGTCGGCGGCATCGTTGGACGGCACCGATCCGGTCGGGGTCCACATGCCAGGCGTGCCAGCGGTCGCCCCGGTGGCGGGGCCACCCGACCCGGCGCCGATCATCTGGCAGCCATCGGTGACCGGCGGCGGCTGGACATCGGTGACGACCATGCCGTACAGGTCGCCCGCCGGGAAGCCCGTGGTCGCCTTCATCGGGTTGTCGCCGTGCGGGCCGACGCCCCAGGTGTCGGACGCCCCGATGCCCTCGCCCTTCAGCGCGATCGTCAGCGGCCCGTTCTCGATCGTGAGGTCGCCGTCGAGCACGCCGTTGCGGACGTACGGCACGACGAAGTAGCCCCACTCCGGGGCGCCGCCGCCAGGGGCGCACGCATCGGCGCCTGCCTTCTTCGTCCACACTTCGATCGCAAAGGCGTTCGGGTTCGGGTCGCGGCCGAACGTCGCGCCGATCGTGTCGGAGCCGACCACGACCGGGGAGGCGCCACCGAGCATGTCGAGGATCTCGGGATCGACCTCGCAGAACTGGATCGACACGTTCGCCCACTTGACCCGGTCGCCGTCCTTCTCAGCGATGCAGAAGTCGCCCCAGGCGTTCTTCTGGGTGTACTCCTCGCCCGACTCGACCTCATTGGAGATCGTCACCTTGACGAACCCATCGGTCACGATGACGCCGCAGTCGGCCTCGGTGTCGGGAGCGCCGCACTCGTCCAAGCGCGTCAGCCGCAGATGCCGCCCCTTGATGGACTTGATCTTCTTGTTGGCCATCGTGCCCTCCTGAGTTAGCTGGCCGAACGGCCGACGACGAAGCAGTCCCAGCCCGCCACGTATGTGCGCTCGGCCAGGGCCAGCTCGTCGTTGATCGCCCGGTCCCAGGTGATCGACGTGTCGACCACGCCGCGACGGATCGTGACGGCGCCCGTGCCGTAGATCGTGACCTTGCCCGCTGCGAGCAGGTCGAGGTTGTATCCGGCCCCGG
>Ga0210380_10000952_pt1 | contig 12041 bp, 6 predicted proteins | sample PLM4_5_coexredo_FD_155476 | JGI IMG/M metagenome (GOLD analysis project Ga0210380, IMG submission 155476) | Groundwater sediment microbial communities from an aquifer in East River, Colorado, USA - PLM4_5_coex redo | ecosystem: Environmental > Terrestrial > Soil > Riparian zone | place: USA...
GGTCCGGATCGCGGTCGAGATGGCGCGCGAGGGGCTGATCACCAAGGAGGAGGCGATCCTCCGCGTGACCCCCGAGCACATCGACCAGTGCCTGCATCCGCGCCTCGATCCCGCCGGCCAGAAGAAGGCGACCAAGGTCGCGCGCGGCCTGCCGGCGTCACCGGGTGCCGCGGTCGGACGCGCGGTGTTCGACGCCGACACCGCGGTCGCGTGGAAGCAGAAGGGTGAGCCGGTGATCCTGGTGCGCAAGGAGACCACTCCCGACGACATCCACGGCATGGACGCGGCCGAGGGCATCCTGACCGCGACCGGCGGCATGACCTCGCACGCGGCGGTGGTGACGCGCGGGATGGGCAAGCCGTGCATCGCCGGCGCCGGCTCGGTGCGGGTCGACGACAAGGCGAAGCGGTTCACGGTCGAGAAGATCGTCGTGAAGGAAGGCGACTGGATCGCCCTCGACGGAACCCTCGGCGAGGTCTACCAGGGCCGGCTCGCGACCGTCGATCCCGACCTGGGCGGCGAGTTCGGCACGTTCCTGTCGTGGTGCGACGAGTTCCGGCGGCTCAAGGTGCGCGCGAATGCCGACGTGCCGCGCGATGCGAAGGCGGCGCGCGGGTTCGGCGCCGAGGGCATCGGCCTGTGCCGCACCGAGCACATGTTCTTCGCCGAGGACCGGCTGGCGCTGGTGGTGCAGATGATCCTCAACGCGCCGCGCGCCAAGCTGACCGAGTCGCGGATCGCTGCGCGCATGGACCAGATGGCGGCCGCGACCGCCCCCGAGGCGCGCGCGCTGAAGGCCGAGATCGCGACGCTCAAGCGCGAGGGCGCCACCGCGATCAAGCTCTATCACCAGGCGCTCGCCAAGCTGCTGCCGCTCCAGCGCAAGGACTTCGCCGGGCTGTTCCAGGCGATGGACGGCTACCCGGTCACGATCCGCACGCTCGACCCGCCGCTCCACGAGTTCCTGCCCAAGCGCGAGGAGTTGATGGTCGACATCGCGCGGCTGCCGCACCTGAGCGCGGCGCACAAGAAGGAGATGGCGCGCCGCTACAAGATGACGGTGCCGCAGCTCCGGAACGGAATGGCCGAGCTGCTCCACCGGGTCGAGGAACTGCACGAGTTCAATCCGATGCTCGGCCACCGCGGCTGCCGGCTCGGCATCACCTATCCCGAGGTGACCGCGATGCAGGCGCGCGCGATCTTCGAGGCGGCGTGCGATTGTGCGGCCCGCGGGATCAAGGTGGTGCCCGAGGTGATGATCCCGCTGGTCGGACATGTGAACGAGCTGCGCGACCAGGCCGCCGTGGTGCGCCAGGCGGCGACCGAGGCCATGACCCGCAAGGGGGTGACGATCGAGTACCTGGTCGGCACCATGATCGAGGTGCCGCGCGCCGCGATCACCGCCGGACAGATTGCCGAGGAGGCGGAGTTCTTCTCGTTCGGCACCAACGATCTCACCCAGCTCACGTTCGGCTTCTCGCGCGACGACGCGGGCAAGTTCCTGCCCGACTATGTCGACCGCAAGATCCTCGGCAGCGATCCGTTCGTCACGATCGACGTCGAGGGGGTCGGCGCGCTCATTCAGCTGACCGTCGAGCGAGGCCGCCGCACGCGTCCCGACATCAAGCTCGGGATCTGCGGGGAGCACGGCGGCGATCCGGCGACCGTCGAGTTCTGCCACAGCATCGATCTGAACTACGTGTCGTGCTCGCCGTATCGCGTGCCGATCGCGCGGCTCGCGGCGGCGCGCGCAGTGGTCAAGGGTCGGGCGACCGGCAGCGACCAGCGCTGACCCAGTTCGTGCAATGAGCGGGGCGCGACGATCGTCGCGCCCCGTTTCAATTCAGTTCGTGGGACTGACGGCCCGGACCGTGGCTTCACGGGTGCCGGGTGGCGCGAGGACGCGGTCGCGGCCCTGCGCGACCAGCGGTGCCGGCGGCGGACCCGTGAGGATGGCATCGGGCGGCAGCGTGAGCACCGTCCACACCGGCACCGGCGTCCAGCGCCAGGTCACCTGGTTGTTCCCGTGCTGGAACTCGAGATCGATCGGCCCCCACCAGGTGGGCGCGCCCTTCACCTGGGATCCCTGCCACCAGGAACGGCGTGCGCCAAGCGTCAGACGCAGCGTATCGATGTCGTCGTAGATCAGCCGGTTGCGCACCTGGGCGAGCAGTGCGGCCGCGGCGGTTGGATGGGGCGGGAGGTTGCGGCCAAAGTCGCCGGCGCGCGAGAACAGCTCGGCGGCGGTGCCGCTTGCGGTCCGCCAGTGGAGCATCGCATCGAGCATGCTGTCGGCTGGCGCGGTCCACCCGGTGAGCAGCGCCCAGGTCGCGAGGTCATTGCCGACGTAGCCATGCAATGAGTCGCGGTGGCCGTACACCGTCAGCCCGATCTCGCCGGCCTGCTCCCATGCGCGCCGTGCGGTTGCCGCCAGTCGCGGATCTCCCGGCGGCAGCACCGCGCACGGCCATCCGACCGCCAGGTTTCCCCAGTCGCGCCCGATGCCCTGCCACGACGGCGGAACGTAATCGAGCCCGGTGCGGGCGAGGGCTGCGATGAAGTCGTCGGTGTAGCGCGCTCGATCGCGTGCGACCGAGTCGGCGGACGCAGCCCGTCCCCGCGCGCGCAGCATCCGCTCGAGCGCGCGCTCGCCTGCGATCGCCCACGCATCGTTGCCGGTCAGCTGCGCGCGCACCAGCTCGCCGTCGCGCGGCTCCGCGAATGGAAGCATGGTCCCGAACCGCAGCGTCTGAACGGATTCGCCCTCGCGAGTCCCGGAGGTGCGGCCGGCCGTGCGCTGCCATTCGATCCACCGCCACGCGCGCTGCCCGGCCGCAATGTACGGGTCGAGCTCCTCGGGCCGGGCGCCGCGCAGCAGGACCTGCTCGAACGCCCACAACGCCTGACCGGTGCCGTCGAGCTGCCCGCGCTGGCTGAGAAACGCGCCGTTGGGCCACTGGAAACCGATGAACCCCGCCATCATCTCGCGCGCAGCCGAGCCATAGCCGGTGATCGCGAGCGCGTGCGCCACGCGGGCTCCGTCGCGCAGCCACACGTCCCGGTACTGGAACGGATTGCCGATCGGCACCCACGCGCCGCCGCGCCGCTCGCGGCATGCGAGCAGCAGCAGCCGTGCGGCGTTCATCGCGCTCACGACTTCGGAGTCGGGAAGCGCGAACGAAGTTCCACCCGCGAGTGCCGCATTGGCGCTCTGCAACGCCTCGGACACCCGGCGCGCATGGGAAAACCGAGCATGGCGGGCGAGCAGATGGTCCGCGGTCGGATAGGTCGGGAACAGCAGGCGGCGCTCGAAGACCGCCCCGGGCGCGAGCGTGGTCGCGGCCGTGAACGTGGCGCCTGTGACCTTCTCGCCGCACCAGGCGAGCGCGGTGTCGCGCGCGGTGCCCGACGCCCAGCGCAGGGCGACGCGCGGATTGTCGCGCGCGTCCCAGGCGACGAACACCGGATCCGGATCGGGAGGTGCCAGGGTCACCGACAGCTCCGCTCGATGCGGGGCGGCGCCGGTGTTGCGCGCACGCACCAGCAGCGACACGACCAGCACCGTGTCGCGCGGCGCACGTTCGGGGACCGCGACCGCCTCGAACTCCCACGTCACGTCGCCGGCATGGCGCACCCACTGCAGAACCGGGCGCCAGCGGTCGAGCGCCGCGATCGTGCGCGGCGGGGTCGCGGGCTGGCCGTCGGCGGTGGGCGTGAACACCACCTTCCATTCACCGTCGTAGAGATCGCCGTGCTCGTCGACCTGGAAGCCGCGGGTCGCGCCGGCCGCGATCAAGGCGCCCGACGGGCGTGCATACGCGTCCGGGATCGAGTCGGGCGACAGGGGTGCGCGCGTCTCCGATCGATCGGGAACCGGGTTCCCGCAGCCGGAGATCGCGAGCGCGAGTGCGAAGATCCGCGCACGCCCGAAGTGCACGCGGGTCACGGCGCCACGCCCCCGCGCGCCAGGTCGCGCTGGAGTTCGAGGATCAGCCGCCGCGGCGGCTCCCACGCGGGATCGAGGCTCTGCGCGACCTGCGCGACCGCGAGCGCATCCCACGCAAAGCCCCAGGCCTGCAGGTTCTGCGCGTCCTGGTAGGCGGTGTAGGCACGCGCACGCGAATCGCGCGCCACCTTCATCGCCTGACGCGCCTCGCCCATCCCGTCGACCACCGACTGCACGCGCTCATAGCTCGAGCGCAGCGCGGGATCCGCCTTGCCCAGACGCGAATCGACTTCGAGCGCCGCATTGATGAGCGCAGCGGCGAGATTGATCCGGCCCTCCCACTGCTCGCCCATTCCGGCGGTGGTCGCGCGACGGAAGTAGGGGATGCTCGCGACGTGCCGGCCCGCGGTTCCGAGCCGGCCGCCCTGGGCGAACGCGGTCTGCGCATCGAGCGAGTCGATCGGGCTCACGACCGTCCCCCGGATCGCCTCACGGCGCGTCACCCACACGACCGCCGCCGCGATCGCGATCATCAGCAGCAGGGGCCCCAGCCGGATCAGACGGGAGCGGCGAGATTTCTCAGGTCGGGGTGTGGACCCGGAGGATCGCCGGGGACGCCGTGTGCGGGACATGGGCCACGCATCTTGCGACGGGGATCCGTGTCGTGTCGAGGCGCCGGCTGGCCGCCGATCGGTCCGCCGTGGCAGGATGCGGCGATGCCAACCTCTGAGTTCCGACAGATCCCCTACGTGCTCGAGGTGCTGGCCCGCGAGCGTCCGCGCAGCGTCCTGGACGTCGGCGCGGGCTACGGGAAGTACGGCTTCCTCGCCCGCGAATTCGCCGATGCCGAGCGGGTCGACGCAATCGACGTCACGACCCCACGGTTCGCCGCGTACGACCATGTGTGGCTCGGCGATCTGCGCGAGATCGATCGCGTTGTGCCGCCCGGCACCCCGGTCTACGACCTGGCGCTGTTCATCGACGTCATCGAGCACTTCGAGAAACCCGAAGGGTTCGCGGTGCTCGACCAGCTGGTGACCCGCGCGCGGTCGGTGCTGGTGACGACGCCGTGGGGATTCCGCCCGCAGGAGATCCCCGGCATGCCGTTCGAGACCCACCGCTCCGGCTGGCTGCCATGGGATTTCACGCGCCGGTACAAGGTTCGCAAGTGGAGCGCGTTCCCCGGTCATCGCTCGAAGCACCTGGGGATTCCGAAGATGTGGCAGCTGCTGGTGCTGCTCGAAGCAAAGGACGCCCCGGCCCGCTGACGCGCGATCACAGCACGCTGTCGAGGCTGGCAGCCTGCGGGAATGACAGATCTTTCTGGTTCCCGAACGGAGTCTCGCGATAGTGTCACGCACGGCACGCCGGCAACTGCCGCGCGCGCCGACAACTCAATCGCCGGTCCCACCGGCGTGGAGGAATCAAGGATGATTCCGGCTCCCCCGCGGACGCGTGCCGCATGGATTGCGGCCGTTGCGATTGCAGCGCTTGTTTCGCCGGTGCAGGCCTCAAACGAAACCTGGACCCTCATGCAACCATTGTCACCCCGTGCCGAATGCTCCGCCGCATTCGATCCCATCGGGGGCCAGATGATCATTTTCGGCGGATACGGCGGCCTCAATGAAACCTGGGGGCTGGAGATGGCCCCGGTTCCGCATTGGGAGCAGCGTTCGACCCCCACCTCACCGTCCGGACGACACGGGTCGGCGATGGTCTATGACCCGATTCGGCATCGCATGTTGATGTTCGGTGGCTACGACAACAACTACCGCAATGACGTATGGGCGCTGTCACTCGGTCCCTCGCCGAACTGGACTCTCGTCACAACTACCGGGGCGCCGCCGACGGGACGCATGTACACGACGATGGTCTACGATCCGATTGCGGATCGGTTGCTGGTCATGGGGGGCCACCCGAGCCTCCTCAACGACGTTTTCGCGCTCCAGCTCAGCACGCCGGTGCCTCAGTGGTCCGAGATCCACCCACAGGGCTCGGCGCCCACGCCCCGCTATGGACACGTCGGGATTTTCGATGCCACTCGCAACCGGCTGATCGTCTGGGGTGGCGAGAATGGAGGCGCCGGCGTTTGGGCGCTGTCGTTCTCGGGAACCCCTGCGTGGACCCTGTACAACCTCCCGGGCGGGCCGATCAACCGCGTACTGGCATCGGCGGTGTACGACTCGGGGAACGATCGCATGATCGTGTTCGGAGGAGCCACGACCAATCAGGTGTGGTCGCTTCTCCTCGGCCCGATGGCTTGGAACGAAGTCACGACTGCCGGCGCTCAGTCGGTGCCGCGCTGGAATCATGCGTGTGCGATCGATCTCGTCGGAAGCCGCATGATCATCTACGGCGGCTACTCGAATATCGGCCCGTCGGTCACGGAGACGGCCCATGCCCTGACGTGGGCACCGGTCACTGCGGCACCTCTGATCACCGGCTTCAATCCGACCGGTGGTGAGCCCGGGAATCTGATTACGATCGCCGGTCTCAACCTCGCCGGGGCGACCCAAGTTCGGTTCAATGGTGTGGTCGCGCCGATTCTGTCCGCGAGTCTGTTCTCGATTCAGACCACGGTTCCAGTCGGGGCCACGACCGGTCCGATCGAGGTGACGACGCCCGCCGGCGTCTCCGTCTCGAGCTGGATCTTCACGATCACCGAGACTCCGCTGATCACGTCCATCTCACCCGACAGTGGGTACATCGGCGACGAAATCGTGATCCGCGGGAGCCACCTCGCTGGCGTTACGTCTGTCTCGCTCGGCAACGCGGCGCCCGGTCAGTTCGTGATCGTCTCCGACAGCGTGATCGTCGCGACTGTGGCGTCCAATTCCAACACCGGTTTCGTCGTGGTGGCCAACCAGTTCGCGACAATCACCTCGACCGCTCCGTTCAGGATGCTGTCCCCATATCCACCACCCCGCATTGTGAGCGTCCGTGACGTGAAATCAGATCAGGGTGGCAAGGTGACGATCAAGTGGATCCGCAGCGAGAACGACGGCGTGAACGCCAGCACTGTGCGTTCCTACCGGATCTGGCGTCGCGCGCTATCCGACGCATCGCTCCGGAGCGGGGCTGCGACACTGAAGCAAATGCTGTCCGCGACCGGTGCGATCGAGTTCTGGGAAGACATCGGGACCGTCGCTTCGGCGCGCCTTCCCGGGTACGCGTTCACCGCGTCGACGCCGCAGGACTCGATCGCAGAAAGCAATCCCTTCTCGGCGTTCTTCATCCAGGCGCTTACCGAGGACGTGAACACCTTCTACAGCTCGAAGGTCGACAGCGGATACTCGGTCGACAACCTTTCGCCGCCGGCGCCGATGCCATTCGTCGCGGTGTACGGTGCGAGCGGCACTGCCCTGCACTGGAACGTCAGCCGGGCGCCGGATTTCGCTGAGTTCCGTCTCCATCGGGGCGTCAGCACGGACTTCATTCCCGACGCCGGCAACCTCGTCACCGCCCAGCGAGATACGGGCTACTTCGATCCGGACGGGGCGGGCGCGTTCCACTACAAGCTTGCGGCGGTCGATCTGCACGGCAACATCGGCCGTTACGTGCCGGTCTCGCCGATGGGCCCGACCGCGGTGCTCGCGACCCCGATGAGCGCGAAATTCGAGAACGGGCGCGTGAAGGTCAGGTGGTACGTCGCGACCGACGAACTGGCCGAGTGCGCGATCGAGCGGCGCGAAGGCACGGGCAGCTGGATGAGGATCGGGCAGGCGACCCCCGAAGGCTCGGGCAACCTCGAGTGGGAGGACGCCGAAGTCGAACCGGGTGTGCGCTACGCCTACCGGCTGGTCGTGCCCACCGAGGATGGAACCTTCACCGGCGGCGAGATCGCGATCGACGTGCCGGGTGGCGACGTGGATGCCGCCGTTCGGATCCCGAACCCCGTGCTCGCAGGCGACGTGACGGTGTCGTTGCGGGCACCGGCCGGCCAGCCGGTTCGGATCGAGCTGGTCGACGTCAGCGGGCGCCGCGTGGCATCGGTAGAGGCGACCGGCCAGGGCGAGCGAACGACGCTGCGCCTGGCGCGCTCGGAAACGCTGACGCCGGGCATCTATTTCGTCCGGTTCCAGCAGCCTGCGCTGCCGTCCCGACGGGTTGCGATCGTTCGCTAGGAAATGGCGGAGGCGAGCCACTCGCTCGCCTCCGCCCATTGAATCTCTCGGGGATGTCCGGTCAGCGCACGATCGCGACCGACTTGGTCCGCGACTCGCCATCCTGCCGGATGCGGGCGAAATACATCCCGCTCGCGAGGTGCGGAGTGCGGATCTCGATTCGCTGAGTTCCGATCTGGCGCGCGTACCAGGTCAGCTGATAGGCGCGTCGCCCCGAAGCATCGAGCAGCTCGACGCTGAGCCCGACTTCCCTGGGCAGCGTGCAGTCGATGACCAGTCGTCCGTCGCGGTAGCTCGCCGACTGCAGCGCAAGCCGTTCGACCGGGATGTCGACCGTCGTCTGCGACAGGACATTGCCGCTGCCGGGATCCACCAGGCGGTATTCGTAGTGGCCGCCCGCAGTCACTTCGCGATCGACGAACCGCACCCGGCCGCGTCCATCCGGCGACAGCGTGGCGCGCTCGACCCAGCCAGCTCGATCCTGGCGCTCGAGCCGAACCGGCGACGCATCACCGCGCAGTTCCCATTCGAGATGCGCTGCGCCGGGCTCCCCGACGGCGGCGACGAGCGCTGCCTGCGTCGCGGTGGGTTGCGACCAGGTGAGGAACAAGGTGGCGTTCAAGGCGGTGCCGCCTCCCTGAAATCCGCCATGAATGACCATCCGGTCGCGGCCGGGGTCATAGCCTGCGCCGTGCCCCCACCGCGCTCCCACGAAAACCCCGGAGGGTGACATGGGCTGCCACGTCGGAGGTCCCGACAGGGGGAGAGACCAGAGATCGTTGAACAGGTTCTGCGCGGATCCGCCGAACACGACGAGGCGATTGCGGACCGGATCCAGGATCATCGAATGCTCCTCGCGAGCCGGCGGAGGGCCGGTTGCGAGAATCTGGCTCCAAATCGGAGGACCGCTCGATGGGAGCGAGAGCTGCCATACGTCGTTGCGGAACGCCGGACCGGTCCCACCGAACACCAGCATGCGCGCACCGTTCGGATCGTAGACGGCAGAGTGGCTCGAGCGCGCACCCGGCCCCGGCACTGCGGGCGTGACGTTGGACCATGTCAGCGGAGAACTTCCAAGCCTCAGTTCCCAGACATCGTCGCGGCGGGGGCTCACGCCGTCGTAACCGCCATACATCACCACGCGATCGCCGGCGGCGTCGTAGACCATCCGGTGCCCCGATCGCGGCGGCGGCAGCGTGAGCGGCGTCAGAAGCGACCAGGTGGGAGTCGTGCTCAGAGAGGACAGCGCCCAGGTGTCGTTGTGAAAGGTGCCGTCGAAGCCGCCGAAGACGATCAGGCGGTCACGGAGTGGATCGTAGATCGTTTCCGCCTGACGTCGTGCCGAAGGAGGCGTGCCCGCGGTCGTAATGAACCCCCATGTGGTGAACGAACCGAGGGAGAGACGATAGACCTGGTTCGAATAGGAGCTGACATCGCTGCCGCCGAACAGCCACATCGCATTGTGCGCGGGGTCGTGTGCAAACCCTGGTGTGTGGCGGGCGGGTCCCAGTTGGCTGACCGGGGCGACCGGCGCACACCCGGGAATCGCACCGAGATAGATCGCCCACGTCGATCCGGTCGTATTGACGCCGTCAAATCCTCCCTGCACGCGGATCTCGTTGCGTTCCGGATCGAGAATCGCGACGTGGCCCCAACGCAAACGCGGTTCGCAGCTCGTCACCTGCGACCACGTCGGCGTTCCCGCGAACGAGAGATACCAGATGTCCCCGAGGGTCGGTCCATTGGTCCCGCCCGTGACGATCATTTGATCGTGCGTCGGATCGTAGGTTGCGGTGTGCTCCTCCCGTGCGGGCGGAAGCGGTCCCGCCGGAGTCACGGCTGACCAGGTTGGGGTTCCGGACAGGGAAAGTGCCCAGGTGTCGTTGAGAAACGAGGGGTCGCTGCCGCCAAAAATGACCATCCGCTGGCGCGACGCGTCGTAGATGGCCGACATGCCCGACCGCGGGCTCGGACCGGGCACGGTCGGCGTGATGTCCGACCAGGTCGGCGTTCCCGCCAGCGAGAGAGCCCAGACGTCATTGCGGCGACCGGCGGTCGGCGACACGCCGTCGTACCCACCAAACACGACAATCCGTTGGCCGACCGGGTCGTACACGGCCACGTGACCTGCCCGTGCGGGAAACGGCGGACCGGTGGGTGTGAGCTCGATCCACGACGGAGCGCTGGGGAGCGAGAGCGCCCACACGTCGCTCCGCGGGCTGTTGTCGTACCCGCCGATGACGATCATGCGATCCCAGATCGGGTCGTAGGTGGCGGAATGCAACCGTCGGGGAGGAGGGAGGCTCCCGGGGTGGATCTCCAACCAGCTTCCATTCCCAAACGTTACCCAGGTTGCGTCGCTGACCTGGTTTCCGACGCTGCCGCCGAACAGGATCATGCGCTTGCGGACCGGGTCGTAGATCCCGTCGTGCGTCAGTCGCGCGGGGCCGCTCGGGAGCTGCACGTTGCCGATCCCGGTGAGAGCCGTCCACGTTCCATCGGTTTGGCCCTGCGCGGTTGCGGCGAACAGCAACCATGAGGCACAGGCAAGGCGGACGATCGATGCGGTGGGGATTCGCGTCATGACGGCCTCCAGGCTGTGAGCGCAAGGTGAGCGCAAATCGAGCGCAGACAGTCGATTCTAGCCTTCCCGGACGCTCGTCAGCGAGGCTTTTGCTCTCCCCATCGGGCGTTTGTTCCGGCGCCGCCCGGCCTCTATCCTTCCTGCGGTTCGCAGTACCCACTCCTGACCGGAGGCCGCTTGTTCTTCGAGGAAGACCTCGGAACCCTGCGCCGCGAGCGATTCCGCCCCCACGCCGTCCTCGCGTACCTGCGCGCTGCGGGTGTCCGGATCCGCCATGACCTCGACGCCAATCCGGGCGCGGTGCGCTCGGTGTGGATCGCGGCGCTCGGGTTCTTCGCCGTCACGTTCCTGATCGCGGTGGCGCTGGCGGTCGCCTACGACCGCGCGCTCGCCTACAGCTTCTTCCGCAACACCGCGCTGTGGATCCTGCCGACCTTCGCGCTGGTCACGCTCAACATCGGAATGCTGCGCGATCGCAACGACTACCGCATGTCGGCTCTCAACCTGCCGATCGTGCTGTCGCTGCTGCGGGTGGTGCTGATCCCGGGGATCGCCCTCTCGCTCACCCGCGGGCACCTGATGCTCGGCCTGGTCGCCTACCTGGTCGCGGCGCTGTCGGACGTCGCCGACGGCTGGGTGGCGCGGCGCTGGAACCAGGAAACCCGGCTCGGCACCGTGCTCGATCCGTTCGTCGACATCGTGTTCGGTTTCACTGTGTTCATCGCGTTCGCCGCGGCCGGCCTGCTGCCGCTGTGGGTGACGCTGGCGGCCGCGCTGCGGTTCGGCATCCTTTTGGTGGGTGGTGCGTATCTGTTGTTGTGCGTGGGACCGCTGCAGATCCGCCCGACCTGGTTCGGCAAGCTGACCGGGGTCGTGACCTCGGCGCTGACCGGCCTGCTGGTGCTTCTCCATGCGACGCGCGGAGGGGTGTCCGACGCGCTGATTCCGCTGACCGAGAGCGCGCTCGGCGTACTCATGTCGGGGACCGTCGTCTATGTGATCGTGCTCGGGCTCGTGAACCTTCGCCGCATGACCGGACGCGTGACGGAGTCGCCGGGCCGGGTGGTGGGCGATGTGCGCTGGGGCGCTCAGTGAGCGTCCGATCAGGACCTGGATGCCCGGCGACGTTCTGTCCGGCCAGCTGAATCACTTCGCACCCGCCGAGGTGCTCCAGCTGCTGCGGCTCGCGCAGGCGAGCGGCGTTCTCGAACTGGCGAGTGGCGAGGAGCGCGTGTCGCTCCTGTGCGAGCGTGGCCGGCCGGTGTTCGCGCGCACCGACGGACTCGGGGTGCGCGCCGGGCAGGTGCTGGTGCATCGGGGAGTGGTGTCGGAGGAACAGCTCGAAACCGCGCTGGCGCTCCAGCGGCTCGATCCGGCGCGGCGTATC
>Ga0210380_10000955_pt1 | contig 12027 bp, 24 predicted proteins | sample PLM4_5_coexredo_FD_155476 | JGI IMG/M metagenome (GOLD analysis project Ga0210380, IMG submission 155476) | Groundwater sediment microbial communities from an aquifer in East River, Colorado, USA - PLM4_5_coex redo | ecosystem: Environmental > Terrestrial > Soil > Riparian zone | place: USA...
GGGCGTGTTGCTTCTGGCCGTCGAGGGAGGAGGCGTGGGGCCCGTAGCCGATCGGCAGAAAGCGGTCGTGGCGGAAGTCCACCTCCGGCCGGGGCGTCTGGAGCCACAGCCGCATGTTCGGATGGTGCAGATCGCGCAGCACCTCGGAGTGGTTTGTCTCGTCGGAGACGGCCATCACGACGCACCAATCCATCGGGTCGATGAAGGCCTGGAGTTCGTCGAGAGGGATGTCGTCGTCGGCGTAGCCCACCGGAGCGATCACAACGCCTGGCGTGCCCTTCTCCCATATCTCTGACCGCTGGGGCTGGTGCCCACCGGCGGCCAGGCGGCCGTAGACGGCATCCCTGACGAGGCACTTGTCCCACTTCGTTTGCGCCCCCAGATCGTAAACGGGGATCATGCCGCCCTCCTGAGAGCCTCGGCGTCGGCGTTGCATCGCTTGCACTTGCGCCTGCCGTCAGGGCGGACACAGGTGTTCTGAGGCGTGAACTCGTGCCCGCGCTTGCAGTGGGTCTGTGCCAGGCGCCAAGCAACCGGGCTGTCGCTACGGAGCACGTTCTCGCGCTGGGTGGCGGGTCGGACATGGCAGGGATTCGCGCAGGACGTGGTGTCGCAGTAGAAGTGGTCAAGGACGAGGCCCGCCGGCACGGGTCCGATGAAGCGCTCGAACGCCCAGCGATGCGCCAGGCTGCTCACCTTGGCGCTGGTCCGTCTCCCGGGTGGCGAGAAGCGCCCGTAGCCGCGGGGGTCTCGGTGCCCCCGCCAGAGCCAGCAGCCCGTCCTGGGGTCCACCTCGATGCGCTCGATGAAGCTTAGAAGTGGGTCCTTCACTTCCGGCCCTCCATGATGAGCGACGTCGTGCGGTCGCCGTCGAGCGAGGCGATCTCCGACGGCCCGTCGAGCGTCTCGCCTGGGCGGAAGCGGCCCTGGACGGTGAACCCCGTACGCTCCAGCAGCACCGCCAGATAGGGCTGGGTGAAGACGCTGCCGACGGTCCCGAACCAGACGACGAAACTCACGAGAGCATCGTCGATGGTCTCCACCCGCTCGTCCTGGGGGAACCATGCCCTGTCGTACCGCTCGTAGGCTGCGACGGCGCCGAGCAGGTCAGGCACGAGCACGCGCAGGACGCCGCCCGGCCGCAGGACTCGATGCAGTTCTCCGACCGCCTCGGGCAACTGATGCCAGTCCAGGTCTGACAGGCTGTGGTTCGCCACGATCATGTCGAAGTAGCCGTCGCCCCACGGCAGCGGGTCGGTGGTGATGTCGCTGACGACGTTCCAGCCGTAGTCCACTCTGTCCACGCCAAGCCAGCCGTCGACGCGTTCGGCGCCTGATCCCCAGTTGAGCTTCATCGCTTCCTCTCGAACCAGACGTTCGCCTGGTCGATGTGTCGAAGACTGTCGACGTCGAACGGCACGCCCTCGACGTCGGCTCGGTAGCCCCACTCGAGAAGCTGGCGGACCATCGCCGTCGTCGAGTCGGTGTACTCCTTGAAGACCGGGGAGACCTCGATCACGGCGTGCTCCACCAGTCGCTGCTCGAACAGCGGGGCGTAGACGCGCACGGCCTCGGGCTCCAGGCCTTCGATGTCGATCTTCATGAGACGCACCGGCTGGAGCTCGGTGACCTGTGGCGTCTCCCCGTCGATCCAGGCGCAGCGCGGATGCACCAGGCCAGAGACCCCGAAGGCCACGGTGTTCGCCCACATGATCGCCGTCGTCTCGTCGATGCCCTCGACGGCCAGCACCTCGAAGCCACAGAGCGCCGCCCAGACCGTGTACCAGCCGATGTTGGCACCGAGGTCGATGACCTGCTCGCCGTCGCACGGCCGCTCACGCAGCGCCTTCATGAACCGCTTCGTGTCGGCCCACTCCCAGACGCCGTAGAGGTCCAAAGTGCGCGAGATGTCGCAGCGTCCCTGGCACCAGCCCGCTGGCTGGTCGAGATAGGTCGACCAGGCGTAGCCGGTCCACAGACCCATCTGGATTCGGTCGTGGGTCTTGTGTCCGAAGACGCACTCCTCGGCGGCGTTCATCGGACCCACCACGCGCGCTCGTAGGCCGAGCAGCACCGAGGTGCGTCGCCTTCCGGCGGCGACCACTGGGACTCGAACATGGCGCAGGCCTCCAACTTCCTCGTGAGGAAGCCAGCACCTGCCGCCGGCTCCAGGTTGCGACCGAACCTGGCGAGGAGGGCGTCGCGCAGGATGGCGGCCTCCTCGGGGTACATGACCCGGTAGGGCAGGTCTTCGTACAGCGCGACGCGTGCCTTCGTCTTGATGAGGAGCTGGTTGAGCAGCATCGGCCCCATGCGGACGTGGTCCGGGTGATGGATACCGACCGGCACGAGGAAGGCCGTAGCACCGACGCTCGGCTTGACATAGGCATCGACCAGGTCGGCCAACTTCAGTCGGACCTGTGCCTCGCTCTGGGCGTTCCACTTGCCGTCGAAGACGTTCGGATACGGCATGTGATCAGCACCGAGGTACTCGTAGGCCTTGTCGCCCTCGACGTTGAGGGCCTCCTGCCATAGGCGGTCATCTGCGGAGGCGTTGGGGGGAACGCCGCCGCAGAGCGTCACCACCAGCTTCTGCTCCTCGCTGTGGGCCAACCACTCGCCGATGCTGAATGCTGCATCATCCGCGTGAACGCTGAAGGCGACGATCACGGCAGCCACATCCAGTGCTGCTCATGGTCAGAGGCGATGAACACCCCTCGGCCGTCGTCGGGGTAACCGCACTCGGCCATGAGCCACTGGATGTCGCCGAGCACGTCGCCGCGGCCGTACAACTCCAGAGCGAACTGGTGGTGGACGGAGACCCAGACCTTCGGCTTGTAGAGCTTCAGGACGTTCACGGCCCCCTTCAGCACTTCCATCTCGGCTCCTTCGACGTCGATGGTGATGGCCGTCGGCGGTGGGGTGTCGAAGGCGTTGACCATCTCGTCGATCGTGACAACGGGGATCTCGGGGTACTCCGGCATCGTCTTGAAGCCGTGGTCATGGATCACTTCACCGGCCGCGCTCGTCGGCCACTTGGCGCTGAAGCCCACGTCGCCACTCGGCGACGAGCCGACGAAGGCAGGCACGCAGGCCAGCGGCGGCCGCAACTCGTTGGCCTCCCAGATCGCCTTGATGTTCGGCCACACGCGGTCGTTGGGCTCGAACAGCACGACGTCGCAGCCCCAGGAGGACCAGAGGGCCGGGAGGTCCCCCTCCTCGGCGCCGATGTCGTAGACGACCTCACGGGGTCGGCTGTGAGGCCACGGCGTCGACGTCGTGTAGTGGTAGTGCGTGCCCTGAGCCGCGCCGGGTGGCTGGAGGTAGTGCCACATCGACGCCAGACGTCCAGCCTCCCACCAGGGCCATTCGGGGCGGTCGGCGCGGTGCTTCGGCAGCAGCAGCGGCCAGCGGTCGTTGATCCAGGTCTCCACCATCTCGGTCATGGCACCGACATCCACAGCATCTGGTTCTCCTCATACTGCTGCCTCGAGCAGGGCTGGTCGCAGTAGGCGCAGGCGTATCGGACTCCGAGCCACTCGAAGCGGTGATCGCTGAAACGCGGCCGCTGGATGCGAGGAAACCTCATGCGTCGGTGGAAGGCGTGAAGCCCGTCGGCCTGGCCTCCGGGGTTGTTGTTCGCTGGACAGCGGTTCATTCTCCGCTCCTGCACTCGGCGGCCAGGTGCCGGTAGTTGTCGGCGTCGTCGCCCACCTTGTCGCTCAAGGTCTGGAGCTTGTCGTTGGCGTCGTAGACGGCCTGGACGTCTCCGGCGACGAAGGAGTCGATCGCCTTGCCGACGATGGTCAGGGCATCACTGGCCCTGCCGATCACGACCTCGGCGGCATCGAGAGCCGCGGAGCAGGACGACGGCGTCTTGGCGGCAGGGTCGCTGCCGCAGGAGGCCAGGGCGACGACGAGCGCCCCCATAGCGAGCAGGCGGGTCATAGGAGCCCTTTCTGGGTGAGCAGCGTCACGAGTTGCGTCATCCGAACTTCGTAGGTGTGGTTCTCGAGGGTGTCGGCCATGCAGGCCCTGGCCGTCGCCAAACGATCCTCGTCGGCCTCGAGAGCAATAGCGATGGCCACGTCCAGCTCCTCCCAGTCTCCGGCGCGCCAAGTGACGAGGTCGGGGTGCTGATCGCGGAGGCCGCCGACCTCGGGGTGCAGCAGGAAAGCGCCGCGGCCGGTCACGTTCGGGATGCGGTCCGACCAGTAGCGCTTGAAGTGCGGGACCATGCAGGAGTCGCCGACGACAACCTTCGAGGACGCGTACAGGTCCCGGAGCTGCACGCCGTCGATGCGCGGCTTGCCATCGCCCGGCCAGAAGCGGACCCGCCATTCGGGATGCGCGGCCGCCCAGTCCCGAAGGTGGTCGACGAGGAGGAAGCGGTGGCTCGATTCCTTGTGTCCGTAGCCGTGCCCCTGGCCAACGAAGCAGACATCGGAGGCGTACTCCTCGCGGTAGGTGCCCACACGAGCCTCGTAGTCGACAATGCCGGGTGGGAACCAGTAGTGCTGGACCCCCTGGCGCCACCACTCCTCTTGATGCCCGCCGTCGGCGGTGCAGAGCACGCTCTGACGGAAGAAGGGCTTCTCGCGGACTTCGTGCTCGCGCTTCAGTCCCCACCAGACGTCAAGGTGGTAGCCGACGGTCGGGATGCCGAGCCGGTCAGCCGTGACCAGATACTGCTGCTGTTGCTCGAAGGTCCCCCTCGGGGCGTAGCCGGACGTCGACGTCCATAAGGCGATGTCGATTCCCCACTCTGCGTGGGCTTGCTCCAGGTGGGCCGCCGCCGGTGCCCAGTTCTCGGGTCGCTCCAGGTGTTGGACCACCCTGTGGCCGTTGTGCTCAAGCGCCGAGCGCACATGGTTCTCGGTCGAGTGGGGGGCGTCGAAGTTACCGACGTAGAAGACCTTGAGGGGGCGCACGACGGGTCATCCTACAGCGTCCGACACTTGCCGGCGGCATGGGTGTACACTTTCCTCCAGTGATCGACGACGACCTCTGGTGGCTCCTCTGTGGTGACGAGGGCTCCGCCCACTTCGTCGGCCCGCACTTCTCCGCCGAGGATGCCGAAGCCGATCGACGCCAGTCCATGTGCCAACACGATCACGCGGTCCTTCGCATGACGCTGCGACAGATGGCAACCAAGCTGCCCCCCACGGCCCGCTGGTGGATCGACGGGATCAGGGATGCCGCCCACACGCCGTCGCGCTGCCTCGTGCGTCAGCCGCTGTACCCACTGGCCTCGGCGACCGCCTGGCACGCCTACGCCGCCGCCCTCATGGACCTGAAGGAGATCTCATGCGTCTGAGGGTCGCCGCCGTCAGTCTTGTCGCGCTGGCCGTGCTCGCCGCCGCGACGGCCTGCACTGTCCGAGGCAACTTCGACAACTGGATCGCTCGCCAACCGGTCACCGTGAAATACGAGCCGGTCCCGTGCGACAACCCAGCCTTCATCTGCGGCTCGGTCGGGGCGTTCGACTCGTCCCGCAACGTCATCTACCTCGACCCGGTGGTGGCTGCCCGCTTGCAGGAGCGGCAGAACCAGATCGACCCGTCAGTCAGCGTGATGACACAGCTCTACTATCACGAGTGGATGCACGTCGCCGACAGGGAAACAGGCTTTCAGATGGAAGGCGTCGGGCCGCTCCAGTTCGAGCACGCCGCCCAGTGTGGGATGCAACTCGTCACCGGCCGAAGTTACACGTTCTTCGACAACCCGGTCATCTATTGGATCTGCCCCTACGCGGATCTCGAGAGGGCGCGATGGATTCTCACCGCGTATCGGGTCATCTGATGGATGTGAACGCGATCATCATCGGCGCAGGCTTCGGGCTCGGGGTGGGGTGCTTCACCTACGCCGCCGTCTGCTGGTGGCAGCGCGTGAAGGCGCGCTACGACCCGATCTTCGACCGTGGCCCCTACGACGGTGTCGAGTTCCCCGACGGGCACATCGAGATCGACGAGAAGGCGCTGCGGCGGATGATGAAGGAGACCTCGAAAGAGATGGACTGGACGAAAGTGAGATGGCAATGAGGCGACTGATCGCTGCCGCAGTACTGGCTGTAGTGCTGCTGACCGCCTGCCCGCCGCCGATCATCCCGCACCCGCCGCCGGTGTATCCGATCTCTCAGTGCACCGAGAAGTTCCCCGACGGTTACACGCGACCGGTCCAGACCAACCACCCGTGGCTGATCCTGTCCGCGCTTCCCGGCGTCCGGGTGATCCGCTGGCTTGATCGCCGCTGCGACCGCTGGGTCCAGGGACCCTACGACCCGGCCCACCCCTTCACGGCGTGCAGCTACCGCCCCCAGGAAGGCGACCGCTACTACTCCGAGATCGACGGCTTCGTCTCCTACCCGCCTGTCGGCTGCCCTCAGCCGGTCTGAAAGGAGAACGCATGAAGCGTCTCATCGTCCTTGCCCTTCTGGCGGTAGCCGGTTGCGCGGGGCCGTTCGTCCCCGCTGACGGCTCAGCGCCGCTCTGTCCGGCCGGCGACACGAACATCTATGTCGCTCAGGGCGCCAAGGCCCCCTGTCGACTGCGGGTCGGCCAGCGCTACGTCATCAAGATGCCCAAGTCCCAGGGCACCGACGCCGCCCTCCGCACCGTCTGCCTGGGACCGTGGGGCGGGGCGCGCTTCGTCGTCAACTCCGGCCCCCTCGACTACTGCGTGATGCCTAAGAGGGCCGCATGAGGGCGCTCGCTGCTCTGCTCGCGCTGGTCGGTGTCGGGGTGGGCTCCGCCTGCGATCCGGCCATCAACCCTCCGCCTCTTCCGCCGCCGATCGTCTACATCATCAAGGAGATCATGTGGTCGACGATGCCCGACCCGTCCGGCGTCCACGCACCGCGCGAGCCGCACTCCTGCAACATCATCGTGGAGCCCGCGGACGCGACAGGGCACGCCTACTACACGGTCACCGACGACCTGTGGGTGCTCGACGGCTGGACGTTCTGGGTGGCGTGCGCCATCGCCGGTCGGGACCTGAACCGCGCAGTGCCGTCGGAGAAGATCACCGGGGATGAGAACTCGCCGACGATGCGGCCGGTGTTCGACTTCAGGCTAGACACCGCGCCGATTCTCGGTCGTGGCTCCGGCCACTATCCCGATCCAGCCGCTCAGAACGTTTCCGTCTGGCGCCGCGCCTACGTCCAGTCCTACGGGTGAAAGGAACCCCATGAAGCGCGTCATCTTCGCTGCCCTCCTCGCCGCCGGTCTGCTGACGTCGGCGGCCTGCGAGCCCGACCTCGACCGGCTGCGCCAGGCCGTCCGTGTGGCGATCAACTGGGTAGTCGGCTCCAGGCCAGACCAGGGCGTCTCCTCGTGCGCGGTGGTCCTCTTCGACCAGTCGGTCGACGCGGCCACGAACAAGGCGTACTTCACGCCGGTCTATCGGCCGAATGACGTCTTCCTGTGGTGGCGGGTGTGCGTCGGCGTCGGCACGGGCACGCACTCGTTGCCGACCTACAAGGCGTCGGGCTACACCCAGGGCGGCGACTTCAGCAAGAACGCGGTGTGCTGGGCGACGAACCCGGACCCGAACGGCGAGCTCAAGTTCCCATGCGCTTTCGACACCCGCTCCGACTTCGACTGGGTCAAGTACCTGTCCACCTCGTTCAACGGCGTGATGGTCGTCGGGTCACTCGGATGACCACGATCCTCGACGCCCTGGTCGCCGGCTGCCGGGCCGTCCAGAAGACGCAGCCGTGACGGAAGAACCACTCCGTACCGTCGTTGACGAGTTCGGCAACGTCTGGCGGTGGCCTCCGGCCCCCGGTCGGCCGATGTTCGTTCGCTCCAAGGGGACCGGACCAGAAACGCCATTACGGTCCGAACAGGAGGCAACATGAACCGTCGGCACCTCATCATCCTTGCCTTGGCGACCTTCGCCCTGATGTGGGCGACGTGGGGGTGCGTCCCGCCCGTGCCCACGCCGCCGCCGGGGAACAACCCGGTGATCGTCGGAGACTCGATCGTGATGGGGGCTCAGCTCCACGGCGCGACGAACGTCATGCCCTACGCCTTCATCGACGCCGACGCCGGACGCTCGATCCGCGGTGGTGGCATCTCCACTGGCCGCAACGGGGTCATGGCGATCTCGACGGCCCTCCCGCACCTCCAGGCCGGCGGCTGGCTCGTGCTGGAGTTGGGGACCAACGACCTGCCGTCGGACCCCGCGCTCTACCGCGCCAAGATCGTGGACATGACGAGCGGCGTGCCGGCCGAGACATGCGTGGCCTTCGTGACCGTCGCGGTCTGGTCGACACAGGACGGCATCGACCGCTCGCTGGCGTGGAACGACAACCTCAAGTCGGTGGCGCGGCTGCGGACCTGCTATCGCATCATCGACTGGTGGGAGAACACCCGGCTGCGCACCGGCCAGATCCTCCAGCCCGATCTGGTACACCCCAACGCCCAGGGCGAGCGCGAGTTGGCGACGATGATCGACTGGCTGACGTGATCGTCGCGTTCATCGTCTGCCTGTGGGTCTCGGCTGTCGCGCTGGCCTGGAGAGTGTGCAGGTGTCCATTCATAAGCCTTGGCAACGACGCCGGGAAGGACTGAGATGACCGCGAATGACCTCTGGAACCTCCTGAGCTGCCACGGACCGAACGAGACCGTCGTCATCGACGCCACAGGGCTCAAGATCGGCCGCCACGGCCACATCGAGGTCCCCTCAGCGGGCGACCGGTTCATCTACCGGCTCGAGGCCGACCTGGACCGCGATGGGACCATCGTGGCTCGCACCTCCCGTCGCGTCGACCTCTAGACGCGAAGAGGACCCGCCAGGAGACCGTCTGACGGTGGCGGGTCCTCTTGCGAGGTGTTTCATGAGGGCACAACCGCCCGTCACCGGGATCTCCCCGGGCACCATGCCTCGTGGTCGTCAGGGTAGTTCGTCACAATAGGCCAGACGGTCATCATTGGCGAGGGCGACCATGAGCTCGTCGGGGACGTGCTCGCCGCGGGCTTGGTGCTCGGCGAGGTGCCGGGCGATCTGCCCATAGCAGTACGCCACGAAGCCGCAGCCCGAGCAGCAGGGCTCGGCCATCTCGCCGTCGCCCTGGTCGTAGACGTAGACCTGCGAGCCGTGCTCGCCGTAGCGGATGTAGCTCATGGCATCGTGTGGTGGATGGTGCGGGCGTCGACGTAGTCCGACGACATGCGCCCGGCGGCGCGCTCGAAGCCGATGGCCGCGTCCTGACGCTTCTTCTCGAGCCGCTCGGCCTCGGTCATCGCCGGCGGGTCCAGGTCGTGCGGTGCGGGCATGGTCTCCTCCTTGCCCTGGTGGTAGGCCCACCAGAGCTCGTCGATGTTCACCCTGGCCTCATCTCGGGATGATGGGCCCAGCCATAGAGGGCCTCGGCCTGGGACCAGCAGATGTACCAGCGCCCGCGGTGCTTGTAAGACCAGCGGCCGATGCCGGTGTCCATGAACATCACCTGGACGACGGAGCGGTCGGGTCGACCCCAGGGGTCATCGTGTCGTGGTGCGAGTGGATGGTTCACTGGTCCTCCTCGGGGAAGGGCGCGATGGTCACCTGAAGCTTCTGGTTGATGCGCCACGGGCACTCGCCCTTGCCGCTCCAGGTGAGGCTCTCGCCGCCGTTCGTTCCCGGCGTCGCGGTCACCTTCCATTCCTGCTGGGCGGTCATGATCGTGCCGCCGGCCCACGATTCGACCCCGTAGGCCGATTCGATCTTCTCGACGTAGAGCGTGGTGAAGATCACTGGTTCTCCAGTCCCGCCGCTGTCCACAGGGCGAGGCCGTGGGGGGCCTCGATGGCGAAGGCGATGCCCACGGCACGCCCTTGGTCGTAGCGGGTGAGGATCTGTTGGGCGCCGGAGCGGGCCAGGATCGCCGTGATCTCGGCGACCGTCTTGGCTGCGGGAACCGTCGTCGTGTAGTTGAGCAGGGGCATCAGTCCTCCAGTGGGGGTAGGGCAGCCTGGAGCCGGCGGAAGAGCGAGGCTTCAGGCGAAAGGTCCTTCACGGTGAGCCGCCGGATGAGCCGCCGGAAGACTCCGGTGCGACTCAGCCCCTTGGCGGCGCAGTAGGCGTTGAGGACGTCGATCTCGGCTGGCGACAACGAGACAGTGACGTTGCTCGAGGCCCGGTCCCCGGAGGACTTCATGGCGGGCGGCATGCATTAATGCTACCACACAGCCTTGGGTGGCGACCGACCCCCCGAAGCGGGCAGACCCGAGGCGCCGGCCACCACCTTGGACCCCCCATGAGCCCAGCCCGACCCCCATGGCGCAGAAGGCCGGACAACGCCACCTTAACTCCTGGGCGCAGCCCCCCCTCGCGCCATGTTGGGACCCCTTAGCTCGCCGGCCAGCAGCCTCGGAGCGTTCTACGGAGCGGAACAACGCCTGGTCACCGGCCCTGCGGAGTGTCAGACACCTTGGAGTGGTCTGGTAGGCCAATGGGCACGCGCCCCCTTGACCACTCTCCGTGAGGGAACGTTCCGGGGATCGGAACGATACGGACCGTCTCGTATTTGAAGGGGTGGGGAGCGCGCGCGTTGGGCCTTGTGTTCTGACGCGACAGTGCGCTCGCGGTTGGCTTTTCCGCGAGCGCTCTGTCTTGTCTTGGGTTAGGTGGGGTCCGGCGGCCGCCTTACGTTGTGAGCACGTGTGCGACGGCTTGGCGTACCAGGGTCCGGCGGGCCTTGTAGGTGCCTGCTGCCACGACCGCGTCGCCCTTGGTGATGGTGAGGGTGGGTCCGCCGTGGGCGGGGAGGACCAGAAGGGTGAGCCCTTGCTCTGCCGTGATGGGCTGACCGTTGGTGGACCATGCGTGCTCTGCGGCGAGCAGGATGCGGTAGGCGAGGGTCGCCGATGCCGGGTCCGATGCGATGCGCTTGGCCAGTCCGTCCGTCCCTAGGGAGAGGATGGGCGACGGCGGGCGACCGTTGGCACCAGGCACCCGGGCAGGGGTGAAGGGCACGCGGGCCCAGTCCTCGGCCAAGGTCTCGCGCTCCACGGTGTAGGTCGCGGGGAGCATCGCCACGCCATCGCCTACTGCCACGTTGTGACCCTGCACCGCGGTCACCTCGGGCAAGGTGACGACGTCCACGGCCGTCGCGTGGTCAGCGTCGTGGCGGTAGGTCGCGTCCGCCCATGATCCGACGCTCGCCCGCTGGGTGCGTCGTCCCTGACGCTTGCTGATCGGACGACCCGCACTGGACCGGGAGCCGAGTCGCCGACGGTCCAGCCCGTCGGCACCGTAGGGGCGAGTCTCGTGCACGTACAGCGTGCCCGCGTCGCGGTGCTGGTGGCGGACATGGCGATGGTCCGCCTTGCAGCCCTGGGGGCAGGGTAGGGGGCAGGGGTACCAGGTCAGGGCCCCTGTCTTGTCCGTCCTGGCACGCTGCCACGACGGCTCCGCATCAGTGCCGTGGTTGACGCACGGGCCGACGTAGCGGGTGCGGGTGATGCTGGCCGCACTCATGAGGCGGCGATCGCGGTGGGCGGTCGTCGCGTGCTGTGTCACGGAGTCGATATCGGGCTCTGCCACCAGGGCTTCGTATTCCTCGACGAGCATCGTCGTGCCTGACGCCAGGGTGACCGTGGGACCGTCAGGATCGATCTCACCGAAGACCGCGTGATAGGTGAACGCTGGCGTGATCTCTGAGCGATTCGAGCCGCGTCGGCCGCCTAGTTCCGGCGAGCCGATCAGGGGGATGGATTCGCCGTGCTCAGCGAGGAAGGCGTCAGCCGCCTTGCTCTGCACGTACTGATCGACGTAGGCGCCGCGGTGGAACGGGGCGCGTGCGACCGGGGTGCTGGGGCGCTGGGAGCGCTTGGCCATGTTGGGAACCTCCGTAGTGGGGGCGCGGGATGCGCCACCACCAGCATGCGCCGCGCAACTCCGACGAACTAGCGCGGACCGACACATAGGAGTGAAGTTGGCACTCACTGCTACTGACAGCGGTCGAAGTGACCAACCACGACCGCTGACAGTGAGTCATCACTCTCGGCGGTCGGCCGAACGCTCATTGTGGGCAGTCACCTA
>Ga0210380_10000957_pt1 | contig 12000 bp, 19 predicted proteins | sample PLM4_5_coexredo_FD_155476 | JGI IMG/M metagenome (GOLD analysis project Ga0210380, IMG submission 155476) | Groundwater sediment microbial communities from an aquifer in East River, Colorado, USA - PLM4_5_coex redo | ecosystem: Environmental > Terrestrial > Soil > Riparian zone | place: USA...
CGGTTTCGATGTCCAGCACGAACGCCGTGGTGCGATAGTCGCGGATAAACTCCTCGATCAGTTCCTGCGTCGGCTTTTGCTGCTCGTCCTCAATGTTGCCCTTGAGTTGCGTGTACTGCTGCTCAAGCTGCTTCATGGCGTCTGGATTGCCCTGCTGCGCCATCGCCTGGGCCTGCGGAGCGGCTTGCGACTGCTGCAACTGCGCCAGCGCCTGCTGCTGGATCTGCTGCAACTGCTGCGCCATAGCAAACATCTTCTGCTGCTGCTCTTTTTGCGTCGGGATCTCCATCTGCGACATCTTCAGCAGCGTGTCGAAGCTGAAATCGGAACACATGATCTCGGCGGTGATCTCCTCGATGTCCCGCGCCACGCGCACCATCTCGCCTTGCTTGTCACGGATACGCACGCTGCCGAATTGCGACTTCAACTGCTGTGCGCCCAATGTCTCGCCGGGATCGGTCGAACCGCGCATGATGTCGCTCAATCCCATGATCTGATAGATGTCCTCGATGATTTGTTTTCTGACCGCGATCACCGCCGTGATGGTCGAGGCGATCATGTCAATGGGCATCCAAATTATGACTTCTTTTGAACCGCCGAACGCCGCCCAGTTGCTGATCGGGACGAGAACTCGTCCTGGCGATTTCATCTTCACCGCCGCCTGCACGGCATCGCTGATCTCGGCACTGCCTGCCGGGTAAAATCCTTTGACCTCTAAGTATTGCGCCAGCGCATGCAGCCGCGAGGTCAGCGTGTTGACCTCGTCCAACTGATCTTTGTACTGAAGCACGTCCGGCACCGGGATGAGCGAGCCGGGCTGCGTGGCGGAGTAGGCGGGCCGGGGACAGGGAAAGAAGTTGTTGAGCTTGGCAAGCTCGTCAGGCTCGGCCTCATCGAGAATTTCCTCGCAGCCCTCGGCCACCCAGACCACGGTGTTCAACCCCTTGTGCCAGATCTCCCAGAACTTGGCACGCTCGCGGTTGTCGGCACCGCCAATCTCCTGCGCGTCCTTGTCAACCTTGTACTCGGCCTTCTGGTATTCATCCTGCGAGTATTTGCTGAACCGTTCCTTGGCCTGCGCCCGCGTCATGTAGCTGGCGGCGGCCACCCAGGTCACTTCACGCCAGTTGCGTGACAGGCTGTGCAGGAAATCCTTGCGGCCCTTGAAATCAACGCAAACATATTCCGGCTTCTCATGCTCTTCGTTGTACGGCTCGTAGCGGCACCACGCCACGCCGCGTGCAGTCGTTGCGAGGTCGTCACGCACCAGCTTGAGCAAGTCATCGATGCGCGTCATGTCGAAGGCGACGACAGAGCATCGCTCCAGCAACTCGCTGGTGGTCTGGTACAGCGGACGCCGGTCCTTGAATTTCGGCACCACCACCGGGACCGGCGGCTTGGCGTAAATGCTGGGTTTGAGGATCTCCAAATTGGCCCAGAACAGATTGAACTGGCGGTCGCGGGTGGTCGAGCGCAGGAAACTTAAGTTGGCGTACAGCCGCTCGATGTTGTCGCAGGCCTCGTTCCACTCCTCGAACGCCTTCTCGCTCTCAGCCAGCATGTTGAGCCACGCTTTCGCGCTCTCAGGCTCCATTGCCGGATTGTATTCCGCATCGCCAGCACGCTCGTCTTCGTCATTCGGTGCTAGTTCTTCGATGATCTCCGCCATAGTCCCTCGCCGGTCTGACCCTCTGCTGAAGATCCGGCGTTGACGCGGGCTGGTTGATTGGTTGGCCATCCTGGCCCAAATGCGGTGCCGGCTCAACCGGCACGGCTGAACTCAGTGCATTAATGCGCTCGGAGGCGAGCTTCAGGATGTCGTGCAATTTGCGGGAGCGCGGCTCGATGCTCTGCGCCATGTTGCGTAGCGAGGCGGCGAGATCCTGATCGTACTTACGTTGTGAGGGTGTCATATTCCACCTCGTTGCGTGCCGCCGCGATATTCCAGCGCAGCTTTGCCATGATTGCCTGCACGGCAGGGCTGCGCTCGTTCTGATCGAGGATCTCAAGCACCGCCTCCAGATCCTCAATAGTCAGCATGTGGTCCTTAAGCTGCCCGCTCAGCGTCTTATCGTGGGTCATATTGCACCCACTCCCATTCGCCGGTTGCGGCATTGGTAACACGCGGCGTGTAGAAATTGCAGTACCGTGGCGTGGGATCATTACACGCTGGCTTGGCAAACTGCACGAACTCAGGCTTACGCCGCTGCTCGCGCTCGCGTTCTTCCCGTGCCTTACACTGCTGGGCATACTCCGCGCTGATCTTGGCGCTTTGCCGCGCCGACTGGGCATCGGCTAACTCGCGCTCGGTGGGCGATGCTTCATGCTTCCAGCCCTTCCGCTTGGCCAAGGCCTTGTAGCGGTCTTTAAAATCATGCCGCAGAAAGCGCAGCATCTGGCGCTCGGCCTTACCCTGCATCTGCCGGATGCGTTCCCTGGTGACGCCGTACTGCTCGGCAACCTCGTCCAGCGTCATCGGCTCGCAATCAATGCCGTAACGGAGGCGCACCACGCGAGCATAACGCGCATCGAGCCGGTCGATAGCTCGCCGCAGCAGCGTGGCCTCCTCCTGGCGCAAGATGAACTGCTCTGGCGTCTCGATGTCGAGGTCGCCGTAATACAGATGCTCGATGTCGGGGCGCTCTTGCTCTTCACGCCGTGCAATCCGCAACTGCACCTGACTATAGGGATTGACCCAGCCGCGAACGTATTGCCTGCCGCGTGGCACGCCATACCGCTTGCCGCGCACGGTCTTCACAGCCGCAACCCTCGCATGTCGCGCTCCTCGGATGGCGGCGGCGGAATGATCCACGCTCCCGGCTCTACCTTCGTCTCTATCGGCTGACGCGGGATGTTGCGCCACGCGAGCGAAAGATACCTAAAGGCGTCAGCCGGATGCGAGGTCCAGTCATGAACGTGAGTGGCACGGAACGCTTTCTTTTCATCATCCCATTCACGTCTGTATTGCTCCAACGCCGCGATCCCCGCTTCCTCTGTGCGCGGGTGAAACACGCACAACGGCAATGTACGCCGCACGGCGTTGATGCCGTCAGCAATGCTTGCCATTGGTACCAAGAACGGCTTAAGGCCGAGAGCCTGCATGGTTTCAACACGTGTGCGGCCAGAACCCCACTCTTTGATCTTCGCGTCGTGCGGCACGAAGTCTGTACCATGTCGCCAGCCATGCAGCACCTCGCGCCGTTTGATCTCCTCGGCGTAATGCTCGACGCCTGCACCGCTCGATGAGTAGCAATCAAGAACAAACACTTGCGCGCCGACAATTTGGAACCACCAGATCGAGGTGTCATCGGTCACTCCAAGATCCCAAGCCCTGTGAACGAAATGATCCGGCTGCGCCTCGATGGCATCGATACGGCCCTCGCCGCGCACTTGCGCCATCTCCATTGCGTAGAAGCTGCCGAGAATACTGGCAGTGAAATTGCAGTAGTACTCTTGCTGCATCTGAGCGCGTCCGACATCCTCGCCGTACAGCGCAACGTACTCTCGCTCTGTTTCCGCCAGCGCCTCGGCTGTCAGCGCGTCGGTGTCTTTGGCGGTGAGCAGTTCTGCAAACCACTCTCTGGATTGGCTGGCGTGCTGGAACATGGTGAAGGCGTGGTTGCGTCCGCGTGGCGTGGTGATGAAGACCGCCCAGCCATTGTTCTCTTCGACCATTGGCCGGTGGTAGGCCCATGCTGAAGGGTTAGCCAGCGCCCACTCGGAGTAAACAATCCCGGCTGCACCACTGCCCACCGTCGCGTCATAGCGGTCGCTCCCTATGCATTGCCACGTCGAGCCGTTCTTGAAGCGAATGAACATCTCTGTGTCATTGGTGTTGGCGCGCAGCGAATGCGGGAACGCTTCATCGATGCGCCGCTTGCCGGTGTGCGGGTTTATTGCGGTCCAGATCGCCTTGCGCGATTGCGCATATTCTGGAGTGCAGTGCCAATAATTTCCGACACGATCTACGTTGGCGGCGAGTGACGTGTGATGCAAACACACGTCATCTTTACCGGCGCGCCTGTGCCAGACGGCCATTGCCCGCTTGCCGCCATTGCGCAAGAATTTCCACAATTCGATCTGATGCGGTCGCGGCGTCCACTCCAGATAGGGCAGACGCACGCGGATCATTTGCTCACGATCCAATAGTCGGCGTTGAAATCAGCATAAACAAAATGAAACCAGCGTCCCAATTCATGCTCGACAATTACCTGTGCCGGGATTATTCGACCGGCTGCACAACGCGCCTTCCACCGCCGCAAGCTGTCGCGCTTCTTCATAGCTCGGCCACCTCGATCATCGCATCTTGCAGCCGCTTGTTTGCTGCGCGTAGCTCATCGATGATGGCAACATTGCCCTCGATGATATCTGCGCCCTCGTTAACCCGACACTTCCACAACTCGACCCCTGCGCGCAGCTGCTCGATCTCGTCGGCGGCCTCGTTCAGCCATCCGGTGATGTTTGGATCAATGGTTGTGGTCGCACCCCTGCCGCGAGCTTCACGCTCGGCGACTATTCCGCGCAGCCGTTCAACGATGTCGGTCATTTCGGCGTCGTCGCCGCCTTCACGGCCCACATGGCGGCGTTCTCGTAGTGCGTCATCGCCAGCGACCAACAGCGCCCGCTCTCGCCATCGACACGCTTGTCACTCTCCTCGGCGCACAGATCGATCAGGTCTGCGGTGTAGCGTTTGATCTTGCTGACCAAATCATCGCCGCTCGGATTAAAACTCTCGCGCACTCGTTCTGCACCTAAGCTCATCACTTCTTCCCTTCCGTAATAATTCGCACGGTGATCTCAATGTCGCCCTCACCATCTGCGCCGGTCAGCGGCTGCGCCGCCTTGCCCCAGCCGCGCTCCCACAGCATGTGCGCCGCCTGGAGCTTGGCGGTTTCGCTATTGCCGCTCTCGGCAATCCCGGCCACCATTTTGACCGTGGTCTTTGTATAGGAGCGACACAAAGATCGAATATCTGCTGGTGCTTTAGTCACTTAGCTATGGGAAACCCCATCCTCCTCGTCACGTTTGGCGATCAGTTCCTCGATCTTCATATCGATCTTGTGTTCGAGCGCCGCGATCTTGGCGTCGATGGCATTGGATGCGGCGATCAGCGCCGCGTAGACATCGTCGCGCACGGCTTGGTCACCGGCTTCGACCGTGCTGTCGATAGGAATAACCTTGGCTGTCATGTGTGCTGCCCCTGCAAAAACGCAGAAAGGGCGCGTCTGCCCTTGCGGAACATACGCGCCCCCTCGGCCACCGTCCAGGCGCGAACGGCAGACTACTCTCTGTGGCTAACCGGACTGACCCACAGCGGCACCACGGGCTTGACCTTAAATTTGATCAAGGCCCGCAGCAACAGGGCGCTGGGGATGGGCACGGCGGTGAGGCCCTTCATGTAGCGGTTGGCGGTGCGTTCGCTGACGCCAAGGTAACGGCCAATGGCCGCTTGGCTGAGCTTCAGCTTGCCGGTCACTGCGGCGAACTCCGCAGGCGACATGGTGCGTTGTGTTTGCCAGTTCATGCGTTCTCCTTGATGAATTTCTTGCTGTCACGCTTGCGGGCGTTCTTGATGCGGGTAGCGACGTTCTTCTGCGCCTCATCGAGCGAAGCGCAGCTTGTCCAGTTGGTGGGTCCGTAGGCCTGACCGTCACGAGTAGGGCTGCCCCACACCCGATATGGCTTGGCAGCCTCTTCCTCGGTCATGCGGAAATAGGCTTTGTATTCCTCGTTAATGGCCTGCTGCTCGGACAGCACTTGCACCTCACTCAAGACGATTGACCAGCGATAGCCAACCATGCGGCCCTTCTGGTCGCGAAGCCCATAATCCTCGCGACCGCTGGCAACCTCGTCCTTCGATATTCGCTTGACATAAAGCAACATTTTTAGCTCCTGTGTTGATGGACAACCATGTTCTAAGACACCGTGACAGCCCTGTCAACAACCGAAACAGACGATAAAAACAACACTTGACAGCCCTGACACGGTGTCCTAAAACACTCAGACGAAACGGAGTTGGGCCATGAAATACGCCACCATCAAGAACCGCGCAGACGCCCTCTACAACGTCGAAAGGCACAAAGGCTACAACGGTCTGGCTCACCGCGTGAGTAACCTGATCGACGGCGCACGCTGCAACGCCGACGAAACTGTCCATATCGAAAAGACCCTGCCTGAGAGCGAGTTCGACAATCTGGCGGCAGCCTCGCTCGAAAGTCTGCTTGCTTACTGCAATGACGAAGAAGTCACGGCTTGGTTCACCAAGCAGGGCTTCACCTTCTAATCCATCACAACAGGAGCTACCCATGACCAAGTCCAATCTCGAAGCCACCATCGATGCCCTCGGCATCCTCAAGGGCCAGATCGCGGAGTTGAAGGTGCAAGAAGACGCCTTGAAGGCGGCGCTGGCGGGCCTCGCTGAAGGCAACTACGAGGGCGAACTGTTCCGCCTCGGCGTCACCATGCCCGAGACGCGCAAGCCCAGCGACGAGTTGAAGGCGCTGGACAAGGCGGCTGTCGCCGCGTTTCGCGAGACGCTGTCGTCGCAGTACCTTACTGCCCACAACCCGCTAGTGAAGGGCTACACGCTGACCGTCCGCGCCCGCACCGGCAAAAAGCTGGCGGCCTAGCAACATGGACAACAATTTCACCGCCAACATTGTCCGCATGGGCCGCGAGCATGGCTTCACGCTGGGCCTTGCCCGCGCCCTCGACCTCCTGCGCCAGCACGGCGTGCCGGTCGATCACCCGGCGCGAGACGCCGTCTACCACGCGCTGATGGTCGAGAAGCCGGCGGATGTCGCTTACTTTAAGCAGGACAACTGACTACCTTGGCGGGATGGCAGAACCCCTTCCCGCCAACCTCGCCCTCGCCGTCAAGGCCTGGGCAATGGTTGAGGCCCACCTTATTGCCCACTGCGGATTGGGGCAGAGCGTCTCCTTGGAAAAGGAACGCCCTGCCCTCATTCGCATTATGGTGGCGGCGCTGGACCCCCTTCCTGCCCCGGAAAGCGTCCACGTCGCGGGTGCGGAGGTTGTCGCATCTCCTGCACCCGCCCCCATCCCATTTGAGCCTGCCTTCACACCCCGGATCAGGAAAGCCAGAAAGGCGGATGCCGTCTGGTTCGACGGCCTCGACCTCATTGGTCTCGACCAAGCAATAGCCAGGACAGACGGTCCCGGCTACGACTGCCGCCAATGCGGCGTGCGGGTGCGCGGGGCGCGGCATACCAATCCGCGACTGGTTTGTCCCACCTGTACGACAGCCGCCATAGCAGGCTGAACACCGTAAGGATAATCACCAGTCCGGTCACAGTGACCGGGAAATTGCTACTTGCGTGATTTTGCGCACTTTTGCCTACAACTTGCCATTGCAGCGGCGGCTCTGGCTCCATAACCGGGCGCTGCTCGATCCGCTCCTCGATCCAGCCGTCGTCGGGCAGCGGCAGCCGCAACGGCTGAAACTCCCGGCTGGGTGCCGGCGGGCCAAACAGCCAGATCGGCTCACGCCGCCCCGGCGCATCCTTGTGGGCGTCGGCATAGGCTGGCTCGGCAGCCGCAACCCTGCGCCCCGTGCGCCCCGCTGGCCCCCAGCACCGGCTGCCCTTGCCGTCGCCGGTCCAGCGCAGGCCATAGCCGTAGGCTGCCCTGGCCTCGGTATGGGTCAAGCATGCGGCGACCGCCTCAGTGCTGCCGTACAGGCACGCTATGGCTGTTGCCACAGCCATAGCGTGGTTTCCGGCGATCATTGCTGGTTCTCCTGATCGAGCGTCCGGATCATCGGCTCGCTCTTGATCTGGAATGCCCGGCCTATTGCCAGCATGCTGGAGAGCGCCGCCTCGACGGCAGCCCGTCTGGCCACCTCCTGGTCGCGCTTCAGGATGGCCTCCTGCATGCGGCTTTCCATCGAGGCAAGCTGCGATGCCTGCGCCTCGGTGGCCACCTTGTAGCCAGCAATGCTGGCCTCGGCATCGTACAGCTTGCGCTGCAACACGTCGCGTTCATGCGCCACCTCCTGGTGAATGCGTTGCGCCTGCTCGATGACGGCCTCCCTGGCCGCTGGCAATTCTACTGAACTCAATTGCCCGTTCGACCTCAGTGCTTCCTCGATAGTCATGCCCTGCCCTCCTGCTTCCTGCCCAGCGGGGTGCCGCGCAGTATTTCGTCCATGTCCTCCCAGGGGTCGTCCAGCTTGTGCGCCCTGGCGGGGATATCCTTGATAGGATCTGTCGGTCTGCGGATCTTGACCACCTCGGCTCCCGGCCACTGGATCTTGGCTTTGAGGATCTGCTCGCTGGCGACCAGCACGTTGGCGATCTCGTCCAGGGTGTAGACCACGGTCCTACGACCATGCGGGACCAGCTTGGCGTGCGCCGTGGTGCGGCAAATGGCGATGACGGTGCCATCGGCAGTCGCCACCTCCCAAACCTCACGGGCGAGCGGCTGTGCGCCGCTGGCGGTGGCGTGAACATCCAGGGTACGCCACGCCAGCAGCATGCGGCTGGCCTCGCGCTGCACGTCGATCAGCGCGCCGTGCATGATGGCGGCGTTGAGCTTGAACCGCTGCCTATCGAACCGCTCGCGCAGATCGTCGGGCACCAAGAGGCGCAGGCGGTCGCAGCCCCACTTGGCCTCCATGCCGGTCGCCAGCACGTCCACGCCGTCCAGCACCGCTCGACCCGACAGGTAGGTGCCATAGCTCTGCTCCCATTCCGCCGCCATGACGCCGGGTCGATGCTCAGCCTTCTTTTTTGAACTCACCATTTCAGTCTCCGTTTGTGATGGATCGTATCTTCGCTCCCCCCTATAGGGGGGTTACCCGGTACGGTACGGCTCTAAAATAGCCGTCCGTACCTAAACCGTACCGCAAGCTATTTTGTTGTTTTTCAGATAGTTGACCCCACAATCGTACCGTATCGTACCGGCGTACCTGATACCCCGGTACGACACTCCAAATCGTACCGGCTATTTTTGCACCCGATACGGCTGTTTTCTGGGTTTGCAATCCTATTCATCGGCGTCTTCCCCACTCTCAAACTTGACCCCGATTAGCTTCGCGCCCTTCTTGGTCAGGCGATATTTCGAACCGTGGAACCGATAGATGAACTTGCTGACCTTGAGCCGCTCGATCACCCGTTGCGCCTTGCTCTTGGCCACGCCGCCGTTGGGGTTGAGCCAGCCCGCCGCCTGGGCAATGCCGCTGATTGAGATGTTGCCCTTGTGCAGATTGATCAGCCGCAGGGCGGTCTTGTCGTCTTCCTCGGCCACCACGCCGCGCCGCTCGGCCACTTGCTCGGTGATTGGCTCGGCTATAACGGACGGAATGTGCCGCCCCTTGGTGTCCTTCATGGCATCGCTGGTTGCCACCCGCAGATCGAACGCCAGCGCCTCGAATGACACGCCGCGCCATTTGTCTTGATGCGGGGTTAGAGTGCAGACCTTGTCCTCGGCCCACAGCGTCAGGTTGGCATCGATCTCGTTGAGAAAGGCTGAACCGCCCATCGGGGTGAGGTTGTCCTGGCCCGCGTTCTTGACCGGGTGGCAAAGGATGATCACTGCCGGGTGGCTTGGCAGTTCGCTGATGAGCCGCCGCGCCATGCGGGCAAACGCCATCTGCTGTTCGTTGCTGTTGCCCTCGTCGCCGGTAAAGTAGGCCTGCTTGGTGTCGATAATGATCAGCGACAGGTTGGGGATCTTGGCGGCCTCTTCGCTGATGCGCTTGATGTTGACGTTGATGTCCAGCACGCCGTCGATGAAATAGGCCGGAACCTTGCCAATCTCGAATTGCAGCGTGTCGGCATAGAGTTGGTAGCGCGCCCGGATGTCGTTGGAGTTTTCCCCGGCAAAGTACAGCACGCCGCCAAGCTCGGTGCCCTTGCCGTGGAACGGCATGCCCCTGACGATGCTGGTCATCATCAGCATGGCGACAGCCGTCTTGCCGTGGCCGGTTCGGGCCGTCAGCGCATAGAGGTAGCTTTTCTGGATCACCCAATCGACCGTGTAATCGGGTGGCCGAAAGCCCGCCATGAACTGGGCGTCGGTCAGGACAATGGGCGTTCCCGCCGCGATGGGTGGCCCGCTAAATCCGGTATTAGGCGGGCCACCGGGCCGCTTGACCGATTGCTTGACGGCATAGCGGGTGAGCGCCTCTTCCGTTGTGCGGCACGTCGCTATGTCGCCCGCCGCGAAACGCTGGAGCGTGTAGGCTGCTCGCTCAAGCAAGGCCTCCTCTGTCCAGGGCTGTTTTGTTGCTGCCCTGGGCCTGCTTAGTTCGGTGCCGTCCCTGAACTGCGGCCAAGCAAGGGCGTGAAGCTCCTCCGCTGAAGGGGTATTCCCACCCTTCTCGCCTATCAGTTGGATGAGGCAGGCCAGCAGCGTGTCCAAGGCATGCTTCTCGCGCCCATTCACCACCTTGCCGGTGGGCATGCCGAATGTGTCGGGCTGGCGCTCGATGGCATCGCCGCCGGCATCTTCACCCCTGGGGTGAGTGGGTGAAGCTGGGCGTGGGGCTTCCTGTGCGCTGCCAAAGTGCGCCCCCAGCGCCGTGGCCCCGTAGCCGCTCGCCGCCCCCGGCGGATACAGCAAGTCGGTTGCCTCCTGCACCCGGTCAGGCTTCACTGGCCACGCTATCGAGCCTGCTAGGCGCATGACGCGGGAGGGATTGGACACGGTGGGATCACCGTCCAGACCCCTGGCCATTGCTTTCAGCAGCGCCTGCGACTGTTCCGGATCTGAAATGGGCGATTTCAACTTCCACCAAAGCTGCGCCCTGGGATGGGGGATATTCCCCGTCAAGACCACGGCGGTGGGTTTGAAATCGAGGTAGGTCGATTTAGCCGCCTTCACGGTGCCGGGCTTGTCGAGATCGACGTAGGCTGCTGTCAGCGCCAGAAAATCGGCATCCTTGGCGCGGGCATAGGGGTTGGTGCCGGGCTGGCGCAGCGCCGCGCCGATATAGACGTTGCTGCCCTGCCGGTTCTTGGTCTCGGCATGCTCGACCAGCAGCGCCAGCCGATTGATGGGGTATAGCTGGCCATGCTTGACGGCCCGTTCGCCGGGGCTGTTCCAGGCCAGTTCGACAAGACCATGCTGCAAGGCTCCCAGGTCATCGCCAAACAGGTGGCCAACATGGGCCAGCATTAAGCGGCTGGACGGGACTAATGGCGATGCGCTATCCATTGGGAAGCCCTGTTGTTTTGATCGAACGGCGTGGGTCTTTAAAGCGCCGGGACATTCCGCAATGTCCCGGCGTTTATCATTTGGAGCTTAGCCGAAATCGCTGGCCGACACCGTCTGCGGGGCCTGCTGCGGCTGTTGCTGCGGGGGCTGCGCATCCCACGGCGGCTGGCTGCCGTTTTGCGGCGGCGCTGCCCTGGAGCCTCCGGTCTGCGGCGCAGCCCCACTATTGCTGAAGCCCTGCGCCGTCGAGGTTAGCCCCCGGTTCTGCTGAGCCTGCTGTGGGGCCGCTTGCTGCGCCCTGGGGATGAACACCAGATCGCCACGCGGCTGCCAGCCTACGATTTGGAACTGCGGCTGGTAGTTGGTGGATTGCCGCTGGCCTTGGCCGGTGGTGACCGGAATGGTCCGCACCAGGGTGATTACCGGCAGCATGCCGGGGTGATTGGCCTTCTCGGCCAGATACTGGGTGTAGACCTCGCCAAAGCCGGCGCGGAATGCGCCGGCAGTGCCGGTGATCTCGCGGACGGGCGGCTTGCCCTGGGCGCAGGCATTGGTCAGCTTCAACATGAAGCGGACGCCGTCCTTGTGTTCCGGCGTTGGCCGGGGCGGCAGTTGGCTGCCCATTCTGACCAGCACCATCGACGGGGCTTGGCCGGGAATGAAGGTCATCCATCCGGTTTCGATGTTCTCGAAATCGACAATCGCCGTGAAGCGCGGGCTGGAGGGGTCGAGGCCGGTGATGTCGGTCTTGGTGACGCTGTAATTGCCGGTGGCGTCGGGGCCACGGTCGTCCCTGAACATACGCCCTGCCTTGGCGTCGTA
>Ga0210380_10000958_pt1 | contig 11995 bp, 8 predicted proteins | sample PLM4_5_coexredo_FD_155476 | JGI IMG/M metagenome (GOLD analysis project Ga0210380, IMG submission 155476) | Groundwater sediment microbial communities from an aquifer in East River, Colorado, USA - PLM4_5_coex redo | ecosystem: Environmental > Terrestrial > Soil > Riparian zone | place: USA...
GCTGCTCGCGCTTGCCTTTCCCGCCTCCGCGCTCGCGGGGCCCTGCGGGCTGCCCGACGGCGCGCCGGTCTGGGTCGACTTCGGCGCCGCCGAGGTCGAGAGCGTGCTCGCGAGGCCGGGGATCGTCGCGGCGACCTCGACCGGCGAGTACCCGGCGCGACTGCGCGCCCAGGGCGCCCAGACGATCTACTGGGACATGAACCTCCGCTCCCGCGTCGGCACGACGACCGAGCCGTTCGATCCCGCGTCGATCGAGGAGCGCGCCAACCGCCTCTTCGTCTTCGCGGCCTCGCAGACCCAGTGCGCCACGCCGTGGATCGCTCTCAACGAGCTGAACGGCGCGAACCTCGAGACGCCCTGGACGCCGAACAACGCGCAATACCGCGACAACGTCCTCCGGCTCGTGCGCGCGCTCGCGGCGCGCGGCGCTCGGCCGTTCCTGCTGATCAGCTCCACACCGTTCACCGGGACCGACGAGGCGGCGGCCTGGTGGCGAGCGGTCGCGGCCGTCTCCGACGTCGTGCCGGAGGTCTACTTCAACGGCCGCTCGCTCGCCGCCCAGGGACCGCTGCTCGCGAATCGCCGATTGCGCGCCGGACTTCGCCGCGGCGTCGCGCGGCTCGTCGAGATCGGCATCCCCGTCACCCGCATCGGCCTGATGCTCGGCTTCCAGAGCGCTGCCGGCACCGGCGGGCGCGAAGGCCTCCGCCCGCGCGAAGAGTGGTTCCGCGTCGTCAAGTGGCAGGCGCTGGCCGCCCGCGAGATCGCTGCGGAGATGAACGTCGCCACGATGTGGTCGTGGGGGTGGGGGACGTACAGCGAGGCCGGCCGCGACCCCGACAAGCCCGACGCCGCGTGCGCCTATCTCTGGGCGAGGAACGCCCAGCTCTGCAACGCGCCGGCGAAGCTCGGGGAGGACTTCAACGCCTCACGCGTCGAAGGCCAGCTCCGACTGCCGGGCACCGCGATGTGCAAGATCGGTGCGAGCACGATCGGCATGAACGCGATCGCGAAGTTGAACCGCGTCGTGCAGGACCGCGACGTTGCCTATAGCGCGCTGCTCGCGCGGCTCGCCGGGATGTACGGCGCCAAGGTGACCGCGCAGGAGATCCTCGCTGCCGAGCGCGCGGTGATCGCGCTGCGCTTCGGCGGCAGCCGCTCGTCGTACGTTGCGGCTCTCGCGAAGTCGCGTGCGTCGGTCGACGTTGCTCGCAGCGTCCTCGCCGACCAGCTCCGGCAGCTCAAGCTCGCGGCGAAGCTGCGCGTGTCCGGCCCGAGCGCCGCGAGCATCGCCGGGTTCTACTTCTCGTATCCCGAGCTGCTCGTGCGCAGGGTCGAGGCTGCGCCGTCGCCCTGGTGGCTCGCGGGTCGGCGTACCGGGCTCGCGATCTCCTCGTTCTCTCCCGACCGGCTGTTCCGGGTGCCGGCCGGTCAGCGCGCGAGCGTGTCGACGCTCGAGGGCTCGTTCGCGATCCGGCCGCTGGATCTCTCGCGCCCGCTCGGCTCGGTCTCCATCTCGGAGCTCCGTCCGACGATCACGGCCGTGTTGAAGCAGCACGCGCGCCTGGAAGCTGCGGGTCGCTGGCTCACCGCCCGGCAGTCGGCGCTGCTGAACGACGCCACGTGCCGCCGCGACGATCTGCCGCAGCCGGCGCTGATCGAGCTCACCGACTTCCTGCCGTTCCTGGAACTACCGGGCTAACGCCAAGGAAACGCGGCGTCGTAGCGAAGCTCCGACGCGGCGTGGCCGTGCAGGGCGAACACGCGCACCCTTTGGCCTCCGCCCGGTGCGGGCAGCAGGCTCGGCGGCAGCTCGAACTCGAAGCCGGTCTTACCGAGCTCGGGCTGGCCGAGGATCGCGTGCGGCTTCAGGTTCTCCGCTCGGCCCACGTAGGCGGCCCGGTCGTCGACGAACACGACCAGGGTGTCGACACGACGATTCGCGTTGCGCTGCGCGGCCCAGCCGCTGAACACCCAGCCGGTCTGCTCGCGCTTCGCGCGCGCGATGCCCCGCAGCGCGCCGGCACGCACGGGGATGGTCCGCGCACCGATCCGGATCGCCTTGCCTCCGTTCTGGAGCGAGAAGCTGACGTCGCTCCCTCTGAGCCGGACGAGCCGAAGCGCCGCGCCCGCCTGCTCGACCGCGAAGACCTCGACCGTGTTGCGGCCGTTCCGCAGGGCGGTCTCCGGCACGAGAGCCGAGAAGCGGGTCTGGCCGTGCTGGTCGAACGTCGTCGTGACCGCCGCGACCTTCCCGTTCAGCGCGACCGCGAGATCGGTGCGGGCGCCTGCGGGTAGCAGACGCCCTTCGAGGAACGTGGGCACGAAGCCGGACGCGCGGTCGACCGAGTCGAGCAGCGTCCGGCCGTCGAGCTCGACGCGCGTGGTGCGCGCCGGAAGCACCGTGAGCGACGAGAGCTCGCGTCCGAGGAGCTCCTTGTGCGGGCCGATCCGGTACGCGCGCTCGAGCGACCCGGTGCCGAACGTCGAGATCTGCTCGGCAAGCGCGCGTGAGCGGCGCGCACGGAGCGTCGAGAGCTGGGCGGACACGCGGCTTCGGTCCTGCTTGAGCACGGTGATCGTGCCGTCCCGCGCCAGCCGGCGGCCAACCAGCGTCCGCCCGTCTGCCCGCCACGGCAGCGTGAGCCCGAGCACGCGGGCGACCGTCGGCACGACGTCGATGTTCCGTGCCAGTCCATCGTCGATCCGTCCGGCGCTTTGGCCCGGCAGCTTCACGAACAGCGGCACGAACGCGATCTCGTCCAGGTTCTGGGGCGTCGGGAGGCGGCGCTGGTCTCGGAAGCCCACGCCGTGGTCGGCGGTCACGATCACGAGCGCACGGTCGTAAACGCCGGTCTCGCGGAGTCGTCCGAGGATGACCCCGAGCGAGCGGTCCGTATAGCCGGTCTGAAGCACGTAGCGCTGATGCCCCTGCACCGCCGGCCACGGCTCGAGCCAGTGCCCGTTGTCGAGCCCGCGCAGGAGTCTCGCATCGACGGCGTAGCGCCTCCCGGACGGGAGGTAGACGTACGGAACGTGGGGGAGCAGCGTGTGCGACAGGTACAGCGTCGGGCGCGTGTCGTCGTCGATCAGGTCGGCGAACCGGCAGGTGTTCCTTCCGCAGGGCTCGATCTCGCCCGTCGCGCTTCGCTGCACGGCTTCCTCGACCCCCGCATCGCGGCCGAAGTTGCCCCACGCGTCGTCGATCTGCGGCAGGCGGTCGACGTACGGCTCGGGCAGGACGAGGTGGAGGTAGACCGTGCCGACGTCCGTGGCGAACGACCGTGCCGTGTTCGGCACCGCCTGCGCTTCTGCTTCGTGCTTCTCGCCGCAGATCGACGGCGGGCAAATGCGGGTCAGCGTCTCGATCGTCCGCATGCGGTAGCTCCGACCGAGCAGCGTGAAGATGCTGTTCGGGTACTTCGATGCGACGGGCAGCTTCCCGGGGTCTGGATCGAGTCCGCTGAGCACCGAAGGCACCGCGACCTCAGTCAGCCAGTAGGTCGTCGTCGCGTTGCGGTACCAGGTCGAATCGCCCGCGAGCTCGGCGAAGTTCGGGAAACGCACCGCGTCGATGCGCTGACGTCGGTCCATCAGCGTCGTAGAGCTGAACTCGTCGTACACGATCAAGACGACCGGGGTCCGCGACGTCACGGGGGCCGCGGCTCGCGCGACCTGCTCGTCCTGGAAGACGAGGTCCGAGACCGGTGAGTTGAAGAGGAACAGCGCGAGCAGGAGAACGGGCACCGGCGCGAGCACCGTGAGGAACGTGCGCGCCGGTGGCGCGGCGCGGTAGGCGGCCGCGGCGAGCACGCCGAGCGCGGTCGCGACCACGATCGCCGCGACGTCCGTGAGTGCGCCGGTCTTCGTCAGAACGAGCAGCGCGAGCAGGCCCGCGAGTGCCGCGACGAACACCAGGTGGAGCGCGTACGCGAGCCTCGGCGAAACGGCATGCACGAGGAGCTCGAGGAGCAGGAGTAACGCGGGCAACCCGAGCGTGATCGCGACCGCGAAGAGCACGATCTGGGTGCCGGTCGAGCCACGGACGGCGAAGAACGCCGGGTTTTTCCCCAGGATGTCGAGAACCGGCTGCGCGAGCGCCAGCGCGGAGAGGACGGCGAGATGCAGGCCGCCGATGACGATGTCGCGCCTCGACCTAGCGGGGTCGCGCACGGTAGATGAACCGCGTTCCCTCGCCGAGCTCGATCGACTCGAGCACATCGAAGCGCTCTTCGAGGCACTGCTCGAACCAGTCGCGGCGGTAGTCGGGGTGGTCGTGCTCACGCTTGCGCGCGAGCAGTCGCGCCACCATCGGGTCCTCCGGCGTCGGGAACTCGATCACCGTCGCGCCGCCGAGGTCGCGGAGCCAGTCGAGAAACGAGGCGACGGGGACGTTGCCCGAGATCGACACGTGGTGCAGGACCGCGAGGCAGAGCGTGAGGTCCGGCCTGCCGCGCTCGGGCAACGGCTGCCGCTCCGTCCCTCGCCAGCCCAGGCCCGGTGACGGGTCGACGACGTTGACGACGAGGGGGAGGATCCGCTCCGAGCGCTGCTCCGCGAGCTCGCCGTACAGCCGGTCGACGACGACTGCGTCGGCGTCCATCGCCACGACGTACTCGGCGATCTCGGCCGCGTCGCGCGAGTGCTGTCCCTCGTTCGCGCCAACGTCCCAGACGAGCCGCGGCGACTCCGTCTTCACCGCGTCGGCGACGAAGCGGCGCTTCCGCTCGGCGTCCTCTTCCGTGTAGGTCGTCGTCAGTCCGTAGTCGGACCACGTGGAGTCCGAACGCTGCGGCCGAAGCCTGGAGACGAGGCGCTCGAGCCGGCCCACGTTCGCCACGATCAGCTCCTTCTTGAACCCGGCGCGCTTGAGCTCGCCCTTGACGTCGCTCGTGCTGCCCGCGTAGCGGCGCTCGAGCCGGTTGTGCAGCACGACGTCCGTCAGCACGCCGCGGTGGAAGAGGTCGCGCCCGGAGAGGGAGAGGAGGTTCCGGGCCTCCGCCGGCGTGATCCCGTCGATCGAGCCGCGCAGGCGCGGCTGGAACGGGACGTCCTTCCACGCGTGGAGCATCAGCGGGTAGAGGAAGAGCATGCAGAACTGCCGGTAGCCGGCCCACGGTTCGCCCTCCCGCAGCGGCTCGAACGAGCCGACGTCGACGAAGACCGGCCGCGAGCCGACGAACTGGACGTTGTACGGCGACGAGTCCTTCAGCATCCAACCCGCCTCGATCGAGCGGCGGACGAGCTCGAGCTGCAGCAGCGCGGCGGCGCGGAGCATCCCGAACGTCCACTCGTACGGGTACGAGACGAACGGGACGACGTCGTGCTCGAGGACTCCCGCGACCGGCCCGTGCAGCCCCGTTTCGCCGAGCTCGAGCCCGTCGGCCTCGCGCGTGCCGACCAGCTTGCCCTCCTCGACGAGCTGGGCGAAGAGCGGCGTGGCGGAGAACGCCCGCCAGTCCTCGAGGCCGCGCTCCGACAGGACGCGAAAGATGCGTCCGTCCGAGCGGACGACCCGGCTGTCCGGGTCGCGGAACGACCCGGGCTCGAGGTCGGTGGCCGTGCCGGTCTGCTCGTCCACCTGACCCCGCGCGGTCAGTGGGGCGTGCCTTCGTCCTCGGGCGGACTGAGGCGAAGGACTCTGCGCACGCGCCGCCAGTACAGCTTGGCCGTCACGGCGACGGCGGCGACGCCCCCGGCGATCATCTGGAGCACGAGGCTCCCGGTCCCGGGATCGATGTAGGCGAGGTTGGTGATCATTGTGTGACGAGGAGGATAGCGCGCGCTCGATGAGGCTACCCTCTTCGGTTCTCCGGCCGCTCAAGCGCCGCTGCGACCCCGCCGATATCGCTCCTGGTGACCTGCGCCCGCCTTTTCGTCCTGCTTTCCACCTTGGCCGCGCTGCTGCTGCCCGCCACCGCCGCGGCCAGCGAGCAGTTTGCGGACATGAACCTCCGCAACCCGACCCTCAAGGTCAATGCGAAGGGTCAGGCGCTCGTCGAGTACACGACCGAGCAAGGCCTTCGCCGCCACGTGCTCATGTGGGGCGCGGTCAACGCCAACGCCCCCACCCGCGAGGTCACCCAGGTGCGCTTCAGCCGGGACTTCAGCGGAGGCCTCGCCACCTACAAGCGGGCGGTTTGGAAGCGCTTCGCGAACGCGTGCCGCCGGTACGACGGGCCTGCGCTCGCCTACTTCGTCGCCGGCTGCAAGGCGCCGGACGGCTCGTACTGGGCGCTCCAGTCCTGGCAGCGCCGGCTGCCTCTGCTCGGCTTCGACCCCTGGCTGCCGATCCAGGACGACTACGAGCTCCACCTTTCGCACTGGAGCGGCCCGCTCCCTGTGCTCGACGCCCACGTCAACTGGACCTATGGGCTCCAGTTCCAGGGCGTCTTCGGGCGCCTCAGCTACCTGGGCCAGCCCGTGTTCGGCTTCTCGAGCTCGAGCGAGGGGAATCCGCGTGACCGTTACAGCCGCAACGTCTACATCGACACGTTCAACTCCGCCTATGGCCCCGGCTGGAAGCGCGAGTCCGGGATCCTGACGCACCAGCAGACCGGGACCTTCTGCCACAGCTTCGTGTCGGGGCAGAAGCCGTTCGCCGGCTACCCCTCGCAGATCCCGCGTCCCGCCGCCCCAGGAGCCCGGTACCGGATCAGCGTGATGGGCCCCGGCGTCACGCCGGTGCTGATGTGGGAAGGCCCGGGCCTGCCGAGCTTCAACGGCGGCGACCCGAGCCACACCGCGGCCGAGGCCGAGGCGAACGCCGCGTTCGACCGCGTGATGGCCGGCGACCGCATCTGCCGCAACGAGCGTTAGCCCACGCTCACGCCGACGATCTGACCCTTGCCGGACTCCTTCGCGCGGTAGAGCGCGTCATCGGCCCGCTGGAAGAACGCGACCGAGTCGTCCTCCGGGCGTAGCTCGGCCACGCCGGCCGAGAAGACGATGTGGCCGATCTCCCCGATCGGCTGCGCAGAGACCGCGTGCTGGATCCGCCGGTAGAGCTGTTCGGCATCGCGGAGCGACGCCTCCGGGAGCACGACCGCGAACTCGTCGCCCCCGACGCGGCACGCGATGTCGGCTGTGCGCACGACGTCGCGCACGCGGGCCGCCGCGTCCGCGAGCACGCCGTCCCCGGCGAGGTGCCCGATCTGGTCGTTGATCGCCTTGAAGTCGTCGAGGTCGAAGACCACCAGCGCCAGGTCGCGGTTGTAGCGGTGCGCGCGGGCGACCTCGCGCGCGAGCGTCTCGTGGAAATAGCGCCGGTTGTGCAGCCCGGTGAGCGCATCGAGGTCGGCCAGCTGCCTGGCCTCCTGGAAGCGCTGGGCGTTCTCGATCGCGGGGCCGGCACGCTGCGCGAGCTGCTCGAGCTCCTCGATCGAGTCGTCGCCGAGCTCCGCCTCGTCCCGGGTGAAGACGGCGAGGTACCGCTCCACGTCCGCGTCCGGGATCAGGGGCATCGGAACTGCCAGCCCCGACCTGATCAGGTCGCCGTTCTGCGAGATCTCGCCGTCGTCGTATCGGTAGCTGATCCCGATCGCGCGGGCCCTGCGGCCGTTCGGCGGTCCGGCGATCGCCTGGCGCTCGGCCTCTTCCTGGGTCAGGCCGAGCGTCGCCACCAGGGGCGGGCCGGCGGCGTTCCCGATCCAGACGAGGGCGGCGTCGGAATCCGTCGCGTGGGTGGCTGCCTCGAGCGTCCGGGTCAGCACCTCGTCGAGGTCGATCGAGCCCCCGAGGTCGCTGAGGACGCGGTTTCGGCGCAGCTCGCCCTCCGCCTGGTCCCGGGCGCCCGCGAGCTCTTTCGCCAGCTCGTCGATCCGGGTGTTCAGGTTGTCGACGAGCTCGGCTACCCGGGTGTTCGAGCGTTTCGAGGAGCGGCGTGCCAGAACGGTCACGGCGACCGCCGCGACGATCACCAGAACTGCCACAGCACAGGCGATCAGCAGAGTCATGTAGGGACTTCGACGCCGTCCTGCCGGGAGGCAGGGGTCGTCTGACTGTAGTCGTGTCTAGACCAGAGGTCTATGACTTGTAACCTGGAAACAGGAGGGCCGCAAGCACCGGTACAACGCGCGACCGGACCCGAAAGTTTCGCTCCAGGAGCGGGTTTGCTCGTTTGCCCCCCAACCGATCCTTCGCTACCATGGCCGAGCGGTTGGCGGGGCTCGACCCCTGCCAGCCTTCTCTGCGTCAAGACAAGGATCGATATTCCCGCATGCCCACCGTGAACCAACTGATCCGCAAGCCCCGCACCGCGCCCAAGGCGAAGACCAAGACGCCGGCGCTCCGCGGAGCCCCGCAAAAGCGGGGGGTCTGCACGCGCGTTTACACGACCACCCCGAAGAAGCCGAATTCGGCCCTCCGGAAGGTCGCCCGCGTGCGGCTCACGAATCAGATGGAGGTCGGGGCCTACATCCCGGGCGAGGGGCACAACCTGCAGGAGCACTCGGTCGTCTTGATCCGCGGCGGCCGCGTCAAGGACCTGCCGGGCTTTCGCTACAAGGTGATCCGGGCTGCGCTCGACACGTCGGGCGTCTCGGACCGCAAGCAGGGCCGCTCGAAGTACGGCGCGAAGCGGGGCAGCTGATGCCTCGCCGTGCCGAAGTCCAGGCGCGGCCCGTCGAGGCCGACGCCGTCTACGAGAGCCCGCTCGTCACGCAGGTGATCAACAAGGTGATGCTCGACGGCAAGAAGTCGCTCGCCGAGCAGATCGTCTACGGCGCGCTCGCCGAGATCGGCGAGAAGACCGGCAAGCCGCCGGTCGAGGCGCTCGAGCAGGCCGTCAAGACCGTCACGCCCGTGCTCGAGGTCCGCTCCCGCCGCGTCGGTGGGGCGAACTACCAGGTGCCCGTCGAGGTGCCGCAGCGCCGCGCGCGGACGCTCGCCGTTCGCTGGCTCGTCCAGTACGCGCGCGACCGGCGCGAGAAGGGGATGCAGGCCAAGCTGGTCGGCGAGATCCTCGACGCGATCAACCAGCAGGGCGGCGCTTTCAAGAAGAAGGACGACATCTACCGGATGGCGCAGGCCAACAAGGCTTTCGCGCACTATCGCTGGTAGAGGGGGAATCGACTCAGTGGCTGTAACGCAACAAGCAATCGCGCTCGACCGCGTCCGGAACATCGGGATCATGGCCCACATCGATGCGGGCAAGACCACGACGACCGAGCGGATCCTCTACTACACGGGCCGCACCCACAAGATGGGCGAGGTCCACGAGGGCGCCGCGACGATGGACTGGATGGCGCAGGAGCAGGAGCGCGGGATCACGATCACCTCCGCCGCGACGACGGCGCAGTGGCGCGATCATCGGATCAACATTATCGATACGCCCGGGCACGTGGACTTTACGGTCGAGGTGGAGCGAAGCCTGCGCGTGCTCGACGGCGCGATCGCCGTCTTCGACTCGGTCGCCGGCGTCGAGCCCCAGTCCGAGACGGTCTGGCGCCAGGCCGACCGCTACAAGGTTCCGCGGATCGCTTTCATCAACAAGATGGACCGCACCGGCGCGGACTTCTTCGCGTCCGTGCAGTCGATGATCGACCGCCTGGGCGCGAAGCCCGTTCCGATCCAGCTCCCGATCGGCCAGGAGGAGCATCACCGCGGCGTGATCGACCTCGTCGAGATGCGCGCGATCACCTTCCCCGACGACCTCGGGACGAAGATGGACGTCGAGGAGATCCCCGCCGAGCTGCTGGAGCAGGCGCAGGAGTACCACCATCAGCTGATCGAGGCGGTCGCCGACCACGACGACGAGCTCACGGAGACGTACCTCGGCGACGAGAACGCGGTCACGCCCGAGATGCTGAGGCGCGCGGTTCGCGCCGCGACGCTCGACAACTCGGTCACGCCGGTGCTCGCCGGCTCGGCGTTCAAGAACAAGGGCGTCCAGCCGCTGCTCGACGCGGTGGTCGACTACCTGCCGAGCCCGCTCGACGTGCCGCCGATCCACGGGATCGACCCGCGCACCGACCACGAGCTCTCGCGTCGCCCGGCGCTCGACGAGCCCTTCGCCGCGCTCGCGTTCAAGGTCATGTCGGATCCCTATGTCGGCAAGCTGACGTACATCCGGGCCTACTCCGGCGTGCTGAAGGCCGGCGACAAGGTCATGAACACGACGACCGGCAAGACCGAGCGCATCTCGCGCATCCTCCAGATGCACGCGAACCACCGCGAGGAGCGCGAGGAGATCACCGCTGGCGAGATCGCCGCCCTCGTCGGCGTCAAGAACACGACGACCGGCGACACGCTCTCGGTCGAGACCGCCCCGATCAAGCTCGAGGCGATGGAGTTCCCGGACCCGGTGATCTCGGTCGCCGTCGAGCCGAAGACGAAGGGCGACCAGGACAAGCTCGGCCAGGGCCTGCAGCGCCTCTCCGAGGAGGACCCCACCTTCCGCGTGCGGACCGACGACGAGACCGGGCAGACGCTCATCTCAGGGATGGGCGAGCTGCACCTGGAGATCATCGTCGACCGCCTGAAGCGTGAGTTCAGTGTCGACGCGAACGTCGGGCGGCCGCAGGTCGCCTATCGCGAGACGATCTCGAAGCCCGTCGAGAAGATCTCGGGCAAGTTCGTCCGCCAGACGGGCGGCCGCGGCCAGTACGGCCACGCCGTGATCAACGTCGAGCCGACGCAGGGCGAGGGCTACGAGTTCGTCGACAAGATCGTCGGCGGGAAGATCCCGAAGGAGTACATCCCCTCGATCGACCTCGGGATCCAGGAAGCGATGGAGTCCGGCGTGCTCGCCGGCTACCCCGTCGTGGACATCCGGGTCGAGCTCGTCGACGGGTCGTACCACGACGTCGACTCGAGCGAGATCGCCTTCAAGGTCGCCGGTTCGATGGCGGTCAAGGAAGCGATGAAGCGCGCGAAGCCGAAGCTGCTCGAGCCGGTGATGACCGTCGAGGTCGTCACGCCCGAGGACTATCTCGGCGACGTGATGGGCAACCTCAACTCTCGCCGCGGCCGGGTGGAGCACCTCGAGCCTCGCGGCAACGCCCAGGCGATCAAGGCAATGGTTCCGCTGTCGGAGATGTTCGGATACGCGACTGACCTGCGCTCGATGACGCAGGGTCGTGCAACCTTCACGATGCAGTTCGAGCGCTACGAGGACGTCCCGCAGGGGATCGCCTCCGAGCTCGTCACTGCAGAGGCATAGAAAAGGAGAACCGGAGGAGCAATGGCAAAGCAGAAGTTTGAGCGCACGAAGCCGCACGTCAACGTCGGCACCATCGGTCACATCGACCACGGGAAGACCACGCTCACAGCGGCGATCACGAAGGTCCTCGCCGAGCAGGGTGGCGGTACGGCGATGAGCTTCGAGGAGATCGACAACGCTCCCGAGGAGCGTCAGCGCGGCATCACGATCAACACGACGCACGTCGAGTACGAGACGGCGAACCGTCACTACGCGCACGTCGACTGCCCGGGGCACGCCGACTACATCAAGAACATGATCACGGGCGCCGCCCAGATGGACGGCGCGATCCTCGTGGTCTCGGCCGCCGACGGCCCGATGCCGCAGACGCGTGAGCACATCCTGCTCGCCCGTCAGGTCGAGGTGCCGTTCATGGTCGTCGCCCTCAACAAGGCCGACATGGTGGACGATCCCGAGCTGCTCGAGCTCGTCGAGCTCGAGGTTCGCGAGCTGCTCTCGAAGTACGACTTCCCGGGCGACGACATCCCGGTGATCCAGGTCTCGGCGCTGAAGGCGCTCGAGGGCGACCCCGAGTGGACGCCGAAGATCCTCGAGCTGATGGAGGCGGTCGACTCGTACATCCCGGAGCCGACGCGCGACACCGACAAGCCGTTCCTGATGCCGATCGAGGACGTGTTCACGATCACGGGACGCGGCACCGTCGTCACCGGCCGCATCGAGCAGGGCAAGATCGAGGTCGGCCAGGAGATCGAGATCGTCGGCATCCACGAGAAGGTGGAGAAGACGACCGTCACCGGGCTCGAGATGTTCCAGAAGGTGCTCGACTTCGCGCAG
>Ga0210380_10000959_pt1 | contig 11989 bp, 8 predicted proteins | sample PLM4_5_coexredo_FD_155476 | JGI IMG/M metagenome (GOLD analysis project Ga0210380, IMG submission 155476) | Groundwater sediment microbial communities from an aquifer in East River, Colorado, USA - PLM4_5_coex redo | ecosystem: Environmental > Terrestrial > Soil > Riparian zone | place: USA...
GCGCAGGACAAGCATGCCGAAGCGATTCGTCTGTTGCGTGCGGAAACGGCGCGGCGGCCCGGCGACACGCGGCTGTGGGCCGCGCTCGCTCAGACCACCGCGAACGCGCTCGGCACCGCGGGCGGGCTCATCGTAATGGACGAAGCACAGGCCGCCGCCGGCGACGGCCCAGAAATTCGCCTCGCGCGCGCTTCGCTCTATGCGCGCGAGCCCGGCCGATTCCGACCCATCGAACCGCTGGACGATGCCATCGACAGCTGGGCCGAGGCCGACCAACTGCGGCTGCTGTACGGTCTCGTCGAGGTGTACGACGAGATGGGCGAGCGGGCGAAGGTGGTGCAGATGTTGCGGCGGATTGCGGCGCATCGCCCGGCCGACGCCGCACTGTGGTTGCGGCTGCACGCTCGCGCCGTGGACACGGGAAACACCGCGGAGGCTCGCGCCGCGCTCGTTCGGATCGAAGGTGAGCGCGGGCCATCGGTCTTAATCTGCGATGCCGCATCCGGCCGCGGTTCGCAGCACGTCGCGTCGCTCGTCGCGGTCTTCGGCTCCAACCCCACGACGGCGGATGCCTGCCTCGCGCTTGCCCAATGCAAACTCGAATCGGGTGAACTGCCCGAGGCGATGCGCCTGACCGAACGCGCCGTGACGCTGGAACCCACTCGGTATGAGCCGGCCCGCGCCTGGATCGTATTGCTCTGTACGAACGGCGCGGAGGCACAGGCGGCGAAGTACGTCGCGCGGCTCGCCGCCGATTCCCGGTGGGCGGGTGAACCATTCCGCCGATTGATTCGCACCGCGATCGAGAAGCTTCCCCCGGAAGCGGGGGCGAGCATCGTGATGGGCTGCAAGCCGATCGTGGAGCGCGATCCCGGCGGGCGCGGCTGGCTCGCGGCGGCCTTCACCACGATCGGCCGACCGCAGGATGCCGAGGCGGTCCTCACCGCGGCCGTGAAACTTCCCAATGCCACGGCCGACGACTGGTTCCGCCTCGCGCTCCTCCAGGCCGGCAACGCTTCCACTTTGAACGACACGATGAAGGCGGCCCGCGAGAAGTTGCTGCCGCAGGTCTACTTCGGCCTCGCCGCGGCGCTGCTCGAAACGGCAGCCGGCAAGGACTGGAAGCCGGCGCTCAGTGAGCCCGCGGAGAAACGTGCATTCGCCCAGGCCCGCCTCGCCGCGAAACTCTCGCGATCGGCCCGAACCGAAGCCACCAAAGTGCTCGAAACCTATCTCGCCGAACCGGACCTTCCCAAGGCCGACGCGGGTTGGGCGAAGCGGAACCTCGCGATGATCCTGGCCATCGGCGGCGCCGCGGACGACCGCACCCGTGCGATGAAGCTGCTCAAGGAAGCCAACGACGACGGTGCAACGCCCGAGGATCTGCGGGCCACGGCGAGCGTGCTCACCACGCTGGCCAGGTATCTCGAAGGGAATGACCGCAAGGCCGTGCTCAGCCGGGCCGCGACGGCGCTGGAGAGTGTGTACAAGACCAGCCAGTCGCCGCGCGATTTGTACAACCTCGCCCAGCTTCACCGCGTCGCCGGGAACCGCAAGGAGAGCCGCGATAGCCTCAACGCGCTGCTCCAGTCCGATCCACAGAACATCTACTATCTCACGAACGCGCTGGAAGAACTGACGGAGGACCGGAACCTGGCGACCGGGGCGGCATTCGCGGAAAGGTTGAAGTCGAAGTACGCGGGCGAGTTCCGGGCGGTGGCGGCGGTGGCGCGGTACGAGTGCAAGGCCGGTCAGCCGGATCGGGCGCTGGCGCTGGCGGAAGGGTATGCCGCCGCGGCGGATTCCGCGGCCGGAGACTACCTGGCCCGTGCGGCCCGCGTCGCCGAACTGCTCGACGAACTCCTGCGCTATCCCGAGGTCCGCGGCACGGAATCGGGGCGGCGCATTGCGGCGGCGGCGATCGAACGCTACGCGGCGCTCGTTCCGACGCGGCCGGAAGCGGTCGTCGGCATCGCCGGGCTGCTCGGCGCGGAGGGGCACATCGCCGATGCCTTCGTGCAAATCGATCGGTACGCCCGATACCTGCCGGGCCGAGTGAAGGCGTTGGCCGGGCTCGCCGCCGTGCGTTCCGGCGGAGCGACCGAGCGGCAGTATGCTCAGATTCGCACCTGGCTCGACGAGGCGTTGCGGGAAGACGCGGACTCCATTCCGTTGAAACTGAACGACGCCGAGTTCCGCACCCTGCAGCAGGATTACACCGGCGCGGCCGCGGACTACGAAGCCATCCTCCAGCGCGAGCCGCGGAACGTGGTCGCGCTCAACAACCTGGCGTGGATTCATGCGGCCGATCCGAACACCGCGGCGAAGTCGCTGGAGTTGCTCGAACGGGCGACGCGCGAAGCGGGGCTGACGGGGGAATTGCTGGACACGCGGGCCCGCGCCCGTATTACACTGAAGCAACTCGCCGCGGCGGACCGCGACCTGACCGAGGCGATGACGCAGGAAGCGACGGCATTGCGCTGGTTCCACCGGGCGATGCTGCTCTCCGCGGATTCGTCCGCCGATCGCTCGGAAGCGGTGAAGGCGTTCCGCGAGGCGAAGTCCCGCGGGCTCGATTCGAAGATCATTCACCCCGCGGACCTGCCGACGTTCCGCGTGCTCGAAGCGGACGAGCGCCGCGCGAAGCCCTAGGACCACTCTCATGACCGTGACGCCCCAGCTGATCGATGAGTTCGAACGGGGGCCGGTCAGGGTGCGCAGCGCCGTCTCCGGATTGTCGCAGGCGGACCTCACCGCGCGACCCGGCCCCGGCGACTGGTCCATTCTCGAAGTGGTCGTTCACCTCGCCGACAGCGACTGCCTCAGCATCGACCGCATGAAGCGCATTCTCATCGAAGACAACCCGCCGCTGCTCTACGCGGACGAAACGGAGTACATCCGGCGGCTCTTTCCCCACGAGCAATCCTGCGAAGATGCTCTGCTCATCATGGAAGTGGAGCGGCGGCAATTCGCTCGGGTGCTCCGCAAGCTTCCCCCTGAAGCATTCGATCGGTTCGGCACGCACAACCGCAAAGGGCGAGTCACGCTCGGCGAGATGGTCGGCGGTTACGTGCAACACATCGACAATCATCTCGTGTACATTCAGGAGAAGTGCAAGCGGCTCGGGAAGTAGGAGCACGTCATGGCCAGCGACCCCCGGCAATCCGCGAGCGGATTCGACATCACGCCGCTGACGGCGGAGGAAATCGCGAAGCGGGCGGAGGCGCTGTCGCCGGAGGAACGCCGGGTGCTGCTGCACCAGGGAACGGAGCCGCCGTTCTGCGGTGGTCTGCTGGCGAACAAGAAACCCGGCGTCTACGTCTGCCGGCTGTGCGAGTTGCCGCTGTTCCGCTCCACGGCCAAGTTCGAATCGGGCACCGGCTGGCCGAGCTTCTATGAACCGTTCGATCCGGAGCACATCGCGAATATCCGGGACGCCAGCCACGGCATGATCCGCATCGAGATTCGCTGCGCCCGCTGCGGCTGCCACCTGGGGCACGTCTTCGAGGACGGCCCGGAACCGACCGGGCTTCGCTACTGCCTGAACTCCGCATCGCTTGCATTTACCGAAGACTCGTGACGAATCCGCGACCCGGCGCCGAGTTCTCCCGATGCGAAACCGGCGCGGGTGTAGTATCCTTTTCACTACCCGAATCGTGCCGGCGAGCCTCCCTGTGACCCTTGCTTGCGCGTCGGGCTCCTTCGCGCACCCGAACCTCCCCGCCGGCCGCTGCCGGACTCGTACATGGCTCCCTCCCGCCTCAATTGCCCCTGCGGCCACGCCTGGGATTACTCGGGTGACGATCCGCCGCCGGCCGACCTGCGGGAAATCTGCCCCGTCTGTTCCCCCGTGATCGATGGGGAAGCGCAAACGAAAGTCGCGCCGCTCCCGAATCTGACCACCGACTCGCAGCCCGGCTTCGTCCTGAACCCCGGAAAGGTCCTCGCCGACTTCGAGGTGATGGACGAGATCAATCGCGGCGGCATGGGCGTGATCTACAAGGCCCGGCAGAAGGGGCTGGACCGGATCGTCGCGCTCAAAGTCATTTCCCCGAACCGGCTGGCGAGCCGCGAGGCCCGCAAACGCTTCAAGCAGGAAGTCGTCACCGCCGCCCGGTTGAACCATCCGAACATCGTCACGGTGTATCAGTCGGACATCGACGGCTCGATCCCGTACCTGGCGATGGAGTTCGTTCCGGGCATCGATCTGTCGAAGCTCGTGAAGACGGCCGGTCCGCTGAGCCCCGTCGATGCGACTCACTACATCTTGCAGGCAGCCCACGGCCTTCAGCACGCCTACGAGGCGGGACTGGTCCACCGCGACATCAAGCCGGCGAACCTGATGGTGACTCCGTCGCCACTCGAACCGGCGGGACCGGGGAAGACCGGCAAGCTGCCGCGGGTGAAGATTCTCGACATGGGATTGGCCCGCGTGGTCACGGAGGAGGACCAGCACCTGCCGGGCGAGATCACGCGCGACGGCATTTTCCTCGGCACGCCGGACTACGTCGCGCCGGAACAAGCGGAAGACGCCCGCACTTCGGACATCCGTGCGGACATCTACAGCCTCGGTTCGTCGCTCTACTTCCTGCTGACGGGGGAGATTCCGTTCCCCGGTGCGTCCGTGATGCAGAAGCTGCGCCTTCAGGCCAGTTCCCCGCCGCCGTCGCCGAAGGCGAAACGGGACGAGGTGAGCCCGGCGCTTGATGCCGTGGTGCGCCGCATGATGGCGCTCAACCCGGCCGATCGCCCCCAGACGCCGGCCGACCTCATCGCGATGTTGGAAACCGTGCTTCGCGGGGGCAACATCTCCCCGTCGGGCGGTACGCTCATGCTGCCGATCAGCGGAAGCACCCCGTTCCCCGGTCTGCCCGGCGTCGTTTCCAGCAAAGGACACGATGCCGGCATTCACAGCCTCGCCGTCACGGTGGACGGCAAGATCCTGCTCACCGGCGGTGCGGACGGCGCCATCAAGACGTGGAATGCGCAGAAGTTGAAGGAGATCCGCTCCTTCCGCGGCGACATCGGGTCGCTGGAACAAGTCGTACTCGCTCCGAACGGGAAGTGGGCCGCCTCGTGCTCCACGCGGCTCACGGTGCCGGAGATGCGCATCCAGCTCTGGGACCTGTCCAGCGGTTCCGAGCACGGCCGCGGCCTCAAAGGCGCCTCGGACAATTATCGCTGCGTGGCCATCTCCCCGGACGGCAAGAAACTCGCCGCCGGCTGCGGCGACAATTCCGTCTGGATCTGGACCTTCGAATTCGCCGGGATGAAGCCCGTGCAACTCAAGGGGCACCGTGGACCGGTCACCGGCGTCGCCTTCGCCCGAACCGACTCGCTCCTCACCGCCTCCGAAGACGGCACGGTGCGGCAATGGGACCTCGCCACGGGGGCGGACAAGGGGTCGCTCAACGCGTCGGTCGGACCGATCCGCTGCCTCGCTTTCAGCGGCAAGAAAGTCGCCGTGGGAGGTAAGACGCTCGCCGTCCGCCGTAAAACAGCCTCGTTCACACGCTTCGAAGGGCACGACGGATTCGTGAACTGCGTGGCGTTTTCGCAGGACGGCTCGCAGCTGGCCAGCGGCGGCGCCGACGGCACGGTCCGCGTCTGGCAGGTGGACGACGCCGCCGAGATCGCCTGCCTCGAAAGCCACGGCAAACCCGTCCGCTCCGTGGCCTTCGGCCCGGACGGAGTCGTCTTCTCCGGCGGCGAAGACGGCACGCTCCGCCGCTGGCCCGCCGTCCTTCCCGTGGCCTGAACTCGCTCCCATTCCCCGAGGCTCACATGCAAACGCGCCGCGACTTCAACACCCGCCTGCTCGGCTCGCTCATGACGTTCGGACTCGTCGAGACGCTCTGGCAGCGCGACCTCTTCGCCGACGCCGTCAAACCCACCATCCAGAAGTGGTTCCTCGAACTCTCCGAGATGGTTAAGGACCTCAAGGGAAAGAAACTCACCGACGTCGAGTTCCAGAAGAAGATGGAGGAGCTGTACAAGCGCGTGGACCTCAAGGCGCTGTGTGCACTGGTGAAACTCGACGAGATCGCGAAGAAGAAGCTGCCGGAGAACGGGGCCTCAAGCGTCGGCTTCGATCTGACGAAAGTCGAGGGGCTGCCCGCCAGCATCGGCTTCGGCAAGCAGATCTTCGGTTGCGGCAAGGGGCGGTCCATCGTGCCGCACGGGCACGCCAACATGTGCACCGGGTTCATCGTCCTCCAGGGGAAGTGGCACGGCCGCCACTACGACAAGGTCGAGACGAACAAGGACCACTTCCTGATCAAGCCGACGATCGACCGCGAGTTCGAGCCCGGCGAACTGAGCACGATCTCGGACCACAAGGACAACGTGCACTGGTTCCAGTCGCTGTCCGAGGCGGGGTACATCTTCAACGTGCACGTGACGGACTACGCGGAGGGGATCGGCTCCAGCGGGCGTCTGTATCTGGACCCGGACGGCGAAAAGGTCTCCGGCGGCCTCATCAAGGCCCCGAAGATGACCAGCAACGAGTGCCACAAGAAGTACGGATGAGTTACAACTGCACTTCGGGGAGCGGAGCCGAGGTGGGTTTGCCCGCCTCGGCGATTACCGTCGCGGCCAGCTTCAAGTACGACTTCGCGACCGGCGAATCGGGATACTTGCGGACGATGGGTTCGCCGGTGTCGCCGCACTCCGCGACGCGGGGGTCGATGGGGAGGTCGCCGAGGAAGGGCACGCCGATCTCCGCGGCGAGTTTTGCCCCGCCGCCGGAACGGAAGATCTCGTAGCGCTTGCCGTCGTCGCCGGTGAAGTAGCTCATGTTCTCGATCACGCCGATCACCGGCACCTTCACCTCCTGAAACATCTTCACGCCCTTGCGGGCATCGATGAGGCTCACGTCCTGCGGCGTGGTGACGATGATGGCGCCGGTGAGCGGCGCGCTCTGCGACAGCGTGAGTTGGGCGTCGCCGGTGCCGGGGGGCAGGTCGATGACCAGGAAGTCCAGTTCGCCCCACGGCACCTGGCCGAGGAACGCCTGCACGGCCTGCGCGACCTTCGGCCCGCGCCAGATCACGGCCTGGTTCGGATCGACCATGAAGCCCATGGACATGAGCGCGATGCCGTGCTTGTGCAGCGGGAACGGCGTGGTCTGCGGGTTCACCTGACCCAGGCCGAACATGATCGGCACGGAGGGTCCGTAGATGTCCGCGTCCATGAGCCCGACTTTCTTACCGGCGGCGTGCAAGGCCAGCGCGAGGTTGGCGGCCACCGTGGACTTGCCGACGCCGCCCTTCCCGCTCGCCACGGCGATCACGTGCTGAATCCCCGGCAGGGACATCTTCTGCTGTTGTGCTGGGTTCATGGAGTTGCCAACTTCCTCAACAATTCGACGGGGTAGATCCCGGTGGCGTGGCCGTCGTTCCAGGCAATCTGGTAGGCGTAGTGGCCGACGGGCTTCATCGAGACGGGCTCCGGGGGCCCGGCGGCCGCTTCCTGGGGCGTAAGCACCCGAAACGGGTCTGGCGGCTTCGCCCGCTCCTCGATGCACGTCGCACACGGGCAGTTCTTGCGCAGCACCCGCCACGCCACGTGCGTCTTCGCGCCGTCGCTCCAGTCGATCGTCAGACCGTCACCCGCGCGCTTGAGCGCGAGCGGCTTCGCTTCGTCCGCCATGCGGGAATTATAGGGAACACGTCGGCCGGCAATCGTGGTATGGTGCACGTCACCTCACAGCAAGGCACCACCATGCTTCGTTCCGTCGCCCTCGCCATACTGGTTGGCGCATCGTCCGCCGCTGTACTTGCCGAGCCGCCGCTCGGTACGTCGTGGCCGATGCTTGGCGGCAGCCGGGCTCGCAATCCCGTGAACCTGGTGGATCGCGGCATCCCCGCGAAGTTCGACCCGGAGAAGGATTGCCTGTGGAAGGCCGACCTCGGCTCGGTCGCGTACGGCGGGCCGGTGGTGGCCGGGGGCAAGGTCTTCGCCGGCACGAACAACGACCGACCGAGAAACAATCGGGATATCCGAATCGTGGACGGCGAGCCGGAGCCGATCGATAAGGGCGTGCTCATGTGCTTCGACGAGAAGACCGGCCGCTTCCTCTGGCAGGCGGTGTTCGACAAACTGGAGACGGGAAACGGCAACGACTTCCAGCGAATAGGTCTTTGTTCCACACCGACTGTCGAGGCGGATCGGCTGTATTTCGTTTCGAATCGCTGCACGGTCGTGTGCGCGGATGTGAACGGACTCACCGACGGTCCCCAGGGCGCGGTGATCCGCGAGAAGTACTCGGCCCCGACCGATGCGGATTTTTACTGGGAATACGACATGATGAAGGAATTGAACGTCTATCCGCACAACATGTCGATGTGTTCTCCGATTATCGTGGGCGATCTACTTTTCGTCGGCACCTCGAACGGCGTGGATGACGGCCACTTCAACCTCCCGTCGCTGGACGCACCGAGCTTCATTGCACTGAACAAGAAGACCGGCAAACTCGTGTGGAAGGACAACTCGCCGGGCAAGAACATCATGCACGGCCAGTGGTCGAGCCCCGCGTACACGGCCGACCCGGTCCCGCAGGTCATCTTCTCCGGCGGCGACGGCTGGCTCCGCGCCTTCGACCCGCCCACCGGCAAGCTGCTCTGGAAATTCGACGTCAACCCGAAGGACGGAGTCTACGAACCCGGCGGAGTCGGAACCAAAAACGACTGCATCGCCCCCCCGTCCATCCACAAGGGACGGCTTTATATCGGCGTGAGCCAGGACCCGGAACACACGGACGGGATCGGCCGACTCTGGTGCCTCGACATTCGGAAGGCGACGGAGAACGGGCGGAAACGCGACGACTGCGACGTCTCTCCGGAGTTCTTGCTCTCATTCGAGAAGCCGAAGGAAGAGGGCCAGAAGCCGAAGGTGACGACGAAGCCCAATCCCGGTTCGGCCCTCGTCTGGAGCTACGGCGGGGAAACGGGGTATCCCTTCGCCGTCCGCGATTTCACGTTTGGCCGCACCCTGAACACGGCCTGCGTCGTGGACGACGTGCTCTACATCGGCGAACTCCCTGGCTACATCCACTGCCTCGACGCCCGGACTGGACAGGAGTACTGGCACTACGACACGAAGTCGGCGATGTGGTTCGGGCCGCACTTCGCGGACGGCAAGTTGTTCATCGGGAACGATTCCGGCGACCTGTACGTCTGGAACCACGTCAAAGAGCCGGCGACGATTCAGGATTTCGATCCGAATGCTCCCAACCAGAAGGCGGCCAACGCCATCCGCCGCGCCCGGCACAACGACGTTGCGAGCAACTACCTGCTCTCGAAGATCCAGTTCGACGCCCCGATCCGGACCGCGCCGTGCTCCGCCAACGGCGTGCTCTACGTGATGACCGAGAAGACGCTGTACGCCATCGGAAAGCGGTAGTGCCGTTACAATCCGCCGGGCCGTTTCACATTCTGCGGGGCGCAGCTCTTGCCCGGCAGGGGATGCTTCGCGATGCTGAATAGGCACCGTGAGTCGCACCGCCCGCGGAGGTCGCGTTGCTCCCCGGCCTGTATGCCGTCACTCTGTTCGTCGGCGCCACGCTCCTGTTCCTGGTCGAGCCGCACGTCGGGAAGCGACTGCTGCCTCTCGTCGGAGGAACGCCCGGCGTCTGGAACGCCTGCCTCGTCTTCTTCCAGGCCGTGCTCCTGGCCGGTTACTTCTACGCCCACAGCACCATCACGCGGTTCGGCGTCCGCCGCCAGATCGCCCTCCACCTCGCTCTGCTCGTCGTCGTTCTCCTTGCCTTCCGGTTCGCCGTCGTGCAGACGGGCGCACCCGTTCCCATTGTCAGTTCACTCGTGCCCGCGGATCAGGATTACCCCATCCTCGGCGTGGTGGAACTCCTTGCGGTCGCGGTCGGCGTGCCGTTTTTCGTGCTGAGCACGACCGCGCCGCTCTTACAGCGGTGGTTCGCCGCCACGGGGCATCCCGCCGCGAAGGATCCGTATTTCCTCTATGCCGCCAGCAACGCCGGCAGCCTGCTCGGGTTGCTGGCGTATCCGTTCCTGATTGAACCGCGGCTGTCGCTGGAATCGCAGCAGTGGATGTGGGCCACGGGCGTCGGCGTGTATCTGGCGCTCGTGCTGTGCTGCGCGCTGACCGTGGTGAAGCACGGCGCATCGGGGGCGAGCGCGACGGAGGCGGTTGAATCGCCGCCGCCGGCTCCAATCACGCCGTCGCGAATCCTGCGCTGGATCGGACTGGCCGCGCTGCCGTCCAGCCTGTTGCTCGGTTCCACGGCACACGTTTCAACCGACCTCGCCCCGGTGCCGCTGCTCTGGGTCGTACCGCTGGCGCTGTATCTGGTCAGCTTCATCCTCGTGTTCGCCCGCTGGCCCGATTCGGTGCACCGGTTCGTGGGCCGGCTCACGCCGATGCTCCTCGTCTTCGTCGTGCTGTCGCTACTCACGTCCGCGGCGGAGCCGCTCGGGCTCATCGCCGGGCTACACTTCGCCGCGCTGTTCGGCGTCTGCCTCGTCTGCCACGGGGAACTCGCCAGGGACCGCCCGCACCCGGAACAACTCACGGCCTTCTATCTGTGGATGTCCGTCGGCGGCATGATCGGGGGGCTGTTCAACGCCCTTGTCGCGCCGCTGCTGTTTCACAAGGTCGGCATGGTGGAATACCCGCTCGCGCTGGCCCTGGCGGCCCTTGTGCGGCCGCGATCGGCGTCGTACAGCGGGTCGCCGCTCTGCCTCATCGACGGCGCACTTCTCCTCGGCCTGCTCGGCATCGCGCTGGCATTAGTTCATTCCGTTCCGCAACTCGTCCAGCTGCCGGTGGACTCCGACGAAGCCGACATGCTGGTCACCCGCGTGATGCGCGGCGGGCTGATGTTCGGCGTGCCGGCCGCGATCGCGTTCGCCCTCGTTCGCAAGCCCGTCCGCTTCGCCCTCGCGCTCGCCAGCCTCCTCGCCGTCGGTTCGTTCGATTCCGCGCAGCTGGGCGAAACGCTGCACATGGAGCGCAACTTCTTCGGCGTCGTCCGCGTCACGCGCTCGCCGGACGGCAAGTTCATCCGACTCGTACACGGCACCACGATCCACGGCCAGCAGCGGGCGGACGAGAACGGTCCTCCGCGGCCCATGACCTACTACCACGAGAAGGGCCCGGTCGGAAACCTGTTCCGGTCGCTGCCGCAGGAACGGGTGAAGAAGGTCGCGGTGGTGGGGCTCGGCACCGGGGCCGTCGCGGCGTACGCGAAGCCGCACCAGGAGTGGACCTTCTTCGAGATCGACCCCGCCGTCGCCCGCGTCGCGCAGGACTACTTCGATTTCCTTTCAACGTGCCGGGCGAAGTCCTGCTCCATCGTGCTCGGCGACGCGCGGCGGAAACTCATGCTTGCCCCGGACGGCACGTTCGACGTGATCATGCTGGACGCGTTCAGTTCGGACGCGATTCCGGTGCACCTGCTGACGCGCGAGGCGATGCAGCTTTACGTGCAGAAACTGGCCGCCGGCGGCGTGCTCGCCATGCACGTGTCCAACAACCACCTCGACCTGCCGCCGCTGGTGGCTCGCCTGGCTGCGGACCACGACCCGCCGCTCACGGCCCGCTACTGCCACGACCTCGCATCCGACGCGGATAAGGAGGACGGCAAGTTGCCGTCGCAGTGGATGGTGCTGGCGCGAACGCCGGCGGACCTCGGTTCGATGGCACGCGGGCCGACGTGGTTCCCCGTTCGCGAGAACCGCCCCGGACCCATCTGGCGCGACGACTTCGCCAACTTGCTCTGGGCGTGGAAGCGCAAAGACTCGGAGTGAGTTGTACCATAGAGGTAACCCCACCCCGAGACACATCCGGAGCCTTCGCGATGGACGAAGCCGAGACGCCGCTTTCCCCGATCGATCCCGCCGCGTTCGACCGTCTCAAATCGCACCTCGCGAAAGGCGGGCCGGCGGCCGCGGTCGAGGCGCTCATCGCCGAACTCCGCCAGGCTGAAGACTTCAACAGCCTCTTCTACGCG
>Ga0210380_10000960_pt1 | contig 11984 bp, 11 predicted proteins | sample PLM4_5_coexredo_FD_155476 | JGI IMG/M metagenome (GOLD analysis project Ga0210380, IMG submission 155476) | Groundwater sediment microbial communities from an aquifer in East River, Colorado, USA - PLM4_5_coex redo | ecosystem: Environmental > Terrestrial > Soil > Riparian zone | place: USA...
GTTCCGGCTGGCCGATCGTTCCGCGTGCCGCCACCAGACGCTGGTGCGCTACTTCGACGAGGAGATGGAGGCGTGCGGCACCTCCTGCGACATCTGCCGCGGGGAGACCATCGAGGCGCTGGTGGCAAACACGCGTGGTTACGGCAAGGTTGCCGCGGGCAAACGTTCGCGCAGCGCGGGCGACGCGGTCCCCGCGACCGAGCTCGAGATGGACGCCGACCTGTTCGAGCGGCTGCGTGCAGTGCGCAAGCGCCTGGCGGACGACGAGGGCGTGCCGGCCTACATCGTGTTCAGCGACGCCGTGCTCCGGCAGATGGCCCAGCATGTCCCGCAGACCCGGGTCGAGATGCTGCTGCTCTCGGGCGTGGGTCCGGTCAAGCTCGAGCGGTACGGCGAAGCGTTTCTGGAAGCGCTGCGCACGGGATGACCGAGGTCTCCGACATGTCGAGCTCCGAAGAATTGCTTCCCGAGGACCCTCGCGATCCGGCACTGATCGAGAGTGCGCGTGCCGCCGCCGAGACGCTCGAACGGATCGTCGCCGATCGCGGGTTGCTCGCCCACCTGCCGACCGAAGAGCGGAGGCGCCTGATCCGCGCGGCCGGTCAGGTCTACAGCCCCGACAACCGGGCGCGCCGGCGCATGGTGAAGGCCGGCATCCGCCTGCGGAAGGCGACGCAGATCAGCAAGGACGAGCGGAAGCTGGCGATGACGGGCATCCGAAAACTGCGCCGGCTGCCGGTCTTCAACACGCCAAACGTGTTCCCGCCGGTCCCATTCACGCAGCGCGACGTCGACGACCCCGATCATCGCGAAGCGGTCGAACCGCGGAACTGTTACATCTGCAAGCAGGACTACTCGATCGTCCACGAGTTCTATGACCAGATGTGTCCGACATGCGCCGCTCTGAACTTCTTCAAGCGCACCGAGCGGGCGGATCTGCGGGGCCGCGTGGCGCTGCTCACCGGCGGCCGGGTGAAGATCGGCTACCAGGCGGGCCTCAAGCTGCTGCGCTGCGGCGCCCATCTGATCGTGACGACGCGCTTCCCTCGCGACTCGGCAGCCCGCTACGCGCAGGAGCCCGATTTCGCGGAGTGGGGGGATCGGCTCGAGATCTTCGGCCTCGACCTGCGCCACACGCCGAGCGTCGAGACGTTCTGCCACTGGCTGAACACCCACCACCAGCGCCTCGACTTCATCATCAACAATGCCTGCCAGACGGTGCGGCGGCCGCCCGAGTTCTACGAGCACATGATGGCGAACGAGCGGACCGCCCTCGGCGGTGCGCCGGAACCGGTGCGCCGACTGCTCGGGTCGTACGAGGGACTCCGCGCCCTCGACCCTCCGGCCAACGGCGAAGCAGCGATCGAGCAACGCGCCCCGGAACTCGCGGGGCTGACCCACGCGGCCGAGCTCTCGCAGCTGCGTCTGCTGCCGGACGAGCAGGTCGTGCAGCGTCATCTGTTCCCTGAGGGACGGCTCGACCAGGATCTCCAGCAGGTCGACCTGCGGGGGCGCAACTCGTGGCGGCTGCTGCTGGCCGAAGTGTCGTCGGTCGAGCTGCTCGAGGTTCAGCTGGTGAACGCGATCGCGCCGTTCATCCTCAACGCCCGTCTCAAGCCGCTCATGATGCGGACGCCGAACCGCGACAAGCACATCGTGAATGTCTCGGCGGTCGAGGGGCAGTTCTATCGCAAGACCAAGACGACGCGCCATCCCCACACCAACATGGCGAAGGCTGCCCTCAACATGATGACGCGGACCGCGGCGACCGACTACTGGAACGACGGCATCCACATGAACAGCATCGACACCGGGTGGGTGACCGACGAGGACCCCGCCGAAATCGCGGCGCGCAAGGTCCGCGAGCACCGCTTCCATCCGCCGCTCGACATCGTGGACGGCGCGGCGCGCATCCTCGATCCGATCATCGTCGGGATCAACACCGGGGAGCACGTGTGGGGCTGCTTCCTCAAGGACTACCGGCCGACCGACTGGTAGTCGGGAACCGCATGCGTCCATCGCGCCCCGTCGCCAACCTGAATGTCACGGGGTTCCAGCCCCTCATCACCCCGCACCTGCTCAAGCAGGAGCTGGTGATCGGGGACGCCTCGCAGGCGACCGTGCTGCGCGGGCGCGAAGAGGTGAACGCGATCCTCGACGGGGGCGATCCGCGCTTCCTGGCGCTGGTGGGTCCGTGCTCGATCCACGACGGGGACGCGGCGCTGGAGTACGCGGGGCGGCTGGCGAGGTTGCGGGCCGAGCTGGCGGACCGGCTCGTCATCGTCATGCGCGCCTACTTCGAGAAGCCGCGCACGGTGGTGGGATGGAAGGGCCTGATCAACGATCCGGCGCTCGACGGCAGCTTCGACATGGAGCGGGGACTGCGCCTCGCGCGCCAGCTGCTGCTCGACATCACGGCGCTCGGGCTGCCGGCGGGAACCGAGATGCTCGATCCGATCATTCCCCAGTACATCGACGACCTGGTGAGCTGGGCCGCGATCGGCGCCCGCACGATCGAGTCGCAGACCCACCGCCAGATGGCGAGCGGGCTCAGCATGCCGGTCGGATACAAGAACAACACCGACGGGAACCTGCAGCCTGCAATCGAGGCATTCCTCGCTGCGCTCGAGCCGCATCGGTTCCTCGGCATCGACGAGGAAGGCCGGACCAGCGTCGTGACGACGCGCGGCAATCCGTCGGGGCACGTCATCCTGCGCGGTGGGAGGGAGCGGCCCAATTTTGATCCGACGCTCGTCGGCGAAGCGGCGGCGGCACTCGCACACGCGGGCCTGCCCGCGCGGCTGATGGTGGACTGCAGCCATGCTAATTCCGGAAAGCAGCACGAACGCCAGCAGGTGGTGTGGTCGAGCGTGATCGAACAGCGGGCGGGCGGGAATCGTGCGCTGATCGGCGCGATGCTCGAGAGCAACCTGCTCGAAGGGCGTCAGGATCTTCCCGACTCGCCGGCGTCGCTGCGGCGTGGCGTGTCGATCACGGACGCGTGCATCGGCTGGGAAGAAACCGAACGGCTGCTGCGGGACGCCTGGCTGCGCCTGGCATGAATTCACCGGCGTTGGCAGGATGCCGACATGACTCGCGTTTGGCTCGCCCCCTGGACCTCCTACATTCCCGCCTCCCGAACTCGAACCTCCACCATGGAACCCACGCCATGAAACGCTGGGCCTTCGCTGTCCTCGCTGTCGCGGCTGTCGGTGGCTGCTCGTCGCAGAACAAATCGTCGGAGCCGTCCTTCACCGCCGACAATTACCTCAGCCAGTTCGTGGACACGACCACGAGTCCGCGCAACGACATCTTCCAGTTTGCGGTCGGGAAGTGGCTCAAGGACCACCCGATCCCCACCAGCGAGCGCTCGTGGGGCATCGCCAAGGTCGTCCAGGACGAGACCTATCGTCGGCTCGTCGAGATCAGCGAGGGAGCGGCCCGGGCGCAGAATCCCCCCGGATCGAACGCCCAGAAGATCGGCGATTTCTGGGCGGCGGCGATGGACAGCACGGCGCAGGACCAGGCGGGGATGAACGAACTGCAGCCCGAGTTCGCGAAGATCACCGATGCCGCCAACCTGCAGGAGCTGCTCGCCGAAGTCGCCCGCCTGCACTACATCGGCGCCGGTCCCATGTTCAGCACGTTCATCTCGCAGGACGAGAAGAACAGCGATCGTTACGTACTCCATCTGTATCAGGGCGGGCTGGGGCTGCCGAATCGCGACTACTACTTCGACACGGACGAGCGCGCGACGAAGATCCGCGGTGAGTACGTGCCGCACGTGACCCGCATGTTCGAACTGCTCGGCGACGACTCGACCCGCGCGAAGGCCGAGGCCGCGACCGTGATGGCGATCGAGACGGATCTGGCGAAAGTGTCACGCAAGCTCGAAGCGCTGCGGGATCCGGAGGCCAACTACCACGCGCTGACCCTCGCCGGCGTCGGCAGGCTGGCGCCGACCATCCAGTGGAAGGAGTTCCTCGCCGCCGGGCACATGGCCGGCGTCGACACCGTGGTGGTCGGGCAGCCCGAGTTCTTCCAGCAGCTCGAGAAGTCACTCAAGGGCCGGAGCCTCGACGAGTGGAAGACCTACTGCCGCTGGCATCTCGCCAACGCCTATGCCGAGGAGGCGGGCGGCAAGTACGACGCGGAGCACTTTCACTTCTTCGGCACGGTCATGAACGGCACCGCCGAACAGCGGGCACGCTGGAAGCGCATGCTCGACCAGCAGGAGGGGTACCTCGGGGACGCGCTCGGGCAGCTCTACGTGCAGCAGTACTTCACACCCCACGCCAAGGCGCGCTACGAGAAGCTGACCGAGGATGTGTTCGACGCGTTCCGCGCGCGGATCCGGAACCTCGACTGGATGAGTCAGCCGACCAAGGAGCGGGCGCTGCGGAAGCTGGACGCGGTGACGAAGAAGGTCGGCTATCCGGCGAAGTGGAAGGACTACGCGAGCTACCAGGTGAAACGCGATTCGTTCCTGGGGAATACGATCCGCGGCAACGAATGGCAGAGCGATTACTACATCGCCAAGCTCCACAAGCCGGTCGATCGCACCGAGTGGGAGATGACGCCGCAGACCTACAACGCCTACTACAACCCGTCGAACAACGAGATCGTGACGCCGGCCGCCATCTTCATCCTGCCCGGCATTGCCGACTCCCTGATCGACGACGCGCTGGTCTACGGCTATGCGGCGGGGACCACGATCGGCCACGAGATCACGCACGGCTTCGATGACGAGGGCCGGCAGTTCGATGAGAAGGGCAACCTGAAGAGCTGGTGGACGCCGGCCGACGAGCAGGAGTTCAAGCGGCGCGCGAAGAAGATCGTGGCGCAGTACAACGGCTACGTCGCGGTCGACACGCTGCACGTGAACGGCGCAGCGACCCAGGGCGAGAACATCGCGGACCTGGGCGGTGCCCAGCTCGGCTGGGACGCGTTCACCAAGACCCAGCAATACCGGGAAGGCAAGACGCTCGGCGGGTACACGCCGGCCCAGCGGTATTTCATCGGTTGGGCACTGGGGTGGATGAACCAGATCCGCCCCGAGAACCTGGCCATGCGCGTGAAGACCGACGTCCACGCGCCGTCGTTCCTGCGTGTGATCGGGCCGGTCACCAACATGCCCGAGTTCTACGAGGCCTACGGCGTGAAGCCCGGCGATCCGATGTATCGGGCGGACGACGTGCGCGTGAAGATCTGGTAGCTAGGGCACCTGGACGGATGGCGGGAGGGGCGTGGGCGTCGGTCTGAGCTTCGCCCCAACTCCGAGCGCGAACAGGGTCACGGCGAACACGGCATGGCCGAAGCTGGCGATGCGGATCGCCCTGGCTCCGGTGGCGTTTCCTGGTGCTGCGGGAATCGCACCCTCCACTAGCTCGAAGCCCGTGATTGCGTCCGAAACAGCCGGACACCCCGTTCGATCAACTCCATCGCCTGACGCGGGCCGCGCCGGCCGAGCACCTTGAACACGCGCCCTTCGGCGTGATTGTACGAGACAAAGAAATGCTCGATCTGCGTCAGCACGCGCTTCGGGACGTCGGCGAGCGATCGCGCGGTGGGCCGGATCTTTTCGGTCTCGGGAGTCACGATCATGCGGTCGTTGCGGACGGTCCTGCCCTTGCCGGTCTGTTCCGCCTCGATCACCCCGAGCACCCGGACCGTCACGAGACAACCGGTGAAGGTGGGTTCCTCGCCGAGGATCAGAGCATCCAGCGCGTCGCCGTCCTCTCCGCGGGTGCCCGGAATGAATCCAAAGTCGAACGGGAACGCGGCGCCGATCGGCAGGAGTTTGTTCAGCTGGAACAGCCCGCGACTCTCGTCATATTTGAACTTGCTCCGGCTTCCCGCCGGCGTGTCGACAATCACGTTGACCGCGCCCGAGCGCTCATCCCGGGTGCCCAACGCGTCCCACTCCATGCGCTGCATGATCGACCTCCTCGCATCGCGGATGAAGCACGGGGGTCGTCTGCCTGAATGCGGCGGAGCTTGCCGCATCCTCGAGTCGGCGTCGACTGGCGGCGGACCCCGGCGGGTCGCGAGGGTCGGGCAGGTCGATGTAGGCTTCGGGCAATTCGTTCGTCCATCCTCCGAGGAGAACGTCATGATCCATGCGCTGCGACTTCTTCATATCCTCTCCGGGGCGTTCTGGTTCGGCGCCGTCATCTTCTCCGTGCGGTTCCTGGCGCCCTCGCTCCGTGCGGTCGGGCCGGCAGCCGGGCCGGTCATGGCGCAGCTCAACCAGCGGAAGATGTCGCTTGCCTTCATGGGAGCCGCGATCGTGAACCTGGTTTCCGGAATCTGGCTCATGTACATCGTCTCGGGCAGCGCACCGGGTGAATACATGAAGACCGGAATGGGTCGCACGATCGGAGCGGGCGCCGCGTGCGCGATCCTCGCCATGATCGTGGGCATGATCGTGAACCCGCCGGCGGTCAAGCGGATCGGACAGATCGCCGCGGCTGCCGCCCAGCGGGGCGGCCCGCCGTCACCGGAGGAAGCCGCGGAGATGCAGCGTCTGCAGAAGCGGATGGGCAGCGCCAACGTGTTCGTCTCGATCCTTCTGACGCTGGCAGTGGCGGCGATGGCGGTGGCCCGCTACACGTAGCAGTCGGGTGACCACATGCTACATTCACCACCTTCTCCGCCCTTGATACCGCGCGGCCGCCATCGCGCATCACCGGGACATCGCCATCCGTTCCAGGAGGTTCGCGCGTGGGGATCGCGACGGGCAGCCGGCTGGGTCCATATGAAATCGTCGGTCCGCTCGGCGCCGGTGGCATGGGCGAGGTGTATCGAGCAAGGGATACGCGGCTCGGTCGCGACGTAGCGATCAAGGCGCTGCCCGACGAGTTCGCGCGCGACCCCGAGCGGCTCGCCCGCTTCGAGCGCGAGGCCCGCCTGATGGCCTCGCTTCACCACACGAATATCGCCGGCATCCACGGACTCGAGGTGGTCGAGGACCATCGCTACCTCGTCCTCGAGTACGTCGAGGGCGAGACGCTCGCGGCCCGGATCCGGCGCGGCGCGATTCCGGTGGACGAGACGATCGACATCGCCCGCGCGATCGCGGCGGCGCTCGAGGCGGCGCACGAGAGTGGAATCGTGCACCGTGACTTGAAGCCCGGCAACGTGATGCTGACCACGGCGGGCGAGGTGAAGGTGCTCGACTTCGGCCTGGCCAAGGGCGGCGAGGGGGCGGGCTCGGCCTCCAGCTCGGACTTGTCTGCGTCACCCACGCTCACCTACGCAGGAACCGAAGTCGGGGTGATCCTCGGCACCGCCGCCTACATGAGCCCGGAACAGGCGCGCGGCAAGACCGTGGACCGGCGCACGGACATCTGGTCGTTCGGCTGCCTCACGTTCGAGTGCCTGACCGGGCGGCAGGTCTTCGCGGGCGAGACCGTCTCCGACATCGTCGCGAAGATCCTGCAGAGCGAGCCGCCGTGGAACGCGCTTCCGGCGGCCACGCCCGAGCGTCTGATCGGTGTGCTGCGCCGCTGCCTCGAGAAGGACGTCAAGCGCCGCCAGCGTGACATCGGCGATGCGCGCATCGAGCTGGAGGACCTGCAGGCTCTGCGCGAGTCGCAGCGGGTGGCGCGTGCAGCCTCGGCGTCTCGCGCGCCGGCAACCGCCAGGCGCTGGATCGCGGGATTCCTTGCCGCCGCGACGGTCGCGGCCATCACCTGGTTCGCGGCAGGGAAGTGGCACGCGCCGCCTCCCTCGCAACCGGTGCGATTCGAGATCAACGCACCGAAGCGTCACGAGTTCCTGCCCGACGCCGCGTGCGTGTCGCTCTCGCCCGACGGAAAAACGCTGGCGATGATCGTGGTCGACTCTTCCTACACCACCAGCGTCTGGGTTCGAGGCCTGGATGTATTGAAGCCGCGCGAGCTGCCGGGCACGGCAAACACCACGAACATGTTCTGGTCGCCCGACAGCCGGTTCCTGGCGTTCTTCTCCGGCGATCGCATGCTATCGAAGATCGCGATCGCCGGCGGCGAACCGGAGCGCATTTGCGAGGTCAAGACCGCGCGCGGGGGTACGTGGAATCGCGACGGCATCATCCTGCTGGCGCCCTCCTCGAACAGCGGTATCCATCGGGTGTCCGCGAACGGCGGCGAGCCGGTGGCGATCACGCAACCGGATTCGGCGCATGGCGAAACCGGGCATCGGTTTCCGTACTTCCTCCCCGACGGCCACCACTTCCTGTTCACCAGCGTACCGCCCGGGGCGGATGGCAAGTTCGGGCTCTACGTCGGATCGCTCGACGGTGGCCCGCCTCAGCTGGTCCAGCGCGTCGAATCCGGCGCGATCTACAGCGATCCGGGCTGGCTGCTCACGACGCGCAACAATGCCCTGGTGGCGCAACGATTCGATGCTGGAACCCGGCGAATCCGGGGCGAACCGATTCCGCTGCGAGACGGGCCCAGCAGGAGCCAGTTCGCCGGTGCGCCAGCGGTCAGCGCGTCCCGCACCGGTGCCCTCGTGTACGTGACCGACATTCTTCCCATGCAGGCGATGCTGTGGATGGATCTCGCGGGACGCCAGACCCCCATCCCTGGCTTTGCCGACGGGCCGTTTTTCGCGGTGATCATTTCGCCCGATGGCCGTCGCGCGCTTCTCGACGGCATTTCTGACGACCACAAGGGCTTCATCTCGCTGGCGGATCTCGAGCGCGGAACGGTGTCGCGGCTGACGCCGCCAACCGAAAACGCCTCCGGCGCGGCGTGGTCGCCGGATGGCCGGCGCTTCGCGTATCAGAACGGGTCCACCGCGATGGTCGTTCGATCGCTCGTCGATGGCAGCAGTCGGAACTATCTCGTTTCCGACCAGGCATACAAGTCCCTCGCCGGGTGGTCGCACGATGGTCGATTCCTCGTGTTCGACCGCCTCGACGCCGCCAGCAAGTGGGACGTGTGGCTGCTTCCGCTCGAAGGAGATGGCACCCCGCAAGCCATCGTGCGCTCGGCGGCGAATGAGCAGCAGGCAAGGCTCTCGCCGGACGGACGCTGGATCGCGTTCACCTCCGACGAGACCGGGGTCCCTGAGATCTATGTGCGGGCGGTGGGCTCTGCCGGGCTCAAGTATCAGGTAACGACCGGCGGCGGTGTTGCCTGGTACTGGTCGCGGGACGGACGGTCGTTGATCTTCAGTCGGACTGACCAGCCGCGAGTGCTGTTCCAGGCTGCGGTTCGGGCGTCGGACGAGTTCTCGCTGGGTCCGCCGAGAGTGCTGGTCCAGTTGCCGGAGGAAATGAGCTACATGTATCCCGCTCCGGACGAGAAGCGCTTCCTGCTGCTCCGCTCCGCGGAGAAGCCTCCACCCCAGACATTCACGGTGCTCCAGAACTGGCAGGCCGCCCTCATCAAGCCGTGACGGTCAGCGCGTGAGCGCCGCGCGGACGGCGGCGAGAACGCGCCCGTAGGGTGGGAGCGCACCCATCAGCACCCACCAGCCGCGCGTGAGCACGCGGGCTCCGTTCACCATCACCGTGAATTCACCGGTCGAACCGTCGACGAGATCGACGGCTTCCCCGAGATCGCTCCGGAGTCGGTCTGCCACCCGGGCAGCCAGGATCCCCGAGGCTCAGGTGGGGCAGCGGCGAATCGAAACGCGTGTCCGGGCCGGGCTGTCCGGGTGCGCGGTCATCGCGAGATCCACGCGGCGACCAGCAGGATCGACGAGTACACGGCGCTCATGCCGACCAGCAGTGGGCCGCCCCACGCGGCGCGTGGCGCGCACCAGCCGGATACGCGTGTCGACGACATCATCATGAGAAACACCCATGGCAGCATCCACGCCATGCTGGTCCATTGCTTCATCTCCTGGTGGCCGGGAAGGCGCACCGCGGCGAATGCCAGCGCGAGAATCATCACGCCGGCGCTCGCGAACCACGCCCAGCGCGGATACGCGGTCGCCCGCGCCGTGAGCCAGGCCATGGCGATCACGCCGCCGCCATAGATGCATGCCGCGGCCACCGCCGCATTCGCTCCAGCCTGCCGTTGCACGAATGCGCCGCCGAGCGTGATCAGCGCCAGCAATCCGACACCCATCCACGTCGCACGCCGCCGGTCCGATCGATCCACGTCTCCGGAACTCATCGCTTGCCCCTTTCCCCCGCAGGCGTCGCGGGTCTTCGTTTCGGTTTGTCATCGGGCTCGAACACGTCCTCGATCGCAAGGTCGAACAGCGCGGCGATCTTGAACGCGAGCGGGAGACTCGGGTCGTATTTGCCGGTCTCGATCGCATTCACCGTCTGCCGCGACACGCCGAGCTGCTCGGCGAGCGCGCCCTGCGACCAGTCCCGCTCGCTCCGCAACGCGCGAACGTGATTGGTCATCGGTACTGCCGTCGCCGGATCATGACGGCGACGGTCCACAGCACGGCCATCAGCGGCCACGCGCAGACGCTCCAGTCGATCCGCGGCGCGCCCGCGGGCTCGAGCATTCCCCAGCCGGCGATCAGCGCGCCGGTCACGGTGAACGAGATCGCGATCGCTTCGAGGTGAATCTTGAGCATCAGTTCGTCGAGTCTGCGGATCGTCAGCATCGTCATCACGACGAACCAGGCCATCAGGAGCGCCTGAACCACGGCGATCGCGAGTCGCGGGGCCGTCCCGGGACTGAAACGGCGACCGAGAAATGTGAGGGCGAGGATCGCCAGCGCGATGAGAATCACATCGCGCAGGAACCGGCCCTGGAAACAGCGGAACGGATTGCCATCGCTCATGGTCGCTTCCTCACTGGACTCGCGGTGCTCGAGATCACCGCCCATGCACTGTAAAGGGTCCTTGACTGTGCTGTCAAGCACGCTTGACAGCCCGGCGGAAGGGTCGTGGCCGGGCGAATCGCGGCGGGTCACCACTTGTCGCGCTGCTGGATTCGGGCTTTTATGGGAGCGGGAGGGACCTATGCCGCTCTATCTGTCGAAGTTCAGCTACACGCCCGAGACCTGGACCCGGTTGATGAGCAAGCCGGAGGATCGGCGCAAGGCCGCGCAGGCGTACATCGAGTCGGTGGGTGGGAAGCTTCACGGGTTCTGGTACGCCTTCGGCAGCCATGACGGCTACAACCTGTGGGAGGCTCCCGACAACGTGTCGATGGCCGCGGTGGCGCTCGCGATCAGTGGTGGCGGTGCGCTCAGCGCATTCGAAACCACGGTTCTCATGACCGTCGATGAAACCCTGGATGCTCTGCGCAAGGCGGAAGCCATTCGGTACAAGCCGCCGGGCGCATAGCGGTCACCGGCGAGCGGAATACTCGCGCAGTCGGACTCCGGGCTGGGAGGCGCCGGCGCTTCTACGCCGCTCGGGGAGCTCGCATCCGGTACAGCCAGCCGAACGCGGTTCCGATCGCGAAGCCGATCGGCCCGGTGACGAAGATCCCGAGCAGCGGACCCTGGTTGGCGTCGGGCGCCCAGACCAGAGGACCCAAGAACCCGATCGCGAATGCGGTCGCGCCGACCACGAGTCCGCACGTCAAGGCGAACTTCATGTGCGCGCGGCTCGCGGGCCGGTCGCCGCGCAAAGCAAACCATCCGCACAGGGCGACGAACAGCAACGTGCACGCGCCGAACACCGCGAGCAGCGGATCGAATCCCCCGCGCACCAGACCGTAGAGGTCACGGATCAGCGAGGGCAGTGCAAGCAGCGCGAGGATGGCAGCGACGATTCGCAGGAACATACGGAGTCGTCATCGGCACCGGGCGACCATTGCTTGACCGCGACGCCTCCGCCCGGCATCCACTGGGCGCGTGTCTCACAGGGCGGAAAGATGCTCTCGACCCAGTTCGTGTTGATGAACTAGCTGCAGGTTCACCGTTTCGATCGCAGCGGCCATCCTCCCCATCGGAGGGTGGCCGTTGCGCTAGTGAGGCGAACCCGCTGCGATCGAGGTCACGACACCGCCGAGCACCGGACCGACGTCGCCGCGTTGCACCCATCCGACCACCGAGCCCGCCGCGTTCGCGGGTCG
>Ga0210380_10000961_pt1 | contig 11982 bp, 11 predicted proteins | sample PLM4_5_coexredo_FD_155476 | JGI IMG/M metagenome (GOLD analysis project Ga0210380, IMG submission 155476) | Groundwater sediment microbial communities from an aquifer in East River, Colorado, USA - PLM4_5_coex redo | ecosystem: Environmental > Terrestrial > Soil > Riparian zone | place: USA...
CCGAACAGCAGCGTCCACCAGCTAGGCGGGGTCGGGTCACGGACACCCGCTTCGGCGAGATCGGCGAAGAAGCGCTTTGCGCCCTCGGGGTCGCGCGTCGTTTCGAGCCCGATCCAGTCCGCCTCCGCCTCGTAGCGCCGGGAGACCGCGTTCGCGATCGGCGTCGCCACGAGTAGGAGCATGAAGGCGATCAGCAGCGCGCGCGGGACGTCCTCGGGGGCTCGTAGCGGCGCGAACCGAGCGAGCAACGCGAGCGCCGGCACCACGAGGAGCACGAACCACGCGAGCCCTTTCCAGAGGTGCTTGCGCTGAACGTGGGCGAGCTCGTGCGCGACGAGGAACCCACGCTCGGCCGCGGGCAGCGCGAGCGTCGACTCCCACAGGATCACGCGCGTCGTCGGCCCGATCCCGAGGGCTTCCGCGTTCAGGAGGCGCGTGCGTCCGCGCGTTCGGCGCACCTCGACCTCCGGCCGCGGTAGGCCCTCGCGAGCCGCGAGCTCCTCGACCTGCCGGACGACCGCGGGACGGCGGACAGGCTCTAGCCGTGGGCTGAGCAGCGGCTGCACGAGGATCACGGCGGCACCGACCGCGACGAACACCGGCACCGCCGCGAGCCACCAGCGCGTCCCGAACTGTTTCGCGAGCCAGAGGCAGGCGGCGCAGGCGAACCCGAGCAGCGCCGCGCGGACGACGAGCGGTCCGAGTAGGTCGAACAGCCACGTGCCATAGCCGAGCTCCGCAATCCCGTACCGCCGCTGCCACCAGAGCGTCGCGAGCCCGAACGGCAGGCGCGCGACGAGGAGCGCAGCCGCGGCGAAGGCGCCGACTTCGGTGGCGCGCAGAAGCGCAGGGCCGCGAAGCGGGAGTCGCACGCGCGTCAACGCAACGAGCGCCAGAAGCTCAGCGGTGAGCGCACCGAGCGCGAGCAGGCGCAGCACCGAGTCGTGGCGCTCTGCCCGCGCGAGGTCGAGAGCGGCGAACGGGGCGAGCGTCGGTTGGACGTCGAGCCCTCCCGGCACCTCGGTGCGCCAGAGCAGAAGCGCAGCGACGACCCACACCGCCGTTAGGGTTCCGACCCCGATGCGCGTCGCCGTCATCTCCGACATTCACGCAAATCTGCACGCCCTTGAGGCGGTGCTCGGCGAGATCGACCGCGAGCAGCCCGACGAACTGTGGTGCCTGGGCGACCTCGTGGGCTACGGGGCGAGGCCGAACGAGTGCTGCCGGCTCGTGCAGGAACGCGCCGATCTGTGCCTGGTCGGCAACCACGACCTGGTCGCGCTCGGGACACTCGGGATCGAGGACTTCAACCCCGAGGCGGCCGAGGCAGCACGCTGGACCGCGAACGCGCTGGACGACGAGTCGCGCTCCTTCCTCTCGTCGCTCCCGCCGAGCGCGGCGCCCGAGCACGCCCAGCTCTTCCACGCGAGCGCCCGCGACCCGATCTGGGAGTACGTGCTCACGGACGAGGCGGCGACGGCCACCCTGCTCCTGACGACCGCGCCCGTCGTCCTCGTCGGGCACAGCCACATCGCCCTGGCGGTCACGCTCGGCACGGGACTCGTCGAGGGCGGACTCGCCCCCGGCGGCACGACGAAGGAGCTCGAGGGGCGGTGGCTCCTCAACCCCGGCTCGGTCGGTCAGCCGCGGGACGGCGACCCGAACGCTGCCTGGCTCCTGCTCGATTTCGAGGCGAGGTTTGCCTCGTTTCGCCGCGTCGCATACCCCATCTTGGAAACGCAGAGGGAGCTGCGAGAGGCGGGGCTGCCCGAGGCGCTCGCATCGCGGCTCGCCGTGGGTCAATGAACGAAAGGGGTGCAAGTTGGCAGAACTGACGAATCTCGAAGCGAAGCTCGGCGAGGTGATCGGCCTCGCACAGGCCGGCCAGGCCGCAACGAAGAAGGTCAAGACCCTGGCGCGCAAGGAGAAGCAGCAGGATCTCGTCGAGACGCTCGACAAGATGGCCCAGGAGGCCGCCGAGACCGCGAAGCGCGGGACCGAGGTCGCCGGCCGGTTCGAGGGCAAGAAGTCCGCGATCCAGAAGAAGGCGCGCGAGACCAAGGAGAAGGCGTCCGAGATGATGGACACGTACCTCGAAGACGAGCCCGACGCGCTCGACGGCTTCGAGTTCCTGACCATGGCGGAGGCCGGCGAGGTCGGCCACTGGACGGTCGTCGAGAAGCTGAACGAAGACGCGCGTAACCGTGACGTGCAGCAGCTCGTCGACTGGGCGAAGCCGATTCAAGAGCGGCACTTCCAACAGGCCATCGAGGGATCCGTCGTGCTCGCGCGCGAGGAGGACCCCTACGAGACTGCGTCCTAGCAAGCTCGGGCTTCTCTTCCTGCTCGCGCTGGCGGGCTGCGGCGGGGGCGGCGGCGACGCCGCGCCCCCGCCCGGCCCTGCGATCGAACGTGCGACCGCGGACCAGCTCGCGTCGAAGAGCGACGCCATCGCAGACGCCCTCGACGGCGGCGACGTCTGCGGTGCCGCCGGTCTCGCGGACGAGCTGAACGAGCAGGTGATTGCGGCGATCAACGCGGGACGCGTCCCGCCAGCGTTTCAGGAGCAGCTGCAAGCGCGCTCGAATGAGCTCGTCAACAGCGTGAACTGCGCGCCGCAGGCCGACCAGAGCGAGAGCGACGACGAGAAGTCGAAGCAGGACAAGAAGAAAAAGAATAAGGACAAGCAGCAGTCCGACGAGGAGACCGTCACCGTCCCCACCGAGCCGCTGCCGACCGTCACCGAGGACGAGCCGTGACGGTCGAAGTGATCGCAGGCGGCCGCTATCGGGTCGAGCGCGTGCTCGGCGAGGGCGCGATGGCCAAGGTGCTCCTCGCGCACGACGCCGAGCTCGGCCGCGAGGTCGCAGTCAAGCTCCTCGACGAGGGGCTCGCAGCGGACCCGAGCTTCCGCGCGCGCTTCGCCCGCGAGGCGCGCGTCGCAGCAGGCCTTTCCCACCCGAACATCGTCACGGTGTTCGACGTCGGCGAGGTCGACGGGCGACCGTTCATCGTCATGGAGCTCGTTCCCGGGCACACGCTCGAGGAACGGCTCCGCCGGGACGGCACCCTTCCAGCGGACGACGTGCTCGCGATCGCGCGGCAGGTGTGCGCCGGGCTCGAGCACGCGCACGCGAACGGGCTCGTGCACCGCGACCTGAAGCCGGGCAACCTGATCGAGCGCGACGACGGCACGATCAAGATCGCGGACTTCGGGATCGCGCGCGCCGTCGAGGGCACCGAGCTCACCGAGGCGGGCACGGTCGTCGGGACCGCGGCGTACCTCGCTCCCGAGCAAGCCGAGGCGGGCACGGTGACGCCCGCGACCGACCTCTTCGCACTCGGTGTCGTGCTCTACGAGTTGCTGACCGGACGTCAGCCGTGGAAGGTCGAATCGCTCGCGCAGCTCGCGGGCCGGCGCGAGCTCACGCCGCCTGAGCTTCCCGCCGGCACCCCGCCCGGTCTGCGTGCGGCGATCGAGCGCTCGCTCCAACCCGACCCCGAGGACCGCCCGTCGTCCGCAGCCGAGTTCGCCCGCCTGCTCGACGACGGCGCTGTCGGCGAGGACGCGACCGTCGTGATCCCCCGCGCGGCACCGCGCCGCCGCCGGAGGCGCCGCCGGATCTCGCCGGTCCCCGTGATCGCGGCGGGAGCGGCGCTGTTCGCGCTCGCTGCGATCGGGCTGGCGCTCGGAACGCGCGACGACGACCCGAATACACCTGCGGCCCCCGCGCAGGTGCAGCCGCTCCCCGACGGCGCAACGCCGAGCGAGGATGCGCGTGGTCTAGCCGACTGGCTGCGCGAGAACGCGCGCTAGGTGGAGATGACGACCGCGGCGGCAGGCTCTTCGGCCGAGCTGCCGACCTTGATGCCTTCGCGGGCGAGCGCGAGCTGGACTTCCTCGCGCGCCTTGTAGATCCGCCACTTGACCGTGGCGAGCGTGATCTCGAGCGAGTCGGCGATCTCGGTGTACGAGAGGCCGACGATGTCGCGGAGCAGCAGCGCCATCTTCAGGTCGACGCTGAGGTTCTCGACCGCACGCCACACGGCGTCGATCGCCTCGAGCCGCTCGAACGGCGCGTCGAGCACCTCGAACGGCGGCACGTCCTCGAGCGCGACGACGGCTCTCGGCCGCCGCTCGATCGAGCGCAGCTCGTCGAGCACGCGGTTCTTGGTGACCTGGAAGAGCCAGGTCGTGAACTTCGAGCGCAGCGAGAACTTCGGCAGGCCCTGGAAGACGCGGAGGAAGACCTCCTGCGTCAGGTCCTCGGCGAGCGAGCGGTCGTTGACCAGCCGGAGCACGTAGTTGTACACCGGGGTTTCGTACGCTCTGAGAATGAGGGAGAAGGCTCGTTCGTCCCCACGTTGAGCCTTCCGCAGAACTCCCAGATCTGGCTGCTGGAGCGACACGGGACGCGGCAGTATAGCCCGGTTCAGGCCGGGCTGGCCAAGGAGTTCCCGGTCATCTCGTCCGGCTTGTCCAGTCCGAGGAGCTGGAGGGCCGTCGGGGCCAGGTCCTTGAGCTCGCCTCCCTCCCGGAGGCGCTCGTCGGGGGCGGTCAGGATCAACGGAACCGGGTTGGTCGTGTGCGCCGTGAACGGGCTGACGCCGTCCGCCTCGAGCATGTGTTCGGCATTCCCGTGATCGGCGGTGACGAGACACGCACCGCCGAGGTTTTCCACAGTTTCCACAACCCTGAGCAGGCATTCGTCCACGGTTTCCACAGCTTGCACGACGGCCGGGATGGAGCCGGTGTGGCCCACCATGTCCGGGTTCGCGAAGTTGACCACGGCGAACCCATAGCCCTCGGGAAGCTCGGCGCAGAAGCGCTCAGTGACCTCCCGGGCGGCCATCTCCGGTTTGTGGTCGTAGCTCGGGACGTCGCGTGGGCTCGGGACGAGGATGCGCGTCTCGCCCTTCCACGGCTCCTCGCGGCCGCCGTTGAAGAAGTAGGTCACGTGCGCGTACTTCTCGGTCTCAGCGCAGTGGAGCTGCCGGACGCCGTTGTCCGCGAGCACCTCCGCGAGCGTCTGCTGGACGAGCTGCTCGCCGAAGGCGACCGGGCAGTCGAGGTCGTCGCGGTAGCGCGTCATTGTCGTCAGATCGACGCCCAGCCCCCGGAGCTTGATCGCTAGTTGGCGTGCTCTGTCGGGACGGAAGTTGAAGAAGATCGCGCTGTCTCGCTCCGGGTTGAGTCGCGGCCGTCCCGCCAGGCAGACCGGGAGGAGGAACTCGTCGGTCACGCCCTGCTCGTAGCTGTCGCGGACGTAGCCGAGCGTGCTCGGCGTCGGCATGCACGGGCCGACGATCGCGTCGAGTGCGAGCTGCGTCCGTTCCTCGCGGTTGTCGCGGTCCATCGCGTAGTACCGGCCGGCGATCGTCGCGATCCGGTCCTCCGGCAGCTCGGCGAGGTCCTGGAGCGCGGAGGTCGGCGACACGTCGCGGCCGTCGGTGAAGGCGTGGATCCAGGTCCGCTCGAGCATCCCCTCGCGCTGCGCGAGCTCGAGCAGCGCGCGCAGGTGCTCGATGTGCGAGTGGACGCCGCCGTACGAGACGAGGCCGAGCAGATGGACGTCGCCGTCGCGCTCGCGTGCGCGCCTGAACGCACCGACGAGTGCCTCGTTCTCGAAGAGGGACCCGTCGCGCGCCGCGCGGTTCACGCGCTGGAGGTCCTGGTCGAGCACGCGGCCGCTCCCGATCGTCAGGTGGCCGACTTCCGAGTTGCCCATCTGCCCGGGCGGCAGGCCGACTGCCACGCCGGACGCCTCGAGCGTCGTGTGCGGGAACTCCGCCCAGAGGCGGTCGAAAACCGGCGTGCGGGCGAGCTCGATCGCGTTGCCCGGCCCGGGCGGCGCGCAGCCCCACCCGTCCAGGATCACAAGGGCTACGAGCGGACGGCTGCTTCGCAAATCGCCGCGAACGATTCCACTTCGAGCGAGGCGCCGCCGACGAGCGCACCGTCGACGTCCGGCTGCGACAGGAGCTCCTCCGCGTTCTCGGGCTTGACCGAGCCTCCGTAGAGCACGGGCACGTCGAGCAGGCGCTTGATCAACGCGTGCGCGTCCTCGGCCTGTTCGGGCGTGGCCGTGCGGCCGGTGCCGATCGCCCAGACCGGTTCGTAGGCGATGGCGAGCCGATCGAGGTTCTCGTCTTCGACCACCGTCTTGATCGCCTCAACCTGGCGGCGGACCACGTTCTCGGTCTCCCCCGCCCCGCGCTCGGCTTCCGTCTCGCCGACGCACGCGATCACGTGCAGGCCGGCGTCGAGCGCGCCCTCGATCCGGAGCGCAGCGGACTCGTCGGTCTCGCCGAAGAGCTGACGGCGCTCGGAATGCGCGACGAGCGTGCCCCCCACGCCCATGTCCTTGAGCATCCACGGGGACACCTCGCCGGTGTACGGCCCCTCCTTCGCCCAGTGCGTGTTCTGCGCGAAGACGCCGATCTCGGTGACCGCCAACATGCCCACGGCGTCGTGCAGCGACGGATAGGGCGGGCACACGATCACGTCGGCGCCCTCGAAGCCGTGCAGCCTGGCACGAAGGCGCGCGCAGAACTCACGCGTCTCGTCGGGCCCCTTGTACATCTTCCAGTTACCGGCGATCAGCATCGGTCAGGCCTCCGGGATAGCAGCGACACCGGGGAGCTCTTTGCCCGCGAGCAGCTCGAGCGACGCGCCGCCGCCGGTCGAGACCCAGTCGACCCGCGTCGCCAGCCCCGCCTCGTGCAGCGCACGCGCCGAGTCGGCACCACCGACGACGGTGTACCCGTCGACCTCGCCGACCGCTTCTGCGACCGCCCTCGTGCCCGCGGCGAAGCGCGGCCACTCGAAGACGCCCATCGGGCCGTTCCAGAACACCGTCTTGGAACGGCTGACCCGCTCGGCGAAGTCGCGCTGCGTCTCGGGCCCGATGTCGAGCCCGAGCCAGCCTTCGGGCAGCTCGTCGAAGGGCACGACCTTCGTCTCGGCATCCGCCTCGAACGCTGACGCGGCCACGACGTCCGTCGGGAGGACGACCTCGAACTCGAGGGGGTTCGACTCGCGCACCTCTTCCGCCATCTTCCCACCGATCAGCACCTCGTCGGCGCGCCCGCCGAGGTTCCTGAGCACTTCCAGCTTGTCCTCGACCTTCGCGCCGCCCGAGATGAGCACGAACGGGCGCTCGACCTCACCGAGCAGCCGGCCCAGCATCTCGAGCTCCTGCTCCAGCAGGAGACCCGCGTACGCGGGGAGCAGCAGAGCGACCCCGACGGTCGACGCGTGAGCGCGGTGAGCCGACCCGAACGCGTCGTTGACGAAGAGGTCGCAGCCTTCGGCGAGCTCCCGCGCGAACGTCGCGTCGTTCGACGTCTCTCGCGGGTCGAACCGGGTGTTCTCGAGCACGATGACTCGCTCGTCCGGCAGCAGCTCGGCGAGCCGCTCGCGGACGGGGGCGATCGCGAACGCCGGGTCCGACCCTTTTGGCCGTCCCAGGTGCGAGCAAACACGAACCTCGGTAGCGCCTCGCTCGAGAAGCAGCTGCAAGGTCGGCAGCGACGCCTGGATGCGCGTGTCGTCGGCGACGCGCCCGTCCTCGAGCGGCACGTTCAGATCGGAGCGAACGAGCACGGTCTTCCCGCCGACGTCGGCGTCACGCACCGAGCGAGGTCTTCGCACTAGAGGCGCGTCATCAGGTCGACGAGCCGGCACGAGTAGCCCCACTCGTTGTCGTACCAGCCGAAGACCTTCACGACGTTGCCCGAGACCATCGTCAGCCCGCTGTCGAAGATGCACGAGTACGGCGAGTTCTGGATGTCGGTCGAGACGAGCGGCGCGTCCGAGTACTGGAGGATCCCCTTCATCGCGCCGGTGTCGGCGTGGCTGCGGAAGAGCTCGTTCACCTCGTCGACGCTCGTGTCGCGCCCGACCCGGACGACGAGATCGACGATCGAGCCGGTCGGAACGGGCGCCCGCATCGACATGCCGTCGACCTTTCCCTTCAGGTCGGGCATGACGACGCCGATCGCGCGCGCCGCTCCGGTCGACGTGGGGATCAGGTTGATCGCAGCCGCTCTCGCGCGACGCAGGTCTTCGTGAGGGAGGTCGAGGATGCGCTGGTCGTTCGTGTACGCATGGATCGTCGTCATGAACCCCTGCTCGATCCCGAACGTATCGTGCAGGACCTTCGCCATCGGCGCGACGCAGTTCGTCGTGCAGGAGGCGTTGGAGATGATCTGGTGCGCTTGCTTGTCGTACGTGTCGTCGTTGACGCCGATCACGATCGTCACGTCGGGATCGGTCGCGGGAGCAGAGATGACGACCTTGGGCGCTCCGGCATCGAGGTGGAGCTGCGCCTGGTCGCGCTTGGTGAAGAACCCCGTCGACTCGAGCACCACGTCGACGCCGAGTTCGCCCCAGGGAAGGTTCTTCGGGTCTCGCTCGGAGAGCACCTTGAACTCCTCGCCCGCGGCCGTGATCGAGTCAGCACTGTGCGACACCCCACCCTCGAGGCGGCCCAGAACGGAGTCGTACTCGAGCAGGTGCGCCATCGTCCCGGCATCCGCAAGGTCGTTGATCGCGACGACGTCGATGTCGGCGCCCTTCCGCACCTTGGCGCGGAAGAAGTTCCGCCCAATCCGCCCGAACCCGTTGATCCCAACCTTGACCGCCAAGCCGCGCCTCCTGTGTTTTCGATTCCGCGCACGAGTCTAATGACCGGAAAAAATTGTGGCGGGCCGCGTCGCATCGCTTGCGATGCGACAAAACGAGGGGACACCGGCTCTGCCGGTGTCCCCGGTAACAATCCGACCGGCCCGCCGTCTTAGACGGCGGGCCGGAGGGGAAGCTCCGAGGACGACCTTCCCCTCCGACTTCACCACGCTCAGAACCTTGGCGCCGAACGGGGTCTGAATTCGACGCCGGACGAGCGCGGACCCGCCGAAATCAAAGTATGGCCGGTTCGCGACGGCCGTTCAACTGGACCACTTTGCCTCGTCAGAAAACAGTTTCGGCAAGACGCTGGAGCGTCCGCAACCGCCTGTGAGCAGCGGCTTTTGTCGTCGGCGGCTGACATTTGAGCGCGAGCTCTCTCAGCGAGAGCGAGGGATGATCGAGTCGGAGGGCCGCGATTTCCTGGAGCTCGGGCCGCAAGCGGTCCAGCCGCCCCGCGGCGACGAGCGCCCGAACCGCAAGGACCTGCTCGTGCGCGGCCCGGCTCGAGCGGACGAGGTTGGCGTGGTCGGCGTTCGCCTGACGGTTGGCGCGCGAGCGCGTCGCGGCTACGACGGCGTGCTCGTCGAGCGCGAGCACGACGTCGCTCGCCCCCGCCTCGGCGAGCACGTCCGCGATCGTCTCGCCTGCCTTCGCGTAGGCGATCGCGTGCCTCCCACGGTCGAGAACCGCGAGCGGCACGAGCGACGCGAGGAACTCCGCGCCTTCGAGCGATGCGGTGCGGATCTCGAGGTGAGGCGTGCGCGGGCCGCTGAGCGAGCCGCCCCCGAGGAGCGCGCCGCGCAGATACGCCGCACGGCAGCACGCTCGTCCCACGACTCGGCGCGGCGGCCGCTCCGCGGGACGATGGCCTTGGCCGAGGATGCCCGCCTCGGTCAGCACCTCGAGCGCGCGGGCCGTTCCCGGGACGTGCACCTGATAGCGAGTCGAGCGGTCGAACGCGCGGCGGCGGTAGGTGCGGATCTCCGCCTCCACTCCGAACGCGCGGAGGATTCCGAACGCGCGCCGTGCGACCGCGTTGCTCGCGAGGTCGAGATGCACCGAGACTTCACCGCGCCCGAGGAGGTGCACGCTCCCGGCCGAGTGCGCGAGACCCGACAGCTCCGCGAGACGATCGCAGTCGCTCGTCGGCGTGATCGCCGCGAGCTCGTTGCGGAGATCCTCAGAGAGCGGCACGCTCGAGCTCCAGGAGCCGCTGCTTGTACGCGACGCCGAGCGACCCGTACGAACCGATGCCTCCGGCTGCGACGACCCGATGGCACGGCACGACGATCGCGAACCGGTTCGCGGCGCAGAACGTGCCCACGGCGCGCTGCGCGTTCGGGTGACCGGCGAGTGCCGCGAGCTCGCCGTAGGTCACGGTCTCGCCGTACGGCAGCTCTCGCAACGCAGTGCAGACGGCGAGCTGGAACGGCGTCGAGCCTTCGAGGTCGAGCTCGACGTCGAGGAAGTCGTCCTGCGAGCCCTCGACGAAGTACGCACGCAGACGCTCGCCGAGCCAGTGCGAACCGGGCGGTGCAGCGGCCGACGGTTTCGGCGCCTCGCTGTGGACGAGCAGGTCCCCGTCGAGCACGAGCTCCCCGACGCCCCAGCCTTCCACCACATAACCCGCGTAGCGCACGACTAGAATCGTGCCCGATGAGCGCACCCGGCCTGTTCCGGCCCCCTGCCCCGCAGAACGAGCCGGTGAAGGACTACGCGCCGGGCTCGCCGGAGCGCGCCAGCCTGCGGCTGCGCCTCGACCAGCTGAGCAGGGAGCGCTTGGAGATCCCGCTCGTGATCGGCGGCGAGGACGTCACCACCGGCACCACGAAGCAGGCGATCGCACCGCACGACAAGGAGCATGTGCTCGCGGACGTCCACCAGGGAGGCGCGGCCGAGGTCGAGCGCGCGATTGCCGCCGCGGGTGAGGCGTGGGCGGACTGGCACCGGACGCCGTGGGAAGAGCGTGCCGCCGTCTTCCTCCGCGCGGCCGAGTTGCTCGCCGGGCCGTGGCGCGACACGCTCGTCGCCGCCACCATGCTCGGCCAATCCAAGACGGCGCATCAGGCGGAGATCGACGCCGCGGCAGAGCTGATCGACTTCTGGCGCTGGAACGTCGAGTTCATGCTCCGGATCTACGCGGAGCAGCCGGTCTCGTCGCCGGGCGTCTGGAACCGCATGGAGTACCGGCCACTCGAAGGCTTCGTCTTCGCCGTCACGCCTTTCAACTTCACCGCGATCGCCGGCAACCTCCCGGGCAGCACGGCGCTGATGGGCAACACCGTCGTCTGGAAGCCTGCGACGACTGCGATGTTCTCCGCGTACTGGCTGATGCGTCTGCTCCAGGAGGCGGGACTGCCGCCGGGTGTGATCAACCTCGTCTACGGCTCCGGTGCGGAGATCGGGGACGCCGCGCTCGACTCCGAGCACCTCGCCGGGATCCACTTCACCGGCTCGACGGCGGTGTTCAACTCGATGTGGCAGACGATCGGCGCCAACATCGCGAAGGGCCGCTACCGCAACTACCCGCGCATCGTCGGGGAAACCGGCGGCAAGGACTTCATCGTCGCGCACCCGTCCGCCAACGTCGACGCGCTCGCCACGGCGATCCTCCGCGGCTCGTTCGAGTACCAGGGACAGAAGTGCAGCGCAGCGTCCCGCGTCTACGCGCCCTCGAATCTCTGGCCCGCCCTCCGCGAGAGGCTGGAAGAAAAGGTGGCCGAGCTCAAGATGGGCGATGTCGCCGACTTCGAGAACTTCATGGGCGCGGTGATCGACCAGAAGTCGCTCGAGACGCAACGCAGCGCGATCGCGGACGCGCGCGCGAGCGACGACAGCGAGATCGTCGTCGGTGGCGGCATCGACGACAGTCGCGGCTTCTTCGTGGAGCCGACGGTGATCGCGACGAAGGACCCGAAGTTCCGGACGATGCAGGAGGAGCTGTTCGGCCCGGTCGTGACGACGTACGTCTACCCGGAGGGCAAGTGGACCGACACGCTTGACCTCGTCGAGTCGACCTCTCCCTACGGGCTGACCGGCGCGGTCTTCTCGGAGGACCGGGCGGCGATCGACGAGGCCGACGAGGCGCTTCGCTACGCGGCCGGGAACTTCTACGTGAACGACAAGCCGACGGGTGCGGTCGTCGGGCAGCAGCCCTTCGGCGGCGGCCGGGCGTCAGGGACGAACGACAAGGCCGGATCGATGTGGAACCTGATCCGCTGGGCCAGCCCCCGCACGATCAAGGAGACCTTCGTCCCCCCGCGCGACTACCGGTACCCGTTCATGTCGCCTGA
>Ga0210380_10000963_pt1 | contig 11977 bp, 9 predicted proteins | sample PLM4_5_coexredo_FD_155476 | JGI IMG/M metagenome (GOLD analysis project Ga0210380, IMG submission 155476) | Groundwater sediment microbial communities from an aquifer in East River, Colorado, USA - PLM4_5_coex redo | ecosystem: Environmental > Terrestrial > Soil > Riparian zone | place: USA...
CGGCACCGAGACGTGGGGATCGATCCTGTGCCCGTCGGCGTTCTGCGGACTCACCGGCATTCGCCCGACCTACGGACGGGTGAGCCGGGCCGGCGGCATGGTCGGCGCGTTCACGTTCGACAAGGTTGGACCGATCGCGCACAGCGCCGCCGACTGCCGGCTGGTGCTCGAGGCGATTTCCGGACTCGATCCCGACGACCCGACCTCCGCCGACCAGCCGGTCGCGCTGCCGCGCGGCCGCAGCCGCCTGCGCAATCTGAAAGTCGCGCGCATCGAGCCCGACTGGGCGAACACCAAGGGCGCCGAGCCCGAGGTCCGCGCCGCGTTCAGCGCCGCGATCGAGACGCTGGAGGGCCTGGGGCTTTCGCCGAAGGGCACGGTGCTGCCGCAGGTCCCGGCCGCCGAGGTCGCAGGCACGCTGATCACCGCCGAAGCGCTGTCGACGTTCGAGCGCTTCTACCGCGACGGCTCGGTGAAGGAACTGTCGGATGCGTACGCGCCGTACCAGCTGGACATCAACGCCGGCCTGACCGGCGCGGATGTGGTGAAGGCGTGGCGGATCCGGCGACTGGTCCAGGAGCGCATGCGCGGGTTCTTCACCCAGTGGGACGTGATCGTCGCGCCCAATTTCTTCTCGGTCGCACCACCGGTCGACAAGGACCTCTACGAGACGCTTCCCTACTCCGATCCGATCGGCGCGCTCGGCGCCGCGTGCGGGCTGCCGTCGGTCGCGTTCCCGTGCGGATTCGGCAAGGGCGGGATGCCGATCGGAATGCAGGTCATGGGGCCGCCGTGGTCGGAGGCGTTGCTGTGCGACATCGCCGAGGCGTTCCAGGCGAAGACGAACTTCCATCGCGAACGCCCGGCGGGGTTCGCGGACTGATCAGGCCTCGCGCTCGGCACGCCGAGGCTCGGTGCGCACCATCCACGCCAGCATGGCGATGGCGCAGGCCCACAACAGCGCCGCGGTGATCCACGAGACGCGCGACGCCGCGAACGAGAAGGTGCCGGGCGGCGTCGACACCGCTGCCGGCACGATGTCCTTCGTGTTGTTGACCGCGGAGTGGAGCAGCATCGGCAGCAGCAGTCCGGCCCGCGTGTTCGTGTAGACCCACGCGATCGCGACCGAGAGCGCGATCACCCCGAGCGTGTAGACGGGGAACGACTGGTTGAACTTGTCGGCGCCGCGGACGAAGAACAGTGGCAGATGCCACACCGCCCAGATCACACCCAGCAGCACACTGGCGGCCGCGAGGCCCATGCGGTCCGCCATGCGCGGCAGGGCATACCCGCGCCAGCCCAGTTCCTCGCCGGCCTGGGCCGGAGTCGAGATCGCGATCGCGAATGGAATCACATAGAGCTCTCCGGTTTCGAAGCGTGGCCACGCCCCGAACGCAACCCGGTGAACCAGCGCGGCCGTGAGTCTGATCACGAGCATCCAGGTCAGCGCGAACACGAACCAGCGCCCCGCCACCGGGCCGCGCAGGATGCGTCCCAACAACTCGCGCACGCCGGTTTTCCCCTCGGTCCGCAAGGTCAGGGAGATCGCGACCAGCGACGGCGCGAAGGTTCCGAGGTACGCGAGGAAGACCCCGAGCGGCGAACCCACCGGAATGCCCAGGGCGATCGGAATGAAGCACGCCCATGCCAGCAGGAAGGTGAACAGGAAGAAGAGAAGCATGGCGGCCCCCGGGGGATCGAGCGCGGCTCTAGGCGTTCGGATGATCCAGCATGCGGACGAACAGCGCGAGGTAGTCCCGCGCCTCGCGCGGATGGAGGAAGTTGTCGCGCACGTGCTCACGTCCGTTCTGGCCGAGCCGCCGCCGCAGCGGTGCCGACCGCAGCAGCCGCCGCATCTGGTAGGCGCACCCCTCGATCGAGCGGACCAGCAGTCCGGTGCGCTCGTGGAGGATCTGGAGCGGGATCCCGCCCACTGCGCTCGCCACCACCGCGCGGCGCTTCCACAACCCTTCGGACACGGTGAGCGCGAAGCCCTCCCGCAGCGACTTCTGAACCACCACCGTCGAGCGGCGCTGGAACGCGTTCACCAGCAGGTGGGCGTTCGGCAGAGCGAGAATGCTGACGTCGTCGCGACCGGCCGCGGCTTCGCGCACCTCGTCGAGCACCTGCGCGCCCTCGGGATCGTCGTCCGCGGTTCCGCCGGCCAGCACCAGGTGCGCGTCCTCCTGGCGGCGCAGGAGCTTGAACGCCTCGAGCACGCCGAGCGGATCCTTGAGCCGGTCGAAGCGCGAGATCTGGGTGATGATCGGCCGCGAGCGCGGCAGATCGTAGGGCGCGAGCAGCGCGTCCTCCTCCTCCTCGCTCAGCTCGCGGTTCTTGTCCGACAGCGGGTCGATCGATGGCGGTGCCAGGTAGGCGGGAATCACCAGCCGCGGCACGAACGAGACATGCGAGAACACCGCCGCGTCGTACCAGTCGAGCTGCCCCGCCACCACGTTCCACACCGTCGGATCGGCGCGAGAGAGATCGATGTGGCAGCGCCACATCCAGCGCTGTCCCGGCTGACGCCGCAGACGCGCGAACGGCGCCGGCTGCGGATCGTGGATCAGGATCAGGTCGCCATCGAGGGCGACTTCGGCGGCCGCACGCCGGTTGGTCTCCTCGTAGATCTCGGTTTCGGTCGCTCCGAACGTCACCGGCTCGCCGTGCAGCGCGTTGTGGATCGACTTGGTGACCCCGTAGAAGCGCTGGTCGCCGGGCATCACCTCCCAGGTGGTCGGGATCCCGAGCTCGAGCAGCAGGCGCACCAGCCGGTGGAGGATCTCGGCGACGCCACCGCCGGTCGAGGTCGAGTTCACCATCACGATCCGGTGACCGCGCAGCCGGCGTGCGAGCGCCTCGAGCACCCGGATCGGACCATCCCCGGTGACCGCGCGATATCCGTCGAGAAGCGATGTCCCTTCGGTCTCGACCGGAACCAGCGTCACGTAGTCCCCTCCGATTTCACTCGTCGCGCGAGCCGTCCCATGACCTCGCGTGCCTCGGCGCGCCGGACATCATCGGGCCGCCCGGTCGCCTCGACCAGGCGGCGCGACAGCGCGCGCCGGCGCCAGCGTCCGAGTACTTTCTTCCGCACCGATTCCAGCGGCTGACCGTTGGCGCCCTCGGTCGCGAGCGTATCGGCGAGCGGACGGTCGAGGGCCCGCAGCCAGCCGAGCAGGCCCGCGTCGCGGCCCTGGAACCATGGCTCCTCGATCAGATGGTAGAACCACACGCCGTTGTCGGCTTCGGTCAGCGCAGCGTGGAGATCGTGCACGTCGACCACGGTCCGTCCGGTTGGCAGCACCACCGATTCACCCTCGAGGAACACGAACTCGCCGCCCTCGGGCACGCTGCGGGCTTGCCGCGTCCGCTCCGGCACCGCTTCGAGGACCGCGCGGATCGCGGATCGTACGTCGTCCGCCGAGGTCGAGTGTTCGCCGATCGCAAATGCGAGACGCTCGGCGGTCTCGGGATCCTGGGCGACCCCGCCGACCCAGAAGCTGAGGTCGTCGCGCGCCACCTCGTCGCCGAGCGGCTCGCGCAGGCGGTGCTGGATGGTGTGATGGAACAGCGCGGCGGGCGACAGCTCGGCGACCATCCCCAGCAGGGTCTCGAGATCGTGGGCGGCCCGCCCGGTCGGGCGCACCAGGTGCGCGACCGTGCACAGTTCGAACGGCTCCACCGAGGTCACGCCGGCCGGCGGGGGCCGTCGTCTTCGTGCGAGCGCAGGAACTCGATCACGAAGTCACGGGCCAGGTCACGACAGCCGAGACCGAATGCGAGTCCGAGCGCGAGTGCCGCGCCGGACAGCACCACGATCACCAGGGCGAGCACGAACTGGGCGGCGATGCCGAGCTGGTCGAGCGCCAGCAGCACCGCGAACGTGGTGACCACGCCGGCGACCAGCTGGCCGCGCCAGCGCGCGCCCCGCAGGCCCGAGGTCTCGACCGCGCGCCGCGTGATGCCTCCGAGCACCGTGCCGACCATCATGCCGATCGCGAGCAGCACCGCCGCCGCGACCAGCCGCGGCAGCACGTCGGCGAGCCGCGCGGTGAGCGACGAAGCGAGCTCGAACCCGAGTACGTCGAGCGCGAGCAGCACCGCGACCGCCATCAGCGTGGCCTGGACCAGCAAGCCGCCGAGCACCGAGGGCTCGGGTCCGGCGCTCGATCCCACCAGGCGGTGCACCGCGCCGTCGAAGCGGGTGACCCGCAGCACCCAGCGCACCAGGCCTGCTGCAAGGGTGGCGACCAGCCAGCCGATCAGGAGCACGAGCAGCGCCAGCACCAGATTGACGAAGCCCCACTGCGATGCCTCGAACAGCGAATCGAAGCGGGCTCGCAGGTCGTCCCATGCGAGCGTGCTGGCCAGCCAGGCGGAAATCATGAGGGTTCCTCCGGGTTCATCCAGCCCGACCCGTGACGTGGATCATGACGCGGCAGCGGCGTGATCGTCCGTGACTGGAGTCCGCAGTCCGAGACTGACCGCCGCGTCGAACACCTCCAGCGTCCAGTCGTAGATGTTGCGTCGAAGAACGGTTTCGCGCAACGCGGCCATCCGTTCGCGCCGGGCGGTCGGCGCCTCGCTGAGAGCGGCGTGGTAGGTGTCGGCGAGCGCCTCACGGTCGTAGGGCGAGACGATCCACGCCCGCTCCAGCTCGCGGGCGGCGCCGGTGAACGGCGACAGCACCAGGGCGCCCTCGAGATCGGGCGAGGCGGCGAGATATTCCTTCGCCACCAGGTTCATGCCGTCGTGGAGCGAGGTGACCGCGCACAGGTCCGCCATCCGGTAGTAGGGAATCAGGTCACGGAAGTCCAGGTTCATCTCGAGCATGTGGACAGTCGGTCCGTTGGGACGCGGGAAATCGTGATTGATCCGGTCGGCCCAGTAGCGGGTGCGGCGGCGTACGTCGCGATACTCCTGCAGCTCGATCCGCGACGGCACGCCGATCTGGATGAACGCGAAGCGTCCGACCCAGTCGGGATGCTTCTCGAACATGCGGTAGAGACCCTGCAGCCGCTCGGGAATGCCCTTCGTGTAGTCGAGCCGATCGACGCCGATGCCGACCGACACGCCCTCGAGATGGTACTTCTCACGCAGCGCGGCCTCGGCGGCCTTGGCTTCGGGCGACTCGGCCATCAGCGCGATCTCCTCGGCATCGACCGAGATCGGGAACGCCCGCACCCACGTGCGCCGGCCCGCGCGATCGACCGCCATGCGCTCGAGATCGATGCGGGCCTCGAAGGTTTCCGCCACCGTCTGCACGAAATTCTGCGCGTGCCGGTCGATGTGGAAGCCGAGCAGGTCGGTGGCGAGCAGACCTTCGAGGATTTCGCGCTTCCATGGCAGGATGCGGAACACCTCGGGGTTGGGCCACGGGATGTGCCAGAACATCGCCACCTGGAGATCCGGACGCGCCGCCTTGATGAAGCCCGGCACCAGCGCGAGGTGATAGTCCTGCACGAACACGAAGCCCTGGCGTCCGGCCAGCTCCTCGAGCACCGCGTCGGCGAAGCGGCGGTTGACCGCCTCGTAGGTCTGCCAGTCGTCGAGCCGGAACCGCGGGCGCACGTGGGCGATGTGGCACAGCGGCCACAGCGCGGAGTTGGCGAACCCCGAGTAGTAGCGGGCCAGCTCGTCGGGCGTGATCCACACCCGGCGCAGCGTGTAGCGCGGGCGATCCGGCGGGCAGGCGACCCGGTCGCGGTCGTCGACCGCGGCGTGATCCGCGCTGCCGCTGCCGTGCGCGATCCACATGCCGCCCAGCGCCTGCGAGACCGAGTCGAGCGCCACCGTCAGGCCCCCGACGTTGCGGAGCCAGCGCAGGCGGCTGCCTTCCCGGTGGTGCGAATACGGTTCGCGGTTGGAGACCACCACCAGGGGACGATCGGGCAGGTGGGCCCGGGTCCACTCGATCACGTCCTCGCGGCGGGTCCGCGGAGGACCATCGCTGCGCTGCTGGTTTCGTACGGCGGCGCGCCCAAGCGCGCCCATGATACGGGTGCCGACGTCCACGTTCCCTCCTGCAAAGAGGTCCGTTGATGTCGAGCAGCGGGGATTGCTCGATTTCGGCAGGCAGGCGACCGGGGCGGGGCGGCGACGGGCGGGGGACGAAGTGCCGTGAGAGAGCGGTCGTACGACCTGCGTGCGAGGGTGCAGTGTTGTGAACATCCTCCGTGCGGTCAAGTCCAAGAATGGTGAAGCCCTTGGGACAACGCTCGATCGCGTTTTCCGACAGTCGATTGCCCGGAACCGATTGAATCGTGCAGGTTGCAGGAAACGGCTCGGAGCCACGAGGATGCGGCCATGCGCGGACGCAGCCGTACGGAATCGGTGAATGGCGACCGGACCGCCCCGCGCGTGTTCGCGCGCCCACATCCCGCCGACATGCGCGGGTGGCAGCGCGACCTGTGGCGCGAGCTCGCGGCCCCCGGACAGCGGCTGATGATGTTCGACTACGACGGGACCCTGGCGCCGTTCCGGGTCAATCGCGCCCACGCGGTGCTGTCCCCCGCCATGCGGCAGGCCCTGCGCCGGCTCGCCCGGCTCCCCCGCCACCGCCTCGCGATCGTGTCCGGCCGCAGCCTGAGCGAGCTGACGCGCCTGGTCGGCACGCTTCCGGTCACTGTGGTCGGCGAGCACGGCTGGGAGGAGCGCGCCGCAAACGGCCGGATCCGGCGTGCGCAACTCCCGGCGCGGACCGCGATCGCGCTCGCGCAGGCGGCCGCACGCGCCGACGACCTCGGCCTCGGCAGGCACCTCGAGCGCAAGCGCACCGCGATCGTGCTCCACGTGCGCGGCATCCCGGTCGCTCGCGCGCGCGCGGAGATCCGCCGGGCGCTCCGCGCATGGAAGCCGCTGGTGCGGGCGGGCGGCCTGCGGCTCGACGAGATCGTCGGCGGCGTCGAGCTGCGGGCGGTCGGTCACGACAAGGGCGAAGTGGTCACCCGCCTGCTCGCCAAGTCTCCGCGTCCCGACCTCGCGGTGTACGTCGGCGACGACACCACCGACGAGGACGCATTCGCCGCGCTGCGCTTCCACGGAGTCGGCGTGCGGGTCGGCGTGCGCCATCGGCTCACGCGCGCGATCGGCACGCTCGCATCCCCGACGGCGGTGCGTGTGTTCCTCGACGAATGGTGGAAGCGGGCTAGAGGATCTCGCGCAGCACGAGCGTGATCTTCTTTTTCTTTCCGGCGCGCGCGATCTCGAGCGTGTGCTTGTCGCCCGGCTTGCCGTCCTCGAACAGCGTGGTCACCTGGTCGAGCGTCCATTCCGTGATCGGACGGCCGTCGAGCTTGCGCACCTCGTCGCCCTCCTCGATCCCGGCGGCGGCCGCAGCCGAACCCGGCAGCACCTGGAGCGCACGCACGATTCCGTCCTGCTTCGCGAGCTGGACGCCCGCGAGCGAGAAGCGGTCGGGCTCACTGAAGCGTCGTCCCGGCTCGAGCCACACCGTCCGTCGCCCGTAGTCGAACGTGACGGTGAAGCGCTCGAGCACCTGGTTGCCGATGTTGCCGGCGTAGTCGCGGCTCGCGAGCCCCCCCTGGGTGGCGTGCGACATCGCGACCAGCGGGGCCTCCCACGAGTACGGTCCGATCGCAGCGGTGTGCATGCGGGTCAGATCGCTGGTGAAGGTGCCGCCGAATCCGCCCCCCATCACCTGCACGGTGCGCGTGCTGCGGCCGATCAGATCGTGATCGGCGACGAACGGCGAATGGAGATCGATCGACGAGCCACTGCCGACGTCGAGCCGGAACTTTCCGCGCAGCGAATCGTCGAGCACGATCTCGGCGACCGGGATGTTGCCGGCCATCTGGAGCGCCACCGCCTGGCCCTTGCCCGCGTACTTGAAGGAGGCAGGGTCCTCGAGCACCAGGCGCTCGCGATCGTAGTCGACGGTCACCACGAACCGGCTGATGAAGTCGTAGCCGAGCACGCCCGCGCAGCGCCGCCAGAAGAACGGCTCGAGGTAGGGATCCACCGACAGCACCGCGACGTTGTGGGCCGCGAGCTTCACGCCGCCGTCCGGCCCCGGCACCACGATGCTGTCGACCCGCGCGAACGACGCGCCGCCCGACTGCCCCGCCCCCGACACCTGGATCCGGCCCTCGACCTTGAGCCCGCGGCGCGCGGCGTAGCCGCTGTCGATCACGGTGATGCTGGCGCCGGTGTCGACCAGGAAATCCTCGAGCGGCCCGCCGTTGACCGAGGCGCGCACCCATACATGGCGAACCGAGTAATCGAACGGGATCTCGGTCCGGGTACCGCCCGCGAGGAATCGGGCATCACCGGTGACGTCGGCCGGCGACGCGTACGGCGAGGGCGCGACCGGCTCGTCGATCATCAGCGTGTCGACCACGATGCGCGCGTCGTTGAGCGGCATCTCCGCCACCGTCACCACGGTCGCCATCGGGCGCAGCCGCCCGGCGACCGTGCGCCAGTCGGACATCCGGCTGGTGATGGTCTGCACGTCGCCGCGCATGATCGTGCGCTCCAGCAGGCCGCTGCGGACGTTGAACCACAACCGCCGGGAGCGTCCTGCCGGCGGCGTGACCTCGAGCACCGACCAGGTTCCGCCGGTGTCGCGCTCGGACGCGACCAGCGCGACCGTTCCACCGCCGTTGCCGGACATGCCCCACATCTCGTTCTGGAAGTACGCGGTCGCGCGCGCATCCTCGCGGTCGGTGCCGTCGCGGATCGCGAGCTTGTCGTTCTGGTCGATGCGCCACGCGGTCTGACCGTCGAAGCCATCGCGCACGGTGAGCGGGCCGATCGACGTGAGGTTCGCGGTCTTGTCGGGACGCTCGGTCCACGACTCGATCGTCCCGCTCATGCCGAACGCCGTCACGCTCGCCTTCAGGTGGACCGAGTTCTCGGCTTCGAATGCGGCACGCCCGCCGGTCGCCGTCAGGTAGCGCTCGATCACCGCCTGCGCTTCGGCGGTTGCCGCAGCGCGCGCGGACGGAGCGGACAGCACCAGCAGCAGGGGCAGCAGCAGCAGGGGCAACAGCAGCAGCGCCGCACGGCGACGAATACGAACCATCGAGGATCTCCGAGGTGCGGCGCCGGATGGGGAGCGACGACCGCGTCGCCGGCATCGTTCCTCCGGCGGGTTGGCGCCGCGCGGATGATAGAGGGAGCGCGTCACGGCTGTCACGGCTCGGGGTTGCAGGCGCTCTCCGCAGCTGACTATTCTGCGCCCGCTCCCAAGGATCGGACTCGCCCCCAAGGAGGAGGACTCATGCTGCGTCGAGTGTTGCTTGCGCTTTCCCTGTGCGTGCTCCTGCCGGTGACCGCTTCTGCCCAGCTGCGCACGGGCATCGGCCCCCGCGTCGGATTCAGCGTCGGTCCCGACCAGCTGCTGCTCGGCGGTCAGGCGATCATCGGGGAGATCGCGCCCAACCTCACCTTCGACCCCAGCCTCGAACTCGGGTTCGGCGACGACGTCACGACCTTCGCGGCGAACTTCGACCTGCACTACCACTTCGACATCGAGAACGTGACGTGGCGTCCCTACGCAGGCTTTGGCGCCGACGTCGTGTTCTTCGAGCCCGACGGTCCCGGCGACGGCGATACCGAGGTGGGCGGCGGACTGATCATCGGCGCGGGCGCCCCGACCAGCTCCGGCAACCGGTTCTTCGGCGAGATGAAGTTCGGGCTCGGCGACGTTCCCGACCTGAAGATCGTCGTGGGCTGGAACTTCAAGATGTAGGAGGCGGGGCGCGCCACCATCCGGGCGCGCCAAACCCGTCTCTAGCTGCGGCGCGGCGCCAGCATGAAGCGCATCCGCTCGAGGAACGGTTCGGGCTCGACGAAGCCCACCACCCGCGCCATCCGCACCTCCTCGCCCCCCGGCATGAAGAACAGCACCTCGGGGACGCCCTTGACCCCGAATCGCTCACGCAGCGCACGCGCCTCGGGCGAGTCGTAGGTCATGTCGATCTTGAACATCGCGAACTGGCGCGACAGGTCGATCACCTCGCGGTGCGTGAAGGTGTTGCGGTCGAGCTCGTGGCACGGCAGGCACCACGATGCCGAGAAGTCCATGATGACCGGCCGCCCGCTCGCGAACGCCGCCGTCACCGCCTCCTCCTGGTAGTGCTGGAAGCGCACGCCCTCGGCCCGCAGCGCCACCCCGGCGAACGAGCCGCCGACGATCGCGGCCGCACCGAGCGCCCACTTGAAGCTGCGGAAGCGCGGCTTCTGCGAGCCGTGCCGGTCGATGAAGCCGAGGTAGAGGCCGCCCAGTACCAGCGCGATCGGCGTGACCCACGGCGCCCACTCGGCGCGGATCCCGGTCATCACGTAGTTGAGCCCGATTGCGACCATCAGAACGCCGAACACCTTCTTCACCCACACCATCCAGTCCCCCGAACGCGGCAGGGTCTGGAGCAGGTTCGAGAAGGTGGCGAGGAACAGGTAGGGGAAGCCGAGACCGAGTGCCATCGCGAACATGGTCTGGAATCCGAACAGCGTGTCGCCCCGCTGTGCGATCAGCGCGAGCACCGAGACCACGAACGGTCCGACGCACGGCGCCGCGATCAGGCCGACCGCGAGCCCCGACACGAAGATGCCGATCAGCGAGCTGGCGTCGGCGCCGCTCGCCTTGGTCAGCAGCCACGCTGGCGGCTGGAACTCGTAGACGCCGAACATCGACAGGGACAGCGTGAGGATCAGAACGCCGATCCCCAACAGGACGAATTGATTCTGGAGCAACGCGCCGAACAGGCCGCCGGTCATTCCTGCGATCACGCCCAGCACCGAATAGGTGAGCACGATCCCGAGCACATAGGCGCCCGCGTGCGTCATCACCTTGGCCGGCGGCTCGCGGCGCCGCGCGCCGAACAGGGAGACGGTGATGCCGAGCATCGGGAATACGCACGGCGTCAGGTTGAGCACGAGCCCGCCGCCGAACAGGAACAGGAACCACGCGATGCCGCCGCGCGCCATCATCGCGGCCACATCGTCGGGCGAGGGGAACAGGCCGATCAGCCAGCCGAGCGGACCGGACGCGTTCGCCTCGGACGCGCCGGGCGTCCAGCCAGGGGGCGGTCCCCACGATGCCGAGTCCTCGGCGGTGGGCGCCGGCGCAGCATCCGCTCCCGTGGGCGGTGGAGTTCCGGTCGGCGGTGCGGCATCGCCCGGCGCGGTTGCTGCGCCGCCGCCGGTCACCATCACCTCGACCGTGAACGGAAGCCGGGCGGGCGGCAGACACACCTGGTTGTTGCACGACTGGAACGACAGCGTCCCCTTCAGCGTCTGGCGGCCGTTCGGCGCGCTCGCGGCGATCGCGATCGGCACGCGGATCGAGACCGTACCGTCGTAGACGCGGACCGCATCGTCGGAGAACGAGAGCTTCTCTTCATGCGCGGACGGATAGAGCACGCTGCCCGCGGCCGTCCCGGCGCCGGGCTTGACCGTCAGCGTGGTCGGAATCAGGTCGGGCGACGGGGGATTGGCGTTGATGTGCCAGCCCGGCGCGATCGTGAGGGTCACCACCGCCTCGGCGGTGGTGCCGGCCTTGGCGTCGATCGCCGCGACACTCACCTGCACAAGTTCCTCGGTCGGCGGAATCGCCGGACCGCCACCGTCGAACTGTGCGTGTGCGAGTGGTGCCAGCAGCAGGCTGGCGAGCAGGACTCCGATTCGCACAGGGGTGAGCCGCCGGGGGTGGAAGCGCATGCGTCGTCGTCTCCTCAGGATGGGCTGTCGAGCTGCGCGCCGAATGCCTGCGGCTCGTGAACCGGCAGGCGGCACGCGTAATCCGTGCACACGAATGCAGTGACACCGCCCGCGCCGTTCGCGAGCGAAGCGGTGAACGGCGCGATGCGTGCGATCGCCTCCCGGCTCGCGGCGTCGACCGCCAGCAGCAGATCGTCGGGCAGGAAGCGCCGGTCGAACTCGCGAATCATCGCACGCGTCTCCCCCGCGTCCCGCGGGCCCGCCACCACCACGTGCCGCGTTCGATCGTCGG